>Ga0265295_1000695_pt1 | contig 64864 bp, 58 predicted proteins | sample Munlansysbiofilm_FD_192503 | JGI IMG/M metagenome (GOLD analysis project Ga0265295, IMG submission 192503) | Leachate microbial communities from a municipal landfill in Southern Ontario, Canada - Methane capture system biofilm | ecosystem: Engineered > Solid waste > Landfill > Unclassified ... | reverse complement strand
GGATTGCGAAAAGAGAATAACCCCGACCATGGTTTGAGCCGCGAGACCTTTTTCCCGCGGAACGGGATAGAGCAGTCCCACGGCGGGTCCTGTCTCCGTCTGCAGGGTGTAATGGCGCTTCGCCTTATTTTCCGCCGTTTCGTTGATGAGATGTTCCGGCCATTCATAAGCGACCCGTCCGGCTCCGGCGACATAATCAATGTCCTCCCTGGACCGGGAAATGATGTCAATGCGGGCCAGCCGGACATCCGTCGAGATGTGCTCCTCCAGGGCTGAATCCAGGGCGGACAGACCCCTCCGGGTGGGAAAGCGCTGGTAAAAGGTGCTCAACGTTTCTGCAATACCGTCAAGTTTTTTGTACTGCTGTTCCGTCAAAATCCTCTCCAGCATGCCGAGCTGCATCCATCCCCAGAAGGCCATGGTGACGGCAAGACCGCAAAGGGTGACGATCATCATTCGCGTTTTCAAGGTCATGGCATTCAATTACCCGAAATATCTCGCATGTGGGTTTTTTACGTCCCCCGGTCCTTTCCCTCTATTACAGGAAAACCCACGGAGTTTCATGTAAAAAAAGAGGCACGAGGGGAGATGTTCCCTCGTGCCTCTTGAAGCGCGTCAACTTCAGTTCGAAGAGCTTATTTTGCGGCGGGGACGGCTTCAGCCGGAGCAGCCTTCTCTTCAGCAGGTTTCGCGGCCTTCTTGGTGGCCTTCTTTGCCTTGGCCTTCTTGGGGGCTGCCTTCTTTACTTCCTTCTTCGCCGCTTCGGGTTTCGCCGCTTCAACCTTCGCCGGCTCTTCCTTTACGGGCGCGACAGCCTTGTCAGCTGCGAATGCCGATGAGCAGAACAGGAAAACCAGACCAACCGCAAATACCATAGCCTTCTTCATTTCATCCTTCTCCTTTTCACTTTTTTTATTTGCTGCCTCCTCATGGGGACAGCGTTATTTCCATGAGAATCTCATGGATTACCTCACTTTGCGACGCCGGATCCCTTCGCGGGCGGAATAACCGGCTCCTCTTTTTCACCGGGCTGCAGGATCTTTTTCAGAGGTTTTGCCCTTCGCTGCAGCGTGATCTCCCTCAAGACGTTTTTATCGCCCCTGGTGATGTAACGGACGACGACCTTGTCGCCGATCTTGAACTTTGTAATAGGTTTTTCTAACGTGAACTCAAACGTTTCTGCCGTTCCCTTAACGGTACGCTCGATCTTCAGCAGGGTGTCCGTAACCTCCACGACCCTGCCCGTCGTTTTCATCTTGACGGCCTTCAGGGATGTCCCCTTGATGTGTCCGGATTCCGAAGAATCCGGGACTGCCTGGTCACCGGCAAACGCCGCGGCGCTGACAAGAAGGGCCAAGCCGATGATCCATACAGCCAATCTCTCCATGTTCGGGGTGTCTCCTTTTATCAAGTTTGTTCGCCATGTTGCATCGTATGTGCCATGCTCACGAGGCAAACAAAATAATTGTTAAGGGGTTGAATCTGTACGGGAAATCGCGAGAAGCTTCAGGAGGGCGGATCGGGAAATGGCCCGGAAATTGATGAATTTTTCTCCACTGACTGGGGAATAAAGAATCAAGGACGTTGCTTGCGGTGTCTTTTTTCAGAAATCCAGCGGTAGATCAGGCAATGGAAAAAAAAGAAAACCGCTGCAGCCCCTCCCTGTCCGATGAGCCTTCGGCCGATTTTCCGGACCTCCTTCTGCCGACGGGCCTTTGGGTCCGCAAGATAGATGCCGAGAAGGCCTCGGTTGATCAGCCGGTGAAAGGGGGCGTCAGGAAGATACGATATGCTTTCATCCGCCCGGATACAGAAATGCTTCAGGCGCCTCTCCATTTCCTTCGCGTCCGGGTAAAAGGAGCAGAAATTCAAATCTCCGCCATGGCGGTCTTCCTCCTGATCGACCAGATAGTCCAGAAGAATGTGCAGCCCCTGAACCCAGGGAAAATAGGCCCTGGCGATGCGCTCGGCGCGATCACGGTCAAAGTTCCGCTGAAAGGCGGAAGCGGTGAGGCAGAAGATCCCCAGAGTCGATCCCGTGCAGGCGGAGAACTCGTACCAGGTCATTTGAGACTGATATTCCGGATGATTTAGAAACAGTTGGTTCAGCCGCCGGACCCGCTGATCCTTCCGGACATGCTTATGCACCTGCAGCTCCCGGTAATGGCCCGCGAGTTCATGCAGTAACGGGGCAATGAGGGGGTACGAGGAAAGATTTCCCAATACCTCCTGGCAGGTTGTAACCAGGGCTGCCAGGTATCCCCCATCGTTCTGCTCCCGGTGCAGGGCATAGTAGTTGTCCAGGGAAGACGCGGGAGTCAGCGCGTGCAGCATGGATCGGTGAAGCATACGGAAGTCTTCAGGATCAAGGGATGTACTGCGGTCGCAGAGGTTGTCCAGATAGTCGCTGATGGTCTGATAGGCGATGATAAACCGGAGGGTTGCGTCAAAATGAGGCCCCGCCAGCAGGGCATAGATGGCGCCGCCCTCGCAGTGAAACGCCTTGGCTTTGATGCTCATGAGGGCCTGCCGGCGCAGTTCGGCATCCGGGATGGCCTCGGCGAACCGCTGCCAGTCCTCCAGGTAATGATAGACACGGGGCCGAACCTGCAGAAAAATTTTTGTGGTCAAGGTGGTGAGGTGGGTTGGAACCTTCAAACGCCTGCTCCTCGATAATGGGAATGCGGAAGCGAGGGGACCGGCTCGGCACCCTGGCCGTCAAAAGCCTCCATGGCTTCAAGCCGCAATGCCTCTCCTCTCCCCTTGTACTTGGGGGAATAATGAAAAAGGGAAAGGCGTTTGGCTGCCGCCCGTCGCGCCAGGAAACCCGCCTGACGGGCGGTCAGATGATACTTCCGGGTCGCCCTGTCAAGATCTTCATGGAGGAAGGTTGCTTCAATGATCAGGTGGTCGGCGGAATCGGCCAGGGCGAGAATGCGCCTAACATTTTCGGGACTGAAGACTGCGTCCGTCACGTAGCAGATCCGCTGTCCCCGGGATATCCTGACCGCCTTTTCCTTCAGGAACCCCAGGGGAAAGGTTCGCCGATCCGTCGGACTGTCCCCGGATTTGCTCCAGACCCCGATGGGGTAATCGTCGGGCCTGCCCTTAAGGATCGCTTCCTTGAGATCCATCAGCCATGGTCCGGTGGGGAGGCCAAGGACCTCAAGGCCGTTTTTCAGGATGTTCAGCCGGCTTTTTTCTTCGAAGCGGAAAGCCAGGCAGGGAATGAGATGGTCAAGCAACGTGCAGCGGATGGTAAAAAACGTCTCTTCCGTGAGGGGGGCGGATTCGGGGAGGTCTTCTTCCACGACCGGTTCGGGGCGGAAAGCGGTTCTGCAGCGATAGAGCCGGGATCGCCGGCGGAGGGGAGAGATTTCCGTAGCCAGCAGTTCGAAGTTGTTGGAGTAATTTTCCACGAGGTTCCACGTGTAGCCCTGCAGCTTGCTTTCAACCTGGAAGAGGAAGCCGGGGGGGCCGAAGAGATGGATCCGCTGGTTTCTTCCCAGGCAGATTCTCAGAATCGTATCGAATCCGATAAAGTGGTCCACATGCGTGTGAGACACGAAAATATGCCCGACTTTGAGAATTTCCCGGGGGGCCAGGCCGTAAAGATCTCCGAGATCGAAGAGCACGGACTTCTGGCGGTATTTGCATTTGATCAGGACGGCGGGATCCCCGAACGGATCGTTGACCAGCATGGCGGAATACACGGGCGCAGGCTTTCGTGATGGGATGCCGGGGCATCAGGTGATTCTTGCAAAAATCCGTTCAAAGAAGCTTTTCTTTTCTTTGGGGAAGTAGATCGGGCCGTCATAATCCACAATCAACCGTCCGTCGAGGTGATCGATCTCGTGCTGGGCGATGCGGGCGAGAAAATCCTCGTACCGTTTGCTGATCCGGTTGCCCTTGATGTCGTAGGCCCGGACCTTGATTTCCGGGAAGCGGTAGACCTCGACCTGGACTTCCGGGCAGGAGAGGCAACCCTCCGCCCCCTTGACGGGTTCCCCCCGGGTCTGCGTAATGCGGGGGTTTATGAGCAGGTCATAGTCCCTTTCCTTCCTGGACCAGTGTTCTTCATCAAATCCCTTGTTGCGGAATATGACGATCTTTCTGTTGATTCCAATCTGCGGCGCCGCCAGCCCCAGGGCGCCTTCCAGCTCGAGAAAGGCTTCAACCAGGGTTGAAATCTGCTCCCTGGCTTCAGGAGTCAGGGGGAGAGGAACGTCTGAGGATGGTGTGCGCAGGATGCGCGTCTCCTCATCGGTGAGGGAGATGTCGTCCCAGAGGGTCAGCACCCTGTGATTCTGCGGTTTCATGGACTGCCTCGAATAATTTTATCGTGAGATTTCATATAACATTTCACGACAACCATTTCAAGAATTGTCATGGCGACAATATCCTTGATAATCTTTTTTCGATCTGTTAGCGTTTCTCCTCTTGCGGAAGAGGGGCGTTTTTCACCCTTCCCAAAGGAAAAGTCAGCAAACCGGAAAATAAACGTGATCCCATCCATCGTCGGTTATATGGCCCGGCGGAACTTTTCGCGGGTTATGCGCTTCCAGGAGGGCCAGAAGCCTTTCCTGCCCGCCGTGTCGTCGGGCGAGCCCCGCCTCCTCTATCTTCATGTCCCCTTTTGCGAGCGCCTCTGTCCTTACTGTTCCTTCAACCGCTTTGTCTTTGAAGAGGGGCGCTGCCGGGAATATTTCTCCGCTCTGCGCAGAGAAATCCGCCTGTACAGGGATAAGGGCTACCGCTTTGGCGGCGTCTATGTCGGCGGCGGGACGCCCACGATCCTCCCGGATGAGCTGGAGGAAACCCTGGAGCTGGTCCGCCGGTGTTTTGCCATCCGGGAAGTGTCGGTGGAAACCAATCCGAACCATCTGACCCCCGAGCGTCTCGACCATCTGAGCCGGATGGGAATCAACCGCCTTTCCGTGGGCGTTCAGAGCTTTGATGATGGACTGCTGAAGGCCATGGACCGCTACGACAAATACGGCAGCGGCGCCGAGATCATTGAAAGGCTCAAGCTGGCGCAGGGGCGTTTTGACACCCTCAATGCCGATATGATCTTCAACTTCCCCTCGCAGGATATGGCCATGCTGGAGCGGGACCTGGATATCCTTTTGGACCTGGGAGTGGACCAGGTTACCTGGTATCCGCTCATGGTTTCGGATTCGACCAGGAAGCTGGTCACCCGGACCTTGGGGCGGGTGAGCATGGAGCGGGAAAAAGCCTTCTACGAGCGGATACGGGACAGGCTCGGCAGCGAGTACCGCTTTTCTTCCGCCTGGTGCTTTTCCCGCAAGGGGACCATGATCGACGAGTACATCGTGGATTATGATGAATACGCGGGCCTGGGGAGCGGCTCCATCGGCTACCTGGACGGCGTCTGCTACGCCAACACCTTTGATCTTGCCGAGTACTGCAAACGCCTGGGCGCGGATGAGCTGCCTCTGATGGCTGCCCGGACATTTACCCTGGAGGAGCGGATGCGGTATGATTTCGTCATGAAGCTCTTTTCGACACGGTTGAACCACTCTCATCTGACGGCAAAATACGACGGTCGCCTGTCCCCCGGGCTCTGGCTGGATTTGATCCTTTTCCTGCTCGTCGGCGCCTTGAGGTACTCGGCGCCGGACTGGCGGCTGACCCCGCGGGGCTGCTATCTCTGGGTGGTCATCATGAGGGAATTCTTTACATCGGTGAATAATTTCCGTGACTTCTGCCGGGCGGACACCCCCGCAACGGAGCGTCCTCTTCCTCTCTCCAGAATTCAGGAGCCGGTCCATGAATGAACAGATCCAGACATTGCTGCGGGGACTTCCGAACATCAACGACATTATGCGGATCCTGGAAGGGCGTGGCGCAGGGCGCCAAACTCCCCGTGAAATCGTCCGGGCCGCATGCCGGGAGTCTGTGGAGAATCTGCGCCGTTCGATTCTCCGGCAGAAGGGTTCGGCGGAGAAAATCCGCCTTCCCATGGCCGAGGAAATCGCCGACCTCGTGGAAAAGCGCATTGAGGCCCTGCACGCCCCACGGCTGAAGCGCGTCATCAACGCCACGGGGGTTATTCTGCACACGAACCTGGGAAGGGCGCCGCTGTGTCCGGAGGCGAGAGAGCGGCTTCTGGCCGTGGCTGCAGGATACTCCAACCTGGAGTATGACCTGTCCAGGGGCGAACGGGGAAAGCGCTATGATGCCGTCCGGGAGCTGTTCTGTCTTCTTGCGGGGGTTGAGGACGCCCTGGTGGTCAACAACAATGCCGCCGCCGTGCTGCTGGCCCTCAATGCCCTGGCGGAGGGCCGGGAGGTCATTGTTTCCAGGGGGGAGCTTGTGGAGATCGGCGGAGAATTCCGCATCCCGGAAATCATGGAAAAAAGCGGCGCCCGGCTGAGGGAAGTGGGAACGACCAACCGGACCCGCCTGGCGGATTACGAGCGGGCCATTACCCCGGAGACGGGACTGATCCTCAAGGTGCATTCCAGTAATTTCAAGATGACGGGCTTTACGGAAGAGGCTTCGCTGGAGGAGCTGGTGGCGCTGGGGAAAAAGCATGCCCTCCCGGTCATGTACGACGTGGGCAGTGGATGCTTTATCGACCTCTCGGAACATGGCCTGCCCGCCGAGCCCGTCGTCCGGGCGGTAGCCGCCACGGGTGTGGATGTTCTGACGTTCAGCGGCGACAAGATGCTGGGGGGGCCGCAGGCCGGGATCATCCTGGGCCGACGGGACCTTCTCGCTGCCATTCAGAGGAATCCCCTGAACCGGGCCCTGCGGATCGACAAGCTGACCCTGGCCGCGCTGGAAGCGACCCTGAGGGTTTACCTGAATCCACGGGAGGCTGTGAACCGGCTGCGGATTCTCAAAGCCCTGACCGAATCCCTGGACGATGTGACGCGCCGGGCCGGCAAATTGAAGCGGCTCTTGAAGCGGGCTTTGCCGGACTCTTTTTCCCTGGCGTTAAGGCCGGGGGCGTCGATGGTCGGGGGAGGGGCCTTGCCTGGAATGGAAATCCCGACCATGATGGTGGGGGTGCGGATGGCCGGTTGCTCTGCCGGGCGTCTGGAAGAGCGCCTGCGCCGGCTTGACCTGCCGATTATTGTCCGGGTGGCCGAAAATGAACTCCTGCTGGATCTGCGCACGGTTGCCGAGGATGAACTGACGCTGATCCGAAACGGATTTCTTTTTCTTGCCGAGAACACCTGACCTGTCACAGGCATGGACGAGGGAGCCATCTTCCGGACGTATACGGTCAACGGGGCGGACAGCGGTCTGCGACTGGACGTGTTCCTGGTCCGGCAGCGGCCTGACCTTTCCCGGGCGCGGCTCAAGCGGCTCATTGATGACGGACGGGTTGCGGTCTGCGGAGCAAAGGCGGTCCGGGCAAGCCGGAAACTCCGTGCCGGCGATGAAGTGACGCTTGAGGAACCTCAGGCAGAACCCCTGGAGCTGCTCCCCGAGGACATCCCTCTCTCCATCCTCTACGAAGATCATGACCTGCTGGTGCTGGACAAACCGGCCGGACTGGTGGTTCATCCGGCGGCGGGGCATGCGGAAGGAACCCTGGTGCATGCCCTTCTCCACCACTGCCGGGATTTGCCGGGAATCGGAGGAGTTCTGCGTCCGGGAATCGTGCATCGTCTGGACAGGGACACCTCCGGTGTGCTGGTGGTTGCCAAATCCGATGCGGCCCATTCGGGGCTTGCGTCTCAATTCAAGAACCGCCAGGTCCAAAAGACCTATGTCGCCCTCGTTTATGGGAACCCCGGAGAGAATCAGGGGACGATCGATCTGCCGGTTGGGCGGCACCCCGTGGAACGGAAAAAAATGTCGACAAAAAGTCGGCGGGGGAAAAGAGCCGTCACTTCCTGGGAAATAACCGAGCGTTTCGGCGTGGCGGCACTCCTGAAAGTGGCTATTGAAACCGGGAGAACCCACCAGATCCGGGTGCACCTGGCGGCGACAGGACACCCGGTGGTCGGCGATCCGGTTTATGGGAGTACGAAGCGGATTTCCGCCATCACGGACCCGGTCGTCCGGTCCCGCCTGAAGGGAATGAACCGGCAGGCCCTTCATGCGGCGCGCCTTTCGTTTGTTCACCCTGTAGGGGGTGAACAGATGGAATTCGAGGCTCCCCTCCCTGCGGACATGGCGGAACTCTGCCGCTTCCTGCGGGAACATTGCCTTGCCCGCCTTTAGAATGCTCTTTTTTTCAGGTTTCAATCCCTCCGGACAGAGGCAGCGGGGCGTTCTACGTATCACCATCAGGGAAAATGTAAGGAGAAGACGTGTTCCCCATAGCTCAGCGAAATTCGGTTGCCTTTCTTCAGGCTCCGAATTTACAGGACTTCAAATTTCTAACCCATGCCTTCTGCACCCGCCGGGGCGGGGTCAGTGAGGGACCTTTTGCCTCTTTGAACGTGACCGCCGCACAAGGGGACGACCCGATGCGGGTTGAAGAAAACTGGAACATTCTCAGCCGCTCCTTCGGCATCCCGCTCCGCTCCTTCCTGGTGCTGGACCAGGTTCACGGAGACGAGGTCCTTGTGGTCAGGGAAGACCTCTCTTCGGCGCCCGACAGGGACGAGCCCGCCTGTGATGCCTGTGTGACGAGCCTTCCCGGTGTGGCCCTCTGCATCAAAACCGCCGATTGTGTCCCGGTTTTTCTTCTGGATCCCTGTCGGCAAGTCGTTGGCGCGATTCATGCAGGATGGGGAGGAACCGCATTGAAAATCGCTGCCAGGGTCGTTGACGTCATGGTCAGGGAATTTCAATGCCGTCCGGCGGATATCCTGGCGGCTATCGGCCCTTCCATCGGACCTTGCTGTTATGAAGTCGATGGCCGGGTCTACCGGGCGATGAATCATCATTCCGGGTCGGAACGGTTTTTCCGGTCCAGGTCCCATTTCGAACGCTGGAACCTGGACTTGCCCCTGGCCAATGTTCACCAGCTTCTCGAAAAAGGCCTCCAGGGAAACCATGTCGCGCTTTCCGGCCACTGCACCTGCTGCAACCCGGATCTGTTCTTTTCTCACCGGAGGGAGCGGGGTCACACCGGGCGGCATGTCAATTTTATTATGCTCAATAAAGTTGAAACACACGGAATATAAAAATATTTCTTGACATCACCGGGAGATTATATTATTGCACGGCGCTGAGAAAGGATTATATCAAGCCCTTCCGCATGGATTATTCCTGAGTTCAGAATAGCAATCTATTACATTAATCCACGTTCCTCATTTTTCGCTCGTTGCAAATAAAGTTGCACTTTTCCCGTAAAGAAATGGTTCACTTATGGAGTGTAGGCGCGCTGCCGGGTCGGAGTTGTGCCCCCATGCGCCGCATAGGTATTTCCACCGGGATACTCGTAAGGATAAGAATATGAATATTGAAGAAATCAAAAGACAGCCGATCAGTGAACTGGCCCATCTTGCCAAGGAGTTGAACGTGGTCGGCGCCAGCGGAATGAGAAGGCAGGATCTCATCTTTGCAATCCTGCAGGCTCAGGCGGAAAAAAACGGGATGATCTCAGGGTCGGGCGTGCTTGAAATCCTTCCCGACGGTTTCGGCTTTCTCCGGGCCGTCGATTACAACTACCTCCCCAGCCCCGATGACATCTACATTTCCCCTTCGCAGATCCGGCGGTTCAATCTGCGGACCGGGGACACAATCTCCGGGGAGGTCAGGCCGCCGAAGGAGGGTGAAAAGTATTTCGCTCTGCTCAAGGTCGACACCATCAACTATGAGGGCTCGGAATTTGCCCGCGACAAAATCCTTTTCGATAATCTCACCCCCGTCTATCCCCAGGAAAAGCTCAATCTGGAAGGTGACCCGGAGAATTATTCCACACGCGTCATGGATCTCTTTACGCCCATCGGCAAAGGCCAGCGCGGGCTGATTGTGTCGCCCCCCCGGGCGGGCAAGACGGTTCTTCTCCAGGATATCGCCCACAGCATCACGGCCAATCACAAGGAGGTCATTCTCATGGTGCTGCTCATCGACGAGCGGCCCGAGGAAGTGACCGACATGCAGAGAAGCGTCAACGGAGAGGTGATCTCCTCCACCTTTGACGAGCCCGCGACCCGCCATGTCCAGGTTGCGGAGATGGTCATCGAGAAGGCGAAGAGGCTCGTCGAGCACAAGCGGGACGTCGTCATCCTTCTGGACAGCATCACGCGGCTGGCCAGGGCTTACAACACCGTCGTCCCTCCCAGCGGAAAGGTGCTTTCCGGGGGGGTGGATTCCAATGCGCTCCATAAACCCAAGCGGTTTTTCGGCGCCGCCCGGAATATCGAAAAAGGAGGCAGCCTGACCATCATCTCCACGGCCTTGATCGACACGGGAAGCCGTATGGATGAGGTGATCTTTGAGGAATTCAAGGGGACGGGCAACATGGAGCTGCATCTGGATCGCCGGATCGCGGATCGGCGAGTCTTCCCGGCCTTTGATCTGATCCGTTCCGGCACCAGGAAGGAGGAACTTCTGACGGCAAAGCAGAACCTCAACAGGATCTGGATTCTCCGCAGACTTCTCCAGGAGATGAACCCGGTGGATGCCATGGAATTCATCATCGACAAGATGAGAAAGACGGAGACCAATCAGGCGTTTCTGGATTCCATGAATTCATAACGGAAATAAAAATCCTTGAATTTATGAGCCGGATGATTATAATCCCTCAAAAATTCAGCGTCGGAACAGATGTCGGTTCCCGCCGATCGAGGAGCACAAGGCGGCATCAAAACATCAGGGAGGTATGCAGAAGATCATGAAAGAAGGAATTCATCCTGAATATAAAGCGACAACCATTACCTGCGTCTGCGGAAATGTGATTGAAACCCGGTCAACGAAACAGGATATCAAGGTGGAAATCTGTTCCCAGTGTCATCCCTTTATCACGGGGAAGCAGAAGATCATTGACACGGCCGGCCGGGTGGAGCGTTTTAACCAGAAATACGCCGGGATTAACAACAAAAAGGCGTAAGGGCGGTTTTTTCCTCAAAAACTTCACATCCGGATCACGGTGAGATCAAGGCGACGATGCAGAAGCGGCGTATTTCTTATGCCGGATGTGCCGAATGGCAGGCCGGTTGCCGGCTCGGATGCGTTCCCGATCCTGAATCGGAGTAAAGCGGCGCGGCGGCTTTCTCGCCTTCCGGGCAACCCCGGGAACGAGCCGAAGCGCCGAACCATTTCCCCTCCTTGGACAGAAAATACCTCTTCGAGAATTCTTTTGGGATTTTTCTAGAATGACCTGCAAGGGTGGGTTCTTCATGCGGATGTTTTTGGTCCGTTCCGAAGATCGCCGCCTGATGCACAGATAGAAACGGAAATCATGTTCAGCAAACTGAAAGAAGTGGAATCTCGCTACCAGGAACTGGAAAAGCTTTTAAGCGACCCGACCGTTGTGACCCGGCAGAATCTCTATCAGAAATATGCCAAGGAGCACGCCGATCTCCGCGACCTTGTGGATGCTTACCGCGAATATGAGAAGACAAGCGAACGCATTGAAGAAGGGCAGCAGCTGCTGCGGGGGGATGATGAGGAGCTGAAGGAAATCTCCCGGGAAGACTTGCCTGAACTCCGGAATCAGCTGGTTGAACTGGAGGAAAGGCTGAAAGTCCTCCTTCTTCCCAAGGATCCCAATGATGACCGGAACGTGTTTCTGGAAATCCGCGCGGGAACGGGAGGCGATGAAGCGGGCTTGTTTGTGGGGGATCTTTTCCGCATGTATGCCCGTTATGCGGAAACGCGGCGCTGGAAGGTGGAGGTGATCAGCAGCACCCCGTCCGGCGGCGTCGGCGGATTCAAGGAAATCATCGCCTCGATTGCCGGCCAGGGAGCGTACAGCCAGTTGAAATATGAAAGCGGAGTCCACCGGGTTCAGCGTGTTCCCATAACGGAGGCCCAGGGAAGGATTCATACCTCGGCTGTGACCGTGGCGATTCTGCCGGAGGCTGACGAGGTCGAGGTCACCATTGACCCCAATGATCTGCGCATTGATGTCTTTCATTCAAGCGGCCACGGAGGACAGAGCGTCAATACCACGGATTCTGCCGTGCGGATCACCCATCTCCCCACGGGGCTGGTCGTCAGCTGCCAGGACGAAAAATCGCAGCTCAAGAATAAGGCCAAGGGGATGAAGGTCCTGCGGGCCCGGCTTCTCGACATCATGGTCAAAAAGCAGAATGAGGAGATATCGGAGGCCAGGAAAATCCAGGTGGGAAGCGGAGACCGGAGCGAAAGAATCCGGACCTACAACTTCCCCCAGGGCCGGGTTACGGATCACCGCGTCGGATTGACCCTTTACAGCCTGGAAAATATCCTGGGGGGGGCGATCCAGGAGTTTGTCGATGCCTTGACGGCTCATTACCAGGCAGAGTCCCTTAAGCAGTCGACGAATTGATCGCTGCCGAACGGCCCGTTTTCTGTGACAGAAATGAAGATTGCACAGCAGATTGAAAACGCAGTGGAGGCGTTCCTTTCTTCAGGGCTGCCGACGCCCCGGCTGGATGCGGAAGTTCTTCTGGCCTCTTTCCTTGGCAAAGACCGGACCTGGCTTTTTGTCCATTCCGACCGGGACATGAGCGTTCCGGAGACAGAGGGGTTCCGCACCTGGGTGGCAAGGCGGCAGCAAGGTGAACCGGTGGCCTATCTGGTGGGGCATAGGGAATTCTGGTCCCTGGAATTTGCCGTGGACTCCCGGGTTCTGATCCCGCGCCCGGATACGGAGATCCTGGTGGAGGAAGTCCTGAATGTGCCGGCTCTGAACAGAGCCCCTTGTCCGGACATTCTCGAGCTGGGAACGGGAAGCGGGGCCATTGCCGTTTCCCTGGCCTCTGAACGGCCCGATGCCCGGATTACGGCAACGGATATTTCCCCGGAGGCCTTGGCGGTTGCCGCCGCAAATGCCGCCCGGAATTTGCGGAACAGCCGGATCGAGTTTCTCCAGGGGGATCTTTTTTCTCCGGTACAGGGCTGCTTTGATGTGATCGTTTCCAATCCCCCGTATATCGCTGCGGAGGACTTCCCCCGGCTGTCCAGTGAAATCAGGAACTTTGAGCCCCGGCAGGCTCTGCTGGCCGGGAGGGCGGGAATGGATTTTTATTCGGACATCATCCCGCAGGCTGCCCGTTACCTCAAACCGGAAGGATGGCTCCTGCTGGAAATCGGCGACGGCCAGCAGCAGCTGGTCGAGGACTTGTTATCGAGATCCGGCCTGTACCGGGAAGTGGCCTTCCGGAAGGATTATGCGGGGCGCTGGCGGGTTGCGAAGGCGCGAAGGAGAGGGAGGAAGCGTGGATAAAATCATCATTGACGGCGGGAAACCCCTTGTGGGAGAGGTCCGGATCAGCGGCGCCAAAAATGCCGCACTTCCCATCATGGCCGCCTCCCTCCTGACGGATGGGTGGAACACCTTTACCAACATACCGGATCTGATGGACATCCGCACCACGAGGAAGCTTCTGGAGAGTCTGGGCGCGGTCATTGAGGGGACATCCGGAGCCCTGCGCATCAATGCCGGAAAAATTACGAATATCGAAGCTTCCTACGACCTTGTGAAAACGATGCGGGCGTCCATCCTGGTTCTGGGCCCCCTTGTGGCCAGGTTCGGAATCGCCCGCGTATCCCTGCCCGGCGGTTGCGCCATCGGCGCCCGGCCTGTCAACCTTCATATAAAGGCCCTCCAGGACATGGGGGCGGAGGTGGTTCTGACGGAGGGTTATGTGGAAGCCAAGGCTAGAAGGTTGAAGGGGACGGCCATTTACTTCGACAGCCCGACGGTTGGAGGAACGGAAAATATCATGATGGCCGCTACGCTGGCCGACGGGGTTACCCTGCTGAAGAATGTGGCCCGGGAGCCGGAAATCGTGAATCTGGCCGAGGTACTCAATGGAATGGGCGCCAGGATCACAGGTGCCGGGACGGACGAAATCCGGGTGGAGGGCGTGGAGCGTCTCCACCCTGTTGAGGCCGAAGTCATTCCTGACCGGATCGAAGCGGGCACCTACATGATTGCGGCGGGCATTACCGGAGGTGAGATCCGGGTGATGGGCTGCCAGCCGAGTCATCTTTGCGCCCTGATCGAAAAGCTCAGAGATGCCGGTATGATCATCGAGACGATGAACGGCGGGCTGCGGGCGTCAGGCAACGGAAGAGTCCGGAGCGTGGATATCAAGACCCTTCCCCATCCGGGGTTTCCGACGGATCTCCAGGCCCAGATGATGTCCATGATGGCTGTGGCCGAGGGGCTAAGCGTCATCACGGAAACGGTGTTTGAAAATCGCTTCATGCATGTGGGTGAGCTGATGCGCATGGGTGCCGACATTCATATCCAGGGCAACAGCGCGATCGTCAAAGGGGTGAACGCCCTGAAGGGCGCTCCCGTCATGGCGACGGATCTCCGGGCGTCGGCCTCCCTCATCCTGGCCGGCCTGGCAGCCCGGGGGACAACGGAACTGTCGCGGGTCTATCATCTTGACCGAGGCTATCAGGATATTGAAAAGAAATTCTCAGCCCTGGGCGCCGACATCCGCAGAGTATCGGGGGCATCATGAACATTGTAAAAACGACGGATTCGAATTTTGAAGCCTTGTACCGCCGGATTACCGGGCGGGGGCGGGTTTTCGATGAAGAGCTCTGGAAAGTGGTCAAGGGGATCGTCGACGATGTGGCCCGCAGGGGGGACGAAGCCCTTTTCGATTACACGCGGCGCTTCGACGGGCACATCCTGACGGCGCAGACCGTGGCCGTTTCCGAGGGTGAACTGGGAGAGGCGGCCGCCCGGGTGGAAGGCCCGGATCTGGCCATACTGCAGCAGGCCGCGCAGAGGATCGAATCCTTTCATCGTCACCAGATTGCCGAAAGCTGGACCGTATCCGAGAAGCCCGGCAGCACTCTGGGCCAGCGGATCATTCCCCTGGAGCGGGTGGGGATTTACGCGCCGGGGGGATCGGCTTCCTACCCGTCCACGGTGCTCATGGCGGCTATTCCGGCGAGGCTTGCCGGGGTCGAGGAACTTTTTCTCGTCAACCCTTCCAGGGACGGAAAGATTTCCCCGTTGATCGCGGCGGCGGCGAAACTCTGCGGTATCCGTCGCATCTTCAAAATCGGAGGGGCGCAGGCCGTGGCCGCTCTGGCCTACGGTACGGAAACAATCCCCCGGGTGGACAAGATCGTCGGTCCGGGAAACGCCTATGTGGCCGCCGCAAAAAAAATGGTTTTCGGCCAGGTCTCCATTGACATGATCGCCGGTCCAAGCGAAATCCTCGTTATTGCAGACAGCTCGGCGCAGCCTTCCCTGGTCGCGGCGGATCTCCTTGCCCAGGCGGAGCACGACGAAATGGCCAGTGCCGTTCTGTTGACGCCTGATGAAGTTCTGGCCCGGGCGGTGTCTGCGGAGCTGGGACGGCAATTGGAGAACCTTCCGCGAAGGGCGATTGCCCAGCGGTCCCTCGAGGCCTTCGGAGCCATCCTGGTCACGGAGAATCTCGAGGAGGCCGTGGCCGTGGCCAATCGCTTTGCTCCGGAACACCTGGAGCTGATGGTGAAGGATCCCTGGAATCTCCTGGAGGGTATTCGGCATGCCGGAGCGGTCTTTCTTGGCTCCTATACGCCCGAGGCGGTGGGCGACTATATCGCGGGACCCAACCACGTCCTTCCCACCGGTGGAACCGCCCGTTTTTCCTCGGCCCTGGGGGTCTATGATTTCGTGAAGCGGATCAGCGTTCTTTCCCTGAGCCGGGAAGTGCTTGAGGAATACGGCCCTCAGGCGGCCCGCTTTGCCCATCTGGAGGGTCTTGACGCTCATGGGAAGTCAATTTCATTGAGATTAGCGGGAAAAAATCCTTGACAAAAGCATCCTCTTGAATAAGATAGGCAAGCTTTTTCCTGTATTTTTCAAGGCGGGCGTAATTCAGCGGTAGAATGTCAGCTTCCCAAGCTGGACGTCGTGGGTTCGAGTCCCATCGCCCGCTCCATGATATTCCCCTCTGGGTGATTTGTGATGTCGGAGAAAGCAGTGTATCTGTTGCTGTGGCGTTGTTTGGGAATCTTCGTAAGTCATTGTCGGATCTTCTGGAGTGGGCAGTTGCCCACTTTTTTGTTTTATGAGGTTCCCTATCGAGCAGAATCGTTGAATCGGACTCATGGCCAGTGAATATGTAAAAAAACTCCGGGAGGACATCTGGCACCTGGTGGAACCGGTTCTGGAGTCTGAAGGCTTCGAACTGATCCAGGTGGAGTGCCTGCGCATGAAGACCCGGTGGATCGTCCGGATCTACATGGACCGTGAAGGCGGAGTGACCCTGGACGATTGTTCGGGGATCAGCAGTCAACTCGGTGATTTCCTGGATGTTCATGATCTTCCCCCAGGTCCGTATACCCTGGAGGTATCGTCGCCCGGCCTCGATCGACCCCTCGTCCGGGACAAGGATTTTGTCCGCTATCAGGGCTGTGATGTAAGCGTCCGGCTGGAACAGAAGGTGGAGGGCATCCGCCATTTCCGGGGCAGGCTGATTGAGTTCCGCGAAGAGGAAGGTCGGAAAATGCTGGTGATTGAGATGGGTTCCAAACTGTATCAAATCCCCAGGGACTTGGTTGTCAAGGCGAATCTGATCTATCGGTTCGATTAAGGCGCTCCCGGCAGGGACGACTCTGAAGGGCAAACCGCCCGACAGGCGTCGCATCGAACCAGATCACTGTTTTCAGTCTGCATCGATGGCATTTCGTGTTGCGCTCTCTGCCACTGGAAAAGGCGGCCATAAAAAAGCGATTGAAATAGAGAGGTGGAGGAAAATTTCATGGTTCCGGAACTTAAACGTCTGATCGAACAGATGGGTAAGGATAGAGGACTGGATAAGAGTATCATCATCGAGGCCCTTGAGACGGCGATGCTGACGGCGGCGCGAAAGAAACTGGGGCCCCATGTGGATATCGAAGCTCATTACAACGAGGACCTGGGCGAGATCGAGGTGTTCCAGTTTAAAATGGTGGTTGAAAGGGTTGTTGATCCGGATATGCAGATTCCCCTGGAGGTTGCCCACCGGGATCTTGATGAGGAGGCTGAGCCGGGTGACAGCCTCGGGATGAAGATCGACACAAGCACGTTCGGACGCATCGCCGTTCAGACCGCCAAGCAGATTATTGTTCAAAGGGTGAAGGATGCCGAACGGGACAATGTCTACGACGAGTATAAGGATCGCAAGGGTGAACTGGTCAACGGCTTTGTGCAGCGGTTCGAGGCGGGGAGCATCATTGTCAATCTGGGCCGTGCGGAGGGGGTGCTCCCGGTGTCCGAACAGATTCACCGGGAGTCTTACAAGCGGGGGGACCGGATCCGCAGTTTCATCTATGACGTAAAAAAAGTTTCCAAGGGTCCTCAGATCCTGCTTTCCCGAACGCATCCCAATTTCCTGAAATCGCTCTTCGAGGTCGAGGTTCCGGAAATTGACGAGGGGTTGATCGAGGTCATCAATGTTTCCCGGGAGCCGGGCAAGCGGGCCAAAATTGCTGTGAGGACGAAGGACAAGGACATTGATCCTGTCGGGGCCTGCGTCGGCATGCGTGGGGCCCGTGTCCAGAGTGTTGTTCAGGAGTTGCGTGGAGAAAAAATCGACATCATCCCCTATTCCGATGATGCCGTGCAATATGTCAGCAGCGCCCTCTCGCCGGCGAAGGTGAGCCGCGTGATCATGGATGAGGCGAATCATGCGATGGAGGTGATTGTTCCGGACGACCAGCTGTCTCTCGCTATCGGGAAGAACGGGCAGAATGTGCGCCTGGCCGTAAAGTTGACCGGGTGGAAGATTGATGTCAAAAGCGAATCGGCTGAGGCCAAGAAGGATGGTCCCGGCTATTCAGCCCTCCTGACAATACCTGAAATGGAGGAGGAAACCGCTGAACTGCTCTTCGACAAGGGGTTGAAGAGTATCGCCATGATCGCTTCGGCAGATCGCGAGGTGCTGTCGGCACTTACGGGGGTCGAAGAGTCAACCGCGCAGCTCTGGATTGAGGAGGCGGGAAGGATCATCGATGAAGAGGTTGCCGCCCCAAGGGAAACTTGAGGAAATTTTGGCTTATTTACAATAATATGCGGAGTCAAACATAGAAGCGCTGGGGGTTTCAAGCATGTCAAAAAAGAGGGTTTACGAGTTGGCCCGGGAGCTGGGTATCGACAACAAGGAGCTGATCTCTCGGTTGGAAAAACTCGGTATCACCGTAAAGTCCCACTCGGGAACGCTGGAAGATAACGAAGTGGACCGCGTTATCAAGGAGTTCCATGCCCGGGGATCCACGGAGGTGGTGGAACAGCGGATCAAGACGACCGTCATCCGGCGGAGAGCCGTGCATGTTCCCCAAGAGGAGCCTGTTGCCGAGGAGTCCCCCGCAGAGGCAGCGAAAACAGTCCGCGAAGAAGTGCCGGTAAAGCCTGCACCCCCGGAAGAAGTGAAACCCGTTGAAGTTGTCGAGCCCCAGCCTGGTGTTCCGGGCAGGGAACCTTTGCCGGCCGCTAAAACCCCCCTGCCAACTCCGGCGATTTCCCCGAAAAAGCCCCCGGTTCCTCCAACTCCTGGAATTTCCGGAGAGGAGAAGCCTGTAATTTCTGCGAGAATGAAGGAAGAAGCGCCGAGAGAACCGGTTGCTCCGGAGCCCGGTAAGGCGCCCCCGGTGGCAAAGAGTGTTCCGGAAGAAGAAAAGGCGCAGGCAAGGGCGCAAGGTGCCGAGTCTGCTGGCAGAGAGGCGGGAAGAATTCCGCCTGGGAAGAGGGAGGGAAGGCCGCCGGCACACCGTGCCGCTGTCGGAGGAGAAGCTCCTGCAAGGCAGGCGCCGCAGCGGGGCGAGGCCAGGAGACCTGAGACCGGGGCCGCTCCCAGACCGGCTGTGCCACCGGAAAAGGAAGCTCCAAAGACCGAGGCGGACAAGCTGAAGAAAAAACCGAAGATTCCCGGGGAAGGGCCGGTGCGGGAACTGCCCGTCGCCAAGAAGAAGCCTGCCCTTAAAAAGGTTCCAGATAAAAAGGACTTCCGTAAGGCGATCGAAGAAGAAACCGTCGAACGGGGCGCCAGGTCGGGCCGCTGGAAGGAAGAGAAAAAGGCCGCTGCCAAGATGAAGAAGACGGAGATCACCGTGCCGAAGGCGATCAAAAGAAGGATCCGGGTCGGCGAAGCGATTACGGTGGGGGATCTGGCCAAGAAAATGGGGGTCAAGGCGAATGAGGTCATCAACAAACTCATGCGGATGGGACTCATGGCGACCATTAACCAGTCCATTGATTTTGAAGCCGCATTGCTCATTGCAACGGAGTTTGACTATCAGGTGGAGCAGGTGGGGATGGAGTACGACGAGTCCATGTTCAAGGTGGAATCCGCCGTCGAAAATCTGAAACCCCGGGCACCCGTGGTGACGATCATGGGGCACGTGGACCACGGAAAGACTTCGCTGCTGGATGCCATCCGGAAAACGCGGGTTACCGAGGGAGAGGCGGGAGGCATCACCCAGGCCATCGGGGCCTATCATGTGAATCTCAAGGGGCGGGAAATCGTCTTTCTCGACACGCCTGGACATGAAGCCTTCACGGCCATGCGTGCTCGTGGCGCTCAGGTTACGGATATCGTGGTCCTGGTCGTCGCAGCCGACGACGGCGTGATGGATCAGACGGTGGAAGCAATCAATCACTCCAAGGTGGCCGGCGTGCCCATCATTGTGGCGATCAATAAAATCGACAAGCCTGAAGCCGATCCGGGAAGGATCAAGCAGGCGCTGACGGAGTACAGCCTTGTTCCGGAAGAGTGGGGGGGAGATACCATCTTCTGCGAGGTATCGGCGAAGCAGAAAATCGGCATAGAGGAACTCCTGGAGCTCATCCTGCTGCAGGCGGATATCCTGGAACTGGAGGCCGATCCGGACCGTCCGGCTCGGGGTGTCGTGATCGAGGCCCGGCTGGATCGCGGGCGCGGCCCGGTAGCTACGGTTTTAATTCAGGAGGGGACTCTCCATGAAGGAGATTCCTTTGTCAGCAAGACGGAGTACGGCCGTGTCCGGGCCATGAATGATGATCAGGGGCGTCGGATCAGGGTGGCCGGCCCGGCCACCCCGGTCGAGGTGATCGGTTTTTCCCGCGTGCCCCAGGCAAGTGCGGAATTTAACGTCGTCGAGGATGAAAAGAAGGCCCGCAGCATTGGAGAATACTGGCTGCGAAAGGAACGGGAACGGGAACTTTCCGCGACCTCGAAGATCACCCTGGAGCAGTTGTATGAAAAGATGAAGGAAGGCGTGAAAGAACTGAATGTCATTCTCCGGGCGGATGTGCAGGGGTCCCTTGAGGCCCTGGCGGACGCCTTGACCAAGCTCAGCACCGACGACATCAAACTGAAGGTGATTCATGGTTCCACCGGGGCGATTACGGAGACGGATGTCATGTTGGCGTCGGCATCCAATGCCATCATCATCGGCTTCAATGTCCGGCCTGACGCCCGGGTGACGGAGCTGGCGGAAGCGGAAGGTGTCGACATCAAACTCTACGACATCATTTATAATGTCATTGCCGACGTCCGTGCGGCCATGGAAGGGCTCCTCGAACCCGAATACAGGGAAATGGTTATTGGCCGGGCCGAAGTTCGGGATCTGTTCCGGGTTCCCAAAGTGGGCACCGTGGCGGGCAGCTTTGTGATCGATGGCAAAATGGTTCGAAAGAGCAATGCCAAACTGGTTCGGGACGGAGTCATCGTTTTTGACGGGAAGATCGCCTCCCTGCGGCGGTTCAAGGATGATGTCAAGGAGGTGCTTGTCGGTTTTGAATGCGGAATCGGCATTGAAGGCTTCAATGATCTCCGGGTGGGCGACCTGATCGAAGCCTATGTCAATGAAAAAGTGGAGCGTAAGCTGTGAATTCAGACCTGAAGGGAATGGGTGGATTCTAGAGGCTTCGCCGCCGCAAGACAGGGGCATACCGTGAGGCGGATGTTGCGATGGTCATCGGATCGGGACTGATTGAACTGTGGATTGCAGAATGCCGGTCTTTGAAGGAAAAACGGGGGGTTTTGAAGCGGATCCTTCAGCGGACGCGCAATACCTTCAACGTGTCCATCGCTGAGATCGGCGACAACGACTCCTGGAAGCGCGCAAAAGTCGGATTTTGTGTCGTGGGAAACGATACGCGCTACGTGAACGGAAAGGTGGATTGTATCCTCTCCTTTATCGAGGAACTCCAACTGGCCGAGGTGCTGGGCAGCAAGATCGAAATCGTTTCTCTGTCGGACGCCATGCCGCATTTCGACGAGTCTGCCGGCAAATACGGATCCGAATGACGGTCATCTGTGCCGGCCCGCGGGGCTTCGTCCCGGATTCCGTCTACAGGCCTCTCAGGACAAAAAAGGTGGTCGAAAGCATGTTGGAGTTTAAGAGAGCGGATCGTGTGGCGGATCTGGTGAAAGTGGAGCTTGCAGATATCCTGTTGAGGAGGGTCCGCGATCCCAGGGTGAGCAGGCTGACGGTTACCGGGGTCAAGATGAGCGATGACCTGCGCACCGCCAAGATTTTTTTCGTGGAAATGGGCGAGGATTTCTGCAGCCCCGAAACACTCGAGAGCCTGCAGAAGGCCGGCGGCTTCATCAAACGGGAACTGGGAAAACGATTGAAACTGCGCTATGTGCCGGATCTCATTTTCAGGCAGGATACCTCCTTTGCCTATGGAAGCCGGATTGATCAGCTAATAAGAGAAATTCACAGAGATGATGAGAATGATGGATCGGATTCTTGAGATTATCGATCGTTCCAGGACCTTCCTCATTTCCTCCCATGAACGGCTGGATGGTGACGCCGTTGGGTCGGAGCTGGCTCTTTATAACCTGTTCCGGCAAATGGGAAAAGAAGCGGATGTTTACAATCAGGATGCAACACCGGAGAACTATCGGTTTCTGCCCGGCAGCCAGGTGATCCGCCAGGATCTCCCCGCTGATTGTATTCCTCGGTATGACGTGGCCTTTATCGTGGACTGCAGCGATCTGAGCCGGGTGGGCAGGGGGTCTGAACAGATTGCCCGCATTGGAACACTCGTCAATATCGATCACCACATCTCCAATTCGATGTTCACCGAGTTTTCCTATGTTGATCCCGGGGCGAGCTCAACGGGCGAACTGATCTACCGGTTGATATCCCGGATGGGATGTCCCGTGACGCGGGACATAGCGACCAATCTCTATGCGGCCATTTTGACGGATACCGGGGGGTTTCATTACGGGACTACCGGCAAGAATACCTTGATCGCTGCCGGGAATCTGGTCGGCTGGGGCGCCGATCCCCAGGAAATATCTGAGAATATTTACGAGAACAACCCCCTGGCCAAGATCAGGCTGCTGTCCAAAGCTCTGGATACGCTGACCTTCGATCTGGATGGGCGGTTCGGGTGCATGGTGGTCTGGCAGAAGGACATGCAGGCTGTGGGGGCTGTCCCGGAACATACGGAAGGCTTTGTCGACCTTCCCCGGTCGATTTCAGGGGTCGAGGTTTCGGCCCTGTTCAGCGAACAGCAGAACGGGCCTTTCAAGGTCAGCTTCCGCTCCAAGGGCGAGGTGAACGTGGAGCGTGTGGCCCGCGCCTTTGATGGTGGAGGCCACCGGAATGCATCCGCCTGTCGCATTCAGGGCGACTTTGAAACGGTTTACTCCCGGGTCCTGGAAGTGATACGGGACGGACTTTAAGCAGATGGACGGCATCTTGATCCTGGATAAGTCGCCGGGAAAGACCTCACAGAAGGCTGTTTCAGAGGTCAAGCGGATCCTGGGAGTCCGGAAAGCGGGGCATTCCGGCACGCTTGATCCGCTTGCCACGGGAGTGCTTACCATCTGCCTGAACGAGGCAACCAAGCTGGTTCAGTTCCTTTCCCAGGACGATAAGGAATACCGGGCTACGATGTTGCTGGGGGTGACGACGGACACCCTGGACATCGAAGGGCGGATTACAGGGCGCCGGAATCCGGAAGTGGATGAAGCCGCGATCCGGGAGGCTCTGGACGCGGTGACCGGTGAGATGGCTCAGGAGCCCCCCCGGTATTCGGCCGTCAAGTATAGGGGCAAACCGCTTTATGCCTGGACAAGAAAGGGGATTGATGTTTCCCTCCCCCCCCGCACCGTCAGAATTTATTCCACGGCGTTGGAGGAGATTTCATTCCCCTATGTCCGTTTTCGGGTCGCCTGTTCGAAAGGAACCTACATCCGCACACTTTGCGCCGATTTGGGAGAGCGATTGGGCTGCGGTGGGTGTCTTGCCGGGTTGCGGAGGCTGCGGAGCGGCCAATTCACTCTGGAGGCGGCTGTCTCGCTGGAGGAAGTTCGCGCAGAGGAACGGGAGAAAATCCTGGCGGCCAGGGTGATTTCCTTGAGTGACGGCCTTCAGCACATGGCGGCCATCGAAATCGGCGGAGAGCTGGCGGAAAGGATCCGTGAAGGCTTCCAGCCCGATGGGCCCGTTTTGAGGGATTATCATATTCCTTCCCTTGAGAATGGAGATATGGTAAAGTTTCTCACTTCAGATGGGGGGCTGGTTGCCGTAGCCAGACTATTGTGTTCATCGGTCCAGCTGACTGCTTTAGAGATGGGGCAGCCGGCCGTGAAAATTTTGAGGGTTTTTCGCGATTGAGGCCTGAAAGGATGCCGAAGTCCGGAATATCCCGTTCATGAAGCTGTAAAACGGATCAGCGCAAGGGAAGATGCCGCTGGTCAGTTTGTCGATTGCAGAGATCAAATTGTTTATGGAGGATAAAAAACTGTGTTAAGTTCGGATCGAAGAGAAAGCATCATAGGGAATTATCAGTTGCATGAGAAGGATACGGGATCTCCTGAGGTCCAGATTGCGCTTCTGAGTGCCAGGATTGAATACCTGACGGATCACTTCAAGATCCATAAAAAGGACCATCATTCCCGCCGGGGTCTGTTGAAGCTGGTCGGCCAGCGGAGAAGGCTTCTGGACTATTTGAAGAATAAAAATATTGAGCGGTACAGGCAGGTTATTCAGCGTCTTGGATTGAGAAAATAAACAACATTTTCGCGATGGGGCATAAGTGCGGAGTAAGCGGTAAAGCCTGAGGTATAAGGCTGGGGCTGTTTGTTTTTCGGCTTTACGCCTCCGGCTTTACTCCTTACTCCCTGATACGTAGTGCCCTGACCGAAAAAATCGCCCGAAGCAGGGGGGATATGAAATTCGCTGCTTCCTGGAATTGGGACGATCCGCCGTCTTATCGAGGGGGATATGCACAAGGGGAGCGTGCGGAGATTTTTCTTTTCTGAAGATCGGGTCTGGAGAGAGGATTTTTAAGGATGAGTACAATATTCAGTGCGGAATTCGCCGGTAGAAATATTTCCGTAAAAACAGGTTATGTTGCGGGTCAGGCAGACGGCGCTGTCATGGTGACTTATGGAGACACCGTTGTGATGGTTACGGCGGTTTCCCTCAAGACGGCCCGGGAGGGGGTGGATTTTCTTCCCCTGACCGTGGACTATCAGGAAATGACATATGCCGCGGGTAAAATACCAGGCGGATTCTTCAAGCGGGAAGGGCGGCCCAATGAAAGGGAGGTCCTGACGTCGCGGGTGATCGACCGATCCATCCGCCCGCTGTTTCCCAAGGGGTACCGTTATGAAACCCAGCTTGTAGCGACTCTGCTTTCGGTCGATAACGAAAACGACTCGGATGTCGCCGCCCTCCTGGGGGCTTCGGCGGCCCTCGAAATATCCGACATTCCCTTTAAGGGGCCTATCGCAGGCGTTCGGGTGGGTCTGCTGGATGGCCGGTTTGTCTGCAATCCATCCACGGAGGAACAGGAGCGGAGTGATTTGAACCTGTTCCTCGTCGGCAGGAAGTTGGAGCCGGGAACGGAGGGCAGGCCCTTCGATGTCAATCTGGTGATGCTGGAGGGCAGTGCCCGGGAAATTGAGGAAGAGAACGTCGTTTCGGCCATTGAGTTCGGGCTGGAATCCATGCGGCCCGTTATGATGCTGCAGGATCAGATCCGGGCGGCGATCGGCCGGCCGAAGAGGCCTTTTTCCGCTATCGAGATTGACGAATCGCTGGTGGCGGCGGTTACGGGAAAAGCCGTGGAGAAAATGAAAGAGGCCTACCGGATAGCGAGAAAGCTGGACCGTCATGCCCTCCTGGATTCTATCCGGGAGGCTGTTCTTAAGAGCATGACAGCCGATGATGCGGGATTGCGCGGACCGGTGGCGGCCGCACTTGAAGCCCTGGAGAAGCGGATTGTACGGGACATGATCTTAGGGGAAGGAACGAGGATCGATGGCCGATCCTATGCGGATATCCGCGCCATCAGTGCGGAGGTAGGCGTTCTGCCCAGAACCCACGGTTCGGGCCTTTTTAACCGTGGAGAGACCCAGTCCCTGGCCGCTCTTACGCTGGGCACATCATCGGATGAACAGCGGCTGGATTATGTTGCCGGAGAAGAGACGCGTTCCTTTATCCTCCATTACAATTTTCCCCCTTATTGCGTCGGTGAAGCCAAGCCGCTGAGAAGCCCGGGCCGGCGGGAAATCGGACACGGCAATCTGGCCAGAAAGGCCCTGATGCCGGTGCTCCCTTCCCAGGAAGACTTTCCCTACACCATTCGCATTGTTTCCGAGATCCTTTCCTCCAACGGATCCTCGTCGATGGCTACGGTCTGTGGAGGTACTCTCTGTCTCATGGATGGCGGCGTTCCCATCAAGGACGTGGTGGCGGGCATTGCTATGGGACTTCTTAAGGAAGGGGATCAGGTCGTTATCCTTTCCGATATTCTCGGGGATGAGGATCATTCCGGTGACATGGATTTCAAGGTCTGTGGAACCCGGAAGGGAATAACTGCCATGCAGATGGACATAAAAATTGACGGGATCAATCGGGATATCCTCACAAAGGCTTTGGCTCAGGCGAGGGAGGGGCGGCTCTTCATCATTGGAAAGATCCGGGAAACCATATCCGAACCGAGGAAGGAAATATCCATCTATGCCCCCCGGATTACCACCGTGAAGGTGCGGCCGGATAAGGTACGTTCCGTCATCGGTACGGGCGGCAAGAATATCCGCCAGATCGTCAGCGAGACAGGGGTGACCATCGACGTGGAAGATGACGGCACGGTGACGATTGCATCCAGCGATATGGAGGCATCGGCCAGAGCCATTGCCATGGTCCGCTGGCTGACGGAAGACGCAGAAGTGGGAAAAATCTACCGCGGGACCGTCAAAAAAGTTGTTGATTTTGGCGCTTTCGTTGAAATATTACCGGGCACCGAGGGCTTACTCCATATCTCCCAACTGGCTAAGGAGCGGGTCAATAAGGTGACGGATATTGTCAACGAAGGTGATGAGGTCATCGTCAAGGTTCTGGAAGTGGACAAACAGGGTAAAATCCGCTTGAGTCGAAAGGATGCCCTGGGAGCAGAAGTGTGACTTCTGCGGATGTTGTGAGCGCCCCATGGCGCTGACAGAGATCCGGATTCCCGTTCGGAAGCTACCCCATTTTTCGGGGCTTTCCCTGCCGCAGTATGCGACGGCAGGATCAGCTGGAATGGATCTCCATGCGGCTGTAACGGAGGACGTGCTGATCGGTCCGGGGGAGAGGGCCCTGATTCCCACGGGCCTCATCATCGCGCTGCCGGAGGGGTTCGAAGCCCAGATCCGGCCCCGCAGTGGTCTGGCCTTAAAGCACGGCATTACGCTGGTCAATTCCCCCGGTACGATCGATGCCGATTACCGGGGGGAAATCGGCGTTCTGCTGATCAACCACGGCAAAGAACCCTTTCTGATTTCCCGGGGAGCCCGTATTGCCCAGATGGTCGTCACTTCAGTCTGCCGGGCAGCCTGGACTGAATCCTGCGACCTGGAATCCACCGTCCGGGGAAACGGCGGTTTTGGCCATTCCGGCACATCCTGAGGTTTGAAGTCATGAAGAGGCACAGAGTCCACAAGACGTATCAGGAGATTAATGAGAAGATAAAGCAGGGAAAGGCTGTCGTCGTAACCGCCGAGGAGATGATCGAAGTCGTGGCGCGTCATGGCGATGTCGAAGCGGCCAGAAAAATCGATGTGGTCACGACCGGGACCTTCAGCCCCATGTGCTCCTCGGGAGCTTTCCTCAATTTCGGACACACTTCGCCAAAAATTCGTGCCTCCAGAGTATGGCTTAATGACGTTCTTGCCTATGGCGGTATTGCGGCCGTAGACTGTTATCTCGGCGCCACGGAAGTTGTGGAAGGCGATCCGCTCAACAGTGTCTATCCCGGCGAATTCAATTACGGCGGAGGGCACGTCATTCAGGATCTTGTTTCGGGGAATCTGATTCGCCTCCGGGCGGAGGGTTACGGCACGGATTGTTATCCATCCCGGAAGTTTGAAAAAAACATCACCCTGAACGATCTCCGCGACGCCATCCTTTTCAATCCCCGGAATGCCTATCAAAATTATAACTGTGCCGTCAATATGTCGGACACGACCATTTACACTTACATGGGAGTGCTCCGCCCCCGGATGGCTAATGCAAATTATGCCACATCTGGCCAGCTCAGTCCCCTCTTCAATGACCCCTACTACAGAACCATCGGTATCGGAACAAGAATCTTTCTCGGCGGCGCCCAGGGCTTTGTCGCCTGGCCGGGTACCCAGCACAATCCCAATGTAATTCGGGGAAAGAACGGAGTACCCAAGGAAGGCGCCGCAACGATCGCCACAATCGGAAACCTCAGGGAAATGAGCCCCGAATGGCTGGTCGGGGCAAGTTTCATGGGCTACGGGGTATCGCTGTATGTCGGCATCGGTATCCCGATCCCGATCCTCGATGAGGAAATGGCCCGTTACACCGCGGTCAAGGATGAGGATCTCTTTGCCCAGATTTACGATTATGGCATGGATTACCCCAAGGGTGCGGCCAAAAGTCTGGGGGAAGTCAGCTATAAAGATCTACGCAGCGGGGGTATTGAATTAAACGGCAAAAAGGTTTCAACTGCTCCTCTCTCCAGTTATTACAAAGCCCGGGAGATCTGTGAACTTCTCAAGGAAGAGATCGAACGCGGTAATTTTCTCCTGGGTGAACCACAACAACTCCTGCCTGCCGGAGATTAAGAATTATCTGATGTAGTATGGCATAATTTGTGATTGTAGTTTGGTCACAACAGGAACATGACGAAGTCGACTGCCTCAGATAATTCGTTTCTTACGGTTTCCTTCCCAAACTCTGAAACAAGGAGAACGTTCGAATGAAAATCGGTCGATATCTTGCCCTGTTTGTTTTTCTGATGGGATTGCTCATCACGTTCGGCAATCGCGGATTGCTTGACAATTACATGATGGAGAAACGGCTTTCTTCCCTGAAAAAAGAAAACCAGGAAATCGTTCTTCAGAATGTTCAACTGAGGAACACGATTGCGTTGCTCAGGGATGACCTCTCCTACATGGAAACCATTGCGAGAAACGAGCTGGGAATGGTGAAAGAGGGCGACAGGGTCTATCAGTTCGCCAAATAGAGGATTCAACACATTAGGACTTTTCTTCCGGGTATGCGATGCTGGACTTTAAAGGTTTGCTAGACTTAAAAAGTTTATTTCCGGGCAGCAGGCATCTTGCAGGTCTTGACATCGGTTCAAGTTCACTGAAGCTTGCCGAGATCCTGGAATTGCCTAAAGGCGGCTATGTCCTGAACCGCTTTTCACAGCTTCCTCTTCCCAGGGGCATCATTGTCGACGGCATTATTAACGATTCCTCCCTGCTGGCGGCAAAACTCAAAGAACTTTTCAAAACATCGGGCAATCTCCGCAAAGGGATTGTCACCTCCCTTTCCGGCCATTCCGTCATCATCAAAAAGGTAGGCTTTCCGACGATGGAAGAAGAGGAAATGCGCGATATGATCCGTGAGGATGCCGCGCAGTATCTGCCCTTCGACAACATGGAAGAGGTCAACTTTGATTTTCAGATCCTTGGTGAAAATGAGTACAACTCCGATCAGTTGGATGTATTGCTTGTTGCTGCGAAAAGGGACATTATCGACAGCTATACGGATGCCCTTCAAGCGGCGGGACTGGATGTCGCCATCATGGATGTGGATTCCTTCGCACTGGAAACCGTCTATGAGGAAAATTATGATTTTGACGAGAATGATATTGTCGCCCTCGTCAACATTGGTGCCTCTATCACCAACATCAACGTCGTCAGGAATGACGCTTCCATTTTCACCCGGGATTTTACACTGGGCGGAAATATCGTAACGGAATCTCTGGCGGAAAGGCTTGGTGTTTCCTTTGATGAGGCGGAGCGGATCAAGACAGAGGGGCCTGATGGAAGTGGATTGAGCGCGGATGAGTTTTCGGCGAGTCTCATGGAATATGCCGATCCTATTTGTGCGGAAATTGAGCGCTCCATTGAATTCTTTCGATCGACCTTCGGCGGGGATTACATCAAGAATGTCCTGCTCTCAGGTGGCGGCGCCAAGTTGCCCGGCATTGCACAGGACCTTCAGCAAAGGCTTGGTGTTGATACGGAAGTCTTCGATCCCTTTCAAAAAATTACCATCAACAACAAACATGTCGACGCTTCTCTGGTCGGGCAGATTGGGCCGGCTCTGGCTGTCTGTATGGGGCTGGCCCTGCGTCGGGTGGAGGATAAATGATTCGGATCAATCTCCTTCCCTATCGAGAGAAAAAAAAGCAAGCTGGTTTTCAAAAGCAGATTTTTCTTTTCGGCGGTTCATTCCTGGCTCTTCTTCTGATCCTTGGCGGCATCCATTTGTTCATGATTTCCAGCATTCGAAGCTACGAAGGGGATATTAAGGAAAAGGAAGAGGCCTTGGCCAGGCTGAATAAAATTGCCGGCGAGGTTGAAATTTTCAAGAAGGACAAAAATGTCCTTGAGAAGAAGCTTTCCGTTATTTCCCGCCTGGAAGAGAATCGGCTGGCTCCGGTTCGTTATCTGAACGATCTGAACTCCTCCGTCCCGATCGGGGATGCCTGGATCGACCGGATAACCCTCAAGGAGACGGAACTGAAGTTGGAAGGGGTTGCCCGGAACAATATGGTTCTGTCCCGCTTTATGAGAAATCTGGAAGGCCGAAGTTTTCTCTCTGCTGTCGATCTGGTTTCCTCCACACAGAAAGACTATTCGGGAATGAAATTCCATCAGTTTGTCTTGAACTGCAAGATTAAAAAACAAGGAATTTGATCCATGGCTATCTCGCTGGATGATATCAAAAAGCTTTCTCCGCAGAAAAAAGCGCTCCTGGCAGGGGGATTCCTGCTGCTAGCCGGCTATTTATACTGGTCCTTTTTCCTTTCAACTGCGCTGGAAACTCGGGTAAATCTGAAGTCGCAGGCTGAAGAGCTTGCTCAGAAGGTGGAAGAAAAGCAGCGCATTGCCAGCCAGAAGCAGAAATACGTCAAGGAAGTGGCACTCCTGAAGCAGAAATTTGAAGTGGCAATGGCCAAGCTTCCTGAAAAAAAGGATATGCCCTCTTTGCTCTACGAGATCGCCATGGCTGGAAAAAATGCCGGCGTTGAATCCGTTCTCTTTGAACCGGTTGAGAAGGCTGCCGATCCAAAGGAGGGCGACGGCAAGCAGGGAGCGGCAAAAGGGAATGAGTCCAAAACGGCCGATCATAAGCCGGGCGATAAGCCCTCCGATGGCAAGGTTACGGAAGCGGGGGGATTTTACGAGGAAATTCCTGTGAAGATGGGTGTTGTCGGCCGTTATCATAACACTGTACTCTTTTTTCAGAAGATGGCCGGGATGCCCCGCATTGTCAACATTGGAGATTTTCTGATGGAAGAGTCCAAGGAATCCAAGGGAACGGGCCGCATCCTGAACACGGCCTGTCTGGTAAAAACCTACATGTTTCTGGAAAAGAAGGATGAACATGCGAAGAAGAAGATCGAAGGAAAGCCGTAGATTCTCCGGCGCATTCATCGTCGGCGTGTTCTTGAGCTTGACGATCGGAACCGCCCAGGGGTGGGGTGTGACATCATCCTCCAAGCCCGTAAGCGATCCTGGTGTTTCAGGAACGCAAGAGCCGTTTACAATCAGCTACGCTTACAACGTCTCAAGGAAGCCCGATCCTTTTGAACCTTTCGTGGAAAAGGAGCTTTCTCTGAAAAAACGGAAGGCTGTGAAGAAAGTCAAGCCCCTGTCCATCTTCCCTTTACAGAGAGCATCGGTAAATGAATTCAGACTGGTGGGAATTGCAGGGACAGAACAGGGCCGAACGGCGATTGTGACCAATGCCCGCGGTAATTTTTTCCCCTTGTCCGTTGGGACCATCATCGGTCTGAATGGAGGGCAGGTCATCGGGATTTTGGAAGATCGTGTGATTGTTCAAGAGAGAATAGCGGCAGGCAAAGGGCAGTATAAGGCGCAGCTTATTCCGTTGAAGCTTCAAAAAGTGGAGTGAAGTGAGGATGAGATGAAAAAAATAGGGCAACGATTGGGAATTGCTTTGTTGTTGAGTTCCTTGTGGGTTTTTCCAGAGGGGGTTTCAGCAGAAAATGTTGTAGCTGAGAAGGCCGCCGTGAAGGTTGACGGTGCCGTAGCATTGGCCGGGGATGCTGGAAATCTTGAAAATATCACTCTGGACCAGGTAAAGGGCAGAGAACGGGTCACCTTTATTGCCACCAAGATCTCGAAGTTCAAGGTGGATGAAGAGCCGGGAAACGCCGTTTTGCTGAAAATGGAAAACCTGCAGGTGCCGGAACTCCTTCTTCGGCCATTTTGTGATGACGCCATGATCAATATCAGGCAGGTTATCGCCGAGCAGAGAACCATCAAGGATGTTCCCTGGGTTTATGCAACCGTCGATCTGCAGAAGCCGGTTCCCTACAGCGTGCGTCAGGAGGGGCAAAACGTTATCGTGGATTTCAATGTGGCCACCTTGGGAGAAACGGAAAAATCTGCCATGATGAAAAAAGTGGCCCAGGCAAAAGCTTTTTACCATTCGCCCCGGAGTTCGAACGAGGCCGAACTGGCGGACAATCAGGAAACAGGAAATGTTCCGCCCAAAGGCGGGTTTGGCGAAGTCCGGCCCAGTGCTCAGAAAATATCCCTGGATTTTCAGGATGCCGATATGCGCGCGGTTCTTCGCCTTCTGGCGGAGACGGGCGGGGTCAGCATTGTTGCCGGGCCGGACGTGAAGGGGTCCGTCAGCATTCACATGAAAGATGTCCCCTGGGATCAGGCCCTGGAGACCATCCTGGATATCTACGGCATGGCGAAAAAGGAAATGGGCAGCGTCATCAGCGTCATGACCCTGGAAAAGAAGAAAAAGGATGAACAGGCGCGGAAAGCTGCCGAAAAGGATCAGATTGAGGCGGAGTTGGCCCGAAAAGCACGGGAACAGCAGCTCCTGGCTGAAAAGGGGAAGCTTCGACAAATCGCGATCGAGGCGAAAATTGTTGAGGCGAGCGATGATTTTGTCAGAAACCTTGGAGTTTCATGGGGAGGAAAGTTTAATGCCCGCGTAGGAAACTATTCCTCTCAGACGGCATGGGGTACCAATACGAATAAAACTGAGGGGCAGATGAACCCTGTCTTTTATCCGTATCCAAAAGGGATAACCGCCGATCCCGTTGGATCGCAGGCAGCCGTTAACCTGCCGGGGGCTCTTGTTGGAACGCCGACCCTGGGCTTTGTGATCGGCGGCGCAAATGCCGTGCTAGAGGCACAGATCGCCGCGCTGGAATCCACGAGTTCGGGTAAAATCATCTCCACTCCCAAAGTAACGACGATGGACGGTGTTAAGGCAACCATCAAACAGGGCGAAGAAATCCCTTATACCACTTATGAAGCCTCAGGGGGGGCCTCTTACCCCAAGGTCAGTTTCAAGGACGCCTTGCTGAAGCTGGAAGTGACCCCGACCATTACGCCGGATGGCAGGATTTCCATGCTCATCAATGCCACCAACGACAGGGGGGATTATTCAAAATCTGCAGACTTGAATGGAAATATTCCCATTATTAAAAATGAGGTGGATTCCAAGGTTGTTGTGGAAGACGGCACGACTGTGGTCATTGGCGGTGTTTCCAAAACGACCGACGACAGGGGGATGAGCGGGGTGCCATGGCTTTCCAAGATCCCTGTCCTGGGCTGGCTTTTCAAATCAGAGAGCATCGATAAGACGAGGAAGCAGCTCTTGATCTTTGTGACCCCCAAAATTATACCGGATGTAGATTCTCCGTCAGTGGCGAAGGCGAGTCTTATCGGCAAACATTAATGAGTCGCATCGTGAAATGGGCCTTTGAAACAATCCTCACCGTTGTATTGGTGCTCGTAGTCCTTGGCATGGGGCGCTCCGGGGAGGCGGCGGCATCCGCATCAGGAACATTTCGATGCGGACATGACATGGTGTCCCTGGGAGACAGCATGGTGGATGTCATGTTACGCTGTGGAGACCCTACGTATCGTCATGAAACGGGAGTCCGAGGAAAGGCCAGAAGAACCGTCGTCCGCAAAAGCAGCGAACGTTCGCAGGGCAGTGAAAGGCACTCTGAGAAAGCAAAACGTACTGCCCGCAGGACGAACGATAAAGAGCGGGTGACGGAAACGTGGTATTACAACAGAGGCTCCAATGATTTCGTGTACCGCCTTTCCTTTGAAGGCGGAACCCTGACAAAAATCGACCAGGGGAAGCGGGGCAAATAAACTCCGCTCCACGCCGGAGCGGATAGTGGGGCTTCAGGGCAGAGTACTTGCCTGCACAGGCATACGTCGAGCCATTGATGCCGATGCCGGCGCGCGCAGCCCGGGATGTCACAGGCTATCGGAATGCTTGAAGCAACACGCTATTCCGAAGCATGAAAGAAACTCCCGCATCTGTCTTGACATGCCATCCAGGCTGTGATAGCTCCTCCAACTGTAGGCAGACTAGTTCAAGTCGAATCATACCTCCATTACGTCAAAATTCTCAATACGGTAAGAATTCCATATGGATAGATCCGCATTTTTCCCCGTAGCACAAACTCTGCTTGAACAGGGCGATTATGAGGGCGCCTTGGAGGCGGTAAAAATCTGGCTGGAAAAGCATCCCGGGGACGTTGATGCACTTCTGGTTCAATGCCATGCCTGCATGCGACTGGGCAAACTCGAAGAAGCCGCAGCCCTTGTTGAGGATGTGGAAATGACGGTATTGGGATTGTCGCGTGTCTTTGCCTGCATGGGGGATATCTGTTTCAAGGGGGGGTTGAACCAGGAAGCGGCCAAATTTTTTCGTCGGTTTATGGCGTTGAACCCCGATTCCGATCTTTCCCGGGAGGTATCCGGCAAGCTTCGGATGCTTGAGGAGGATCAACCGGATTCCATCCAGGAATTCAAGGCAGGTGAGGCTTCCGTTCCTCCCATGACGGCAGGTCTGCAAACGTTGACGATGGCGGACCTGTACATCCGCCAGGGGCATCTGGATGCGGCGGAATCTCTCCTGATACAGATGTTGATCAAGAATCCCGACGACCAGGCCATTCAGGAAAGGTTGAACAGGGTCCTGGCTTCAAAGAACTCTTCGGCAACAAAAGCCATTCATATCCGGCAGCGGGAGAAAGTGATCGAAACCTTGAATCTCTGGCTGAATCGCCTCCAGAAAAGAAGACGTTATGCGTTTTGAACTGAAGGATTATCAAATCCGTTTGTCCCGCTTGTGTTCCGAACACTTTTCCCAGGGCGGCGTTCAAGCGCTTCTGCTCTTTGACCTGCATAATATCCGCTATTTGACGGGATTTACCGGAACTGACGGGGTGCTGGTGATTCGACCACAAGCGATCACTTTGCTGGTTGACGGACGATATGTGACCCAGGCGCAGGAGGAAGTTCAAGGCGCCGATATCTATTGCTTTCAGGACAAGGTGGATGGCATCGCAGCCGTTCTGGGCCAGGGAGAGGGGGATCGCATTGGCTTCGAAGCCTCTGCGGTGAGTTACGATTTCTACCAGAAGCTGGCGGAGCGGTTTCGAAAAGAAAACTTGACGCCTCTGTCGGAGGAGTTGTATTCGCTTCGGGCAGTCAAGGAAGATCGGGAGGTATCCTGTATCCGCCGTGCTGCGCAGCTGTCCGCCGGTGTGCTGGAAGCCGTGTCCCGAACAATTCGTCCGGGTATGTCTGAGCTTGATTTTGCCCTGGAGATTGATTTCGGGGCCAAGAGGGCTGGAGCGGAACGAATGGCCTTTGAAACGATCGTGGCGTCAGGAGCCAATGCCGCATTGCCCCACGCGAAACCCGGTCGAAAAATTCTGGAATACGGCGATTTGATTGTTGTAGACTATGGAGCGGTTGTCGATGGATATTGCTCCGATGAAACCTGCACCTTCTGTCTGGGGTCTGCGGATGACAGGAAACGGGAAATATACGCCAGAGTGAAGGAGGCTCATGACAGGGCCCTGGATGAAGTCCGCTCCGGCGTTACCTGCAGCCGCATTGATCATATTGCAAGGGCTTGCCTGGCACAATACGGCCTGGATTCCTTTTTCACCCATGGAACCGGCCACGGCGTCGGGCTGGAGGTTCACGAAGCTCCGAGGATATCGAGGAATACCGACACGGTTCTTTCCGAGGGGATGATTATAACCATAGAACCGGGAGTGTATATCCCCGGTCAATGGGGAATCAGGATCGAAGACACCGTTCTGGTGCGCGAGGACGGAGCTGAGGTCCTGACAAAAATGCCGAAAGATCTGATAATCCTATAAATTCAACAAACAGGGTGTTAATTTATGAAAATGTTTCCGGATGATCTTCTTTATAGTCGCGAACACATTTGGGTTGCCGTTGACGGCAATATGGCTACCCTGGGTATTACAGAGTATGCCCAGGAAAAGCTTGGAGAAGTGGATGAGGTCGAATTGCCCAAGGGGGATATCGTTGTGGAAAGAGATGAACCTTTCGGGACGATAGAGTCTACGAACGACGTTTTTGAGCTGGTTTCACCCCTGTCGGGAGAAATCGTCAATATCAATGAGGACATTCTGGATGACGTGACCATTCTGAACAGTGACCCTTACGATGCCGGCTGGATTGTGGTGATTGAGATGAAGGATACAGAGGAATTGGACGATCTTCTGGAGATCAGGGATTATCAGGATTACATTGCCCAGGAAGAGGATTGATAGCGGTTCTGATATTTTTTTGGATGCCTCAAATTTTTTAGGTTGCAATTTACAGCAATATTGCGTATAGAAAGCATCTATCTTGTCGTTAGCCTGTTCCTTTTTGAGAGCAGATTGCAAAGATCTCTCGTTGTGTTAAAGAGATGATTTGAAAAGATTGCGAAGGGTTTTTCATATTCAATAAAGGCAGAGTTGCCCCGTAAGGAGTGTGGTAAAACATATTGGTAAAAGCAAAGGGTGGTTTACGGCGTGAGAAATCATGATCCGTGCTGCCCTTTTTTTATATAACAGAGACGGAGGGTTAGTTGATGGGGCATTTGATTCGGCAAGATCCGTTACCGATATGAGCGGGTTGGCCGCTTTTGGTCTTAAATGTCTTGAATCCACCTTTCACGCTTGAGTCTTATTGAATTTCAGGTTCCGCCCATCGACCCGAAGCTTAAACGAAATAAGATAAGAGTCTTCTGTCTTTTCCGCAATTCCAGTTTCAGAATTTAAATTAAGGTGACGAAGCGGCGCTGCAGGCGGACACGAGTCGTAGCTTGAAGAGCTGGCAGAATTGCCGGCAAAGCATGCCTTCGATGCGGAGCTGAAATGACACGCCGGTACATTTCTTGTGGCCGCGCCCTTGTTTGGGCTTTTCCTGAGATGTTGTCATTCAGGGATTCGAGCCCGGGGGAGAGTAAGGAGTCAAAGGGGTATAATTTGAACCATTATTCAGAAAATCCATAAATATTAGAAGGAGATATGATTTGGAAGTTAAAGTGTTCGACAATGATGTGGAAAAGGCCTTGAAGATTTTGAAAAACAAGCTTTCTAAAAGTGGACTGTTCAAGGAGTTGAAAGTCCGCAGGGCCTATGAGAAGCCATCCGTTAAACGCAAGAGGAAGGCCATTGAAGCGCGGCGCCGCTTTGCAAAGGTCCAGAGAAGAAGAAGCGCGTAAGCGGAAGTTCATGAATCGCTTTGCTGTGATGAGTAACGGGTGAACATAGGGTTTTTCCAGTGGGCCTTTATAAAAATGACGCAGGCGGTGTGTTGACCGCATGAGCAACCGCCTTTGTCGTCCTGCAGGAAATCTGTGTTTCGGCATGGTGTGGAGTTTATGGCCAAGGTAGAGAAGCAGTATCTCGTAGATGCCCTTTCGATTGAGGAGTCATGGCGGATATTCCGCATTATGGCCGAATTTGTAGAAAGCATCGAAGAGCTTTCCACGTTGAGAAACGCCGTCAGCATTTTCGGCTCTGCGCGTGTCAAGCCGGGGGACTCCTGCTACCAGCAGGCGGAATCCCTGGCAAAGCGCCTGGCGGAAAAGGGGTTCAGCGTGATCACGGGCGGCGGACCTGGCGTGATGGAGGCAGCCAATAAGGGGGCTTCCGAAGGCGGCGGAAAATCCGTGGGGATGAATATCCGTTTGCCCTTTGAGCAGAAGCCGAATCCTTATGCGAATGTCAGTATTGATTACAAATACTTCTTCATCCGCAAGGTGATGTTCGTAAAATATGCCGTGGCCTACGTGATATTCCCCGGAGGGTATGGCACATTGGACGAACTCTTTGAAGCGTTGACGCTCATTCAGACTCGACGCATCAAAAGTTTTCCCGTCGTTCTGCTGGGAAGTTCCTACTGGAAGGGACTGATGGAATGGATGAGCGACACGATGCTGAAGGAGAATATGATCCTGCCTGAAGACCTTGACCTTATCCGGATCACGGACGATCCTGATGAAGCCGTTCGATACATTCAGCGATTCGTTATCCTGTAATTTTTTCTTACCCTGGAGACATGGCTATCCGAACGGAAGAATCGGGGAATTCTCTGCGCAGAGTGCTTGCCGACCTCCAGAAGGGGGGGACGGCGCCCTGCTACCTGCTTTATGGTGATGCAGAATACGAAATTCATGACGCCTTTTCAAAGATCGTCAACGCACTGCTCCCTCCAGAAGATCAGACGTTGAACCTCTTTGTTCTGGACGGCGAGGATGAAGATCCTGAACAGATCGGCAAAGATCTCCTGAGCCCGCCCCTGATTCCCGGAAGAAAGGTTGTCGCCGTCCGCCGCACGAGACTCTTTCATTCCCGAAAGACGCTCAGCGATCTGGTAAGGCAGATCCGCCAGCAGATGAATGCCCACCCGCAGCAGGCTGCAAAGAACTTCATGACTTTTCTCGGGATTGCCGGATGGACTCTTGACGATTTTCGGGAGGACGGATGGAAGGCCATTTCCAACCAGGACTGGCAGCAGACGGTAGAGGGAGACCCGGGTGAGGAGCGCGCCAATTGGCTGCCCCGAATGATCGACGTGTGCACAGGTCTGGGGCTGGGCGGCAAAAGCGCCGCCGTCAGTGATGCGGATTTTCTGGAAAGTATTTTGCGCAGAGGTCTTCCCCAGGGCAATGTTCTCCTTTTGACGGCAGAGACCGTGGATAAACGGAAAAGGCTGTTCAAGGCGGTCAGTGAGCTGGGCCGGGTGTTGAACTTTTCTGTTGAGAAAGGCGAAGCGCGGCAAAAAAATACCGTGATGGATTCAGCCAGGGCTTTCCTGGCGGACAAGGGGAAAGGGATGACTCCCGGGGCATGGGAGGTCCTGGGAAGCAAAACAGGCTTTCAATTGCGGACCTCCATGGCGGCCCTGGAAAAGCTGGTCACCTATACGGGGGAGCGCAGCATGATTGAGGCTTCCGATGTTGAGGAAGTCATCAGCCGGACCCGGGAGGATAAACTCTTCGATCTGACCGCGGCGCTTGGAGAGAAGAACCTGGAGAAGGGGCTGGTGCTCCTGCGGCGTTTAAAGGATCAGGGAAGTCACCCCCTGGCGATTCTTGCCATGCTCATCCGGGAATTCCGGCTGCTTCTGCATGCAAGATGGCTGCGGGACAAGGGGGCGCTGCCCGGATATTCGCCCCGGATGGATTACGGGCGTTATACAAAGTCGATTTATCCCATCTTGAAGACCTGGTCCGGGCAGGCGGGGGACATTCATATTGAGCTGGCGGATCAGCACCCCTATGTGGCCTTCAACACCCTCAGGATTTCGGAGAATTTTTCGGAAAAGCGGCTGAGGCGGCATCTTGAGGATCTGCTGGCGATGGATCTCGCCATGAAGTCTACGGCTAGAGATCCCGACCTGATGCTGGAACGGTTTGTGTTCGATGTCTGCCGGACCTGAGGCGGGTTAAAGTTTTTTCAGGCGGCTTCGAGCTGCTTTCTCTCGGCGGGACAGCCGGTGGGCCGGCCCTTTCTTGCGGGTGCCCCCGGGTTTCCGGTCCTCTTCCTCCTCCGTTTCTTCTGGAGGGCCATCGGCAATGGCCGGAGAATTTTCTGAAGCGGCTGTCCTGGCGATCACCGCTTCGAACTCCGGAGAGGATAAGGCTGTTGCTCCCCTTCGAAGAACAAACCCTGCGACATCGCGATCCGACGTCACAACAACGGTTTCCTCACCCAGATGCAACGTCATGCGCTTGATGACATCATCGGCCTTTTCTCCCCTGCGGGAGTATATGATCGTGATTCCTCCCTGGCGGTCCCGCTCCTCGAAAGGGGAACCGCTTTCCCATCCGTCAAAGACAACCGTGATCCGATGTCCCTTCTGTTGCCGGTACAGGGAAACCTGTTGAAGGAGCGCCCGCCTTCCGGCTTCCAGGCTCTGCTTTTCGAAGCGGCGGAAGGTTTCGCTCTGCCGGATCAGGTTATAGCCGTCGATGATGATGTGCATAGCAGAAAAGAGACGGGAAGAAGTTCCCGATTCCAGGAAGTTCAGGCGGTTGGGAACACGCAATCCGGGGGGCATTTCAGCGCAGAACGCATGGCAGCAAGGGTCTGGCCGTAATGATCGCTGGAAAAAACGGCTGATCCGGCAACCAGTACATCCGCTCCGGATCGGGCAATGGTGGAAATGTTGTCCAGGTTGATCCCTCCGTCCACTTCGATCAGTACGTGAGGAGCGGAGGCTGAAATCATGGCCCTGGCTTTGCGGATCTTGGGCAGCATGCTGTCGATAAACTGCTGTCCGCCGAATCCGGGATTTACGGTCATGATGAGGAGCAGATCCAGATCGGGGAGAATGTCTTCCAGAAGGGACAGCGGCGTCGCCGGATTGACTGAGACGCCTGCCCGGATGCCCCGCTCCTTGATGTGGGAGATCGTGCGGTGCAGATGATTTGCCGCTTCCAGGTGAACGGTAAGGACGTCGGAGCCGGCGTCGAGAAAGGCGTCAAGATACGCTTCCGGTCGGTCGATCATCAGGTGGACATCAAAGGGCAGCCGGGTGTACTTCCGCAGGGACCGGACAACCGGTGCCCCGATGGTGATGTTGGGCACAAAGTGGCCGTCCATCACATCAATATGAATCCAGTCTGCTCCGGCGGCTTCTACGGCGGCGATTTCTTCGCCAAGACGACCAAAATCGGCGGACAGGATCGAAGGGGCTATCTTTTTCATGAAGCAATACCGTATTCCTGAATGAGTTTGAGCAAAAGGGTTACAACATCTCAGCGGGGCCGTCAAGGAAAAACCCTGGATCTGATGCATACCGCCGGGGGCGGAACGCTGCGCCGAAGCGCAGCGGAAACCGTCCGTTCCGCTTCGAGGCTTGAAATCCCCGGTGAGCATGGGAAAGAATGGAGCTGAAAGAATGATTTTTCTCTATAATCTGTTGTTGCCTCTGGCCGCCCTTGCCGGTCTTCCCTATTATGCCGTCCGGATGGTTCTTACGGGAAAATACCGCAAAAGTCTCGGACCCAAACTGGGCTTATATCCGGACGGGGAGGTCTTTTCCGGCTTGGACGGAAGCCCGCGCATCTGGATGCATGCCGTTTCCGTGGGCGAAGTGACTGCAGCCGCTCCGGTGATGGCCGAACTGCGGACGAGATATCCCCGGGCCTGTCTCGTCCTTTCCACGAGCACGGAAACGGGCCGGGAAATGGCGGATCGCCTCGTTACCCAGGCGACGGCTCGCATCTACTACCCACTGGATCTGCCCTTCGTCGTGGCAAAGATGCTCAGGCGCATAAGGCCCGACGTATTCGTCCCTACGGAAACGGAGCTCTGGCCGAACTTTCTGACCCAGTGCAGGGCCGGGGGAGTGCAGGTTGTCCTGGTCAATGGCCGTATCTCCCCCCGTTCATTCCGCCGTTACGGCCGAACACGGTTTTTCTGGAAGGGCTTGCTGGAGGGGCTGGACGGACTGGGCATGATCTCGGAAACGGATGCCCGACGGGTGGTGGAACTGGGCGCCTTGCGGGAAAAGGTCCAGATCCTCGGCAACGCCAAATATGACAGCCTGGCCTCCCGGACCTCTGACAACCTCCAGGCGGAAATTGCCCGGAAGCTCGACATCCGGCCAGGCAGCCCTGTTTTCGTTGCCGGGAGCACCCATGAAGGCGAGGAAGCTGCCTGCCTGGCCGTTTACCGGCGCCTGCTGGAGGTTGATCCGGAATTTCAGCTGATCCTCGTTCCCCGCCATATCGAAAGAGGGGATGCCGTGGCCGACCTGGTCCGGCAGGCCGGTTTCAAGGACATCTTCCGGGTATCCGAAATGGGCGGCGGACGGCGGCGCAAGGGGGATCGCATCGTGATCGTGGATGTCATCGGCGAATTGTTCAAGGCCTACAGCCTGGCCACGGTGGTGTATTGCGGGGGAAGTCTCGTCCCGCGGGGAGGGCAGAATATCCTGGAGGCGGCCGCCTGGGGAAAAGTGGTCTTGTACGGGCCGTCAATGGAGGATTTTGAAGGGGAAAAGGCCCTCCTCGAAGAGGCAGGGGCCGGCATTTCTATTGCCGACGAAAAGGAATTGCTGGAGCGGATACTCTCTCTCCTTGCCGATCCCGAGCAGTTAAAGCACCGGGGCGAGCAGGGCCGGCTGGCCATCGCCGCCAACGCCGGCGCGGCCCGGCGTTATGCCGATCTCATCGGCCGGCATCTTGAGGCGAGATAATTTCCTCCAGGCGCTCCAGAAGCGGCCCCAGGCTCTCCGGCTGCAGAGCCGAAACGGCGACGGCCTGAAATCGCCGGCAGAGGATCCCAAGAAGGGCCTTGTCCTCCAAGCGGTCGGCCTTATTGAAAACCCGCAGGGTTTTCTTGCCTGAAATGCCGATTTCCTCCAGAATCTTTTCCACCGCTGCAATGTGGTTTTCAAAGCTCCGATTGCTCACGTCGATGACGTGGAGGAGGATGTCCGCCTCGTAGAGTTCCTCCAGGGTGGCCTTGAAGGCGGAAAAGAGATCGGTGGGGAGGTCGCGGATGAAGCCCACGGTATCGGTGATGACGGCTTCCGCATCCCTGGGGAACCGCAGCCGCGAGCTTTTGGGATCCAGGGTGGCAAAGAGAAGGTCTTCGGTGAAAACGGAACTTTTTGTAAGGGTGTTGAGCAGGGTGGACTTTCCGGCGTTCGTGTAGCCCACAATGGAGATCACGGGCAGGCCTGTCCGTTCCCGCCTGAGCCGCCGCTGCCCCCTGGCCTTTTCGATATTGCGGATGTCCTGCTCCAGGTGCTGGATCCGTTCCCGCACCCGCCTGCGGTTGATCTCCAGCTTGGTTTCCCCGGGTCCCCGGCCGCCGATCCCCCCGGTGAGGCGGGACATGCCCGTGTGGCGTGTCGCCAGTCGGGGCAGAAGGTATTTCAGCTGGGCCAGCTCCACCTGAATCTTGCCCTCCCGGCTATGGGCGCGGCGGGCGAAGATGTCCAGGATGACCTGTGTCCGGTCGATGACTTTCATTTCCGTAAAATCCGCAAGCGAACGGATCTGGGCGGGTGTCAGCTCATGGTCGAAGATGAGCAGATTGGCATCCATCTGCAGGGCTTTGATGATGACGTCGGCCAGTTTTCCCTTTCCGAGGAGATATTTCGGGTCGAGTTGCGTCCGATGCTGCAGAATCGTATCAAAGACCTCCACATTGCAGGATCGGGCCAGTTCCTTGAGCTCTTCCAGGGATCCCGCGCTGTCGGAGAGGGGATTCGTTTCGACCCGGATCAAAATGGCCCGGTCAGCGGAATCCACCTTCCGGGACCGCTGGGTTCGGGCAAACTCATTCTCCAGGGCGTTTATGAAGGCCAGAAAGTCCGCCTTCAAATCGGATATCCGTTGCGGCGGAGCAATCAGCCAGTAGCTGCCATCCGGGTTTTCGGGAATCAGGTGGGCGGTGGAGACGAAACCCGGCAGTCCGTCGGGACCGACTTCCACAACGCAGATGAGATCAAGGCGAAGAAGGGCCAGGTCACTGAGGTCCTCGGCGCTCAGGGGCTCGGGGTTCAGGTGGGTGTGAACAAGACGGAGACCCTTGAAGCGGGTGGAAGAGGAGCGGAATCCCTCCAGGCTGGGGATCAGGATGTCCCGGTGTGTGCCGACGATCACAAAGGCCACTTCTCCGCGGCGGCTCAGCAACACCCCGAGCTGCCGGTTGAGCTCCCGGGACAGTTCCGTGAGCTGCCTGGCCATTTCCTGTGTGACGATGGCATCAGGCGGCACCCGTCTCCGGTAGATTTGTTCCAGCCGTTTGAGTTGGACGGGTTTCAGGCCCGTGAGATTCCCGTAAATTTTTTGAATCGTGTTTCTCCTTTTTGGGTGGGCAAAAGGTGCACCCGTCTCCGGGCGATCCAGGCTGCTGAGAGGGGCTTTTGGTCGACTGAAGTAGTTATCATGGGGTGCTGATCCGGTCAAGAAGGGAGATAAAAAAGCGCCCCGGAGGCATGCCCCGGGGCGCTGAAATGGAACCTTTACAATGGAAATCCGAAACGAGGCTCCGCTTAGAAGCTCAGATCCAGTCTGTGCATAAGCAGGTAGGTGTCATCCACATCGTTGTCGGTGGCGCCCTTGTAAATGTCACCAGCCCACAGATAACCGAAGCCGACCGTATAGGTCAGGTTGTCGTAAATCTTGTACGCGGCGGTGAGGTCGATTTCCGTTCCGTAGTCGTCATCATCATAGTTGTCCGGCTTCTCGTCGGCAAAGGCGTAGCTCAGCTTGGCCTTGACGTCCAGTTTCGGAATCGGTTTGAAACCGCCGTAAATCTGGAAGAGGTGGGCATTTTCCATGACCGCACCGGTATGATGATCGGTACCTAAACTAAGGGATCTCGCCGTGCTGTCGCCCAGCCACTTGTTGGCGTATGCGCCCCAGAGGATCAGGCAGGGATCGAAGATGGCGCCGCCTGTGGGCAGACCGGAACGGTAACTGCTGCTACCGAAGAAGTTGGATCCTTCGATCTCTTCGTCGGAGTCGGGATCGTCACCAGAGACATAGGCGTAGAAGGCGCCGACATAGGCGGGGCCGATATTGCCCTTGGCGTGAATGAAGGCGTTCCATGCGCGGATGTCCACATCATCCCAATCCAGCTCGGATTCAGCTTCACCGTATGCATAGTTGATTTCTGCTTCCACAAAGACAGGACCGAAGGTGCCCTGCATATAGGGCGAAAGCGTCCAGATTTTGGCCTTGTAATCGCCAGCGCCGTAGAGATTGGCAAAGTTTTCGGTTGCGTCGTTCATGAACTGAATCTGGAGGCCGGCCAGGCCGCCGTTCCACTTGTACTTGCCATAAACGCCGTAGTTGTCGCGATCGCCGTCGTTGACGCCGCCGTCACTGACGATGTTATCGTAGTCCTCAGCGCCGTAGGCTTCGATCTGCTTCTCGTAGAAGGCGCCGACTTCCCAGGGGCCGTTCTTGGTGGAGAAGCGGATGGCTTCCGCATCAAAGCTGTCGCTTGCGAAACGGGTTCCCCATTCGTTCTGGGCCTGACGACCCACATCAAACTGACCAAAGGGGACGGCAAAGCTGACCCAGGCGCGGTCAAAGGCGATGTTGTTGTCATCGGCATCTCGGCCTCCCACGTCATGGCCCTGGCGATCCACAGCAGTGCCCATGTAACCGTACTGGCCCCAACGACCCTCCAAGGCGTCAAAGCGGGTGTTCAAGGTCAATCCCTCGGCGATCTTGAAGGCCGTTGCAACTCTCAGCCTCTGAGCGTACACGCCGCCTGCGGAATCATCATCCTCAAGGCCCCAGTTATCCGCATAGAGACCGGTGACGTAGTAGGAGCCGCTGAATTTGACATCCGCCGCTGATGCACTCAGGGCGAAGCCTGCGACCACTGCGACAGCGATCAACGCTACCCAAAATTTCTTCATTGTATCCTCCTGAAACAATAATTTGTTGTTTTTCCGGTTTTTCAACGGGCATTAAAAAACCATCTCCAATTCCTCTAAATCGAATCCTTCATCAACTTTAATATTCTCCTTACTCCCGGCATCAACCCCCTTTCATTTGTTATTGATGATACGTCTCCAAATAAAATTTCAAGTCTAACTAACATTGAAGGTAAAGCCCTGTCAAGTAATGAAGGGAAAAACAGCAAAATGCCGAAACCCCTTACCTCATGCTGAAAAGTGCCTGCAGATTGCATACCATAAAATAGCGATGACGGGGGAATTGTCTCAGGAAAGACGGAAGGCCTTCGATTTCAGGCACTGCAAAAACGCTGAAATACAGGAAAAAACAAACCATTTCGTTCTGTCTTAGCCTAACCCTTGTAAGGAGTTACTCCTGAAGGGCCGGTAGCGGAAATTCATGCAGGCCTTTGCGGATGGCGAAAACCAAGCGTGGCAAAAAAGACACACTTTGCGGGAAGGGCGTGAATCTTTACCACTGTACGGGGCCGAAAATATTACTTGACATCAAAGGCGCATTGATATAGTGCAAGGCGCGTAACACCGTGGTTTGTAGTCATTATTTCCCTCGCGTGCATTCTCGCCGGGGTAAAAAATCCTTATTTAATTAACGTTTTTATTTTGTTCATTAGAGGTTTGCCCCTCGTGTGTTATATCCATCGTCCATGCCTTCTTTATGATCCGCCAAATGAAGAGTCACGGGGTGGGTTTGCGCAGAGCTCAAGGCCGCTTTATTAATGATGTATTGGGTACATCCCAGTTTAGAAATGTCCAAGAAGCACCAGTGTTTAAACTATCAAAACCTTAAAGGGAGGTAAAAATGGGAGAAGAGTCGATATTGAAAGAGTTCTATCCGGTGCCTGAGAGAATATTGGCGAAAGCCTGGGTGAAGGGCCGGGCAGAGTATGACAAACTGTATGCGGAATCCATTGCCGATCCGGCAGCTTGGTGGGCGAAGCAGGCTGATGAACTTCTGACCTTCGACAAGAAGTGGGACAAGGTCATGGATTACAACTTTGACATCCGCAAAGGCCCCATCTTTGCGAAGTTTTTTGAAGGCGCGAAACTGAACGTATCCTACAACTGCCTGGACCGCCATCTGGCAACAAAGGGCGATAAGGTAGCCATTCAGTGGGAAGGCAATGAGCCCGGCGAGCAGAGGGCCTATACCTATAAGGAACTCCATGCGGAAGTCTGCAAGTTCGCCAATGTTCTGAAGAAGCACGGCATCAAGAGGGGTGACCGTGTCTGCATCTATGCCCCCATGGTGGTCGAAGCTGCCATCGCCATGCTGGCCTGCACCCGCATCGGTGCCATCCATGCCATCGTGTTCGGTGGTTTCAGCTCCGATGCCCTGGCTGTCCGGATCCAGGATTCCCAGGCAAAGCTCCTGGTGGTCTGTGACGGTACCTTCCGCGGCGCCAAAGCGGTTCCCCAGAAGAAAGATGCCGATCTGGCCCTGAAGGAATGTCCTACTGTGGAAAAGGTCATCGTGGTCCAGCGCGTGGGCGACAAAATCCAGTGCGACTGGACGCCGGGAAGAGACCTCTGGTGGCATGATGAAATGGCCACGGTGGACGCCAACTGTGAACCGGAGCAGATGGATGCGGAAGACACCCTCTTCGTCCTTTACACCTCCGGTTCCACAGGGCAGCCCAAGGGCGCCCTCCACACCACGGCCGGCTATCTCCTCTATGCCGCTTACACCTCCAAGTTCGCCTTTGACCTCCATGATGAAGACGTCCATTGGTGCACCGCCGACATCGGCTGGGTCACCGGTCACAGTTATGTCGTCTATGGTCCCCTCACGCTGGGCGCCACCTCCATCATGTTCGAAGGTGTTCCCAACTATCCGAACTACAGCCGTTTCTGGCAGGTCTGTGAGAAATACAAGGTCACGTCCTTCTATACGGCGCCGACAGCCATCCGCGCCATCGCCAAGGAAGGCGACGAGTGGCTGAAGGGGATCGACCTGTCCTCGCTGAGAGTCCTCTCTTCCGTGGGCGAGCCCCTGAACCCCGAAGCATGGCAGTGGTTCTATGAGAAGATCGGCGGCAGCAAGTGCCCCATCGTCGATACGTGGTGGCAGACCGAAACGGGCGGACACATGATCCTGCCCCTGCCCGGCGCCATTGACATCAAACCGGCCAAACCGGCCCTGCCCATCATGGGTGTCGTTCCCGCCCTGGTCGATGACCAGACCGGCGAACTGAAGAAAGAGATGGAAGCCACGGGCGCCCTCTGCTTCGAGACCGCCTGGCCCGGTATCACCCGGACGATTTACGGCGACCACAAACGCTATGAGGAAACCTACTTCGAACCCTATCCGGGCTACTACTTCTCCGGTGACGGCGCGTTGCGCGACAAAGACGGCTACTACCGGATCACCGGTCGTATCGACGACGTCATCAACGTCTCCGGTCACCGCATGGGTACCGCCGAGATCGAGGCGACCCTGAACGCCCATGAGAAGGTTGCAGAGTCCGCCGTAGTCGGTTATCCCCATGAGGTCAAAGGGCAGTCCATTTATGCCTATATTACTTTGAAAACCGGCGTTCAGCCCTCGGATGATCTGAAGAAGGAACTGACCGCCTATGTCCGGACCATCATCGGCCCGATTGCCACCCCTGAGAAGATTCAGTGGGCGGATGGTCTTCCCAAGACGAGAAGCGGCAAGATCATGCGGCGCATCCTGAAGAAGGTCGCCGCCAATGAGCTTGGCGACCTGGGTGACACCAGCACGCTGGCCGATCCCGCCGTTGTGGATGATCTGGTAAAGAACAGACTGTAATTTGAGGTAACGACCGGCGCTGCTCCCTGATAACAGGGTACAGCGCCGGACGCTATAACAGAAAAAATTTCGAGGTTGGGTGCCCATGCCGGAGAAACAGTCCGTCATGAGAAGCATCCCGGAAGGAGGACATGTGAATATTGTTGCATGTGTAAAGCAGGTTCCGGATACGGAAGCACAGATCAAGGTAAAGCCGGACGGTTCCGGCATTGATGAATCCGGCATCAAGTGGGTCATGAACCCCTATGATGAATTCGGTGTGGAAGAAGCGTTAAAGTATAAGGAGAAGTTCGGCGGGGACGTCACCATCGTCTGCTTCGGTCCGGGAAGAGCGATGGAGTCCATCCGCACCGCCCTGGCCATGGGCGCGGACAAAGGCATTCATATTGATGATCCGGCCTACGAGGGAGCGGACGCCTATGCAACCGCCTCCGTCCTGGCTGCGGCAATCAAAGGGATTCCCTATGACATCATTTTCTGCGGTCAGAGAGCCATTGATGATGACTCCGGCCAGGTAGCGGCCATTCTGGCGGAACTTCTGGATCTTCCCCAGCTGACGGTTGTCACCAAGGCGGAATCCGACGGGAAGACCGTTAAGGTCGTCCGTCCGGTGGAAGGCGCCTCCTTTGTCATCGAAGCCGCCCTGCCGGCCGTGGTTACGGCGCAGAAGGGTTTGAACGAACCCCGTTATGCTTCGCTGCCCGGCATCATGAAAGCCAAGAAGAAGCCTGTCGATGTGAAAAAAGTGGCCGATCTGGGTGTGACCCTCGAGTCAAAGGCCAAGGTCGTCAAAATGGTGCCGCCTCCGGCCAGACCTCCTGGAAAGATCATCAGCGGTGACGAACCGGCGGCAAAGGCTGCAGAATTGGCCAAACTGCTGAGAGAAGAGGCGAAGGTCATCTAATTATTGAATTAGCGGAGGAAAATCAACATGGCAAAAGGTGTATTTATAGTAGCAGAGCAGAGGGACGGTGCATTCCGCAAGATTTCTTATGAACTTGCGAGCACGGCCCGGAAGCTGGCAGATGAACTGGGTGACGAAGCTGGCGCCATTCTGCTGGGTTCAGGTGTTGAAGGAATAGCAGGCGAACTGGGAAAATACGGTGTTGACAAGGTATTTGTGGTGGACGATGCCGCCATGGAACCCTATACGACCGATGCGTATGCAGCAGCGGTAGCCAAAATCGTCAAGGAAAACGATCCGGCGATTCTGCTCTTCGGTGCCACGGCGCAGGGCAAGGACCTGTCAGCGCGTGTAGCAGGCAAGCTGGCCACCGGGTTGGCCACGGACTGCACGGAATTGAAAATTGCCGACGGCAAGATGGTTGCCGTACGCCCGATGTATGCGGGCAAATGCTTCGGTGAAGTGGTCACCTCCACGTTCCCGCAGATGGCATCTATTCGTCCCAACGTGTTTCCCGCTGTGGAGAACGCCAAGGCCGGCGCTGTCACGAAGGTTGATGCCGGCTTGGATCCCGCCCAGCTGAAGACGAAGGTTGTCGAAGTTCAGAAGGACACCAGCGGCAAGATCGACCTGACGGAAGCCAACATCATCGTTTCCGGCGGTAGAGGAATGGGCGGTCCGGAAGGATATGCCATTCTCGAAGAACTTGCGAACATCCTGGGTGCCACGGTCGGTGCATCCCGCGCAGCCGTCGATTCAGGCTGGCGTCCGCAGACGGACCAGGTAGGGCAGACCGGTAAGGTCGTTTCCCCGAACCTCTATGTGGCCTGCGGCATCTCCGGCGCCATTCAGCATCTTGCCGGAATGAGCTCGTCGAAGTATATCGTGGCCGTCAATAAAGACCCCGAGGCTCCGATTTTCTCAAAGGCGGACTACGGGCTTGTTGATGACCTCTATAAAATCGTCCCGGAATTGGCAAAAGAGTGCAAGAAACTTCTGGGATAGCATAAGATAGTGGCCAGCGTTTACTATTCAGCCGCCTTTTCTTGCGAGGAGGCGGCTGAATTCTGAAGGCTGGCCACTATGGAACATGGGGAGGAGTTATGGTACAGCCTATAGGTATTGGAAGTGAAGGAAGGGAGATCTTCTGGAATGCGAACTGGAATGATATACATTTTGAGCCCTTCCTTTTTCTTTTTACGGCGGTAGCCCTGGGTATATTCGGCTACGGACTTTATCGCCGCTACCAGATGTGGAAGGCGATGGGAAAGCCCGAAATGCGAATGGACAACATGGGCGAAAGAATTAAACTGCTGCTGAAAAACGCGCTGTTGCAGGTAAAAACTTCAGCCGACGCCTATCCCGGCATCATGCATGGATTGATTTTCTTTGGATTTTTTGTGCTTATCTTCGGGGCGGCCTTCGATGCGACGGAGTTTCACATTACCGAGCCACTCGGCGTGGCCTTTCTGAGAGGGAAGGTTTATCTGACAGCTTCATTCCTTTACGAGGTCTTCGGCCTGGCTGTTCTTGTTGGCGTTATCATGGCAGTGCATAGGCGGTATTTGACGAAACCGGACCGGCTTGGTTACAAGGGCGAGCCGGATAATCGTCCCGATGACGCGATCGTTCTGCTGCTCATTGGAGCGATTATTGTTACGGGATTTGTCATTGAAGGATTGAGAATCTCCGTCACGCTCGAAGAGACACCATGGGAATACTGGTCGTTCGTGGGATATTTCCTGTCGCACTTCTTCACCGGCATGGAAACCGATACAGCGGAAGCGGCCCATAAGTTCTTCTGGTGGCTTCATACCTTTATCGCCCTGGCCTTTATTGCTTACATTCCCTTCTCCCGCTTGCTCCACATCTTCACGACGTCGGCGAATCACTTCTTCACGGACCTGAAACCGACCGGTACGATTGAACCCATACGAGATTTTGAGAATGCGGAAACATTCGGTATCGGCCAACTGGAAGAGTTTACCTGGAAACAGAATTTTGACCTCGATTCCTGCACACGATGCGGCCGCTGCCAGGACGGATGTCCCGCCTATCTGTCCGGAAAGCCACTGTCACCGAAAAAGCTCATCCAGGATTTGAAGACCTATTGGGAAGAAAGGGCCCCTCTGTTTGTCGCGGCTCAGAAAGCTGCGGGAGTTGGCGGTGAGATGCAGATTCCGGAAGCTGAAAAGGCCATGGTGGGTGAAGTCATTGATATGCATGAGCTCTGGGCTTGCACCAACTGCATGTACTGTGTGGAAAATTGTCCCGCTTCAATCGAACATGTGCCCAAGATCATCAATATGAGGCAATACAAGGTTCTCACCGAGGCCGATTTTGCCGGTGAGCTCCAGCTGACTTACAGGAACATGGAAAACAATTCCAATCCTTGGGGTGTGGGGTCCCACCTTCGCGCGGAGTGGGCGAAGGAGCTCGGCGTAAAAACACTGGCGGAAGATCCCGACGTGGAATATCTCTTTTACGTGGGCTGTGCCGGCTCGTTTGACGACCGCGGCAAGAAGGTCACCATCGCCTTTGCCAAGATTCTGCAGGCAGCCGGAGTGAAATTCGGCATCCTGGGAACGGAAGAAAGCTGTTGCGGCGATTCAGCCATGAGGGGCGGAAACGAATACCTGTATCAGACCCTGGCGCAGATGAACATCGACGCCATGAACGGATACGGCGTAAAGAAAATCATAGCTACTTGTCCGCATGGTTACAACGCCCTGAAGAAGGACTACCCGCACTTCGGCGGTAATTTCGAAGTCTATCATCACACGGAGATCCTTGCAGATCTCATTAGCAAGGGCAAAATCACCCTGAAGAAACCGGTCAACGGGACCTTTGTGTATCACGATTCCTGCTTCCTGGGCCGCTACAACAAGGTTTATGACGAACCGAGGAAGGTGTTGAAGGCGGTGCCTGGTATGAAATTGACGGAAATGGAGCGGAATCTGGCTAAAAGCTTCTGCTGCGGTGCCGGTGGCGCCCGGATGTGGATGGAAGAGGATATCGGAGAGCGGATCAATGATATGAGAACCGATCAGGCCATCGCGGCGGGAGCCGATACGATCGCCGTGGGCTGTCCCTTCTGTCTGACGATGATGAGTGACGGAATCAAGGACCGCAAGAAAGAGGAAACCATGGTTTCTCTGGATATCGCCGAGATCGTCTGGAAGGCGATGGATATCGAGCCGGCTAAGGAGGCAAGTCCAGAGGAAGGCGCCTAAAGAGGTGCATAACAGTCCATGGAATTGAAGTTCGAAAAAGAAATATCTCAGCCGCGGCACGAAGTAACGCGTTGATGCACGGCTGAGGAATGAGGGATTGAAGAAGGCCCCTGCCATAAGAGACAGGGGCCTTCTCTGTTTTTTTCAATGACAGTTGACCGTCGATGCGGTAAAAAAGGCAGGGAGATTCCTGCATTCCGGCAGGAGACAACCCTTCCGGAGACCGGGAAGGGGCGGCCTCCAGGGGAGGTGTGGAAGCGTGAGGCAATGTATCGGATATTCTGACAAGCCCTGGCTTAAATCTTACAGGCGCGATGTGCCGGAGCACATCGCCTTTGAAGAAGTCTGCCTGCCTTATATTCTCGAGCGGCGAGCAGTCGAGAATCCGGGTTCGCACGCGCTTCTTTACCAGGGATATGTCATGAATTATGAGCAGCTGCAGAAGGAAATCGAACGGTTTTCCATTTTTCTGATGAATTCGGGCATCAGAAAGGGACGTGCCGTAGCACTGCTGCTGCCCAATTGCATTCCCTTTGTTGTTTCCTATTATGCCGTTCTCCGGATCGGCGGAATCGTTGTCCTGAATAATCCCCTTTATACGGACCGTGAACTGGAATACCAGCTGAATGATTCCGAGGCCTGTGCCCTGATTACCCTGGATCTTTTTGGAAACAGGGGGATTCGATTGCGGGAGAAGACAGGGGTCAGAAGCATTGTGATCACTTCCCTGGGAGACTATCTGCCCTTTCTGAAAAAACTTCTTTTCCGGATTTTTGCGAAGGGGAAAAAGCTGTCCGCAGCGGTAGACAGGGCAAAGGATCTGGTGTACTGGAAAAAATGCCTACGCCAAGCAGCGGCTGTTCCGGCCGGGGAATTATCGAATCTGGAGGATGTGGCCGTCTATGCCTACACCGGTGGGACAACGGGCATCCCGAAAGGGGTGGAGTTGACTCATGCCAATCTCAGCCTGCAGGTTCAGCAATGCGCCGCATGGTTTCCGCAATTCAAGAGAGGCGGAGAAATCATGCTGGGTGCGCTGCCGTATTTCCATGCCTTTGGGATGACTACGGCCATGAACCTGTCCCTGTACAAGGGCTGGTGTCAAATTCTCGTTCCAAAACCCAAAACAGAGCATCTGCTGGAGGCGATCAGAACGTACCGTCCGTCTTTTGCCCCCCTTGTTCCGGCCATGTCTGCCGGAATGCTGAAACACCCGGACTTGAGGAAGACGGATATGAGCTGCCTGAAAGGGGTTTTTTCCGGTGGCGCGCCCCTTTCAGGCAACCTCCTCCGGGATTTTGAAGAGAAAACCGGGGTGAGGATTGTCGAGGGTTACGGAATGACGGAGACCAGTCCCGTCACCCTCATCAATCCCTTTGACGGGGAAAGCAGGCGAAAACCAGGCAGTGTGGGAATACCCATTTCCGATACCCTCTGCAGAATTGTGGATTCTGAAACGGGTGCAACGGATGTCCCACTGGGGAAGCGGGGAGAGTTGATCTTCTCGGGGCCTCAGGTCATGAAAGGCTACAAGGGGAGGCCGGAAGAAACGGCAGGGATGTTGAGGGACGGGTGGTGCTATACCGGGGATATCGCCGTCATGGATGATGACGGCTTTGTCTTTCTCGTGGACCGGAAAAAGGATCTCATCCTCTCCGGGGGATATAACATTTACCCTGCGGAGATTGAAGAGGTGCTGAACAGCAACCCGAAGATTTCAGAGAGCTGTGCAGTGGGAATCCCCGATGAACTGAAGGGGGAAAAGGTCAAGGTCTTCGTTGTGCTCAGGGACGGGGAGAAGGCGACCGCGGAAGAATTACTGGATTATTGCCGCACCAAACTTGCCGCTTACAAATGTCCCGCCCAAGTGGAATTCCGCAGTGAGCTGCCGAAATCCATTGTGGGAAAAACCCTGCGCCGCGAGCTTCGGGATCCCGGGGAAAAACAGGATGGGGAACGCAGTTTTTAAGCCCCGAATTTGGTGAGGCGTCCGGCATGGGCCAAGGCAACCGTCATGAGAGAAGACATGGGCATTCTTCCCAGCCCTCCCGACAGGCAGTCTCCTTCACCGAAGTGCTCCACCCGGTCAGGCCGGCAGGTCCGGGCCGAAAGAAGAACGGGTACAGGATGCCAGCTGTGCGAGGCCAGGGCGGCAGGGGTGGAGTGGTCACCGGTGACGATCAGGACATCCGGTGATAGCGCCGTAATTCTTGGAATCAGGGCGTCCACCGCTTCAATGGCCTTCACTTTGGCGTCAAAATCGCCGTCCTCCCCGCGGGAGTCCGTAGGCTTGACATGCACGAAGAAGAAATCGTAATCCTGCCAGGCTGTCTCCATGCCCGCGATCTCTTCCTCCAGGGTGGAAGTCGGCGAGTAAACGGCCATTCCGAGCAGCCGGGCAATCCCTCGGTACATGGGGTAGCTCGCAATAGCCAGGGGGGCAAGGCCGAACCGTTCAGGCATGGGGTCAAATCGATGATAGCGGGAATAGCCCCTCAGGAGAATCATGTTGGCCTTGGGTTCGTCTGCCAGGACTGTTTTCGCCTGATTCAGAAGATCCGCCAGCAGATCAGCCGTGCCTGAGGCCTCCGTCATCAGTGCTTCCGGGGCCAGGGGGGGAAGGCCGGTTTGCTGGGGGTCCGTTTCCGAAATTTCCTCGCGGAGATTGTCCCCGCGAAGCACGATCAGCGCCCGGTGCTCCTTCTCCGTGGCAAAAAAGACCTCCGTTCCGAGAGCAGGACGAATGCCTGCAGACAGCTTCCGGCAGAGACGTTCGTTGGTTTCCGTATCGATGCGGCCTGCCCGGCGATCGATGACCTGGCCGTCGGAATTCAGCGTGGCAAAATTGACCCGCATGAAGAGATCTCGTTCCGTCATGGGAAAATCGAGGCCTGCGGCGGAGAGAAGCCCCCGCCCCACATTGTTGATGACCGGGTCATAACCGAAAAGGGCAAAGTGGGCCGGCCCGCTGCCCGGCGTTATTCCGGGGGCGATGGGATCCAGGAGGCCGCAGACCCCTCCTCCGGCCAGGGCATCCAGATGGGGCGTGATGGCCGTTTCCAGTTCCGTTCCCGGTTTGCCCTCCAGAGGTAAACCGCCCAGACCATCCATAATCAGAAAGACGATTTTCGTCCTGCTTGGAATGACCAGTTTATCCATCCATTGAGGGCTCATGGGTTTCTCCTTAGATTTAAAAATGCAGGGGCGGTTTGTCTCCTTACCCCTGCACTCGATATTACACTTTATTGCCCTGTCGGGCAATCGTTCTTATTTCAAGATCCGCGACTTACGCTATACCCTTTCAAGAACGATGGACATTCCCTGCCCGCCGCCGATGCAGAGCGTGGCAAGACCGAGGTTTGCATTCTTCTTCTGGAGCTGCATGGCCAGGCTGTAAGTGATCCGGGCGCCGGTGCATCCCACTGGATGCCCGATGGAGATTCCGCTGCCGTTGATGTTGCACTTGTCCATATCCACGCCCAGCTCCTGGACGCAGCCCAGGGCTTGGGATGCGAAGGCTTCATTCAATTCCACGATATCCATATCCTTCATGGTCAGACCGAGCTGCTTGAAGACCTTGCGGGTTGCCGGAATCGGACCGAGACCCATGTATGCCGGATCGACGCCGCCGGAGGCATAGCCCTTGATCTTGGCCAGAGGTTTGAGCCCAAGTTCCTTTGCCTTGTCGGCGCTCATCACGACGACGGCTGCTGCACCGTCATTGATTCCGGAGGCGTTGCCCGCCGTGACGGTTCCGTCTTTCTTGAAGACGGTTGCCAGCTTGGCCATCTTTTCCAGGCTGGTGTCCATGGGGCGCTCGTCCACGGAGAAGAACTGTGGGGGGGCGCCTTTCTTGGTGGGCATCGGGACAGGAATGATTTCATCAGCAACGGCGCCGCTGGTGATGGCCGCACGGGCGCGCTGATGGCTCATGAGGGCCAGTTCGTCCTGGGCCTGTCGGCTGATGCCGTAGCGGGCGGCGATGTTCTCCGCCGTGAACCCCATGTGATAGCCGTTGAAGATTTCCCAGAGGCCGTCATGGACCATGAGGTCGACAATGGAGCCTGTGGGCATGCTCATCCGGTATCCCCAGCGGGCATCGGGCAGGGCATAGGGGACATTGCTCATGTTTTCCATACCGCCGGCCACAATGATGTCCGCATCACCGGCTTTGATGACCTGGGCCGCCAGGACGATGGCTTTCATTCCGGAGGCGCAGACCTTGTTGATGGTGATCGTATTCGTTTCTTCAGGCAGACCCGCATAGATGCTGGACTGGCGGCCGGGATTCTGACCCATAGCGGAAGTGAGGCAGTTCCCCATGATGCACTCGTCGAAGTACACAGGAGTCAGGGATTCATCATAGTCATAGTATTTCTTGTGAAGGTCGGTTTTGTCATACTCGCCGAAGATATCGCAACGGCAGGATTTGACATCATCGCTGATGGTTGGCCGCAATCCCGCTCTCTTGATGGCCTCCTTGATGACCAGTGCTCCCATGTCCGTGACCCTTACGCCCTTCAGCGAACCGCCGAACGATCCCACGGCGGTTCTGGCGCCGCTTACGATGACAACATCTTTCATGTTTAGCAATCTCCTTTCTTGGATGTTAGTATCTAAAATATTGTTGATGCAAAAAACTCTTAAAGGCTCGGGATGGAGTCTACAAATTCAATCTCCCGTGGTACCTTGTAGGAAGAAAGATACGTCCGGCAGTGCCGGAGAATCTGTTTGTTCTCGACGGGTATGGTGGGATCCCGGACGATGAGGGCTTTGACGATTTCTCCCCGCAGAAGGTTCGGCTTGCTGACCACCCGGGCCACCCGCACGGCGGGATGATTCTCCAGCACCATTTCGACCTCCCGTGGATAGACGTTAAAGCCGCTGGTGATGATCATCCGCTTCTTGCGGCCGGTGAGAAAGAAGAATCCCTCCTCGTCCCGATAGGCCAGATCCCCACTGTGAAGCCAGCCATCCTTCATCACTTCCCGGGTTGCCGCCTCATCCCTGTAATAGCCCTTCATGACGTTTTCCCCCCGCAGGACCAGTTCCCCCACTTCCCCATGGGGGCACTCCGCGCCCTCTTCATTGACGATGCGGATTTCCACGCCGGGGATTGCTGTCCCGATGGAGCCGGGCTTCTGTGGCCCGTCAGGCCTGCTCAGGGTGCACACCGGTGAAGATTCGGTCAGACCGTAGCCGTCGACGAGAATCGTATGGAATTTTTCGTTGAATTCAGGAAAGTATTGCGGGGGCATGGCTGCACCGCCGGTGATGCAGAATTTCAGGGAGCGGATATCGTACCGGTCTGCTTCATCGTGAAAAAGCATTCCCAGAAACAGACGGGGAACGGCGGCGATAAAGGAAACATTTCTCTGGCAGACAACCTGGAAGATTTCGTCTAAACTGAAGTGATCCATCAGCACAAGACCGGCCCCGACACGGAAGGTGCCCAGCATGTTGGCGACGGCACCGAACGAATGGAAAAGAGGAATAACCGAAAGGCCAAGGTCGGTATCGCTGACATGGCACAGATTTCCCAGCAGGGCGGATTGTGTGACGAGATTGTGCTGAGTAAGAACCGCGCCCAGCGGCCTTCCCGTCAGACCGGACGTATAGATCATGACGGCGGGATCGTCGTCGGTTAGATCGGGGAGCTCAAGGGAAGGGGAAGAATGTCCGATGAGGGACCAGAAGTCGGAAACATCCAAAGAGGCCGGTGTGGCAAGCTCCGTCCTGTCGGTGACAATGACATGGCGGCACAGAGGGACTTTGTCCAGGATGGATTCATAACGTGCGGCATTGGATGCCGTGGTGATGAGGATCCGGGCCTCGCAGTTTACCAGGAGATACTGAAGCTCATGGGCCGTTGATGCCGTGTTGAGCGTTACGGCCACGGCGCCGATCTTCTGAGCGGCAAAATAGGAAATGACAAACTCGGGGCAGTTGTGCAGAACAATGGCAATCTTGTCTTCCTTTTTCGTGCCCAGCTCTCTGAAGGCGTTGCCCAGGGCGTTGACTGCGTCATTCAACGCAGAATAGGTAAACGGCCGGTCTTCCGAAATGACTGCGACATGTTCTGGATAGCGTTGACAGGTTTCTTCCAGCATCTGCCCAAGATTCATCTTTTATCCCAAGCCTCCTCAAAATCGTGCCCCCTCTTAACACAGCAAGAGTAATTTTTTCAATAAAATAAAATGAGGACGTTATGGAACGCAGGGCACGGCACGGGTTGGTTTGGGTTGACAAGAGAAGGGTTTTTCTATAATAAATCGGACCTCATGTATCGGGTGTAACGGGGTATAATCGGGGCGGCCGGGAGCCGAACAGGGATCGATCCTTGTTTTCATCCGCCCGATTCGACCGAATTTCCTGAAATTCTTCCGGCTGGACAACATAGACATGAAAAGGTCCCTGACAACAACCGTTGTCCTGTTCCTCTTGCAGACCATCCCTTTGGCGGTAAGACGATTCTTCTTCGCCCGTCTTGCCCTCTTGTTCTATTATCTGATTCCAGGAAGGCGCATTATCGCCCTGGACAATCTTCATCATGCCTTTCCGGAAAAATCAGAAGATGAGATTGTGGCCATCGCAAAAGGCGTTTACCGCAATTTCGGCATCCTGATGGCCGAATTTGTTGAAATCCCCCGCCTGAATGCAAAACGGCTTTCCTGTTTCATGAACATCCAGGGCATGGAAAATTATTTAAAGGCCAAGGCAAAGAATAAAGGGGTGATCATGCTGAGCGGTCATTTTGGCAACTGGGAATTGATGGCCGCCGTCTTACCCCTTGTTGGCGATCCCATGACGGTCCTTTATCGCCCTTTCGACAACCCCGCGATTGAAGATCTCGTTTTCCGGGTAAGGTCATCGACGGGAAATCGGTTAATCGCCGCAGAACGCGCACTGCGTGAGATGCTTCGGTGCCTGGGGAGCAAAAAACCCCTGGGGCTGATGATCGATCAGAACTGGGACCGCAAGGAAAGCTGCTTTGTCGAATTTTTTAACCGGCCGGCCTGCACGTCGACGGGGTTGGCGTATCTGGCCCTCCGCACAGGAGCCCCGGTTCTGCCCTGTTTCCTTTGCCGGCAGAAGGATGGAACATACCTGCTGCAGATAGGCGCTGAACTGGAGATGATCGACACCGGCGATATGGAAGCGGATATTGTGGCGAACACCCAGCGCTACACGGACGTCATCGAGGAAGTCGTGAGGAGGCATCCGGAGCAGTGGTTCTGGGTGCATCAACGATGGAAGACGAAACCGCGTTCTGCCGGCGCAACGAAACGTTTAAGGTGACAATGCTGTGAGCAAAAGGATTCATTTCCCCCTGTGGTTTGCCTGTGGGCTTCCTGTCCTGCTGTGGGTGTATACCTATGTCGAGAAGATCAATTCCGTCTTTAACGGACCGGAGGTGTACCGGGAGCACGGACTTGTTGAGAATGCAACCAATCTCTTCCTTCTGGCGGCGATTGTTCTGTTCCTGGTGTGTCTGAAGAAGGCAGAATTGCTGTGGGAAAAATTGTGGCTGCTGATCCTTGCGGCCGGTGCCATCTACTTCCTCGGCGAAGAAATCAGCTGGGGATATCATCTACTGGGCTACGACGTCAATGAGGAATGGATGGCCCTGAATGACCAGAAAGAGCCGAATTTCCATAATCTTACGGGGGCTTGGGAGCTTGTGTTCGACAAGCTGCCGAGGCAGCTCCTCTCGGTCGGCGTCGTCCTGGGCGGACTGCTGGGGGTGTATGCGGACCGCCGGGAATCCTGGCCGAACCGTCCGTTCCTGCGCCGCCTGATCCCCCCCGGGGATACCCTGTTTGTTGCCGCCGCGGCCAACCTGGTTTCCCTTCCGGAAAGAATCGGGGAGCATCTCTTCGCGGAGATACCCAGATGGCTTGTTCTGGGCAATGCCTCGGGGGAATTGAAAGAGTGCCTTCTGGCCCTTTTTATCCTGCTTTACGCCTACGGGCTTTTCCGCCTCTTTTCGGTACGCGGCGGGAAATAAATGCCGTCAGGGAAAAATCCCGGAGCGTTATGAGGATCCCTTCAACTTTGCGGTTCCGGGTTTGATCATTTCCAGGACGTCCCTCCACATTACGGCGGTTCGCTCGCGTTGCCGCTCTGCCGAGGTGCGCACCTTCATCCGGATTCTTTCGCTTTCCCCCCGGTCCAGGACCGTATCGATGATTTCCCCGATTCTTCCCCCGGTTCCCTCAATGGGCACCAGCAGTTCCGGGCAGCCGTAATCAGCGAAGAGAGTTTCATACTTGTGGCTCCAGCCGGCGCCGACGCACAGAACCCCCTGCGACAGGGAGCTCACGAGAGCGTGGAATCGGGAGGCGATGACGAGATCGCATGTCCCCAGGATTCCTTTGATTTTCAATGGGTCCTGTTCAGCCAGGATTTCGATCTTCCGGTTGACCGCCTCCTGAAGCTGTCGTGCGGCGGGGAAGTCCTTCCTTCCCCCGTGGATGAGAAGAAACGGCGTGACCCCCTTCGCTTCCAGGTGCTTTACGCACTGAGCGAGGAAGGGAATATATTGCGTTCCTTCGGCACTGGACGTCTTGTCCGTCATCTGGTGGCTCGGAATGATGCAGACCCGGTGCTCCTCTGCGTTCCAATGCTCCGGAACCGTGCCGGAGACGAGATTTGTAAAATCGGGGGCGATCTTGACATTTGCGGGTGCTGCGGCCACATCGTTCACGTAGGCATAGGAAACCGGGTCGCGGGCAAAGATGAGATCGGCATGATCGATCAGCCTCTTCAGAGCGTCCCGAATGCGCCGGCTGCTGAAGGGTCCCAGGGCCTGGGGGAGGAGAATGACCTTTTTCCCCTGGCGTTTCCATGCCTGGCTCTGCTTGGCCATCAGGATCGTTTTGTGCTCTCCGAAGGCATCTCCATAGGCATAACCGGATACGTCCAGGATCACTTCGATCTCCTCGTCAAGGACAACGCCGTACATTTCACGGATTTCCCCGGGGAACATCTTCCCGATGAAATCCCATGAAATGCCGTGCCTGCTGAGCGTGGCCTTCTGAAGCAGGCCCAGCCTGCCCCTGGCGAAGTAGGAGGGCTGTCCGTATCTCGGCGCCATTGCAAAGGAGGCCTCCGGAATGGCGGGTTTGACCGCCTGCAGGACCGCGTGGAGCATCAGTTCAGCTCCCTTGTTTGTAAAACCGGCCCCCTTGATCTCGATCAGCATGGATGATCCCTCCCTCTGTGCCGTTTTCGCCTTCTGCCGCTGACCGACCCGTGGGGGCGTCGCGTCGGGCCTGAGCCCGTCGGCAGGCGCTCTCTGGCCGCTGTCCCGGGCTTCAGCGCTGGAAGGGGTTTTCAACGCCGAAAGAGCGTTTTCCAGGGCGTTCCGGATCCGCTGGGAGGGCCGTTCCCGGCCCCTTTTCCCTGATCCGCCCTGTTTGAGCATGTCTTCCACAGACGCGAACAGCGCGTCCTGGGATGCGTGGTTGTCCAGGGCCAGCGAAGGCAGGAGATTCTCCCTGTACATATCGTCCGGGATATATTCAGTGACCTCGGCAAGGTGGGGATAAAACGCAGGGAGCTCCATTCCGAATCCATGCCACGCCTCCGTATAGCCCCTCCATTCGCGCCGCTTCCGGTCGATCCTCTGGCCTGCCATGATTTCCCTGTGATCCGCTGTCCTGAGGTGGAGGCGTCCCTCTGCAGCAGCCCTGCGAATCAACGTCCGGCCCTGTTCCGTCCTCACAATGACCGCCGATTCGCCCCCTTTGCGGTCGGCTTTCCTGAGGCCGTGGGGATCGCAGACCGTGATGTCGGCCAGTACATTCATTTTGTCAAAGCAGATCCTGCACCGTGCCGGTGTAAAGGCGTTCTTGATGCGGTTTCGGGCGCCGTCGGGAAGCACCGTGGGTTCCAGGCCGGGAGGGCCGATGACGACATTCCCCGGGTATCCCCGGCAGGCCTTGTCCCGAAAGTCGAAGCGTACTGTCCCGCTTGCCGCGAGGCCTGCCTGCCGGATCAGATAGTCGATGGCGCGGTAGGTTAAAATGCGGTCGCAGACCAGCCCGATTTTGTACTTCACAAGCCCGGAAAGTGACCTATCGATGTCCGCCATGGTGCTCAGTCCATGGAAATGGCAGGGGAGGCCGACGAGGGCGATGGGAATCTTGCTCCTTCTCACCTCACCGAGGATTTCGAGCGCGGGAACGGGGCAATACTTTGATTTCTGTGCGGAAAGGATCTGCTCCCTTGAGCGGGCGCAGAGAACGATCGGTCGGGGGGGGGCTCCCGGAGCCATGACGCTTACCACGGCCGCTTCGATCTCACGGGAGTCCAGCAGATAAAGGAGCAGGGCGGAAACAATGCCGCCGCTCTGGCTGTTGGCATAGATCTCCTTGTCCGCCGCCTTGCCGACATGGCACTCCAGGGCGCTCCCCTCGAAAGGAGAAGCGCTCAGTGCGGAAAGCATCTCCGTGCCGACGGTTACACTGGGGCAGACTCGGTAGCAGAGGCCGCAGGCGGAGCACTTTTCCCTGTCAATTTCGGGGAAGAGATGACCGCCCGGGGTTTCCCTGAAGGAGATGGCCTCCTGCCGACAAATGGAGGCACAGGCTCCGCAGGAGCAGCAGAGCCTTTGTTCAACAATAGCGGAAATATCCTCCCTTGGAGCGTTCATGGAAGACATCCGTCATGGGATTCTTTGTCCATTGGCGGGGTCTGCGGACGCTCCTCCGCCGTATCCTGCAGAGCCTCCGTCAGGTCGTAGAGAGTCACCCGCCTGGGATCTTCCTCTTTTTTCCTTCTGTTCCGCCAGCGGTGAACATTCTGAAAGGGCCGCTGATGGATGCTCCGGTCCAGAAAATCCAACAGAGCGCTGTTCCGGTACACCTTTTTAAAGAGCCGGTACAGCGGATATCTCTCCCCGGAAGGCAGGTCCTGCCCCATGGAAATGAGAAGCTTTGTTATTTCACGGCAGGCGCATTCCATGGGCTGTTCCCAGGGGCGACCCATTTCAAAATCGACGTGGTAGAATTGATTTCCCGCCTCAAGAATATTCTGTGTATTGGCGTCGATGTGAAAGAGAAGCGTGTCGCTGGTCCGGAACGCAAGGGCATGCCGCCTGAAAAGATCCTCGAAAAATATTTCGAGGCGGCCTTCGGCTGAAAAATAGCCCTGCGACAGAATGGATTTCATCGTGACGCCTTCAATGAATGTCGTACAGAGATGCGGAACCTCCTCGTATTCCGGAAAGGGGGAGACAAGAAGGTGCGGCACGGAAAAGCCCTTTTCTCTCCAGTGCTTCAGGCAGGCCTCTTCGAAGTCTTTCCGCCTTTGCGGCACGCGATACTCAATCGGCTGGCGCATGCCGATTGCGTCCAGCCTGCTGCGAAGTTCGTAGAAAATCCTGGGCTTCTTCGGGCCATACACCTTCAGGAAGAGGAACCGGCCATTCTGGGGGATGCGAAAGGCCTTGTTGCTGTGAACGGACTTCAGGCCGTAAGGCGCCAGCCGGCTCAGAAAATCACGGTTCCGATTTCTGGAATACATAGATGAGATCCTGACTAAATACCGTCGGCCAGAATTTGGCCCGGATCGTTTTTTTGGGGGTGGTCAACTGCCGGAGATCGAATCCCTGCGCCACGACCATTTTTTCGAAGGTCGGCCCTGTCTGGAAGTTGACATGGGCTCCGGAGATCGGAGGAAATTGACCGAGGAGAAATTTAATCCGGTGATGATAATAACAGATATTCGGGATCACCCCGATAAACCAGCCTTTTTTCCTTAAGTTTTTCCGTACATGCCCCAGAAAGCCGATGGGATCGGCCAGATGGTGGATGATTCTGCTGGCGATGATCAGGTCCAGAGGGGGATCGAAGGGGGGCAGTCCATTGTTGAGGTCCCAGATCTGGATGCGGGAGGTGTCGAATCTGTAGAGGCTGAACACCTTCTCCGAGATCTCCAGGCCGTAGGCCTCATAGAGCTGTGAGAGTTCGCGATAGACATGGCCTGGACCGACGCCGCAGTCCAGAACGCGCGCTTGTTCGTTTCCGAGGACGCCTTGGGCGACCTCGACAATCTTTTGGTGGACATCCGTATATTGATAATGCTTCCGTTCAATACGATCATCCCAGTACTCATCATAATCGGAAATGCCCGGCTTACCCATCTTTACTCCTGACCCGTTTCTTTAATCCAGTCAAATATCTTGGCCATCTGCTGCCTGTAAGTATAGTGCGACAGGACCTTCTTCTGTCCCGCGGAGGCGATGCGCTTCCTGGCCTCTTCATGTTCAAGATAAAAGCGTACCTTTTCGATCAGCTCCTCATCGGATTCGAAAACCTCAACCTCCCTGCCGATTTCAAAGGCCGTTTCAATCCCTGGGGTCTTCCTCCCGAGATAAAAACCGCCGCAGCCAGTAACGGCAAAAATCCGGTTGCTGAGAGCGAGACCCGTCAAGGGAATGTCCGCATCCTGTCCGATGAAAATCTTGATATTTTTGATCACATCGGCAAAATCTCTCATATAGACTTCTCTACCGGCCCATGACCGGTGGACCCCGCCAAGGAAATAGGGGAGGTTTTTCCATTGCCTCGAGAGACGGGGCCCCCACCACTTGATGTCCACCTGCTTTTTTCTTAGAAGGATCACCAGTTCACTGCGCTTTTTATAGATCGGATACCCCATGGAGCCG
>Ga0265295_1000694_pt1 | contig 64884 bp, 57 predicted proteins | sample Munlansysbiofilm_FD_192503 | JGI IMG/M metagenome (GOLD analysis project Ga0265295, IMG submission 192503) | Leachate microbial communities from a municipal landfill in Southern Ontario, Canada - Methane capture system biofilm | ecosystem: Engineered > Solid waste > Landfill > Unclassified ... | reverse complement strand
TGAGCTTCTGCTCTGCATTCAGACGGGAAAGACCATCCACGATCCCAACCGTTTCCGTTTCGGCACCGATGCCCTGTACTTTAAAAGCCGGGAGACCATGGCAAAAGAGCTGGGGCATTATCCCGATGCCCTGGCCAATACGGTGGAGATTGCCAACCGCTGTGATGTAAGCATTGATTTCAAGACCTACCATTTTCCAAAGTTTCCAACGGAAGAGACGGGGACTGCGGAAGAGCTTTTTGACCAGACGGCCCGCAGGGGCTTTGAAAAACGCATGGCACTCATCCGAAAACGCAATCCTGATGTGGATGAGAAGGCCTATCTGGAGCGTCTCAAATACGAGATTGACACCATCAACACCATGGGTTTTCCCGGCTATTTTCTCATTGTGGCGGACTTCATCCGCTATTCCAAGGAAAACGGCATTCCCGTGGGGCCTGGGAGGGGGTCGGCCGCAGGCTCCATGGTGGCCTATGCCATGGGGATTACGGATCTTGATCCCATCGAGCATGGTCTCATCTTCGAGCGTTTCCTCAATCCCAGCCGTATTTCCATGCCGGATATTGACGTGGACTTCTGCATCAACGGCAGGGAAAAGGTTTATGACTATGTGGTGAAAAAATACGGGGGCGGCGACTATGTGGCCCAGATCATCACCTACGGAAAGATGAAGACCCGGGCCGTGATCCGGGACGTGGGCCGGGCCCTGGGCATTCCCCTGAAAGATGTGGACGAGATCGCAAAGCTTGTGCCTGAGGTACTGAACATCAGCCTTGCCAAGGCCCTGGAGCAGGAGCCGGAGATCCTGAAGCGGGCGGAGGAGCGCTCCGACATTGCAGAGCTTCTGGAGATTGCCAAGAAGCTGGAAGGGCTTCCCCGGCATGCCTCCACCCATGCGGCGGGGGTGGTCATCGGGGATCGGCGGCTGGATGATTACCTTCCCCTTTATGCCGGTAAAAAGGGCGAAGTGGTGACCCAGTTCGACATGCAGTATGTGGAGAAAATCGGGCTTGTGAAGTTTGATTTTCTGGGGCTGCGCAACCTCACGGTGATTCAGGAGGCTTTGAATCTCATCCGGCGTCAGGGCCTTCTGGTTCCCGATCTTGATGCCATCAGCCTGGAAGACAAGCCCACCTACGAGCTTTTGTCCAGGGGCGACACCACGGGGGTTTTCCAGCTGGAAAGCTCGGGCATGAAGGACCTTCTCGTGCGGCTTCAGCCCTCCACCTTCGGCGACATCACGGCCCTTGTGGCCCTCTACCGTCCCGGCCCTCTCGAAAGCGGCATGGTGGATGATTTTGTGGAGCGCAAGCATGGCCGTGCTGAGGTTGCCTACCCCTTGCCCCAGCTGGAACCCATCCTGAAGGACACCTACGGTGTCATTCTCTATCAGGAACAGGTCATGAAGATCGCAGGGGTGCTTGCCAACTACTCCATGGCCGAAGCCGACGGCCTGCGCAAGGCCATGGGGAAAAAGATTGCCGAGATGATGGTGGCCCAGCGGGAGCGCTTCATGCAGGGGGCTGCGGAAAGTCAGGTGGATCTGGAAAAGGCGGGGTTCATCTTTGACCTCATGGAAAAGTTTGGCGGCTATGGCTTTAACAAGTCCCACTCCGCAGCCTACGCCCTCATCGCCTACCAGACCGCCTACTTAAAAACCCACTATCCCCTGGCTTTCATGGCGGCCCTGCTCACCTCGGAAATGCATTCCCTGGACGGGGTGGTGAAGTTCATCGGGGAGTGCCGCAGCCACAACATTGCCGTGCTGCCGCCGGACATCAATGCGTCGGGACTCGCCTTCACCGTGGTGGAAGGGGCCATCCGTTTTGGCCTTGTGGCCGTGAAAACCGTGGGGGAAGGCCCGGTGGAGGCCATTCTCGCGGAGCGGGAGGCGGGGGGGCCTTATGAGAATCTCTTTGATTTCTGTGAGCGCATTGATCTTCGCAAGGTGAACAAGCGGGTGCTGGAAGCCCTGATCAAGTGCGGAGCTTTCGACAGTACAGGCGTTGAACGCAGCCGCATGATGGCGGTTCTGGACGAGGCGGTGGACCACGGAGCGCGGGTGCAGCGGGACAAAAAGGATCCCCAGATGGGGCTTTTTGACATGGTGGACGATGCCGTGGCCCAGATTACCCGGCCCTCCTTTCCCGACATTCCCGAATGGCAGGAGCGGGATCTTCTTCTCCTTGAAAAGGAATATCTGGGGCTTTATCTTTCCGGCCATCCCCTGAAAAACTACGAGGCGGCCATTGTCCGTTACGGCACCGTGGATGCCGTGGGGCTTAAGGAACAGAATAACGGGGCTGCCGTGCGTCTTGGGGGCAGTGTCCATGACGTGAAGGTCATCACCACCAAAAAGGGGGACAAGATGGCCTTCATTAATCTTGAAGACATGGCGGGAAGCCTTGTGGAGGTGGTGATTTTTCCCTCTCTCTACCCCCTGGTGACGGATCTCCTTGAGACGGACACGCCCGTGATTGTGGAGGGCGAAGCCCAGGTGGAGGAGTCGGGTGCCAAGGTCAAGGCGGAAAAGCTCGTGCACCTTGACCGGGCGGGCGAGGTCTGGACGGAAAAACTGCATCTTAAGGTAAGGACGGACACCCACAGGCGTGAGGATCTCCTGAAACTTCAGGAGGTGCTGCGCCGTCATCCCGGTTCCTGCCCTGTGCTTCTCCATGTGCGGATTCCGGAGAAAACCGACACCCATATCGAGCTGCCCGATCTTCTCAAGGTGAATCCCGAAGCCGCACTCATGGCCGAGCTTTGTGAAATTCTGGGGCCTGACGGGGTGCGGTCGGCCTGTGCTTCGGCCCGTCTGGAGGACAAGGGCAGAAACGGGAAGAACGGCTACCGGAAAAAGGAAGGCAACGGGAGCTTCGCCCATGCCTGAGCTGCTGGCCTTTATGGAAAAAGCTTTGGCCCGGCGGGAGGAGGCGGGAACCCGCCGTCATCTTCGGCCCATGGCCCTTCTGGACGGGGGCCGGGTGGCGGTGGGAGGAAGGGTGCTGGTCAACCTTTCCGGCAACGATTATCTGGGGCTTTCCAGAGATCCTCTCCTTGTGGAGCGGGGCCTTGATTTTGCCCGTCGTTTTGGAGCGGGGGCCACGGCCTCCCGCCTTGTCTGCGGCAACCTCGCTTGCATGGAGGCGGTGGAGGAAAAGATCGCCCGGATGAAGGGCTTTGAAGCGGCCCTGATTCTCTCTTCCGGTTATCAGGCAAACCTCGGGCTGATTCCTGCCCTCTGTGACCGCCATAGTTTGATTTTTGCCGACCGGCTCAACCACAACAGCCTTGTGCAGGGAGCGAAGCTTTCCGGTGCAAAGGTGCTGCGTTTCCGTCACAACGACCTTTCTCACCTGGAAAAACTCTTAAGGAAAGCGCCGGTGGAGGGAAGAAGGTGCATCCTTACAGAATCCGTTTTTTCCATGGACGGGGACATCCCGGATCTTGAAGCCTTAAGCCGCCTTGCCGAAGAGTATGGTGCTCTTTTTGTGGTGGACGAGGCCCATGCCACGGGCGTTTTCGGAGAAAAAGGCATGGGGCTTGTGAAAAGGGGCATGGCCCACGCCGTTGTGGGCACCTTTGGGAAGGGCGGAGGGGCCTTCGGTGCCTATGTGGCGGGCTCGGATCTTTTGAAAAACTATCTTCTGAACCACATGGGCGGCTTTGTTTTTTCAACGGCCCTGCCTCCCTTTCTTCTGGGCATGATGGACGCAGGCCTTGACCGCATGGCGGAAATGGATGCGGAAAGGAGCCATCTCGCAGCCCTTGGTCATCAGCTCCGTCAGGGATTGCGGGCTTTGGGTTTTGACACCGGAGCTTCCTGCACCCAGATTGTGCCGGTGCTGGTGGGGGATGCCAAAAAAGCCCTGGCCCTTTCGGCCCATCTTGAAAAGGAGGGGTTTTTAGGGGTTGCCATCCGTCCGCCCACGGTGCCGGAAGGGGAAAGCCGCATCCGTTTATCCCTTTCCTCTCTGCATACCGAAGAAGATGTGGAGGGGCTGCTCCATGCCTTTGCATCCTTCTGAATCCTCCCTTCTTCTAATCCACGGCTGGGCCCAGAGCCTGGCCTTCTGGAGCCCGCTTTTTCATCTCCTGACCCCATCCGCAGACCTCATGCATTTTGACAGGGGATACTTCGGATCTCCGGTAAGCCCCTTTTTTCCTTCTGAAAAAAAAGGAAGGGTGGGGATTCTTACCCATTCCTTTGGCCTGCACCTGGTTCCGGATGTCTGGCTTGAACGGGCGGATTTCGGGGTTTTTGTTTCGGGTTTTGATACTTTTTTGCCCCAGGATGCGAAAAAAAGGCGGCGTTCGGAGCGCATCCTCCATCGGATGGATAAAAAACTGCGGGAGAGCCCGCAAGAACTGGTGGCCCTTTTCCGGAGCCTCTGTGGTCAGGAAGGCCCCTGGTCTTCCCCTGTCTGCCACGGGGAGCTTTTGCAAAGGGATCTCGCACGGCTTGCCTCTGAAGGACTGGATCTGGGCAGGGTAGGGAAGATTCCAGAGATTCATCTTGTGCATGGAACCCTGGATCGGGTGGTGGATCTCAGCCGGGCGGAAGATCTGAAAGAAAAACTTCCCCATGCCCGTCTTCATGTGCTGGAGAATGCGGATCATGGCCTGCCCCTCACCCATGCCCAGGAGCTGGCAAGGCTTCTGAAGGGGATACTGGAAGGGAGATCGGCGTGAAAGAACGGGTGGCGGCCTCTTTTTCCGCAAAGGCTGTGAGCTACGAGGCCCATGCCAGGGTGCAGCGCCGGGCGGCTATGATGCTCCTGGAACATCTTAAAGCGCAAAGCCTGCGTCTTCCCGAAGGTCCTGTTCTGGAAATCGGTTGCGGTACGGGCTTTGTCAGCCGGGGTCTTGCGGGGTTTTCTGGGGATCGGGAGCTTTTTTTCACAGACCTTGCCCCTGCCATGGTGGCGGCCTGTGAGGAGAGTCTTCGCCCCCTTTTTCCGGGAGTGTCCATGGATTTTTCGGTGATGGACGGAGAAGCCCTTCACGAAGAAAATCGTTTTGCCCTGCTGGTTTCCGCCTTTACCCTGCAATGGTTTTCAGAGCTTGGGGAAAGCCTTGGGCGTTTTGCGAAGGCCCTGGTTCCGGGCGGGCTTTTAGCCCTTTCCTTTCAGGGAGAGGGCTCTTTTTCCGAGTGGAAGACCCTGTGTGAAGAGGAAAAACTGTCCTTTTCCGCCAATCCTCTGCCCAAAGGGTACGTTGTGGCGGAAACCCTGAAAAACCTCGGATGCCGGGTGGTGCTTCAGAGTGGTTCCATGGTGGAAAGCTATCCGGAGCCGAAATATTTTTTCAGAGCACTGGCCGCCATTGGAGCAGGGACATCCCTTTCCGAAGAAAAAAGGGATGCCAGGGCCCTTTCCCGCCTCATGGCCGCGTGGAAAAAAAAGGCGGCGGGTGGTCCTGTTTTTGTGACCTACCGTACCCATTTCATTCTTGCTTTCAGACCTGAAAACCCAGAGGAAAAAGGAAGCCTTCTATGCCGGACTTTCCCCGATGTTTTTTTGTGAGCGGCACGGATACGGATGTGGGAAAAACTTTTGTTTCCGCCCTCTGCGTAGCGGGGCTTTCGGCCATGTACTGGAAGCCGGTGCAGACGGGTTTTCCGCCGGACCGGGATCGGGATACGGTGCAGCGTCTTACGGGTCTTGGCGGAGAACATTTTTTTCCGGAAGCCTTCTGTTTTAAAGCTCCCCTTTCTCCCCAGAGGGCGGCGGAAAAAGAAGGCTGCATTCTTAAGCCTGAAGATTTTGTGCTGCCGGATACGGGCGGACGCCCCCTGGTGGTGGAGGGGGCAGGGGGGGTCATGGTGCCCCTTGCTCCGGGCCTTGATATGCGGGATCTCATGCAGCATCTGGATCTTCCCGTACTCTTAGTCTGCCGCACGGGCCTTGGCACCTTAAACCATACAGGACTCAGCGTGGAGGCCCTGAAGCATCGGGGGATTCCCGTATTCGGTCTTGTGGCCGTGGGACCTTTTCATCGGGAAAATCTTGAAGACCTTCCCCGCTTTACGGGTATTCCCCTTCTGGCCCATGTGCCTTTTGTGGAAAATCCGGCTCATAGGGATATGAGAGAACTGTTCAAGACCTGTTTTGTGCAAAAAGGGAGCATGGTATAAAAAGATCCTGAAGCATTTTTGTGGGCAGCGCAATTTGGGGTCAGGACTTTCGTTTTGGGTTTTTTTGGAAAAGGATGTGCTGGATAAGGCTTTTCCCTGTCCAGAGGGCTGAATCCGGGGAGGGGCGTAAACACCATGGAGATGGGATGAAAAACTGGTTTTTTCTTTTTATTGCCATTATCGCGGAAGTGATTGCCACATCGGCGCTGAAAATGAGCGATGGATTCACGAAGCTTTGGCCTGTCATGGTGGTCGCCCTTGGCTATGGCCTGGCTTTTTACTTTTTGTCCCTGACTCTGAGAACCATTCCCATTGGGATCGCCTATGCTGTCTGGTCTGGTGTGGGGATTGTGCTGATTTCTTTCATCGGATGGCTGGTTTTTGGCCAGAAACTGGATCTTTTTGCTGTGATCGGGATCACCCTGATTATCAGCGGGGTTCTTGTGCTGAATGTGTTTTCCAAATCCGTAGCCCATTGAGGCGACCTGTCTCATATGGGCTGAAGGGTGGGCTCCTTTGTGGTTGCCTGGGTGTTTTGCCATTTTTTCCTTGATGCTGAAAGTCAGGAGCCAGGTTATGGGCCAGCGTATCATCAGAAAAAAGAAGAAAAAAGCGGGAGCCGCACCAGGCACCCTTTCCTATGAAGGCGATCTTGCTTCTGGCGAAAAGGTGCAGGCCCGTGTCATTGTATACAGCAAGGAAACCATGCGGGAAGAGGCCTTTGCTGCGTTTGCCCGGAAAAAGGAGCCCGCCTCCGTTGCCTGGGTGTGTGTGGAGGGGGTCCATGAGGTGGCTGTGGTGGAAAGTCTCGGTAAGATTTTTTCCCTGCATCCTCTGGTTCTGGAAGATATTCTCAATACAAATCAGCGGCCTAAGTGGGAAGATTATGGGGAATACCTTTATATTGTCCTGCGCATGCTGGATTACAATGCACAGGCCCTGCAGGTGGAAAGCAGGCAGTTGAGCCTGATCCTTGGCCCGGATTTTGTGGTTTCCTTGCAGGAGGAAAATAAAGAGGTCTTTGCGGAAGTGCGCAAACGCCTTGCGACCCATCGCCGCATTCGCTTCATGGGTGCGGATTATCTGGCCTATGCCCTGATGGATGCCGTGGTGGACCATTATTTTTCCCTTCTGGAGCATCTGGGCGATGCGGTGGAAAGGCTTGAGGAGGAGCTGATTTCACAGCCTGTGCCGGAAACACTGGCGAGAATTCATCATTTCAGGCGAGAGGTGCTGCTGCTGCGCAAAGCGGTGTGGCCGCTGCGGGAGCTTCTCAGCACCCTGATCCGGGACGAAAGTCCGCTCATTTCCCAGGATACCCGGATTTACTTAAGGGATGTGCACGACCATGCCATCCATGTGCTGGACACCGTGGAAACCCTGCGGGATCTTCTGACAGGGATGCTGGATCTGTATCTGTCCAGCACCAGCAACCGCATGAATGAAATCATGAAAATGCTCACCCTGTTTGCCACCATCTTCATGCCCCTTACCTTTATTGCGGGGGTGTACGGGATGAATTTTGAGAACATGCCGGAGCTTACCTGGCCCTGGGGCTATTATGCGGCCCTTTTGTTCATGCTGGGAGTGGGGGGCGGGCTTTATCTTTATTTCAGAAAGAAAAAATGGCTGTGAACAGGCAAAGGTCATCTTCGGTTTTTCCCCTGGCCCATGGGCACTCTGGGGTATTTGCCCGTCCTTTTCTGCCATTGACAGATGAAGCCCCATCCCATAGAAACGCGATGAACCGCTTTTTTACCATGGAGACCTTATGGGCGCGCTTGAGAACAAGAAAATCCTGCTGGGCGTAACAGGAGGCATTGCCGCATACAAGGCTGTGGAACTGTTGAGGCTTCTGCAGAAGGCAGGGGCGGAGGTCCGGGTGGTGATGACGAAAAACGCCACAGCCTTTGTGGGCCCCCTGACCTTCCGAGCCATCTCCGGCCATGCCGTGTACCTGGATGTGCTGGAAGAAGACCCCGAGGGGGGGATTCGTCACATTGCATGGGCGGATTGGGCCGATGCCGTGGTCATTGCGCCTGCAACGGCCAATTGTGTGGCCAAACTGGCCCATGGCTTTGCCGATGACGCCCTCTCCACCCTGATGCTGGCCGTTCGGGCCCCTGTTCTGATCTGTCCGGCGATGAATACCCACATGTACGAATCCCGTCCTGTGCAGCGCAATCTGGATCTTCTGGAAGCTTCAGGCATGACCGTGCTGGAGCCGGACAGTGGGGATCTGGCCTGTGGCGTGACTGGGCCGGGCCGTCTTCCGGATCCCGCCTTCATCGCAGATCGTCTGGTGAAGCTGCTGGTGCCTAAGGATTTGAAAGGCGTTCGCATCCTCATGACTGCAGGGCCTACCCAGGAAGCCATTGATCCGGTCCGTTATATATCCAATCATTCTTCGGGCAAGATGGGATACGCCATTGCCAGGGCTGCGGAATACCGTGGTGCAGACGTGGCCCTTGTGACAGGACCTGTGAGCCTGCCCTTTCCCGTGGGAGTGGAAAGAATTTCCGTGAAATCCGCAAGGGAAATGCTTGCTGTCATGGAAAATCGCATGGAAAGGGCGGACATCATTATCAAGGTGGCGGCTGTGGCGGATTTCTGCGTCCAGAATGCTGCGGATCACAAGATCAAGAAAACCGAGGGCGCGCCTGTCATTGTGCTGGAGAAGAACCCCGACATCCTCGCGACCCTGGGTGCTAAGAAGAGTCACCAGTTTCTGGTGGGTTTTGCGGCGGAAACGAGGGATCTTGCCGCCTATGCCAAAGACAAGATCGCAAGGAAGAATCTGGACATGATTGTGGGCAACCTTGTGTCAGGCCCGGATTCGGCCTTTGGATCCGATCTCAACACCGTGACCTTTTTTTACCCTGACGGCAGTGAAGAGGCCCTGGAGGCCCTGCCCAAGGAAAGGGTGGCGGATCTGCTGCTGGATGCCATCTGTGCGCGCAGGCGATGCCGGGGGGGCTTGGATGCATGATCCGCATCCCATGAACCCGGAAACCCGAAGAGCCTTGAAAATTCTTTTGTCTGCAGGCCTGGACAATCTCCGGATCTGCCTGGAGGATCTGAAATCCCTGGGCCTTGACGGCGTGGCCGCCTCACCCGATGCCCTTGAAACCCTTGGCCGCTGGGGCAGAGGCGGACGTCCCAGGCACTTTGCTGAGCTGGCCAGCAAGGTGGCCTCCTGTGCTCATTGCGGGCTGCCTCCTGCCGTGCGGGGTAAGCTTTTGCATCCGCCGCCAGGAAAGGTCCGCATTCTTTTTGTGGATGAGATGCCGGATCGGGTCGCCCTGCGTGAGGGCAGCGCCATGGGCGGAGAGGCCGGGGCTTTGCTCTGGAAGATCATTGGGGCCATGAAACTCAGTCCGGATGCAGTCTATGTGACCCATACCCGGATGTGCCGTCCCCATCCGGGGCAGGATGTCCGGCCCTTTGCCTCCCTTCCCTGCAAGTCTTACCTGGAAGACTGTATCCGCCTGCTGAAACCAGAGGTGATCTGCGCTCTGGGCGAAAAGGCCGGGCAGCTTCTTTCCGGTGAGAAGGCTTGCCTTGCCGAGCTTCGGGGGCGTACCATGTCCTTTGCCTCCCTGCCGCTGATGATTACCCACCATCCGGCGGAGATGCTGGCTCATCCGGGTCTGAAGCGGGAGACCTGGGAAGATGTTCAGAAGATCATGCATGTCCTGGGGCTGGCCTGAGTGCCTGTCTTCTCGGGTTTTTCATTGACATAAGGAGGTGTTGCATGTTGCAGAAGGTTCTCATTGTGATTTCCTGTGGCCTGGATAACCCCAACCGGGCGACAAGGGGCCTGCACCTGGCCACTGTGGCCCAGAAAGAGGGCAAGGATGTGACGGTTTTTCTGCTGGACGACGCCGTATTCCTTGCCAAAGAAGGCCTTGCGGATAATCTTCGGGCTGCCACTGGTGACATTGCCCCAGATCTGATTGCTCATCTTCAGGCCTTTGAAGTGCCCATCCTGGCTTGCACGCCCTGTGCCAAAGCCCGCCGGATCACAGAAGACGAACTCATTGAAGGAGCCCGGTTCGGAACCGCTGTGGAGCTCATCCACCTTTCCTGCGAAAGTGCTGTGATCAGCCTTTAAAAAGCTGGGCGCTTCGGGCATGGAATCTGGTATTTTTTAAGATTGGGATGAGAGGGGCTGTGGGAGAAGAATTTTTCCCATGACCTCTGGGGGGTGCCTGTTGTCTTTTTTTGAATGTGCGTGATGAAAAAAACGATTTTACTGCCTCATCTGCTCATGGGATTTTATGCCCTGCTCGTTGCGGGTTCTTTCCATGTGGGACACCGGATTACGATGTATATGCCGCCCCTTGTGCTTACCTTTGTGCGGTTTATGCTGGCGACCCTTTTGTTCGGATGCTATGTGGGGCTCCGCTATGGCCTGCACCCGCCGTCTTGGCGGGATATGCTGCGTTACCTTGTGATCAGCGCTACCCTTGTGGGATATTTCTGGGCCCTGTTTGCTTCCCTGCGCCATACCTCTGCCCTGAATACGTCCATGATCTATACCCTGACGCCTTTGTACAGCACCCTGTTCGGGCTTTTTTTTCTGGGGGAAAAACCTTCCGCAGGTCGGGTGGGCTGGCTGGTTCTGGCCATGCTGGGCGCACTCTGGGTGATTGCGGGCGGCTCTTCCGACAGGCTTCTGGCCCTTTCCCTGAACCCTTGGGATTTTGTGTTCATGGCAGGCTGCGCTCTGATGGGGCTTTTTTCTCCCCTGTCCAAAAAACTCAGCCGCGGAGAACCTACGGCGGTCATGACCTTCCGAACCCTTGCGGCAGGATCCTTTCTCCTTTTTCTCCTTTCCTGGAAAGAGCTGGGATCCACGGATTTCACCCATTGGCCGCCTCCCCTTGTCTGGGGGCTTTTGTACCTTGTGGTATGCACGACCATCCTTACTTTTTTTATCGTGCAGTATGCCAGCTTGCGTATGGAGGTGGGCAAGGTTATGGGCTATGTGTACCTGACCCCTGTCTTTGCACTGGCCATCGGCCTGATGCTGGGGCACTCCTTTTCCATGAATGTGCTGCCGGGTGTGCTGGTGGCCACCCTCTGCACTTTTTTTCTTCAGCGCAGCTGAGCCTTTTTCCGCAGGAGGGGCCAAAAGGCAGGGTGAAAAGCCAAGGCCCTGTGTTTTCCAAAGAAGGCGAAAAAGGAGAGAACGCAATGGAAGAGAAAAAAGAATTTGAAAAGGAAGCCTTTTTAAAGATTGTGCAGAAACTGCCCTGTGTGCGCCGTGTGGTGGTGGCCGAAGAGGAGAAAAATCCTGAAGGCAGCGGATGGATGGAGTCCGAAGAAGAATACCAGAAGCGCCAGGCCGCATGGCTTGAGGAAAGGGCGCGCAAAAAGAAGGAAAAATGAGCAGAAAATGGGATGGGCGAGGCGCGTCCGTCCTAAGGTGCCATGGGCGGATGGACGCATGCCCGATCCCATGAGAAAAAGGCCCTTTTCCCCGGAGTGACAGGGAAAAAGGGCCTTTGATTTTCAGAGCAGCCTTTGAAGCCGAAAGGGATTTTTAAAGGGGATGGCGGGTTTTCTTACGTCTCTTGTAAGCAACGAAGAGTCCCAGGAGAATGACAAGAAGGGGCATGGCCAGAAGGTTGAGGATTTTCATCCTTACTCCCAGGGCGTCGATATCAGCCCGCAGGTTTCTGCGGACCTGTTTGAGTTCCTTGTTGATCCGGATTTTTTCCTCGTTGAATCTGCGAAGTTCGGTTTCCTGGGCTTCGGTGAGTACCAGGGTTTCCGCCCCTTGCTTCTGACGCTCTAAGGCCTGAATTCTGGCGCTGGCTTCCTCCGCCTTGCGCAGCAGGGCCTGCTCCTGGGCCAGCCAGCGGGTTTCGGCCTGACGCTCCAGATCCCGGACCCGGGAGAAGGGGCGGTCCATGACATCCCGGGTCCGGATATGAATCAGTTCCGGGCTGCCGCTGAGCATCTCCACGCTGTTGAGGACAAAATTGAGGTTGTCGTTGAAAATTCTTGCCATTTCAAAGCCTAAGAAATTCTGTCGGCTCATGTAATAGGCGTCAAAGAGAAGATCCGCATCCGTAATGAGAACAAGGCTCGCGGGCTTGAGAATCCGGGCTTCCTGGGAAGCGGGGGATGGGGCTGGAGGATTTTTTTTCTGATTTTCCGGATCCCCCAGGTCCTCTTCCATGGGCAGAGGGCTTTCCGGAGGGCCATCGGGAAAGGCCACAGGAAACGGCCCTGTGAGGTGCACAGCCATGACATAGCTTTGGCCTGTGGCCTGAAAATTGCGCCTCAGGCTTTCTATCCCCATGCGGACAAGGGCAGGATCCATGGGGGCGGCATTGGGAGAAGAGGAAAGGAGAACCCTGGCCTCAAGGGGCGAGGATTCGGTGATGTGCACGGATCCGGCCATGGGCAGAAGGAGGGAGCTGAGTCCTGCGGTGATGAGGTGGTCCGAACGGATGGCGTCGGCATCCAGACTGAGCCAAGAAGGATTGTTTTCCACCTGGTTGTTCTGCCCCATGAGTCGGGTTGCGGCATGAAAATCCACCACAACCGTATCTGAGACTTCAATGCCCCAGGCGGAAAACAGGGGGTTGAGAGGATTTTCCGGAGCGCCATAGAGGGCCATGGGGTCGCTGATGGCCGCAGGGTCACTGAAGATGAGGAGATTGCCGCCGGATGTGACAAAGGTGTCAATGGCAAAAAGGAGATCCGGGGAAAGCTGCCCTGGCTGGATGAGCATAAGGAGATCCAGGTTTGGGGGCAGGTCCCTGGTCTGGGCGTCTATGGGATGGAGGGTGGCGAATTTTTCCAGTTCTTTCACAAAAAACCAGGGGCCTCCGCCGCCCATGCCGGGCATGGGGCTGCGGCCCAGAACGTCAAGTCCGGATACAATGCCGATGTGACGCTCCCTGGAGCGGGCCAGTTGGGCGAGGGTGCGGGTGATGTCATATTCAAGACTGGTTTCCTTGGCAGGATCGAGAAAGGGCAGAACCTCTTCTTTGTCCTGGGAAAGGGCCACAAGACCCAGGAAAAGATTTTCGCCTGTGGCCGTAGGCAGGGCCTGGACGCCGTAGGCTTTTGCCCAGTCCTCTTCTTCGGAATCCATCTCAGGATGGAGAATTTCAAGGCGGATGCGGCCCTTACTCAGGGTCTCATATTCCCGGAGAAGATCGCCCACCCTGCGTCCATAGGCTCGTATGTGGGGCGGCATCTGGATGGGATCATCGCTGAAATAGTATTTCAGGGTGATGGTTTCTTCAAAGGAAGCGAGGATGTTTTTTGTTCCTGGCGAAAGGGAGTGGATCTTATCTTCCGTGGCGTCCCATCGCAGGCGCAGACCGGAGAATGAAAGGTTGATGAGAACCAGGACAAAAAGAAGAAGGCCAAGGCCGGTGAGGCTGAAGCCCAGGGTTTTTCCGGAAAGTTTTTTATGTGTGTCTGGCATGGTCGACTCCGTCACGATGTGAAAAGTGGGGCGCATGGGCCATCAGGATCTGCGGTTTGTCAGAACAAGGCCATTGGCTGCAAGCATGAAAACCATAAAGGAAAGATAATAGACAAGATCCCTGAGATCAAAAATTCCCCGGGCAAAGGTGTTGAAACGGGACAGAAGGCTTAAGTCCGCAATAAAGGCGGCCAGAGCCCTGGGGGCGTTGGCTCCCAGCATGTCCAGCACCGGAGGATAGCCCGCAAGGACAAAGACGAGGCAGAGGGTGAGGCTTAAGACAAAGCTGATCACCTGACTGCGGGTGAGGGCGGAGGTGAAGATTCCCATGCTGAGAAAGGCACCGGCCATGAAAAAACTTCCGAGATAGGCGCAGAAGATGGCCCCAAGATCCGGGTTTCCGAGGTAAAGAACGGTGAGCACCACAGGGAAGGTGAGAAAAAGAGCAAGCCCGATGAAGGCCCAGGCCGCAAGGAATTTTGCGATGATGATTTCGCTGAGACTGAGGGGCAGGGTGAGGAGAAGCTCCAGAGTTCCCTGCCTGCGCTCATCGCTCCAGAGCCGCATGGATACAGCGGGTATGAGAAAGAGAAAAATCCAGGGATGCCAGTCGAAAAAAGGTCTGAGATCGGCCTGGCCAGACTCAAAGAGACGACTGACGTAAAAGGTGAAAAAAGCCTGAAGCAGAAGAAAGATAACAAGAAAGACATAGGCGATGGGCGTTGTGAAATAATGGGCAAGCTCCCGCTTGCATACGGCCCGGATGGAGTGGATGGATGGTAAGGGCATGATGTCTCCTTCATGTGGGAAATCAGATTCTTTGAAAAATTGGGGGATGCGGGCCTGATCCAGGAAAGCTCAGGGAAGGGTGAGCATCCGGAATACCGTATCCAGCCTGCCAGGGGAAATGAAGAGCTCTGCGATGCCAAGGCCCATTTCCCGGCACAGGGCTTCAATGGATGCCGAAGGATTGGCGCTTGGATTCCGGGGCCGGATATGAAAGCGAAGGGCCTGGGAGCCTGAGGGATCCGAGGATACGGGCTGTATTTCGCCCAGAGCGCTCAGCCTTGCCGCAAAATCCGCAGGAGCAGGAGTCCTGAGAAGAAGGGTGCAGGCCCCGTGGTCCGGATCGCGGCGACGCAGATTTTCAGGGCTGTCATCGGCGACGATGCGGCCTTCCGCAATGATGAGAACCCTGGGGCAGAGGGCTTCCACCTCATCAAGAATATGCGTTGATATGAGAATGGCCTTGGCTTCGCCCATGGCCTGGATCATCTGACGCACCTCATGCTTCTGGTTGGGATCCAGGCCATCCGTGGGCTCGTCGAGGATGAGATAGGCAGGATCGTGGAGAATGCTCTGGGCGAAACTGACCCTCTGGCGATACCCCTTGGAAAGGGTGTGGATGGGCTCATGGCCCACGCCTTTGAGAAAGCAGCGCTCCATGGAGGCCTCCACGGCCTGGTTTCTATTTTTTCCTGAAAAACCGCGGACTTCTGCGCAGAACAGAAGAAATTCCCGGACCGTCATATCCGGGTAAACGGGGGCTGTCTCGGAAAGATAGCCAAGTTTCTGCCTTGCTCGTATGGGATCCTGGCGGATGTCCGAACCTCCGATCAACGCGGTGCCGGAAGTGGGGGGAATATAGCCGGTGATCATGCGCATGGTTGTGGATTTCCCTGCGCCATTGGGGCCGAGAAAGCCCAGGATTTCTCCCTTTTCCACAGAAAAAGAGATGGCATCCACGGCTTTTTTGGCGCCGAAATGCTTGGTCAGGCCTTTGACTTCGATCATGGAATACGTCTCCTGCGCGGATGGTTGTCCGGTACTTTTTCCCCTGGCAGACCCCCGCATGGCTTGAGGCAGAACCCGGTTTTCAGGGCTTTTCAGCTTGTGGATTTCCCAGGACTTGGGGGATCTGAAAGCCGCTTGTGGACAGGGCTGCAAAGGACGCGGCGGGGCATACGGAAGAGAAAAAATTCCGGATAACTTTGTAAAAAAATGTAAATGCGATATCCATGCCCTTGTGCATGATTCGGGAAAAATTAAGGGCAGGCGCAGGTTTTGTCAAATGGAGCAGGATATGGGGGGCAGAGGGGGCCTGGGGCTTTGAGAGCATGACTTGCCTAAGATCAAGGCTTCTGTTAGGAAAATAGGGCCTTTTGTCCGGCAAAGGGCAGGGGTACAGGGCAAGGCTTCTGGCACCTCACTCCAACCGTTTTCCTGCCCGCGCAGGATGCAAAAAAACAATACCGGCAATCATCCGGAAGATGAAGGACAGATCCGAATGCAAGAAAACAGGGCGACAGAGAAGAAACATGGGGGGAGCATCCGAGAGGTCTGGCTCTTTTTTGCATCCGTACGGCTTTCCGTTGTGGTGCTTTTGCTCCTTGCTGCAACCTCGGTGGTGGGAACTCTGATTCCCCAGAAACCAGGTATGCTGCGTCCGGCTGGGGAAGGAATCTGGGGTCAGGTGATGGCGCAGCTTTCCTTGCATGACATGTATCGTTCCTGGTGGTTTCAGCTCCTTTTGGTGCTTTTGGCGGTGAATCTTACGGTCTGCACCATTGAAAGGCTTCCCGGGGTATGGCGCCTGGTCTGGAGAAAACCGAAACCTCCTTTCCCTGAGCGGGTGCGGGGCTTGTCCAATGCCCGGAGTTTTTATGCAGAGGAAAGTCTTGATATGGCGGAGAAGCGGGCAAGGCGTGTTCTCTCAGGCTGGGGTGTGCGCATAAACGCCCAGATCCATGGCAGCGGGGAGCGCCTGGTCCATGCGGAATCCGGACGCTGGAGCCGACTTGGGGTTTATGGGGTACATCTCAGCGTGCTGCTGCTCCTTGCGGGGGGGCTTGTGGGGTCCTTGTTTGGTTTTTCGGGATTTGTGAATATTCCGGAAGGGGAGACCGCCCATGAGATCCGGCTCCGGGGGAGCGGAGGTACCAAGGATGTGGGATTTTCCATCCGCTGTGATGCCTTTTCCGTACGTTTTTATCCCGACGGTACCCCCAGGGAATATCGCTCCACCCTGACCCTGCTGGGCCAGGAGGGGGAGAAAATCATGACCGAGGATATCCGGGTCAACCATCCTCTGACCTATAAGGGTGTTCGCATGTATCAGTCGAGCTATGGGACCGCTGCGGCCCGGGCCGTTTCCCTGAAGCTGATTCCCGAGGCCGGGGACCCGATTTTTCTGACAGCAGAAGTGGGGATGCCCCTTGCCGTCCCTGCAGGGGGGGGCCATATCGTGCTGATGAATTTCATGGACAACTTCCGTCTCCGGGGGCACAATCTCGGGCCCACTTTCCTTGGCTTTTATGAAAATGCCGAGGGCGGGAGGGAAACCCTGGTGCTGCCAAGGCGTCATCCGGGCTTTGATCGCATGCGCATGGGGGAAAGGGGTTTTGCCCTTGAAGTGGAGGATTTTGAGCCGGTTTATTTCACAGGACTGCAGGTAAGTCGGGATCCTGGTGTAGGCCTTGTCTATCTGGGCTTCATCCTCATGCTTGCGGGGTGCTGGGCGGCCTTTTTCATGTCCCATCGCCAGATTTTTATCCTGATGGAAGCCGAAAACGGAGGAGTGCGGTATACCTTAAGCGGCACTGCCAACCGAAATCGGCCGGATCTTGACAGAAAACTTGCGACCATCGCTGAAAAGCTGGGTTTCCAAGGCCTGCAACCCTAACCTCTCTTTTTTGAAGGAAAGCCGATGAACAGTTCCTGGATTCTTTCCGTGGTGACCTTTGTATACGGCGCTGCCGCGCTGCTGTATGTTTCCGCCTGGCTGTTTCACAAACCCGTTCTGGGTAAAAGCGCCACAGCACTCTGGATCGCGGGGATTCTGGGGAACACGGCGGGTTTCTGCCTGCGCTGGGCGGAAAGCTATCAGATGGGCATTGGCCGGATTCCCCTTTCCAATCTGTATGAGTCCCTGGTGTTTTTTGCCCTGACCATGGCCATTTTATACCTTTTTGTGGAGTGGAGGACCGGACGCCGGGAAGTGGGGGCCTTTTTTGGACCTCTGGTTTTTCTGGCCATTGCCTATGCCTCTTTGTCTCCCAATGTCACAGATCAGATCCGCCCCCTGGTTCCGGCCCTGAAAAGCAATTGGCTGACCATCCATGTGGTGACCTGTTTTCTCGGGTACGCAGGTTTTGCCCTGGCCTTTGTCACGAGTGTCATGTATCTTATCAGGCCTGCCCAGGGAGATGGGCTGCTCAGCCGTCTGCCGGATCCGGCCATACTGGATGACCTCACCTACCGCATGATTGTTTTTGGCTTTCTTTTTCTTTCCCTGGGCATCATCACAGGTTCCGTCTGGGCCAACTCCGCCTGGGGCAGTTACTGGTCCTGGGATCCCAAGGAGACCTGGTCCCTTATCACCTGGATCGTTTATGCGGTTTTGCTCCATGCCCGTCTCATGCGCGCCTGGACGGGGCGCAGGGTGGCCTGGTTGTCCATTCTGGGTTTCATGGCCGTGATGTTTACATATTTTGGCGTTAATTTTCTTCCGGGTCTGCACAGTTATGGAAGTTTCTGACAAGGGATAGGGCATGGACAGTATAGAAATTAAGGGGGGGGTTCCCCTGCATGGAGAGGTGCGCATCAGCGGAGCCAAAAATGCGGCCTTGCCCATTCTGGCCTCAAGCCTTCTGGTGGAAGGAACCTGCACCTTTGAAAATGTCCCAAGACTTAAAGACATTGACTCCATCCTTCTTCTTTTGGAAGACTTGGGTTGCAGCGTCACAAGGCAGGGGGAGGGGGAGGTTGCGGTGGACGCCCAGGGCCTTAACCGAACGGAAGCCGCCTATGACCTGGTGCGAAAGATGCGGGCTTCCATCCTGGTTCTCGGTCCTCTGGTGGCAAGGTTGGGCCGTGCCCGGGTTTCCCTGCCCGGCGGTTGCGCCATTGGCGCAAGGCCTGTGGATCTTCACCTCAAGGGACTTGAGGCCATGGGAGCCAGGATCCGTCTGCACCATGGGTATGTGGAAGCCGAAGCTCACCGTCTGAAGGGTGCGGACATCTGCTTTGATATGCCCACTGTGGGGGGAACGGAAAATCTCATGATGGCCGCATCCCTGGCCGATGGCGAAACCATTCTGCGCAATGCTGCCCGGGAGCCTGAAATTGTGGCCCTGGCCGATGTATTGAATGCCATGGGAGCTTCTGTGCAGGGGGCGGGGACATCCAAGATCATCATCCAGGGTGTGTCCTCCCTGAAACCCGTCAGTACCACCATCATCCCGGATCGCATTGAAGCGGGCACCTTCCTTGTGGCCGGTGCTCTGACGGGCGGGGATGTGACGGTGCGGGACTGCAACCCCGATCACTTTCGTGCGGTGATTGACAAGCTGCGCGCTACGGGAGCCTCTGTGGAAACAGGACCGGACTGGACCCGTGTCCGGGGGCCTGAGGTCATTCAGAGTGTGGACATCACCACCCAGCCCTATCCGGGTTTTCCCACGGACATGCAGGCTCAGTTCATGGTGCTGCTCAGCATGGCCGAAGGCACCAGCGTCATTTCAGAAACCATTTTTGAAAATCGTTTCATCCATGTGAGCGAACTCCAGCGCATGGGAGCGGCCATCAGCCTTCATGCGGGCAATACGGCCAAGATCCGGGGTGTGAAAGAGCTTTCCGGTGCGCCGGTCATGGCTTCAGATCTGAGGGCCAGCGCTTCTCTGATTCTTGCGGGCCTTGTGGCCACCAATACCACGGTGGTGCATCGGGTCTACCACCTGGACAGAGGGTATGAGGCCATTGAGGAAAAGTTCAGCCGACTTGGGGCGCGTATCCGCCGTATCCGTTGATCCGGATGTATTCTGGAAAAGGCCTGCCCTCCCTTTGGTGCTGGCCTTTTTGACGGGTATTTTCTGGGCAAGGTTCTGGCCCCTTTCCTTTCCCTGGGCTCTGGGGCTTGCCGGATTTCTTCTTTTGCTTTTTATTCCGATTTTCTTCTTTCTTCCCCGTTTTTTCCCCTCAGATCCGAAAAAACCGGAACATGGCAATCCTCCTGGCAGAAGTCTTTTCAGCCTTCTGCCCTTTGGGGTTTTTTTAATGATGGGACACGCCATTGGCCTTGGAGTGCATCTCTCAGGAGAGCAGGCCAGGGCCCTTGTTGCCTTTGCAGGGGAGAAGACCCTGGTGGTGGAGGGGCGTATTCAGGGCTTGCCCCAGCCTCGACAGGGAAGAGTCCAGACCTTTCTGGAAGATGTGCATGTGAAAGGCCCGGGGGATGAAAGGCGAGAGATTCAGGGAAGGCTGCTGTTCACGCTGGTGGAAGCCTTGGAAATACCCCTTCCGGGAAGTCTTGTGCGTTTTGAGGGAAAAATCCGGCCCTTTGAGAACTTTGAAAACCCCGGAGGCTTTGATTTTCGAAGCCTTCAGCATGGGCGGGGCGTATACGGCCGCATCTGGTGCCGCGGCAGGGATCTGAAGGTGCTGGACCCGGCTCCTGGGGGATGGGGAGCGCGGGTGGATCGTTTCCGACTGGGCCTTGGGGAAAAGATCCACAAGGCCGTTGGGGATGAGGATGCCACTGCCGTACTGAGGGCCATGCTCATCGGAGACCGGAGCCTTCTGAAACCTGCCCTGCGGGAAGCCTATGCCCGCAGTGGGCTTGGGCATCTTCTGGCCATTTCGGGTCTGCATGTGGGCCTGCTGGCCGGAGCGGTTTTCTGGGGAGCGGAACGTCTTTTTCGTTTTTTTCCCATTTTGACCCAGCAAGGTCTCACGGCCAGGGCTGCCGCCCTGCCCGCCCTGACTCTGGCTGTGGCTTACGCCCTGATATCTGGGGGCGCGCCCTCGGCGCTGCGGGCTGTGATTATGGTGGCAGGAGGCTTAGGGTTACTGGTCATGCACCGCACGACCGATGTATGGAGTCTCCTCGGGCTTGCCGTGGGCCTTCTTCTGGCCCAGAATCCCCAGCGGCTTGTGGAAACGGGCTTTCTTCTCAGTGTATCCGCCGTGGCAGGCCTGATTCTGGGCTTTTCACGCTACCCCCTTTCCATTCATGGGGCCCCAGGAAGGGCCGGACTGGGAAAGGGACTTTCGGGTTTGTGCAAAACCTCAATTTTTGCAGCCCTTTTTACAGCTCCGATCTGTCTGTTTGTGTTTCGGGAAGTATCCGTGGTGGGGCCTTGGGTGAATCTTGTCATGGTACCCCTCATGGGTATGCTGGCCCTTCCGCTGGGGATGGCAGGGCTTTTTCTCTCCTTGTTTTCAGATCTGGGGCATGGTTTGCTTCATGGGGCGGGTTTGCTTGTCATGCTGGGTAATGGCATGGCGAGAATCTGTGCGCGGCCGGATTTTGCCGTTCTCCGTGGGGGTATCACCCTGGTGGAGGTGGGGCTTCTCTATGGCTTCTTGCTGCTTTGGCTGGGGTTTCCAAAGGAAGGGGGCTGGCCGCGTGGGCGTCTGCTTCTGGCTTTTTTCCTGGTTTTGGCCTCTGGAGCCAATGGCGTGCGTTGGACGCTTGCCCGTCTGGGGCCCGTCCAGCCTACGGTCACCGTTCTTGATGTGGGACAAGGCTCTGCTGCGGGGCTCCGTCTGCCCGGCGGCGGTGTGATACTGGTGGACGGTGGCGGTTTTCCCTGGGCCGATTCCCTGGATACGGGGCGCGCTATTCTTTCCCCCTGGTTGGATTTTCAGAAAATACGCACCATTGACGCCCTGGTGGTTTCCCATCCCCACGCGGATCATATCCAGGGTTTTTTTTACCTTGCCGGGCGGTATCGGGTTGGAGAGTTGTGGATATCTGAGGCAGGTCTGAAAGAGCCCCTGGGAAGGGCTCTGGCGGAAACCTTCGCAGCCCAGGGAACCCGTATCCGACATCCTTCTCCGGGAGGAGAGGTCTTTTTTCTTGGGGATGTGCGGTTTCATTTTTTTGGGGCGGAGAACCGGATTTTTTCCAGTGTGAATGACGCTTCTCTGGTTTTTCGCATGCAAAGCCTGGGGGGCAGCATGCTTTTTACCGGAGATGCGGAACGTGAGGCCGAGGCTTTTTATGCGGGCCGATACGGAAAGGATCTGGTTTCCGATGTGCTTCTGGCAGGGCATCATGGCAGCCGGACTTCCACTACGGATATTTTTCTCCGGGAGGTGAATCCCGCCATGGTTCTGATCTCCTGTGGTACCCGGAATCGTTACCATTACCCTTCTGTGGCTGTGCTGCGACGGCTGGAAGCCCGAGGGACGGCTGTCCTGCGTACGGATCAGGGCGGCGCCATCCATCTTGTGTTCGGGAAAAAGGGGCCGGAGGCCCGGTACACACCCACAGGGCCCTGGGATCGATTATGGTGAGTTTTTTACCTGTCTGACCCTGGGGAGTCCGCTCCTTTGCCGCAGAAAGGATGCTGTATGAATCTGGACCATGAGGTTCTTGAAAATCTTTACCAGCGTTACACCCATCGCAGTTTTGTGCATCCCGATCCTCTGGAAACGCTCTACGCCTTTGAAAATTCTGTGGATGTGGAAGTCGCCGGACTTGTGGCGGGTCTCATGGCCTATGGCCGGGTGGAGCAGATTCTTAAAAGTCTTCAGAAGATTTTCAGCCTTACAGGACCCCGGCCCGGAGACTGGCTGTGCGATCAGGATCCGGCCGTGCTGGAAAGACATTTCACAGGGTTCCGACACCGATTTGCCCATGGGGGGCATATGGCCGGTCTCATGGGGGGAATTCGCGGGGTTCTTGTCCGTCATGGGAGTCTGCGTGCGGCCTTTGCCTTGCACGACAGAGGAGGGGATATTCTGGAAGGACTTACGGGCTTTGTTGGGGAAATTCTGCGTGATGCGCCTGCGGATCCGGGCCATCTGCTGCCCCGGCCTGACAAGGGAAGCGCCTGCAAAAGGCTCCATCTTTTTTTACGCTGGATGGTGAGAAAGGATGCTGTGGATGTGGGGATCTGGGAGGATGTGGGCCCAAGAAGACTTTTGGTCCCTCTGGATGTGCATATGCACCGTATTGCCCTTTCCGGAAAAATGACGGACCGGAAATCAGGGGATATAAAAACCACAAGGGAAATTACCCGGGCTTTTGCCCGGTTTGCACCTGAAGATCCGGTCCGTTACGATTTTGCTTTGACCCGCATCGGTATTTTTGAGAAGAAGACGCCAGAAACGTTTTTTATCCCTTCAGCACCATTACAGGGGGTCATACCATGATATCCACCTGCTGACCCGGCATGGACTGGCCCGCAGAGCGTGTAAACTCGCGGATCACGCTTTCCGGCTGCTGGTAAAGGGCTTGTGCCCTCTGGGCCGGAGAAGGCGTTGCGGGCGGGGTATTTTCCTGTGAAGCGGAAAGGGCCTGCGCGGTTTCAGCACCAGACGTTCTCAGCGCAGCGTCAGGTCCATAACCGGCAGCCACCATTTCCCGAGCCTGGTTGGAGGGCTCATAAATCGCCGCATCCTGCAGGGTTTGCTCCTGGACCTGCCGGGGAATTTCCTGGGGTTGGACAGGACGCGGGGATGTGGGCTGGATCTGGGATACGCTATAGGAATTGAAACCTGAGATGGGCTGAATCATGGGAAACCTCCTTTGCTGCCATGGGATTTTCTTTGTAACCCCACATTCTTAAACGCTGTTTTATAATATAGCATAAAGGCTTAAAAGGAAATGGAAAGAATAAAAAAATCCCCCCTGTTTTTTTGTCATGCCTTGGCGTAAACTAAAAAAAACAGGGAAAGCGCCCGCCAGGAGTGGATTCATACCCAACTGATTTTCCATGAAGAAGTTTCTTATCAAAGATCCTTATCGTTCGTTTCTGGGAGAAACCCATGACGTCCCGGCTTCCTTTGAGTATTCTGCCCCAGCCCGATGATGAAAGCTGTGGGCCTACCTGTCTTTACGCCATCTACAGCTACTGGGAGTCGGAGCCGGTATCCATGGAGAGCGTCCTTGCGGAAGTGCGGCGGGTGGACACCGGGGGGACCCTTGCCGTACATCTGGGCTGCCATGCCCTGAGACGAGGCTATCGCGCGGTCTTGTATACCAACGATCTTCAGATGTTTGACCCCACCTGGTTTAAGGGAATCCGTGGAGACCGGGATGTGGATGGGACATTTCTGGAGGGTCGTCTTGTTCGGCAGATGGCCCACAGAAGAAATCATGCCTTCCGCAGTGCGACGGAAGGCTATCTGCATTTTCTTGAACTGGGAGGTAAAATCCGCTACCGGGATTTTACCGCAAGGCTGATCCGGAGCTATCTGGACAGCGGCGTCCCCATCCTTACCGGCCTTTCAGCCACATACCTGTACAATTGTATGCGGGAGGTTCCGGAAACCAGCAAGGATGATGATCTCCGTGGGCGTCCCAGCGGGCATTTTGTGGTATTACGGGGCTATGACCGTGTCCGGAAAAAGGTGCTGATCGCAGACCCCTATACCGTTAATCCGAGATACTATGGACCTTACTATGCTGTGGACATGCGCCGTTTGATCCATGCGGTGCTTTTGGGTGTTCTGACCTTTGACGCCAATCTTCTCATCCTCGTTCCGGAAAAAGAACAGGAGGTCTTTCGTTCATGAGCGATATTATTGTGGTGGACATGCCTGCAAGGTGGCCTGTCTCCATTTCGGGAGCCGAAGTAGTGGGATCCCGGGATTATCTGATGGATGCGCGCTTCCTTACCATGAAACGCGCCCGGGTGTTCAACCTCTGTCGATCATACCGCTACCAATCCACGGGATATTATGTATCCCTTTTGGCTGCGGCCCGGGGTCACAAGGCCTTTCCCACCATCGGAGCTGTGCAGGATATCAAGTCCATGCCCGTGGTGCGCCTTGTCACAGAAGATCTGGACCGGATGATCCAGAAGAGTCTTGGACATCTGCATGCCGAAGACTTTGAGCTGAGTATTTATTTCGGCAGAAACCTTGCCAAACGCTACGATCGCATTGCCATGGAAATCTTTAACCTTTTTCAGTGCCCTCTTTTGCGGGTGCATTTTGTGAAAAAGGAGGACAAGTGGCAGCTCCGGACCATCCGCATGATCGGGGTCAGTGAAATTCCGGATGATCACTTTCCTGAGTTGGTACGCTTTGCCGAAGCCTATCTGGCCGGTCCGACTTCCCGTCCCAAAAGACCAGAGCGCAAGGGCTACGACCTTGGCATTCTCATGGATCCGGAAGAGAAAATGCCGCCTTCCAGTCAGGCGACCCTGAAACGTTTTGTCAAGGCAGGGCAGCGGGCGGGATTCAATGTGAGCCTCATCACCCGGCATGATTACCATCGCATCGGTTTTTTTGATGCCCTTTTCATCCGGGAAACGACTTCCGTGAATCATCATACCTTCCGTTTTGCCCAGAGGGCGGAAGCTGAAGGGCTTGTGGTCATTGACGATCCCTTATCCATTATCAAGTGCACCAATAAGGTGTATCTGGCAGAGCTTTTAACCCACCATGGCATTGCCACTCCTGAAACCAGGATCATTTCCCGCCATAATCTGGCTTCCGCAGCCCTTTCGGGCTCCTGGCCTCGCATCCTCAAACAACCGGACAGCGCTTTTTCCCAAGGAGTGGTGAAGGTGGATGACAAGGAGGCCTTTTTGCGGGAGGCGGAGCGCTTTCTGGAACGCTCGGACCTCATTATTTCCCAGGCTTTCACGCCTACGGAATTTGACTGGCGTATCGGTGTGCTGGGGGGGCAACCCCTGTTTGCCTGCAAATATTTCATGGCAAGAAGTCATTGGCAGATTGTGAACTGGGAAAAAACCGGGGATAACCGATTGGGAGATGCGGAAACACTGGCCATTGGTGCTGTACCTGAAGTGGTGCTGAAAACCGCCTTGAAAGCGGCCCGGCTCGTGGGGAACGGTTTGTACGGACTGGATGTGAAACTCATTGGTCGTAAAGCCTATGTAATTGAGATCAACGATAATCCCAATATAGATGTGGGCATTGAGGATGCGGTTCTGAAGGATGGGCTCTATGACCGGATCATGGCGCACTTTTATGATGAAGTGATGCGAAGAAAGGGCAGCCGATGAAGGCGCTGGGCCTTTTTGAAGGGTATGGCATTGAGATTGAGCTGATGATTGTGGACGCAAAAACCCTTTGCGTCCGCCCCCTTGCGGAGAGGCTGTTGCAGGATGCCACGGGTCAGGTGGAAAATGAGAGATCCCTCGATGGCGTACGGATTTCCAATGAACTGGCCGCCCATGTGATTGAATTCAAGACCGACGGCCCTGTGAGGGAGTTTTCCGGCCTCATGGAGCCGTTCCGTCTGGCTGTGGATCATGTTCAGGCCCGCCTTGCCCCCCTGGGGGCCAGGCTCCTGGGGACGGGCATGCATCCTTTCATGGACCCTTTTCGGGAAGCGGTTCTCTGGCCCTATGGGCAAAGGGAAATCTACAGGGCCTATGACAGGATTTTTGACTGCCGGGGTCATGGCTGGGTCAACCTGCAGAGCGTTCATTTAAATCTCCCCTTTTGCGGGGCGGAGGAGTTCGGCCGCCTGCATGGGGCCATCCGTTGCGTACTTCCACTGATTCCCGCCCTCTGCGCCAGTACGCCCATGGCAGACGGCAGGCTTACGGGCCTCAGCGATACAAGGCTTTCTGTGTACAGGCACAACCAGGCCAGGGTGCCCGAGATTGCAGGGCATATCATCCCAGAGGCGGTGTTTGGTCCCCAAGCCTATGCAAACGAGATCCTGGAGCCCATGTACAAGGCCATTGCACCCCTGGATCCTTCGGGGATTCTCCATGGGGAGTGGCTGAACTCGCGGGGAGCCATTGCCCGTTTTGATCGCAGCGCCATTGAGATTCGTCTTGTGGACACCCAGGAAGCCGTGGAGATGGATCTGGCTGTGATCGCCCTTGTGGCAGCGGCGGTACGGGGGTTTGTGGAAGAAAGACTGGCGTCCTTTGAGACCCAGAAAAAAGCGGAAACGCAAACCCTCGCCGCCCTTTTGCACGAAACCATTGCCAGGGGGGAGGATGCGCAGATCACATCCCCTTCACTTTTAAAGCTCTATGGTCTTTCCTCGCCCGTACAGGCAGGGGATCTCTGGAAAATCTGGTATGAGAAACTGGCAGGTCATTGCCCGGAGCTTGGTTTTGATAAAGGGCTTGTGGAAGAGCGGCTTACCGGAGGAACCCTTGCCTCACGCATCCGGAAAGCGTTGGGGGAAAATCCGGGGCCAGAAAGAATTTTTAAGGTGTATGCGTTGCTGGCCCATTGCCAGAGCACAGGAAAACCCTTTGAAGGCAAGGGGCTCCAGGGCGATTTTTAAAAAAATGTAAGGATGGACTGGCTTGTCTGGGTGCGGCGATGGAGAGGCCTGATCTGAAAAGGGGGGCTTGGCAGTGGATTCCGGAGGAGAGCTTTTTCGGTACGAACCGGTGCATATGGGCGCTGGGGTCTATTGGGTGGGTTTTTATGACAGACCGGCGGGACTCCATTGCAACCCCTATCTCATTGTGGAAGGGGAGGAAGCGGTTCTGATTGATGGCGGAAGCAGACCGGATTTCCCCCAGGTCATGATGAAAATTCTGAAAACGGGGATCCATCCGAGCCAGATCTCCGCCCTCATTTATCAGCACTATGATCCCGATCTCTGCGGCAGTCTTCCGCATATGGAGGACATGATAGAAAAAGAGGATCTGCAGATTTTATCAAAATCCGAAAACATCATGTTCATCCGCCATTACGGAGCGAGATCGAGAATTATTTCCACTGAAAGTGTGCGGGAGGTCTTTCGTTTCAGGACAGGCCGGACGCTCCGTTTTTATTATACGCCCTACGCCCATTCCGAAGGGAATTTCATCACCTTTGATGAGAAAACGGGAATTTTGTTCACCAGTGATATCTTTGGGAGTTATGGTGTGCATACGGATTTTTATCTGGATTTTGAAGAAGACTGCATTCGGTGTGAGCGTGCGCTGGAGATGGAGGATGAGAGGCGGTGCAGGTCTTTGAATAAAATCTGTCCGGTCATGGATATTCTGGATTTTCATCAGAAAATCATGACATCGGAAAGGGCCCTGCGCTACGCCATGGAGGTGATTTCCGGGATCCCCTTTACCCTGATTGCGCCCCAGCATGGCGGGATCATCAGGGATTTCAAATCCATCCAGATGCTGGTGAAGCGGCTTCGGGATCTGAAAAACGTAGGCGTGGATCGTTTTCTGAAAAACATTCCTTATGAGAAAATTGGTAACATTGATGCCCTCCTGGCGCGTAAGGCCTGAAAGCATGGATGCTTTTTTATTCACAAAGCCGGTGTTACAGGCAGAGGATTCTGGGGAGGTAGCTTCTGCCCAGGCGATGATGGATCTGCTTGAAGCAAGGGCCAGGCTCGTGGATGAGAGGATCATCGGAGAATTTTTAAGATCCCTTGTGGTGGATTATTCCAGGGTGGAAAGGCGTCTTGCGGATCTGATTCAGGAGAAAAATCGTCTGATGGGCATGGCGGCCCACGATATTCGTAACCCTTTGGCTTCCATAAGGGGGTTTGCGGATCTGCTGCTGGATGGGGCCATGGGGGATCTGAGCGAAGGGCAAAGGGATTTTGTTTCTCTGATCTCCAAAACGTCCCATGAGCTTTTGCATCTTTTGAATGATCTTCTGGATCTTTCCGCCGTATCCGAAGGGCTTGTGCAACTGAAAAGGGAAAAAGCCTGTTTTGTGCGCCTTGCCAAGACGCGCATCCAGCTTGTCCAGCCCCTGGCGGATCAGAAACATATCCGCATGGAGGAAATTTCAGGAGAAGGCAAGGTTTTTTTCCCCTTTGACAGCGGTAAGATCAGCCAGGTGATGGATAATCTTCTGGGAAACGCCATCAAGTATTCGTATCCAGGGGGGCATATCCATGTTTCCATGGGGCTTGAGGCGGGTTTTGCTTTTTTTGAGGTGCAAGACGCGGGTCCTGGGATTCCCCCAGGGGAGGAAGACAGGCTCTTTGCGCCTTTCAGTACATTAAGCGTGAAAAGTACAGCAGGGGAAAAGAGTACGGGGCTTGGACTTTTCATTTCCAAAAGAATTGTCAATGCCCATGGTGGGGAAGTCTTTGCCAGAAATGGCAGCAAAGGGGGAGCGGAGTTCGGTTTTCGCATTCCCACGGAGATGACATGAAAAAAGTGCAGTGCATTGTGGTGGATGATGAGGCCCACATCCGCACCTACCTTCGGTCTGTTTTGCAGCGAGTGGGGCTGGATGTGGTGGGCGAGGCGGCAAACGGAGATGAAGGCTTGGCTCTTGTGGAAAAAATGCTTCCGGATCTGGTGATGATGGATGTGAACATGCCCATCCGAAACGGAGATGAAGTGATTTCCGAGATGAAGGAAAAGTTTCCCCTTGTGCGCATTGCCATGCTGACCTCCGTTGCAGATATGGGAACCATTTCGAAGTGCATTGAAGCAGGAGCGGATGATTATATCCGTAAAGACACGCCCTATTCCGAACTCAAGGAAGCCATCTTGCAGATTGTCGCTGATATGGGAGAAAAGCCATGAGAGAAAGGTATAAACTTTCAGACCTGATGAAAGAAGTGGAGCAAGACGAAGAGATTAAAAAGCAGGACATGAATCGTAAGCTTTCCCAGGAGCAGATCCGTAAAATGTTCAGCAGCCTTAAGGGTAAAGACAAAGGCCAGAAAACTTAAATTGCCGCTGCAAAATTTCTTCCCCCCTCCATAAGGATCAAAATCCATGAATAATCCTGCCTTTATTCAGAAAATTGTGGCCCTGGGGTTTGTTACCTCAGAAGATGCGCAGAGTCTTCGGGAAAAATTCAAGGGTGATGATTTTGAAATTCTCAGGTTTCTGCACAAGGGAGGGGTGGCCTCCAAAGGGATGCTTGGGAAGATGTGGGGGGATGCCATTGGCTATGCCTATGTGGATCTGGTGAAAAGTATTTTTCAGCCCGATGCCATTGCCCTCCTGAGACGGGAGTTTGCCACGCAAAAACGGATGATTCCTCTGTACCGGCTGGGCAGCGCCCTGACCGTGGCCACGGCCAATCCCCTGGATCTTGCGGCGCTGGAAGATGCGGCAAGGGTGGCGGGGATGCCCATCAGTCCCGTATTTACCTTCCCGGAAGACATTGAGGACGCGCTTCAGATTCAGTATCAATCCAGGGAAAGTGTGGAAGAGTTTATCAATAAAATTGCGGAAAACGCACTTTTCAAGGGTACAAGCAAGATTACCGACGAGCAGTTGAAAAAGATTGCCGGGGACAAGGCGGTTGTTGATTTTACCAGTGGCATTATCCTTTTGGGAATCAAGGAAAGGGCCACGGACATCCACATTGATCCCAGCGAAGAGTTTGTGCGTATCCGTTTTCGCATCGATGGCCTGTTGCAGACCCGGCTGAAGATGGATCTTCCCCTGCTGGCGCCTGTGGCTTCGCGGCTCAAGGTGATGGCCAGTCTGGATATTACGGAAAAAAGAAGGCCTCAGGATGGTCGCATCAGCCTGAAGCTTAAAAACAGGGCCATAGATATCCGTTTTTCCTCAGCCCCTGCCCTTGCCGGGGAAAAGATTGTGCTCCGGCTTCTGGGCCAGCTTGCGGTGCGGGAGATTCCCAGTGTGGAGGATCTGGATTTTTCCCACAGAACCTTTCACCATATCGAAGCGGTTGCAGGATCGCCCAACGGAGTTTTTCTCGTAACAGGCCCCACAGGATCGGGAAAAACCACCACGCTCTTTTCCGTTTTAAAGCGTCTCAACACGGATGAAATCAATATCCTGACCGTGGAAGATCCTGTGGAGTATCGGCTTGAAGGGGTGAATCAGGTGCAGGCCAATGCGGCCATAGGTCTTGATTTTGCCGCAGTTCTTCGTTCCTTTCTGCGTCAGGATCCTGATGTGATGCTCATAGGTGAGATCCGGGATCTGGAAACCGCTAAAATCGCCTGCCAGGCCGCCCTGACGGGCCACATGGTATTGGCGACCCTGCACAGCAACACCGCCCTCCAGGCGACAACCCGGCTCCTGGACATCGGCGTGCCTGCCTTTATTGTGTCACCGGCCCTTATGGGGGTAATGTCCCAGCGCCTGGTGAGGCGTATATGTGAAAGCTGCAAAACGGCCTATCCCTTATCCGAGGAAGAAGCGGATCGGTATTTTATCCGGGAAAAGGGAGAGCGGGTGTTCTTTTATAAGGGCAAGGGGTGTATCCGTTGTAATTTTACGGGGTATATGGGAAGGATCGCCCTGCACGAAATTTTTCTGATCTCCAATGAAATCAGGGATCTGATTTCAAGAAATGCCTCCCTTGTGGAGATTGAAAGGCTGGCTTGTATGCAGGGATTCAAACCTTTGTACCAAGATGGCCTGAAAAAGGTGCTGCGGGGTCTCACCACCATGGAAGAGGTGGAGCGGGTGATGGATAAGACCGTTTCTGTGAGCCTGTGAAGGGCGGGCAGAGGGGGGGATATGGGGCCTGCAAACTCTCTGATGTTCTGGCATAAAGGCCGGGGGTAAGATTTTCAGCATCCCCTGTCTTCCAGGGCGGCGATCCGCTCTGCCAGCGGCGGATGGGTGTAGTGAAACAAAACATAGAGGGGATGGGGGCTGACATTGGAAAGATTGTCCTTAGCCATGCGCTTCAGTGCGGATTGGAGGGCTTTTCCGGAGCCGCAGGCTTTTTTGGCAAAGGCATCCGCCTTGTATTCGGCGCGGCGGGAAAGGGCGCAGGAAAGGGGGGAGAGGAGAAGTCCTGCGGGTGTCCAGAGCAGGGCCAGCAGGAAAAAGCCCGTATGGGCCTGGGGATAGGCGAATCCAAAGGCCGTATAGAGAAGGGGCCAGTCCATGAGCTTTCCCGCAAGCCAGAAGAGCAAAAAGGCGGCTGAGCCGAAAAAGAAAATCTGTTTGGGAAGGTGGCGGAATTTCCAGTGCCCGATTTCATGGGCGAGAATGGCGATGATTTCTTCCGGCGGATGTTTTTGAAGAAGAGAGTCGTAAAAGACAATCCGTCGGCTTCGCCCCAGCCCCGCCATGTAGGCATTGGTGTGGGCCGTTCTTCGGGAAGCGTCCATGACAAGGATATCCTTTACGTCGAGGCCTGTCCGCTGGCAGAGTTCAAGAATGCTCTGGCGCAGCGGGCCCTCGGCCAGGGGGGTGAAGGTATTGAAAAGGGGAGCCACCCAGAGGGGATAAGCAAAAATCATGAGAAGCTGAAACCCCATGACCAACAGAAAAGCAAAAAACCAGTTGAGACTCCCGGCCCAGAACCAGATGGCAAGAATACCGGAAAGCAGTGCTGTTCCCAGCAGGAGGGAAAGGGCGAGACCCTTGACCTGGTCGAGAATCCAGGTCAAGGGGGTTTTGGTGCTGAACCCATGGCGTTTTTCAATGATAAAGGCGTGAGACCAGTCAAAGGGCAGGCCGATGAGGAAAGATGCCAGGCCGATGAAACCGAAAAAAAGCAGACCCGCGATCACCGGATGCAGGCCATGCAGGCGGAGATCAAGGGCCTGAAGAAGTCCGGTCATGAGGGCGCTTACCAGTACGACATCCGTGGTGATGCGGTGCAGGATGCTGAAGCGGTTGCGATCCCTGGCGTAATCGCGCATACGGGAGAGACTCATGGCATCCAGGGTATCCCGGAAAACGGGAGGCAGGGTCTCCGGCCTCACCTGATGACGGTCGTTGCACCAGGAAAGAAAATGCTCGAAGGCGGTTGCGGCAAGATAGGGCAGCAAAAAAATGAGGATAAGAAATGCTGGGGGCATGCAGATTCTCCTGAAAAAGGCCGATTCCGCGCCTGGACGGATCCTTGGCTGAAAACAGCAAGCTTCATAAATGAAACATTTGCGGATGGCAATGTCTATCTGTTTTCCGGCCTTCGCCTTGCCTGCAAGGGAAAAGCATGGTAGAGATATCAGGATTTTATTTGTTCACCAGCCCATTGAAGACAAAAGATGGACGCGCATGAAACAATATGTTGTGGATACCCTGAGGCTTCAGGAGTATGAAAGACTCAAAAAGATTCTGGAAGCCCGCCATGGCGCGGCGGCATTGGGGGGAATTTACTGGATCCCCGTCCCCGAATCCCTGTATACCCCGGATCAGAGTTTGCATACGGGGTGTACCCCCCATGTTGTGGCCCTCGATCTGTCAGAAACCCGCCTTTCCTGTGAATTTCTGATCCGTACCCGAAAAACCATGCATTGTGCCTGCATGGGGTATGCAACGGAGGCGCAGCGGAACTGGATTGTGGATATGGTGGACGCCCTCTTGGAAGAAGCGGGGGTTGTTGCCTGATTGTGCCTTTGTCATGGCAATGGCGTTTTTTTGTGGTTTTTCTGTGCTGCGCATCGCATGGCCCTGGGAGGAATGTTCCAGGGCTTTGTTTTCCAAAATGAAGAAAAGGGCTCAGAGGCGAACCCACCTCAATTTTTCTGGAGGCATTCCTTTATGCTGAAGATCATACCGCTGGGAGGACTTGGTGAAATTGGCCTGAACATGATGGTCTTTGAATACGGAGACGACATGTTCGTGGTGGATGCGGGTCTGATGTTTCCGGAAGATTATATGCTGGGCGTGGATATCGTCATCCCGGACATGGAGTATATTCGGGGGAATGCCCATAAAATAAGGGCCATCCTCATCACCCACTCCCATGAAGACCACATCGGAGCGCTGCCCTACCTCCTGCGCGAGCTTTCCGTTCCTGTATACGGAACGGCTTTTACCATGGGCATTATTGCCAACAAGCTTGAAGATTTTGACTATCCCACGGCAGCGGATCTCCGGGTGATCCGACCCGGGGAGGTTCTGGATATCGGTGTGTTTTCCGTGAGATTCATCCGTGTCAGCCACAGTACGGTGGATGGCGTGGGCATGGGCATCCAGACACCCCAGGGGCTTGTGGTGCATACGGGGGATTTTCGTATCAACCACAATTCCGTGGATGGCATGATCACGGATGTCAATGCCTTTGCCCTCTGTGGCAAAGAAGGGGTATTGGCTCTGCTCTCGGATTCCACGAATGTGGAAAAAGAGGGGTACACCATTTCCGACGAAACCGTGGGCCGCACCCTGGAGCAGCTGATCCATGACGCTCCGGGCCGTGTGATTGTGGCGCTTTTTGCTTCTAATGTGGCCCGGATCCAGCAGCTTGTGGACATTGCACGGAGAATGGGGCGTCGTGTGGTGTTCAATGGCCGCAGCATGGAACTCAGTGTGCGGGTGGCTCGTGAGCTTGGTTATCTTTCCGTTCCCGAAGGCATGGAGATGGATCTCGGGCAGATGGGGCAGAATACCGATGAGAGAATCATCATGATTACCACGGGTAGCCAGGGGGAACCCATGAGCGCCCTTTCCCGGATGGCGGAAGGCTCGCATAAGCAGATCCGCATCCGTTCCGGGGATACGGTGATTCTTTCTTCCAAATCCATACCGGGCAATGAAAAGGCCATCACCGCCATCATCAACAGCCTCTACCGCAGAGGGGCCAATGTGATTTACAATAAAATGGCCGATGTGCACGTGTCGGGCCATGCCTTCCGGGAAGAACTGAAGTTGATGATGAACCTCACAAAGCCCCGATATTTCATACCCATCCACGGAGAATACCGCCACCTTGTGCACCATGCGCGTCTGGCTGTTGAAACGGGTATACCCAGGGAAAGGGTACTTCTGGCGGAAAACGGGCAGAGTGTGGTTTTTGATGAAAAGGGCGGCCGCATGGGGCCTGTGGTGCATACGGGCAGGATTCTCATTGACGGTAAGGGCATCGGGGATGTGGGCCGGAGTGTGCTGCGGGAAAGGCGGATTCTTTCCGAAGACGGCATTGCTGTTGTGACCATGGTCATTGATCAGGAAACCGGTGTGGTGCTTTATGGGCCTGAGCTGATCTCCAGAGGCTTTGTTTTCTGGACAGAGACGGGCCATGTTCTGGATGACGCCCAGTGTGTGATTCTGGAAATCGTGGAGGACGTGGGCCCGGATACGCCCAATCGGGTGGAGATTATCAAATCGAGACTGCAGAAGGCCCTGCGCCAGTATTTTTATTTTACCATCCGCAGGAGACCCATCATTCTGGCCCAGATTTTCGAGGTCTAGCGGAGTTTGCCCATGCGGCGGGAATTTACAACACTTTTTCTGGTTTTTGCTGCGGTTCTCTTTCTGGGGAGCCTGATCAGCTTCCATCCTGAGGATCCCTCCATTCTGCGCGCCACGGGAGGGCTTGACGTGCAGAATCGTTTTGGTCTTGTGGGTGCGTGGATTGCCGGTTTTCTTCTGGGCTGTTTTGGTCTTGGGGCCTTCTGGCTTCCGGTACTCATGGGCGAGAGTACCTGGCGGGTGCTGAAACAGCGGCCGCATCCCTTTTCTCCGGGCTTACGGGCCCTGGGAGGACTGCTCCTGATACTGGCCACGGGTGCTCTGGGCGCTGGAAACCCCTTTTTCAATGCGACCTTGGGTATGTCGGGGCTGGTTGCTGGTTTGTTGCGGGATGTACTGGAATCCTATGTAAAGGTTCAGGGTTCCTTTCTGGTACTTTTCTTTTGTCTGCTTTCGGGTCTTACCCTGGCCACGGGGCTGACCCCAGGCCGGATGCTGCGAGGTCTCTTCCTTGGGGGCAGGGTTTTTTGGAAGGCCATGCAGGAAATCTGTGTTTTTTTTCGGATTCTGGGGCAAAAATTGGGGAGACTGCGACGAAGCGCTGGGGTGGGGTCGTCCCTGAACCTGGCCCTGTCCACGGGAAAGGATAAAGCGCTGTCGGGATCAGGGGATTTACCCGCTTTGACTCCGAACCTCCCTTCCGGCCCTGTACCGAAAAAAGAAGGTAAAGATGCCCCACTCATCGCCTCCCGCATGCCCGCAAAACTCAAAAGCCGCCCCTGTCCCGTTCAGGAGGAATTTCCCCTGATGCGGAATGAGGGTGGATTTCGTCTGCCTCCCATAGAACTCCTTGAAAAAATTCCTGAGAATATCCACCCTGTGGACGAGGCCTTTTTACGGGCGCAGTCGGATATTCTGGAACAGAAACTTTCGGATTTCGGCGTGGTGGGCAGGGTGGTGACGGTGACGCCTGGCCCTGTGATCACCACCTTTGAGTATCAGCCAGCTCCCGGAATCAAGATCAGTAAAGTCACCAACCTTGCCGATGACCTGGCCCTGGCCCTGAAGGCTTTAAGCATCCGCATTGTGGCCCCCATCCCCGGCAAGGCGGCCATTGGCATTGAGGTTCCGAACGCGGTCCGGGAAATGGTCCACTTCCGGGAAATTGTGGTCTCTGAAGCCTTCCGGAAAAGCCGGTCTCCCCTGACGGTCTGCCTGGGCAAGGATATTGTGGGACTGCCCGTGGCCGTGGAGATGGACCGCATGCCCCACCTGCTCATTGCCGGAGCCACGGGTGCGGGGAAGAGCGTGGGCCTCAATGTCATGATCTCAAGCCTTTTGTTCAAGGCTTCTCCCGATGAGGTGAAGCTGATCATGATTGACCCCAAGCGCATTGAACTTTCCGTGTATGACGGCATCCCCCATCTCATCACGCCTGTGGTCACGGACATGAAAAAAGCCACCGCTGCCCTGTTCTGGGCTGTGAAGGAAATGGAAAGGCGCTATGAGCTGCTGGCGGGTTTTCGTTGCCGCAATATCAGCCAGTATAATGAGAAGGTCAGAGTGCTTCAGGAAAAGGGCGGTCAGGAAACCGAAGACAGTGGAGAAGGGGACGATCTGCTTGCGGAAAAACTGCCCTACATTGTTGTGGTGATTGATGAGCTGGCGGATCTCATGATGGTGGCTTCCAAGGATGTGGAGGTGGCCTTAGCCCGTCTGGCGCAGATGGCAAGGGCTTCGGGCATTCATATTATTCTTGCCACCCAGCGACCGTCGGTGGATGTGCTTACTGGCGTGATCAAGGCCAATTTTCCCACACGCATGGCTTTTCAGGTTTCCTCACGCATCGACTCCCGCACGGTGCTGGATACCGGGGGGGCGGAAAGCCTTCTGGGCAACGGAGATATGCTGTTTGTTCCGCCGGGTACGGCGCGTTTGCAGCGCATACACGGAGCCTATATCGGAGAAGAGGAGCTGATGCGGGTGATTGCTTTTTTAAAGGAACAGGGCGCACCGGAATATGTCATGGAAGTAACTGAGCTTGGCGTGGATGGGGAAAATGGGGGGAATGAAGGGGAGGACGCCGCCATGGATCCCCGCTATGATGAAGCCCTTGCTCTGGTTGCCCGGAGCCGCCAGGCCTCCATTTCCATGATCCAGCGTCACCTGCGCATCGGGTACAACCGGGCTGCGCGTATCATTGAAACCCTGGAGCAGGAGGGAGTCATCGGCCCTGCGGATGGTGCGCGACCCAGAGAGGTGCTCGTGTCCCATCCCGAAGCCTGAAAGAAAAGGCGCTTTGATGCCGAAGACTTCTCTATGAAATCCTGCCCCAAGAACCCTGGATGGAATTCTAATGAGAGGATGGGGTTTGTGTACAATGCAGAGCTGATCGAAAAAACCAAAGGTTTTATGGATCCTGAGGAAGGGGAACGTCTTTTTCAATTGGCCTATGCGGCCAGCGAGCGGGGGGCTTGCCTCGAGATCGGCAGCTATTGTGGTAAATCTGCCCTATACATGGGGCCCGCATGCCGGGCGAGGGGCGGTATCCTTTATTCTGTCGATCATCACCGGGGCAATGAAGAGCAGCAACCCGGCGAGTTTTACCATGATCCCGATCTTGTGGATCCGAGAACCGGACGTATGGATACCCTTTTTTTCTTCCGCAGCGCCCTTGCAGAGGGCGGTCTTGAAGATACGGTGGTACCCGTGGTGGGGGCTTCGGCCCACATCGCCCGTTTCTGGACCACGCCGCTTTCCCTGGTTTTCATTGATGGGGGCCACACCTTTGCCGCAGCCTACACGGATTATGTAAGCTGGTTTTCCCATATCCAGCCCGACGGTTTTCTGGTGGTGCATGATATCTTCGAACGGCCCGAAGACGGGGGCCAGGCACCCTGGTATGTGTATGAAACCGCAAAAAAATCAGGCCTTTTTGAAGAATTGCCCCGTACAAAGACCCTGGGGGTGCTGCGCCGTTATCGGCCCGGTGAACTTCCTTTGGATCTGCCCCGCTGAACGCATGGGGAGCCGCGCGGACCGGATGCCCTGGGAACAAAAACCCATCACCATTGACACCCGTGGATGGGTTTGGTATCTTGACCAAGTCCCATGAGGAGAATCTCATGGGCGCCTCGTTTTGCACATTCCCCCATGACTCTGACGATGAACTCGCATGGCGTCCGGAATACCCAGGTATTCCGGAGTCCTATTTTTTACGGCTACCGCCCCCTGAATGGACAGTATACGACCCATGAAAGCATTTGTAAGACCGGATGCGCCTTCGGATAGTGGTTTTCCCATTGCAAAAGCTGGATATCCTTTTATTTTTGTTGCGGTATTTGTCACAGCCATTGCCGCCCTTTCCGGCTGGCACTGGCTCACGGGCCTTGGGCTCTGCGCAAGCCTTTTCTGCTTTTGGTTTTTCCGGGATCCGGATCGGCTGATTCCCGCAGATCCCAATGCATGGGTCTCACCTGCGGATGGCAGGGTCGTGGTGGCCAGGCGGGTGGAAACTTCGCCTTACGGTGAAGGTCCGGCATTCCAGATCAGCATTTTCATGTCGGTTTTCAATGTGCATGTGAACCGTATTCCCTTTGATGGCATGGTCCGTGAAGTGCGGTACCAGCCGGGTCGTTTTTTCAATGCCAATCTGGATAAGGCGGCAAAGGAAAACGAACGCAATGCCATTTTGATTGAAACCCCTTCCGCTGTGAAATTCTGGACAGTACAGGTAGCGGGTCTTGTGGCCCGTCGCATTATCTGTAAGGTTCAGGAGGGAGATCGCGTGTCGCGGGGAGTCCGCTTTGGCATCATCTGTTTTGGCTCCCGTCTGGATCTCTATCTTCCGCCTGATTTTGAGTGCCTCGTAAGGGAGGGGGATCGCACCCTTGCGGGCACCACAACCCTGGGGAGCCTGAAATGAAAAAAACCATGAGCCGTACCCGTAAAGGTGTTTATGTATTGCCGAATCTTTTCACGTCCATGAATCTCTTCTGTGGCTTTTATTCGGTGATTGCGGCCATCAATGGTCAGTTTGAAAATGCGGCCATTTCCATTTTTGTGGCCATTGTCTTTGATATCCTTGACGGTAAGGTGGCCCGCGCCACCAACACCACAAGCCGTTTTGGCGTGGAATATGATTCCCTTGCCGACCTGATTTCCTTTGGCCTTGCGCCGGGCCTTCTCATTTATCTCTGGGCTCTGCAGCCCATGGGGCGGCTGGGATGGCTTGCGGCTTTCCTGTTCACGGTATGCGGCGCTTTGCGTCTTGCCCGTTTCAATGCCATGGCGGATACGGCTCCGGGTAGTGATTTTACAGGTCTTCCCATTCCGGGTGCTGCGGCTATGGCGGCCACCACCCTTTTGCTCTGTGAGCGCACTCTGGTGAATTTTGTGGAATGGCCTGTGGTGCCCATGGTCATGCTTTATGTGCTTTCCTTTCTCATGGTAAGCAACGTGCGGTACAGTAGTTTCAAGAAACACAGCCTTTTCAAGCGATTTAACTTCCATGTCCTTGTGGCCTGTATTCTGGTCTTTGTTTTTATTGCAGCCGAACCACCTGTGGCCCTTTTTCTGATTTCCCTTTCCTATGTCCTGTCCGGTCCCCTGGGGCTTCTGCGCAGGTCAAAGACCGAGGAAGGGGCTGCAGCAGATATCCTGGGTGAAGAAAAGCTGGACAGCTGATCCATCAGACTACCGTGCAAGACGCCTTGAGGATCCATCCCGAATCCTGACCTGGGGTGGATTCCTTTTTTGTGGGACAAGACAGGGGCGCGTTTTCAGCGTGTTCCCTTTTTTATCTACTGCAGTTCAATGGTGTTAAGGAGACAGAGGAAGCCATGTCCCGAAAGATGTTCAACATTGCCGTCGCGGGTGCCACAGGTGCGGTTGGGAATGAGATGATTCGCGGCCTTGAATCCCGGAATTTTCCTGTTAAAAATCTGAAGCTGCTTGCGTCAAAGCGTTCTGTGGGCCGTACGTTGAAGTTTCAGGGGGAGGATATTGCCGTTGAGGAGTTGACAGCGGAGGCCTTCAAAGGAGTGGATATCGCCCTTTTTTCCGCAGGCGGGGGGCCCAGCCTGGAGTTTGCTCCCAAAGCGGCGGCTGCGGGTTGCGTGGTGGTGGATAATTCCAGTGCCTGGCGTATGGATCCGGAGGTTCCCCTGGTGGTGCCTGAGGCCAATGCCCACGCCATTGCGGGGTACGTGAAAAAGGGCATCATTGCCAATCCCAACTGCTCCACCATACAGATGCTGGTGGCCCTTACACCCATTCATCGGAAATACGGGATCCGCCGTATCGTGGTTTCCACATACCAGGCCGTATCCGGAACAGGGAAAAAGGCCATTGATGAACTGTTGGATCAGACTCGGGCTATGCTTCATTTCATGGATGTACCCCGTAAGGTCTATCCCCATCGCATTGCCTTTAACTGTCTTCCCCAGATTGATGTTTTTCTTGAAAATGGGTATACCAAAGAAGAAATGAAGATGGTGAATGAAACCCGCAAAATCCTTGAAGATTCATCCATAGGGGTGACGGCCACAACGGTCCGGGTTCCGGTGTTTTATTCCCATTCCGAAGCGGTGAATGTGGAAACCCGGGAGGCCTTCTCCATGGAAGACATTCGCTCCCTTCTGGCCTCGGCGCCGGGGCTGCGGGTGGTGGATGACCCTGCCTCCCAGCGCTATCCCATGCCCATGGATGCCGCAGGTCAGGATGATACACTGGTGGGGCGCATCCGTAAGGATGAATCCATTGAAAACGGTCTCAATCTGTGGATTGTTGCGGACAATATCCGCAAAGGCGCTGCGACCAACGCCATCCAGATTGCAGAGCTGCTGGCTGAAAAATATCTGTGAGCCCTGACTGGCCCGGCCCGGAGAATCTGAAAGCCTCTGATCCGATTTTGAAAATGACGGAAAAAGATCTGTCCGGGCAAGGAGAAAGTGGGCCCTGGGTTTTTCCGACGTCCTGTCCCCCCCCCCTTTTTTTGGGAGGTATGAGATGGGCCCTGTTTTGGGGTAACAGGGAAGGGTAGCAGAGAAAGAAATTCATGAGAGGATGGAGCCTTTCACCACTGGATGTGGTGAAGAGCTTCATCTTCTTTACTTTATGCCGATCCTGTAAAAATATTTTGTCCTTGCTTACAAAAAAGTTTTTACAAGGGTACAATCTTCCAGAACAAAGAAAACAGGAGTTTTTCCATTGGAACGCATTCCCATCACCAAGGAAGGCTACGAGCGTCTGAAAAAAGAGCTTGAGCAACTGAAAAGCGTGGACAGGCCCAAAACCATTGAGGCTATTGAAGTGGCGCGCGCCCATGGCGATCTTTCCGAGAATGCCGAATATGATGCCGCCAAAGAGCGGCAGTCTTTCATTGAAGGCCGGATCTCGGAACTCAGCTACAAGCTCGCCAATGCGGATATCATTGATCCGACCAAACTGTCCAAGGATAAGGTTGTTTTTGGCTGCCGCATCCGCCTGGAGAATGTGGATTCCGGAGATGAGGTGACTTATCAGCTGGTGGGGCCTGATGAGTCCGACATCGGTAAAGGGAAAATTTCCGTTTCATCTCCTTTGGGAAGGGCCATTCTCGGCAAGATTCCTGGTGATGAGGTGGTGGTGGATGCCCCTGGCGGAAAACGTTGCTACGAACTGGTGCAGATCCTGTAGACCATAGGAAAAGGAGACCGATATGGCACGTGTAACCATTGAAGATTGTCTGACCAAGGTGGAAAACCGTTTTCAGCTTGTCCATATGGCGGCCAAAAGAGTGCGTCAGCTCCGGGAAGGATCGGAGTACCTTGTGCAGAGGGCGAAAAATGAAGACGTGGTTATGGCTCTGCGCGAGATTGCCGCAGGCCGGGTGGTGTGTGCGGAGACCAAAGGCCGGAAAAAGGGTGAGAACTGAGCTTGCTGGAAAAGAATAAAAATTATGGCAAGATTTCAAAGGCTGTGGGTGAGGCCGCTTTCCGGTATCAGATGTTTGAGCCAGGAGAGCGGATTGCCGTGGGGCTTTCCGGTGGGAAGGACAGTCTGACCCTGCTGCGGGTGCTGCGGGATCGGCAGCGGATCTCTGCCATTCCCTACAGTCTGCATCCCATTTATGTGGATCCGGGTTTTGATGGCGGTTTTCATGAAGCCCTTGGAACATGGTGCCGCAGTCTGGGGCTGGACCTTACCGTAGAGCAGACTTCCCATGGCCCTCTGGCCCACAGCGCGGAGAACCGGAAAAAAAGTCCCTGTTTTCTCTGCGCCCTGATGAGGCGCAAGCGACTTTTTCGTCTTTCCGAAGACCTGGGCTGCAAAACCCTGGCCCTGGGGCATACCAAAGACGATATCATTGAGACCCTTTTCATTAACATGTGCTATGCCGGGAAAATCGGAACCATGGTTCCCCGGCAGGACCTGTTCAAAGGTCGTTTTCATATCATCCGGCCCTTAAGCCTTGTGGATGAGCAGAGAATTATCAAGCTCACCCGGGATTTTCCGGATGTGTTTCCTGTGTTCACCAATCCCTGTCCTTCCGCAGGCCGCACCCGGCGTAGTGAAGTCAAGGGATTCTTACAGACCCTCTATCGCCAGGATCGGAAGATCAAAAGTAATATTTTCAGATCCATGGGAAATGTGCGCATGGACTACATGCTGGCGCAGGCTGTGGAGGGAGGGGAAAGGACCCCGTATGCGGGGCAGGATCCGGAATGAAAGACGTACAGCGTCAGCGTGATGAGCGCAATCTGCCCATCGAAAAGGTTGGCATCAAAAACCTGCGTTATCCCATCAGCGTCTTGGATCGGGACAAGGGTCGGCAGCAGACCGTTGCCGATATTTCCATGTATGTGGACCTGCCCCATGACGCCAAAGGTACCCACATGAGCCGTTTTGTGGAAATGCTGCACCTTTTCCGTGAAGAGGTGTCTCTGCGGTCCTTTTCCAGCATCCTGCAGGAAATGCGGACCTTACTGGAGGCGGAACGGGCCCATATTGATGTCACCTTTCCCTATTTTGTGGAAAAAAAAGCGCCGGTGAGCGGTGAGCCCGGACTCATGGATTATACCTGCACCATTTCCGGGGCCATTTGTGCGGAAGGCCGCACCGATCTCATCTCCACGGTGCGGGTGCCCATTATGTCCGTTTGTCCCTGTTCCCTTGAGATCAGCGAGATTGGCGCTCATACTCAGAGGGGTATGGTGACGGTATCCGTGCGTTTCAGGAAATTTTTCTGGATTGAAGGTCTCATTCAGCGCATTGAAGCCTGTGCATCCAGTGATGTGTATTCGGTTTTAAAGCGCGTGGATGAAAAAGCGGTGACGGAACAGGCTTTCCGCAATCCCAAATTTGTGGAAGATATTGTGCGGGATGTAGCCTTGACACTGGGGGAGGATGCCAATATCACCTGGTTTTCCGTAAGTGCGGAGAATTTTGAATCCATCCATAACCACAGCGCTTTTGCTCAGATATCCAGCGCCTTGCCCTGATCCTGATCCTTAGAGGGATAAACTGTGAAATCCATGGAAACATCCGGCGCAAGCCGGATTTTTTTTCGGGAAACCCGAATCCTGCTGCGCCTGGCTATCCCTGTGTGGATAGGCCAGCTGGCCTTTACTGCGGCAGGTTTTGCCGATACCCTCATGTCTGGCCGGGTGAGCGCTGTGGACCTTGCTGGCGTTGCCATGGGAACCGGTATCTGGGTACCTGTTTATTTTGGTATGAACGGTTTGCTGCTGGCCGTCAGTCCTATGGTGGCTCAGCTTTTCGGGGCAGGCCACAAGGAAAAGATTGCGGATGTGGTACACCATGGGCTCCTTCTGGCCCTGGTGACGGGCCTGGGGCTGGGCCTTTTATTGCAGGGCATGGCGCCGCTTCTGGATTTCATGGCGGCACCGGAAGCGGTGATTTCGGTGGTGCTTTTGTATCTTAAGGGCTTTGGCCTGGGCCTTCCCGCCATGGCGGCCTATCTGGTGCTGAAGAGCTTTTCCGAGGCCATGGGGGATACCCGTCCTCAGATGGTGATTTCTCTCATGGGCCTTGTCTGGAATGTTGTTTTGAATTTTGTATTCATCTACGGAGGTTTTGGCGTTCCCGCCCTGGGTGGGGCGGGATGCGGGTGGGCTACGGGTCTGACCTTCTGGTCCATGCTGGTGTGCATGGCCCTGTACCTGGGCCACAGCCGACGGTACAAAGCCCTGAACTGGGTAAGGCTTCCCCGTTTTCGGTACCAGCAGATGATGGATCTGCTGCGCCTGGGGGGGCCCATCGGCCTGACGCTTTTCATGGAAGCCAGCATCTTCGGATGCATCACCCTGTTCATCGGCAGTCTGGGAGCCATTGCCGTGGCGGGGCATCAGGTGGCCATGAATTATTCGGCTTTGGTCTACAGTATCCCTTTAAGTCTTTCCACCGCGATCACGGTCCGTGTGGGTCAGGCTGTGGGGCGGCGGGAAAGTCAGGCCGCCATGCAAACGGCCTGGTCAGGTATGGGGCTTTCCCTGGGGATTGCCGCTCTGACCCTGACCCTGACCCTTGCTTTCCGACACGGGATTGTGGCCTTGTACACGCCCGATGCCGTGGTGCGGAGCCTGGCTGCGGGGCTGTTGGTTTTCGGGGCCCTGTATCAGCTTTCCGATGCCGTCATGACCACATCCCTGGGTGCTTTACGAGGATTCAAGGACACAGCGGTTCCCATGCGTCTCACCTTTGTGGCCTACTGGGGAATTGCCATGCCCCTGGGTTATACCCTGGGCATGACGGATGTTTTTTTCCCTGCCATGGGGCCTGCGGGATTCTGGATCAGCCTCATCACAGGCCTGACCCTGGCGGCCTTGTTTCTGCTTCTGCGGCTGCTCAGGGTCGGGCGGAGCGGTAAGGGAGGCCAGAATCAGGGCAGGGTGGCCAGCTTGCGGTAGTCAATGGCATTGGCGTAGTTTACAAGATCCTCCCGTGCAACCCGGTTGCCCTCAATGGTGACAAGGAAGCGTTTGGCAACGGCGATGTTGATATCGCCGGATTGGTTCTGGGCGTCGTATTTGACGACGGCCTGCTGACCCTTGATGCGTTCCAGCTTTCCTCCGTCACTGCCCATGAACATGGGGTTGGTCATCATGGCCATCATACCCTGAAGAACGGGGGAGTCCGCAGCAATTTTCACTTCAATTCTCGGTGCATCATAGGCTTCTTCGTCAGCTGCCCTGCGGCTATAGGTGGCGTTGGCACCGATGCCACCCCCGAATATGGAGCTGCTGACCGCCTGGGACTCCAGATTTTCCCGGATCCAGCCCGCCGGGGGCTGGGGCAGGAAGGCCTCCAGGGCACCGGCTTTTTTCTGGGAAATCAGCTGGCTTGCATAATTGAGACTGGAGATGGCTTCTGAATGATTGCCTTCTTTGTAGAGCTCCATGGCTTCTTTGATGCTTTCGAGCACATCATCCGCCAGAGCCAGGGCGGGGGAAATGAAAAGCAGTGCAAGGCATACCCATACCATACGCAAAAATCCTGTTTTCTGCATGATCTTCTCCTCGACATTGGGGGAAATCCATGGCCGGTCTTTGGCGACGCGGCGGTTTAAAAAGGGGAATCCCTTTTGAAATACGCCACAATGGGACTTTTGGCAATGGGCATCTGGCGAGTGGGTATTCGGATGGGCAAGGCGGTTCAGGTCTGGGGCTGCTCCCAGGGCAGATCAAAGAAAAGGGCCAGTTGTTCAAAGACCTGGGGCCAGGTTTTTTTCAGCAGTCCGGGGCATTCAAAAAAGTATTCGCAGCATACGGAAAAAAATTCTGCGGGCGATTCTGCGGCATAGGCCGCAATGGGGAGAGGGGCGTCCGTCTGCATGCGGCGGTTCATGTCCCGCCAGGCAGCGCGAAAGGCCCGGCTCCATGCCTGGGCGTCCATGGAACGGGGCAGGGGGGGGAAGCCGTTGGCTTCTCCGTTTTCCATGTCCAGAATGTGGGCGATTTCATGGATGACCACATTGTACCCGCTTCCCTGTCCTGAGGCATGCACATCCTCCCAGGAGAGCACCACAGGCCCGTTTTTCCAGGCTTCACCAGAGAGAATTTCCCTGCGTTGGTGTACCAAACCGGCTTCGTCGGTTTCCTGCCTTATGGGGATGAATTCCGCAGGATACAGAATGAGGGAAGTGATGGGATCGAGCCGCGAGAGGCCGAGGCGGATCACGGGAAGACAGGCCAGGGTGGCCACATAGGCCCGCATGAACTCGTCCACTTCAAGGCCGTGAATGCCCTCAAAATTTTTTTCATGGCAGAAAAGGGAGGCGAGATCACGGAGCCTCAGGGCGGAATCCGGGTCCATGGTATCCAGGATGGGAAGGTCGGTGCGCACCCGTTCCCATAGATCCCGATCCATTCGGACCTTGTCCAGCACACGGTTTCTCCGCCAATCCCGAAACTTTGCCCACATGGTGTCTGTATTTCCTCTGCATCCTGGTTTCTGGCATTTTGCCCGATGATCTTCCGGGGCCTCATGGGGCCTGGATCCGGTTTTGGACATGAAATGGAGAGAAGATCAGGGCAATGGCTGGGTTTTCCAGCGATCATGGAGCCAGAGCCATTGTTCGGGATAGCGCCGGACCATCGTTTCAACGGCCGCATTATACCTCTGGGTATTGATGCGCAGGTCTTCTTCCTGATTCCCGGTACGGATCAGGGGAATTTCAGGGTAGAAGATCATCTTGTAACGTTCTCCCTCCCTGGCGATGAGGGCAGGTACCACCGCAGCCTCCGTGGCCATGGATAAGAGGGCCGGGCCTTTGGATGCACAGGCTTCCCTGCCCATGAAATGGATGAATACCCCATTGCCTAAGTTGGCATTCTGATCGATGAAGATGGCGATGCTTTCTCCCTGTGCCAGTTTTTTGTGTATTTTTTCAACGGAATTGCGCAACGGAATCATGTTGGCCCCAAGGCGCGTCCGGGCACGAAGAAAGAAGGCGTCTAAGGGTTTGAAGTCCATGGTTCTGTAAATGGTGTTGTTGGAAATCCGGATTCTTTCGAGGCAGGCGGGCAGGATTTCCCAGGTACCGATATGGCCTGTGATGAGGATGACGCCCTTTTTTTTCCTGTAGGCGCTGCTGAGGTTTTCAAGGCCTTCGGGGTCCAGATACTGGTAAATATTCCGGGCATCCAGATGCAGTCCCCAGCCGATTTCAAAAAACATCCGCCCCCAGTGCTGAAATATATGCAGCACCATGGCCCTTATTTCATGCGCCGATTTTTCCGGAAAGATCATGGAAAGATTTTTATGGGCCAGGGCTCTGTGCCTTTTATCAAGGTTATGCCAGATGCGGCCAATGGCGTCGGCCAGGCCGAAACGCCAGGACCGGGGCAGAGCCCCCAGGGTCCACATGAAGGCATAAATCAGCTTGTAGATGCATTTTTCACGAAAATTCATATGGGTTTGATCCTTCTTTTGGAAACTCCGGTTTGGATTCAGGGCTTCCTGTTTCCGGCGAGGAAGGGAGACGTTCTTCCCCAGCGTCCCTTCGGGTTCAGGGAAAGGCTTTAGCACAAGGTTGCGCAGGATTCATGATTTTTTTGTCGCCTGAGAAAAGATTAGGCCCTTTCCCAGGTCCTGTTTGGCAGACAAGGGTGTGTATCCCTTGTCTCTGGAAATCCTTTTTCCATGTTTTCAGGAAGAAAGACGGGCAACGATGACAAGGGGCCCTTCCAGGAAGTTGCGTTGGGCAAGGGCTTTTTCCAGCTCTGGCCTTGTTTTCACTTCAAGGGCCGGGACCCCGAGATTTTCCGCAAGCCCCACCCATCCGATTCCCGGATTGCTGAGCCGGGTGAGGCTCGCGGCCAGAGGCCCCGGAGTCTGGATGCCTGCGCGGGCCATTTCAATATCGAGGATATTGTAACCGCCGTTTTCGCAGAGAAGGGTGGTGATGGGAAGGTTTTCTCTGGCCTGGGTCCAGAGAGCCTGGAGGGTGTAAAGAGCACTGCCGTCGGCCTGAAGACCGATGACGGGCCGATCCGGGCAGGCCATGGCGGCTCCGATGGCACAGGGCAGGCCAAAGCCGATGGCGCCGCCTGTGATGGAAAGGCTTGTATGTGGGGCTGAACCCGCAGCATAGAAATTGTAGAAGAATCCGGAGCTGATGCCCTCATCCACCACAATGGCATTTTCAGGCTGCATGGCGGCAAGTGTAAACCCCAGAGAAACCATATCGAGTTTTTCCCCTGAAGGCCTTTCCTGGAGGGGAAAGGTCGGGTTCGGCCCGTCTTCGGGTGAGGCGTTGAGGTGTTCTCTGAGTTTTTCCAGGTACAGGGCAGCATCCTCGTCGGGTCTGGCAAGGACAAAGGAAGCCTGATCCTGCCTGAGAATCTGTCCCGGAATACCCGCATAGCCAAAAAAGGCCACAGGTGCTGGCATACCTGCGAGGAGGATAAAATCGAAATTTTTGAGCCTTTCCAGAGCGGCTTCGGGGAAGTAGGGAATGCGCTCGGCAGTCGGAAGGCCCTTTCCCCGCTCCAGACGGGCGGGAAAGGTTTCCATGAAAAGGGCTGCGCCGGTTTTCCCGCAGATGGCGGATGCGGCTTCAAGGCCGCAGGGGCTTAAGGCTTTTCCACCGAGAAGAAGGGCGGGTCTGTGGGCTTTTTTCAAGCGCAGGGCAGCGGTTTCCAGAAGTTCGGGCCTAGGCGCAGACTGGGGCAGGGAAGGGAGTGGGAAGAGGGCCTCCTGCATTGCCATGGCCTGGAGATCATGGGGCAGCACGAGGCTTGCAATGCGACCGGACATGGCGGCCCCCCAGGCAGCCCGCAGATCCTGGTTGAGGTTTTCCGGTGCGGCCACATACCGCACCCAGCCGGGGAGAGATTCGGCTAAACGTTCAATGGGCATGGTGAGAGGGGCGTTGGCTCCCCTGTGCCAGGTGGCATGATCGCCGATGAGGTTGATGATGGGACTTCTGGCCCGTCTGGCGTTGTGGAGGTTGGCGATGCCATTGGCAAAGCCTGGGCCTAAGTGAAGGAGGGTGAGACCGGGTTTCCCGGACATGCGGGCAAAACCATCGGCCGCACCCGTGGCAACGCCTTCGAAGAGGCAGAGTACAGGGCGCATTCCACTTTTTTTGTCAAAGGCTTCCACAAGGGGCATTTCCGTGGTGCCGGGGTTGGCGTAACAAACCGTTACGCCTGCTTTTGAAAAGCTTTGCAGCAGATATTCCGAAGCGTTCATGAAAAATCCCCCGTTTTTTAGACTGCGTCATTCTGGGTTTCGGGCTTGGGATCTGTGTTTGCTTGTGAGCCGTTCAGGTACAGGGCATGGGAGCCATGCAGATGCGATCCCGGCCTTCTGCCTTTGCCTGATAGAGAGCCTTGTCTGCGGCCTGGAGAAGCTCTTCCGCAGAAACCCCGAGGCAGGAGCAGGCCATGCCGATACTGCATGTCACCGTAAAGCTTTCCCCTTTGGCCTGAAAGGGGATGCTTTTCAGGTTCAGGCGGATTTCGTCCATCAGGGCGGCCGCTTTTTCAGGGCCGCAGCCCGGCAGCACGACCATGAATTCTTCTCCTCCGTAGCGGCCGATGCTGTCACTGCGTCGCAACCTGCGGGTTAAGAGATGGGCCAGGGCCTTGATGACTCGATCCCCAACACTGTGGCCCCAGGTGTCGTTGACCCTTTTAAAATGATCCAGATCCAGCATGATGACGCAGAGGGAGGAGCCATCCCGGTTAGAGCGGCTCATCTCCACCTCCAGGGCCTCCTTGATGCGGATGTGTTTTAAAAGGCCTGTAAGGCTGTCTTTGGCCATGAGCTCGGAAAGCCTGCGGGCCCTGGACACATGGGCGGAAACCGTGGCCGCAAGATAGGCATTGTCCACAGGTTTGGTAATGAAATCATCTCCTCCGCTTTCCAGCGCCCGGATCTGGGCGTTCATGTCCTTTTCTCCGGAAAGATAAAGGATGGGAATGCCCACCCACTCTTCCTCCATGCGGATGATGTTGGCAAGTTCCGGGCCGGAGCAGCCCTCCATGTGCACATCCATGAGAAGGATCTCCGGCCTTACGGTGGAAAGCCTGTCCAGCACCTTTTCCGGCTGGGATTCCGTATGGACTTCCATACCGGAAGCTTCCAGGACAAGGCGGAAGTGCTCAGCCAGCAGAAGATCGTCATCCACAATGAGCACCCGGTAGGGGCTGGCTTCTTCTTTGCGGATGATCTGTTCCAGACAATCCACGATCTTGGGCACATCCAGAGGGCGGGTGAAAAAGCCCCTGGCTCCGGCCCGTGCTGCCGCAAGGCGCAGGGAGAAATCCGAACTGTCCGAGATGGCGATGAGGGGAGGCCTGCCTTGAAAAAGGGAGCGGATTTCCTCCCCGTCCCTGCCCTCATTCCCTTCCATGGCAAGGAGGACGGCGGCGGGTTCTTTTTCAGAAGTTTCTTCCCGTTCAGGGAAGAGGCTCTGCATGTATCTGGGGATATAGCCGAAATTTCTTAAGGAAAGGCCCAGCTCCTTTGCAGCGCGGGCATTGGCATCCAGAATGAGGACATGGGGGTCGGGATTGCTTGCGCTGGCGGGAAGGGGCGGGAGATTGTTCATGGCGGGGTCTGAAGTTTCCTCCTGCGGGATGATGGGGTGAATATCCTGGATGGTGAGGGATCGGATGGCGCTGAGAAGTTCCCCTGCAGGCGGGGTACACTGGGCGGAATGCAGCATGCGATCCCGTATTCCCTTCACCTGAATTTCAAGGATTTTGGCTTTTTTCCCCAGCTCCGGCATACCGAAAATCCCAGCCCCTCCTGCAATTTTATGCAGGCCGTGGATCAGCTGTTCCAGAATAACCAACGCTTTCGGATTGAAGGGAAGGCTTGCCGCGAGTTCTTCCAGCTCCTTCAGCTGAATGACAAGCCTTTCCCTGTATCCCTGACGCAGGGTTTCCATTTCCCTGGCAAAAAGGGCCTGTTCCTCACTGTTCATGGCAGCGTTCCCAGATGGTGCGGAGTTCCTGGGCAAGGGTCATGGGGTCAAAGGGCTTGGCGATGACCCCCATCGCTCCAAGGGTTTTGTAGTGGGCCACTTCGTGGGTCTGTACCTTGGCTGTCATGAAAACCGCAGGCACATCCCTCAGGCTTTCCTGTTCCCGCAGGCGGGAAAGGGTGGAAGGTCCGTCCATGCCGGGCATCATGACATCAAGGAGAATGAGCTGGGGCCTGAAGGCCGCCATGCCGTCCAGGGCCTCCTGACCCGAGGAGAACAGGGTTACGGTAAAACCGCCCACCAGCTCCAGGGCCAGACGGGCCACTTCCTGAATGTCCGGTTCATCCTCCACATAGGCAATGCGCTGCAAAACCGTCATACCGGGGTCTCCGTTCTTTTTTTCTCAAGGGGAAGGGAGACGTAAAAAGTGGCTCCCATCCCTTCCGTGGATTCAAATCCGATTTCGCCCCCCAAATGTGCCACAATCTCCCGGCTGATGGCAAGGCCAAGACCTGTTCCGCCCTTGTGTCTTTCATCGGAGGCATCGGCCTGGGAGAATTTTTCAAAGATTTTAGACCGGAAATGCTCCGGAATTCCCGGCCCCTCATCCTTTACGGAGACCCGCACCCGCTCTTCCCTTTCGATCTCAACAAAGACTTCAACCTTCCCGCCCTGGGGAGAAAACTTGGCCGCATTGGAAAGGAAGTTGGCCAGCACCTGCTGGAGCCTTAGGCTATCGATACGAACTTGAATATCCTCCTTCGCCCCACGCAGTACAAAGGAAACCCCGTGCTTTTCCCCATAGCTCTGGTTGTCTTCCAGGGACTTTCGCACAAGGGGCAGCAGGGGCTGGGTCTGGATGTCAAAGTGCATTTCCCCTGCAATGAGTTTTTCCATGTCAAGAAGATCGTTGATGAGCAGGGTGAGTTTCGTTGTGTTGTTAAGGGCAATGCTCAGGAGGCGTTGTACAGGCTCCGCCATGGGACCCAAAGCTCCGCCTGTGACGAGACCTAAGGCTCCCCGGATGGAGGTGAGCGGGGTCCGGAGTTCATGGCTCACCGTGGAGACAAAGGCATCTTTCATGCTTTCCATGCGTTTTCTTTCCGTGATGTCCCGCAGAATCCCGATGAAGAAAAGAGCGTTTTTTCTCTCCAGAACGGATACGGCAAGCTCTAAGGGAAAGATCTCTCCGTTTTTTCGTTTTCCCGAAACCTCACGGCCAATGCCGATGACCTTTGGAATCCGGGTGTTCCGGTACCGGGCGAGGTAGCTGTCGTGTTCGCTGTGGTAGGGTTCGGGCATGAGCATTTTAATGTTGTGGTGGACCACCTCATTGGCTTCGTATCCGAAGATTTTTGTGGCCGCCTTGTTGAAGGAGGCCACGTTGCCGAAACTGTCGATGGTGATGATGGCATCCAGAGCATTGTCCAGGATGGCCTGGGTGTGCCGGGCGTTTTCCCGTAAGGTCTCTTCGGCATTTTTTCTTTCGTGGATCTCATGGGTAAGATCCTGCATGTTGCGGCGTAAGGCCGTGTCCATGTGGAGAAAGGCCAGGGCCAGTTCCCGGATTTCGCGGGGGGCTTTTTTCAGGCTGAAGGGTTCAGGCTCCTTTCCTTCCGCAAGATGGCCTGCGGCTTCATTGAGCTTCAGAATGGGGCGGGAGATTTTTTCCGTAAGGGTCAGGGTGAACAGGAGAGTTACAAAGAAAATGATGCAGACGAAAAAGAAGGTGGTCTGACGGGCTTTTTCGATTTCTTCCATGAAATCCTTTTCCGGAAGCACCACACAGATGAGCCAGTCAATGCCAAAGGCATCCTTTAAGGGAGTAAAGGAGAGGTAGACCCTCTCCCCATCATGGGTGAAATCCAGATACAGGCCCTTTTCCGGAATGTTCCGGAATCCTTCCGTCCTGTCACCAACAAAGCGGGTAATGGCCCGGGTCAGGGGGCAGGGGCTGTGGATGGCAGTCACCCTCTGGGGCACCTTGTTTTCATCATAAAAGATATCCTTTTCATGGTGGGATGAGGCGATCATGCGTCCGGAGCGTTCCATGATAAAGGCATGGCCGTTTTTTCCGATGTGAAGATTTTTGAGAAAGGCCTGGATGTGGGAGAGAAAAAGATCCACGGCCACAACGCCTAAAAACTGGTCCTCATGGGCCCAGACCGGCCTGCTGGCGGAAATGGCCATCAGTTCCGTTTTAAAAAGAAAATAGATGTCGCTCCATGTGGCTTTGCCCGTATTTTCGGCCTTGGTGTACCAGGGCCGTGTGCGACTGTCGAATCCGGGCAGGCGGAGCAGGATATCTCCCCGTTTCCTGTCTTCTGCCATGGCAAACTTGGTGAAGGGACCTGCCTGAAAATGGTCTGTGGCAATGATATACTTGTCGTCTCCCTCATGCTCTCTGCCGCTGTTGGCAAGGCCCCCTTGTGTATTGCCGAAATAGATGCTGCTTACTTCGGGAAATTCCTGAACCTGACTGGCAAAATGCCTTTCCAGTATCCTCTGGTTTTCCGGAGGCAGGAGCCCGTCCATGAGAAGGGAGGCATTGGTCGCGTTGATGCGCTGGGGCAGGGAGAGAAAATGCCGCAGATGGGTGGAAATCCGTGTGGAGACTTCCGTCTGGAGCTGTTTTGCGGCCTTTTCAACGGATGCGCTGGCCCCGAAATGATAAATGGGCCATGCCCCCCCAATGGCAAGGCCCGTGAGCAGCAGCAGGGGGACAAGAAGGATTACACGCAGGGAAAAGCCTTCAGCTTTCATGGGAAGACTCCGGATTTTTCAGGATGGCTTTCAGGGTTTCGAGAATGTCTGTATTGCTGACCTTACCCTTGGTCAGGACAGCCTCCACGGCCTGGGACTGGCTGCGTCCCGGCTCAGAAGAGGAGAGCAGCACCACGGGCGGAGCGGGCTTAAGGGTTTTCAGGAGGGGAAGCAGCTCCCATCCGGAACCATCGGGCAGGGCAATGTCCAGGATGATAAGGGTGTAGGACTGCTGGGCCAGTTTTTCCCTGGCTTTGGCAAGGCTTGGAGCCAGATCAAAGACGGCCAGATCCTCGCCGATGGTGGCAAGGATCTGGGCAAGATCCGGGTCGTCTTCCACATGGAGGATACGGGGTTTGATTCCCTTCTGCTGCCGGATGGCCTTTTCCACAATTTTCAGAAGCTTTTCCGGATCAAAGGGCTTTTCCAGCCAGTCGATGGTGTTGAAGGCCCCGCGCAGCACAAGGCGGCCTTCTTTCACGGAAGCAGATATGCCCACAATGGGGATGGCGCGGGTTTCAGGGTCGGAGCGCAGGTGACGGATCAGATCCAGACCTTTGCCGTCGGGAAGGAGAAGATCCTGAATGAGGGCTGCATACGATCCCTTTTTCAGTTCTTCTCTGATTTCTGTGTGATCCGCAACCCGCAGGACGGTATAGCCCGATCTTTCCAGGAGATCCTGAAGCAGGAGGGCCACCTCCCTGTCCTCTTCGGCCACAAGGAGGCGGGGTTTTTCCATGCGGCTTTTTTCCTGGAGGTTCTGGAAGATTTCTTCTGCCACATCGGGGAAAGGCGCAGGGGGAGGGAAAAGGGTTTCCGGAGGCAGACAGTCCATGGGTATTTTTTCTGCCTTCAGAAGCGGCAGATCCAGATAGAAGATGCTGCCCTTTCCCTTTTCCGATGCAAAGTCGATGCAGCCCTTCATGGTTTCCACAAGAGCTTTGGTGATGGCAAGGCCAAGGCCCGTACCTTCCCTGCTGCGTCTGTCCGTGGCATCCAGCTGGCTGAATTTTTGAAAAATTCTGGATCGGAACTCTTCCGGAATGCCTTCTCCCCGGTCTTCAACGGCAAGGCGCACCCTGAGACTGTCCTGATGACTGATCCGGATCAGCACCTCTTCCCCTTCAGGCGAGAATTTGATGGCATTGGAGAGAAGGTTGGCCAGTACCTGAAGAAGACGCTGGGGATCCACATGGACAAAAATGGGGTTCGGGGGGCTTTCCAGCCTCAGGCGGATACCAAATTTTTCCGCATAGGCCGCATTCTCTTCAAGGGATTTTTTCACAAGGAGGAGAAGATCCACTTCCGAAAAATCAAAACGCAGTTTGCCGGCACTCAGTTTTTCCATATCCAGCAGATCATTGATGAGCATGGAAAGGCGGCGGCAGTTGCTGTGGGCAATTTTAAGAATGCCTTCGGCCTTTTCGGGAAGTTTTCCCAGAGCCCCTCCCATGAGGAGGCCCAAGGCCCCGCTGATGGCGGTGAGGGGGGTGCGCAGCTCATGGCTGACCGTGGAAACAAACTCGTTTTTCATTTCAAGGGCCTGTTTCTGCTCCGTGATGTCCCGGACATTGGCCATGATGCAGGTCTGATCCCCCTTGCGTACCCGTGTGGCGCTGATCATCACATGGACTTTGCGGCTTTCGGGGTGGAGGATGCTGTATTCCACGGGGCGGGTATCCGGAAGGGAGGAGACCCTTTCAAAGCGCTGTTGCAGGTTCTCTCTATCCGTATCGAGAAGGCCGAGTACGGACTGGCCTGCAAGGGAGATCTGCGGAACCCCGAGAATTTCCGAAAGCCTTGGGTTGGATTCCAGAATATGGAAGGTTTCCGGATCAAGAAGGGCAATGCCGTCGGAAGACTGGAGAAACTGGCTTTTGAGAAAATCCCGTTCTTCCTTCAGTTCCTGGGCTTTTTCTTCCCTGAGAGCGTGGAGGCGGTTGAAGGCAAGGCAGAGTTTTCCCACCTCATCCATGCGGACAAGGGGAAGGGGCTGGGCGGGCATCCGGCCTTCGGCCATGGCGTTGATGGTGTCCGCCGCTTTTCTGAGGGGAAGGAGTTCTTTCCGGAGATACAGAAGAATAAGGAGGGAGATCAGCACCATGGTGGATGCGATCAGAAGGGAAATTTTAAAAATCAGGGAGGCTCCCTTTCCCATGAGCCCTTCTGCGGGCAGCGTATGGATCACCTGCCAGCCCATTTTGTCGAGGGGGGCTGTGGCATAAAGGAGGGATTCTCCCGTGTGTTCCCGGATCTTTCCGCCAGAAGCACCGGAAAGAACGGCATCGAGAACGGCGGAACTGCCCTTTCCGGGCAGAGGCTTCATGGCCATGGAATAATCTGAGGCTGTGACCACAAGACCCAGTTCTGCATCAATAATCAGGGTTTTTCCCCTCTGTTCGAAGGTCTCCTCACTGATTTCCTTGAAAAGGTTGTCTTTCGCAAGGAGGGTGTTGCCAAAGAGAAAGCCGATCACCTCGCCGGAGGCGGAAAGGATGGGCACGGTGATGGTGCTTAAGGGGGTTTTTGTGACTTTTCCCATGTAGGGTCGTGTGAAGATGCTTTTTTTATTTGCCCTGGCTTCCTGCACATGGGGCCTGTCATTGTAGCCCGTTCCGATGCGGCCTTGTACAAAGATGGTTTCTGCGATGGCAACGGCGTTCTGATCGGCCACCACGATGCCACCGGTAAAATATTCGAGAAGGCGCACACGGGTGGAAAGAAGCTTTTCAATGTCCGCTGCGGCAAGGAGTTTCTCCCCGTCATGGATATGGCGGCAAAAGCCTTCCAGGGTGCTGGCCCTGGCTCCCAGCTCATTTTCCATGCGTTTCACCACCATGTCCACCCGTTCTTTCTGCTGCTGCACAAGGCTTTTTTCCAGTTCGTCCAGCAGAATCCTTGCCGTGAGAAGGGTCAGCAGCACCATGGCGGCAAAAAGGTTGCCCGCTGTCATGAAGAGGATTCTTTGGGTAAGGCTTGGGGCGGGGGGATGAACAGGGGGCATGGGTACTCCTCCAAGGCGGAAATGGGGAAAGAGCGGCCCTTTATAAAAAGGCCGCTCTTCTGATATGAAAAGCGGCCGCTTCTGGCGCAAAGGCCAAGGAAGAAGCCGCATTTTTTTAATGTAAGGAAGACTATCAGACCCGGAATCTTCCCACAAGTTCCGCCATTGTGGCTCCCAGTCTGGCCAGCTCATCGGAATTGGCCGTGACTTCGCGGCCTTCTTTTTTAAGGTTTTCGGTTTTGCTGTTTACCTCTGCAATGTCCGAGGAAATTTCCGAGGCTACCATGGAAATCTGGCTGACATTGGCGTTCACTTCCTGGGTGCCTGCGGATGCCTGGGAGATGTTTCCTGCAATTTCACGGGTGGCCACGCTCTGTTCTTCCACGGCCGTGGCGATGGTGGCGTTGATGTCGGAAATTTCCCCGATCACCCGCACCACTTCGGCAATGGCATTGATGGTTTCTGCCGTAAGATTCTGAACGCCCTCTATGCGCTGTCGAATTTCCTGGGTGGCTGTGCTGGTCTGACGGGAAAGCTCCTTGATTTCCCCTGCCACCACGGCAAAACCCTTGCCCGCCTCACCGGCCCTTGCGGCCTCAATGGTGGCATTTAAGGCCAGGAGGTTGGTCTGTTCGGAAATTTCCGTAATGGTTTCCGTGACTGTGGAGATTTCGCGGGCGGCTTTTTCCAGGGCCTGCATGCGCTCCGATGCGGTTTTACCCGTATGTACCGCTTTTTCGGAAATGCTCCTCGCTTTTTCCGAATTGATGGCGATCTCGGTAATGGTGGAGGTCATTTCTTCTGTGGCCGTGGCCACCATGTTGATGTTCGTGCTGGCTTCCTCCATGGCCGCCGCTACGGCCTGAACACTGGTATTCATTTCATGGGCTGCGCTTGCCACCCTGCCTGCATTGCGGGCTGTGCCGCTGGTTTCTTCGGCCATGCGCGCGGCAATGGTCTGAAGGCCGCCTGAGGCCTGACTGAGGATTTTCGCGTTGCCCTGAATCTTTCCGATCATGGCCTGGAGTTTTTCCATGAAGGTATTGAACCGGAGGCCCAGCAGGGCGATTTCATCCTTACCGTTCACCGGCAGGCGTCTGGTCAGATCCCCCTCGCCTTCGGAAATATCCTTGAGATTGGCTGCCACATTCTGTATGGGGCGGACGATCATACGTTCTGCAATGAGATAGACCACGGCAAAGAGCAGGACAATGGATAAGCCACCAATGCCCATGCTGACATTGCGAAGCTGCCTGGAGCCTTCCAGCACCTTATCCATGGAAATGGCCACGGCAAGGCTCCAGGGCGCGTCGGTGCGTCCGATGTGTACAGGGGCGTATACGGTGAAACTGTGCCCACCCAGCAGGGCGGATCTGCCATATTCCGTGATGCTTCGTCCTTCACTCACCGCCCGGATGACGTCTTCTCCGATACCAAAGTCCCGCATATGGGCACCGATGGCCTTTGCCATGGGGTGGGCCACGCCGATACCGCCGTTGGAGAGGAGATAACCGTAGCTGTACTCCTTTCCAAAGGGCGTGACCTGGGCGATGATGCTGGCCATGCGTTCCATGGAGTAATCAACGCCTGCAACACCCACGGTTCTGCCGTTTACTTTGATGGGGACACAGCCTGAGACCAGCATGGTTCTTTTGCCTGCGATTTCATATTCCGTGGGTGGGGTGATGAACTCCTTGCCGCTGCGGTAGGGCCTCCAGTACCATTCGCCGTCCGGATCATTTTCTCCGTAAGAGCCTGTGATATCCAGCTCCGGAACGCCGCTGCTGCGGTGCCAGTAGGGCATGAACTGGCCTGCTTCACTGCTTCCGGGACTGCTGATAAAGTCTTTATCCAGGCCGTCAAAGGCATTCGGATGCCACACAGCCCAGGCTCCCCAGTAGTTGGGATTTTCCGTGAGTACTCCACGTATCAGGGAGATGGCCATGGCCCGTGAAGGTTTCTCCTCGGAAGCCAGAACAGAACCCAGCATCTGCGCCATGGTCCGGGCTGCATCCAGAGGTTCTTCCATCTGGGCGCGGACCTCTCCACCGTGACGGTGAGCGGCTTCTGCGGCAAGGGTCTGGGCGTTGTTCTGTAACTGGGTTGCCGCCATCTGGCCGATGCTCCATATGGTGATGGCAAAGGCGAGAAAGGCCACACTGCACACGGCAAGGAGCATTTTGGTTTTAAGACGCATTTGGGAAAACATGGGAACCTCACAGAAAAATGAAGTTAAAGGTAAATAAAAACAGGATTTTGGGGTCATAAAAAAAACTGGTTTCAGCAGGCGCTGGTTTGACCTCCCTGGCACAGGGTGTTGTTTCTTAGGATGCTTTGGAATGCGGATGGTGGTTCAGGTTAAATTTTTTTTATCCCTTGTCCCGGTACCCGGCGGGTGTGGGAGAAGTTTTCTCTTGGGGAGGGAAGAGCGGCCTTGTGGTGTGCGCCTGCCTTTTTTGGGCATGCATGCTTGACAATACCGAATCGGCTTGCAAGTGTAAAAAGAAAAATTCTGCGGAGTTGCAGAATCTGTCCTTCAAAAGTCACATGTTCAGCGAAGATGAGGAAAGGAAGAATATATGGGGGGATTTACCTGGCTGCACGCCAATCTCACGGTTTTTGATCTGGAAAAAAGCCTTGCCTTTTATCAGGAGGCCCTGGAGCTTTCCGTGGTGCGCACCTATAGCCCGGAAGATGGAAGTTTCCGGCTGGTGTATCTCGGAGACGGAAAAACGCCCTTTCAGCTGGAGCTGACCTGGCTTCGGGATCGGGACAAACCCTACAACCTGGGAGACAATGAAATTCATCTGGCCCTTTCCGTGAAGGACTACGAAGCTGCACTGGAGCGGCACCGGAAAATGGGCTGCGTGGTCTATGAGAACACGGAAATGGGCATTTATTTCATTGCCGATCCGGACGGCTACTGGATCGAGATTCTGCCGGAAAATCACAGCCTCTGAGGCTTTAAGGTTATTTCCTGAAAGAAAAATACCCCATGGCGGCCTCTTTTTCTGGGAAAGGGCAGGGAGGTGGGATTAAATTCAGATTATACCCAATCCTGGAAATGTCCTGAAGCCTTTCTGATCCAGATCGAAGTTTTACCCTGAAGCGGGCCTCTGGTCCGCTTCTTTTCTTTCCGGATCTTAGGGAGATGAAAATTGCCAATATACCGCATTGAAATTTGATTCTTCATTTCAGACGAGAGACCGTGGATTTCACGGGCGGTATATCCGTATTTTTCAACTCCCTTAGTCCGTTCCCCCTGAGCCTGTCGAAGGGTGAGTCGGAAAAAAGACAAAGGTCATCCTTTTTGCTTTTTCGTCACGGTTCGACAGGCTCACCGCGAACGGTGTGGGGGGAGACAAGGGGCTGATCCATCCCTTAGTATGCGGGTTTTCTGCCTGAACGCTGGAAATGCGCGTACAGGGTATCAAGAACCCTGCTTCCGGCTTCAATCCGTTTTTCATCCATATCCGTCTCAAGGCATATGCCATTCAGCAAGGCAAGAATCCCTGGGGATTCGGGCCGTGAAGGAGCGTCACCGTCAAGATCCATGTCATGTATGATCTCACCGAGTACGGCAAGGGCTGCATCTGAATCGAGATGAAAGCGCTTCAGCAATACCTCAAAAGTACACATGGGGCCTTCATGGGTGAAGTCCCCTTCAACCATATCAAAGAGGACATCCTTTCCGGTTTTGCTCCGGGCATCAAAACGAAACGCTGCTTCCGGATCGATGAAGCGCTTGATAAGCCATGCCGAGGCAATGCGATCGACATGGACACCGGAGCGTGTCACCCATGTTCTCCCCCTGTAGTCCTTGGGAGAAAGGATTTTTTCTTCCGGTCTGATCTTCCGGGTCCCAGCCGCAAGCCAGCCCTCAAAGGCGGCAAGCATACCTTCTATGGTGCCCCTTCCCGGAGTGCCGAAGTAGTCGATGCGGAGAATGTTTTCATAGCGGGTTTTCAGTTCCTGATTCCATTCCTTCACACTGTCTGTGGACAGGGTTTCCGCAGGAGCACTGAGACTTTTGATGGCAGCCTGAAACTCAGCTGCAAGATTTCTGTAGTCGGCTTCCCGGGCTTCGACAAAGAGCTTGCGGATGTCTGTATCGGAATATTCCCCCCCGTCAATGCCGTCGAACATGGCCCGACAGACGTAGGCTTTGCCTCCTCCCTGAACAATTTCCCTTGCAAGCCAGATCAGGTTCTCCCGCTGAGGTTCGGCATCGGGCAGGATATACACGGAATTTTTGAGGGCAACAGCCCCGAGAGCCGCCAGTCTGCGCGAAACTTTTGCACGCAGGTAAGGCGGTTTGGGCGGAATGTTGTGGATGCACAGCAGCCAGGGCTGGGCAGGGGGGATCCCGGAACTGCCGTTTTGCATGTTATGCCTTCCTCGTTTTCAGGCATTCCCTGGGAATGCTGAAAATTTATTTTTTGGGGGAAGTCTGTGCTGGCAGAGCCTCACTTCGGAACCAACACAAGAAGGCGGTCCGGGGGCAACCCGGCCCGCCTGAATCTCTTACCCACCGAAATAGCTGAGGCAGTCTTTCATATTCGCCACATGGCTGTCAATCTGCTTGCCGAAGCGGCATTTCAGGTCATCCACCAGATGATAGACATATTCCTGAGCCCCTTCCTCACCATATTTTTCCCGGAACATGGCAGCGTTGATGAGCACCCTGGAAAAATCATGACGCTCATATTTGGTCTCCGGACTGTCAATCCATTCGTGGACCTCGCGGTACTCTTTGCCGGTTCGGGCCAGGCTTGCGGCAATGTGTTCGTTCAGTTCAGGCATTTTTTTCTCCTTAGTTCAGGGGGGGTAGGATTGTTTCTTCATTGAAGAACCGGGAACAGATCCTTTTGTATTGCAGTTGCAATTTATCACGATACAAAGATATGTCAATTGACATTTTTGTGGCGCAGGTATATCACAATTGCGACTGCGGCTTTTTCAGGTCTGCAAAAACAGGACTCTCCACGGTACGAGGTTTCAATGAATGCATCGTTTATGACCGCACTGTTTTCCGTTGGTTTTATGGCCAGATTTTCCTATGCACTGGCACGCAATCCGGTTCTTCCGCTTTTTGCCCTCTATCTTGGAGCAGGGCCGGAGGCCATTGGTCTTGCCGTTGGTATTTCAACTGTGACAGGCATCCTTTTCAAAATGCCTGCCGGAGCGCTTTCAGATATCATTGGCCGCAGAAAGACCATGCTGGTCGGCTTGTGTTTCTTTGCCCTCATCCCCTTCGCATACTTTTTCATTTCAAGTTATGCCATGCTGGTGGTGGTCCGCTTTCTCCACGGCTTTGCCACGGCCATTTATGGCCCTGTGGCCATGGCTGTGGTTGCGGATATGGCAGGAGCCAAAAAGGGGGAGATGCTTTCCTGGTTTTCATCCGTCACCATCATGGGAACCCTTGCCGGAGCCCCGATCGGTGGCCTGCTCCTGTCGCTCATGGGAGGTGCGCATGGGGCATCGGATACCACCTTCCATGTGATTTACGGTATTGTGGCAGCCACAGGGGTTCTGGCGTTGCTGCTTGGCATGGGCTTTCTTTTTAAGGATGAAAAGCCCAGAGATCAGAGTGCGGAGCCATGGTTCAGGAAGTTCATTTCAGGTATCCGGGAGGTGGCCGGGGATCGCAGGGTTATTGCGGCCTCAGGCATGGAAGGGGTGCAGAACATGGCCATGGGGGCTCTGGAGGCATTTCTTCCCATTTATGCCGTTACGGTGGCAGGGCTTTCCGCATTTGAAGCAGGCCTGCTCTGGGCAGGACAGATGATCACGACCATGCTGGCCAAACCTCTTATGGGACGTTTTTCCGATGGGCACGGGCGAAACGGGGTTATTGTTGCAGGCATGTTGTGCTGCGCCGCACCCTTTGCCCTCATTCCCACCCTGACCGGCTTCTGGTCATTGCTGGCAGCCTGTCTTATTTTCGGTCTGGGAGAGGCCCTGGTCACATCTTCATCCGCTGCTCTGGTGGCGGATCTGTGCAGAGAAAAGCATTACGGGACAGCCATGGGCGTATTCGGAACCCTGTACGATGTGGGGCATGCCTCAGGCCCCATCCTCAGTGGCATTCTTGTGGGCATGCTGGGATACGGCTGGGCCTTTGGCATCATGGCGGCTGTGCTTGTGCTGGTCATTCCCTTCTTCCTTGGGGTGATGGGAGGAAGGGAGGCTGTGGCATAGGCGTTTTTTGGGATGATATGCTTCAGTTTTTCAGGATGAGGTGTTTTTTTAGGGGCAGGCAAGGACAACGTGGGTGTCCTATGGTTGGTCAGCATATCAACAGCATGGCAGGGGATCATGCAGACCTCAATGATGTTCTTAAGGCAGCAGCCCGGACACCATAGAGCCTTCCCGTTGTAGTTGTTTTTTTCAGGAACAAAAAAGCGGGAGACGCTTTCCCTCCTGGGAAGCCCTCCCGCACTTCAGACCCTTGATGCATGGCAGAGGCCACATCACCTTCTCCGGCAGTAAGATCCCTTAGTCTCTTGCTGCTTTTTCAATAAATACCCCGGTTGAGGCCGTCCCGTATGGCAGAAATGATTTTGCTGCCCCGGATGGTAGCGCCGGAAAATCCATCCACATCCGCCACCATTTTTTCCGGAGTGTAGAGATCCAGAACAGCACTGAGGGGCTTTCCTTCCAGATAAGCCAGCACCATCCCATGCTGATGCAGAACGGGCCAGCCTGCATCGCCCTCTTTCGTGCGCCCGTAGTCCGTGCCCTTGTACTGCAGGTGCCTGAAGGAAAGCTTTGTCAGCAGTCCGTCTTTCAGATGAAACTCAATGCTGATCTGCTGTTCCCCGCCATCACCATACACGCCCCTGTACCGGCCATCGGGATGGATCTGCAGGGCAGGGTCCACCGCCCTTTTGGATGTGCATCCCACGCCAAGCATGGCTGCCAGCATCAGAACCATGGCTGAAATCAGGTATTTTTTCATGTTTTCCCCTTTTTTTGCTCCACATTCTTATTGGTATCTGCACTCTTATCCGCCTCCGTATTTTTATCCGACGATGGAAGGGAGAGTAAAAGTTTTTGATCTGGCTAACACTTTTCAAAAATAAAAATCAAGGCTTTTTTGTAAAGATTGGCTTGTGCGGGGCGTGGGAGGAAGGTGAGGGATAAGGTATTTGGGGCTCGTGGGGTGGAAAAATGGGAGGAAAAAACTTGCCTTAATGGGTGGGCTGGACTATGAAAATCGGATCGTTTTTCAGACGTTTTTTGGAAACTGCTTTTGGGTGGGGATTTTTGCAGGGGCTGGGAATCAGGCTTAGATGGTTTTCTGCACAGCAGGATACCTTGGGGATTATACGGTTAGGAAAGTGTTTTTTTGTGACCGTGTTTTGTCGGGGGTTTTGTTAAAAAATGGTGGTTATACGGAACCACACAATAAATATGTTATGTTTCTTGAGGTCATGTGCAAAAACGAATTTTCAAAAGACAAGGAGGCAAAATGACAATGCAATCAATACTGGAAGAAACCAAAATATTTCTGAAACATCTGGGGTTGAACGAAGAGCCTTTTGGCGTTTATTATGCTGACACCAAACCGGAAAAATCCTATGGCCCTAAACCAGGCGTCTCTATCTCACGGGAATTGGAGGATCAAAGGCAGATAGACATGCAGGAAGTGTTTAAAACCTTCTCTTGCGTCATGGGTAATATTTGGCTTGCCAGGAAAAAAAATGCTGCTGCCTATATCTCCTCTAAAGAATATGGATGCCCCGGAGGGGTTTTTTATTGCTCCATGATGAAACCCAACCTCAGGTTTATAGAACATTATGTGACCACAGGCTTTGAAGGGACGCCCATTCATGGTGAGCGATACCTGCCATCGCCTGAATCAATGAGAAAATTTCTTGATACGGTTGATCCGCCCAAGGCGCAGGGAAAATATTGTATTTTTAAGCCATTATCTTTATTTATGGACGGAGAGGAACCTGAATTTATCATCTTTTTTGCCCGACCGGAAGTGTTAACAGGTCTTTTCGTACAGACAACATTCACCACAGGAGAAGTGGACAGTGTAGCTTCTCCTTTTGGCGCAGGATGCACCAATATCCTTGCCTGGCCGCTCTATTATAAAGCAAAAGGCATGGAAAAAGCAGTACTCGGCGGTTTTGACCCTTCGGCAAGAAAATACATGAAAGCTGATGAGTTGACTTTTACAATCAGCTTGTCTTTGTATCAAAAAATGTTGAAAGCACTGCCTGAATCAATGTTCAATGTTGGAGAAAATTGGACGACAGTTCGAAAAAAAATTGACCGTAGCAAAAAGGCCTGGGGTGAGAATGATTAACCTTTCTTGAAATTAGAATGTTTTAATCTTCCCATATATGATGATGGAAGTTACGATGCGGAACGCCACATAACAATCACATCCACTCGGACAGCAAAAAGCGGTGCGGCTTCCGCTGCGCTCCAGCCACCTCACTTTTTGCTGCCGGTGATGTGAGGCGTTATGCTCTCAGTAATTTACATTAGGCTGCTTGGGCTCATCACTTCAGATTGAAGTCAAAAGGAATATAGATGACAACATCTACACCTATCAGATGG
>Ga0265295_1000693_pt1 | contig 64959 bp, 46 predicted proteins | sample Munlansysbiofilm_FD_192503 | JGI IMG/M metagenome (GOLD analysis project Ga0265295, IMG submission 192503) | Leachate microbial communities from a municipal landfill in Southern Ontario, Canada - Methane capture system biofilm | ecosystem: Engineered > Solid waste > Landfill > Unclassified ... | reverse complement strand
AACCGGCGCAGGTGATGCAGATCATCCGGCCGGATAAGCCGGGCAAGATTTTCCTTCCCCGCGAAACCGACGGCAGCCTCCAGGCAACCGTTTTTGAGGCAGCCCATCAGGATGCCGGTGCCACCATTTTCTGGTATCTCGACGAAACCTTTGCCGGACAAACCAGCACCTTTCACACTTTATCACTGCAGCCGGCACCCGGAAAACATACGCTCACCCTGCTCGACGGCGAAGGCAATCTGCTGCGGGTTCCTTTTGAGATTGTGGGGAAACAACGGTGAGTAGCAAAGCTAAATTCCAAATCACAAATCCCAAATAAATTCTAAAATCCAAATGACAAATAAATTCCAAATTCCAAAACTCAAACCCCGGAGCAGTTTGGTTATTGAGGTTTGAAGCTCTGATATTTATTGCGTGTAGCTCATCTGTAGCATCTCAATAACCCTGTCCTTTAGGGCGGGGTCAGAAAGCACTGTCAGAGACCGGCGGGCTTTAGCCCGCAATACTTTTACATCAGTATCTTTCAATGAACTCATCATAACATGCTATTTATTTGGGCTAAAGCCCACTGAAATACTTTTGCCTTTTACCCCCGGCCTAAAGGCCGGGGTTAGTGAACAGCCTGACTATAAATTTTATATCAGAGCTAAATTTGACTATTGAGATTTATTTGGAACTTGTTTTATTGTTTTTTGGAGCTTATTCCATTGTTTCTATGTTTGGCGTGAAAGCTCCAAATAACAAAGGCCTGCCTTCTGCCTCCTGCCGGCTTTTTTTGAAATCAATTTTTATATCTTTGCGCAAATTTTTCTAAACCGTTACAAATGCTTCAAAATCAAGATAAATTCACGGGCGAAGGGCTTACTTACGACGATGTGTTATTGCTGCCGGACTACAGCGAAGTGCTGCCGCGCGAGGTGGACCTTTCTACCTCTTTCACTTCAGGCATCAGCATGAAAATTCCCATTGTGTCGGCGGCTATGGATACCGTTACCGAGCACAAACTCGCCATCGCTATGGCGCAGGAGGGCGGCATCGGTGTGTTGCACAAAAATATGAGCATCTACAAGCAAGCCAACGAAGTGCGCCGCGTGAAACGTGCCGAGAACGGGATGATTCTGGAACCCATCACGCTCAACAAAACGGCCAAAGTAGCCGACGCGCTTGCGCTGATGAAGGAGTATGGCATCGGCGGCATTCCGGTGGTAGCCCCCGACAATACGCTGGTGGGCATCGTCACCAACCGCGATCTGCGCTTTGAGCGCAACCACGGGCGTCCGGTAGAAGAGGTGATGACAAGTGAAAACCTGATCACCACCACCGAGTTTACGGATTTTGAACAAGCTGCCGACATCCTGCAGGAATTTAAAATAGAAAAGCTGCCGGTGGTCGATAAAGATTATAAGCTGGTGGGATTGATCACCTACAAAGACATTATCAAAATAAAGGCGCGTCCCAACGCCTGCAAAGATGAGCGTGGCCGCCTGCGTGTAGCCGCTGCCGTGGGGTTGAGTGGCGACATGATGAATCGCGTGGATGAGCTAATCGCTGTGCACGTGGATGCCATCATCATCGACACGGCGCACGGCCACAGCAAGAGCGTGATGGAAGCCGCCCGCGTAATCCGGCGCAAATATCCCAACTTGCAACTGATAGTCGGCAACATCGGCACCGCCGAGGCTGCGCGCGACCTGGCGCGCATCGGCGTGAATGGCGTGAAAGTAGGCATCGGTCCTGGATCTATCTGCACCACGCGCATCATTGCCGGCATAGGCATCCCGCAGCTTAGCGCCGTGTATAATGTAGCGCGCGAGCTGAAAGATACCGGCATCCCTGTGATTGCCGACGGTGGCATCCGCTACTCGGGCGACATCGTAAAAGCTATTGCCGCCGGCGCCCACAGCATCATGGCCGGGTCGCTGTTTGCCGGCGTAGACGAATCGCCCGGCGACACCATCATCTTCGAAGGTCGCAAATACAAGGCTTACCGTGGCATGGGCTCCATAGAAGCTATGCAGCATGGCTCCAAAGACCGCTACTTCCAGGACATGGAAGAGGACATCAAGAAATTGGTGCCGGAAGGTATCGTAGGACGGGTGCCATTCAAAGGATCGCTGAGCGAAGTAATCCATCAGATGGTGGGAGGCCTGCGCGCAGGCATGGGCTACACCGGCTCGAAAAATATTGAACAACTGCAGCAGGCGCGCTTTATCAAAATTAGCCCTGCCGGCGTTGCCGAAAGTCACCCGCACGACATCACCATTACGCGTGAAGCGCCCAATTACAGCAAATTTTAATCATGCTTTTTATTTAATAACATAATAATTACGGTGTTTATTCGTAACTGATAACACTTTGTTGACAAGCAATAAACTATCTTAAATTTTAAACAGAGATGACACAGACTTTTACTACAAAAGGTTTCCAACGGCGGCTTGCAGTAGCTGCTATCATGGTTTTTACAATGCTGCTTCCCAGCCTGAACGCACAAAATGCAGGCGAAAAAGTTTTGCTGACCATTGGCAACGAAAAAATTAGCGCCGACGAGTTTTTGGCGATTTACAAAAAAAATAACGTGGATGGCGAGGTGCTCGACAAGAAATCCCTCGAAGAGTATCTCGAGCTTTTCATCAATTTCAAGCTGAAAGTAAAAGAGGCAGAAACCCTGGGACTCGACACGGCGGCATCGTTCAAAAACGAACTGAAAGGCTACCGCGACCAGCTTGCCAAGCCTTATTTTGTAGATGAAGAGGTAAATGCCTATCTGCTTCAGCAGGCCTATAGCCGCAAGCTGAAGGATGTGCGCGTAAGTCATATTCTGGTGCGTGTAGACAAATACGCCACACCCGAAGATACGTTGGCTGCCTACAACAAGATTATGGAGATTCGCAGCCGTATAGTCGGTGGTGAAGATTTCAACGAGGTTGCCGCTGAGGTTTCCGAAGATCCCTCTGCCCGCGACATGCCGGCACAGGGCTATCAACCGCCACGCCAGGGCAACCGCGGCGACATAGGTTATTTTACTGTGTTTGATATGGTGCTTCCTTTTGAAGAAGCAGCCTTTTCGATGAAAGAAGGGGAGGTGTCGCAGCCGGTGCGCACCGAGTTTGGCTACCATCTGCTCAAGCTACAAAGTATCCGCCCGGCGTTGGGCAGCGTGCAGGTTGCACATCTTTTCCTGAAGATGCCCGACAATGCCACCGCTGCCGATTCGGTAATCCTGGCGGCACGCGCCGATTCCATTTATAAAGCCCTGCAGGCAGGCGCCCGCTGGGATGAGATGGTAAAAGAGCTTTCCGACGACAAAAGCTCCTCCGAAAATGGTGGCAAGCTCCCGTGGTTTGGCTCCAACCGCATGGTGCCTTCCTTTATCGACGGCATCCGCAGCATCGCCGACACCGGCCAAATCTCTAAACCCGTGCTCACCTCTTACGGATGGCACATCATCAAGCTGGTGGATAAAAAACCCGTCCGCTCTTTCGAGGATGAAAAAGCCGATTTGAAACAGAGCCTTTCCAAAGACAAGCGCTCCAACAAAAGCAAAGAATCCATCATCCGCCGCATAAAGCAGGAGGCTAATTACCAGCCCAATCGCAAAGCGCTCGAAGCGTTTTATGCTGTGGTAGATTCGTCGGTGTATAAACGCAAATGGGAAGCCGACAAAGCTGCCGGGATGAACCAGACGATTTTTACTTTGGGCAACCAAAAATATAACCAGCACGACTTTGCCGCTTTCCTGGCCAAACATCAAACCATCAACAGCAAAGAGACCATTCCTTATTTTGTAGATAAAGTGTACAACGAATGGGTGGATGAGCAGGCAATAGCTTACGAAGATGCGCGCCTCGAGGAGAAATATCCCGAATTTAAAGCACTGGTAAAAGAGTATCGCGACGGCATCCTGCTCTTCGATCTTACCGACAAAATGGTGTGGAGCAAAGCCATCAGCGATACCACCGGCTTACAGAATTTTTATGAAAATAATAAAGAAAACTACTTGTGGGGCAAGCGCCTGAAAGCTACCGTAATTACATCCGACAAACGCGCCGATGTCGACAAAGCCCTTGAGCTGATCAACAACGGCATGTCGCCGGAAGAGGTGAAGGAGGTGCTGGTGAATGATAAACCACTTGACGTGATGATTGTAAACAAAAAATTCAGCAAAGGCGACAACGAATTTGTGGATAAGGTAGAATGGAAAGCAGGCACTTCGCCGGTATATTCAGGTACAGCAGGCAACTTCGGTTTAGTAATCGTTGAGGAAGTTGTGGCACCGGAGCACAAAACCCTGGGCGAAGCCCGCGGCCTCATCACTGCCGATTATCAGAATTATCTCGAAGCCCGGTGGATCGAAGAGCTGCGCGACAAATACCCTGTGGTAGTAAACGAAAAAGTACTGAACGAGCTACAAAAGTAATCTGCTATTTTGAAAAACCTTTTTGTCATCATATCCTTTCTCATGCTCAACGGCATGGCGTGCCAGAATGCGGCTTTCAGAGATTCTGACCGCATCCTGGCACGCGTGTATGATGTCTATCTCTACGAATCGGATATCAAAAATCTCGTGCCGGCAGGCACCAGCCCCGCCGACAGCATGAGCATTGCGCAGAACTTTATTAGTAATTGGGTAAAAAACCAGTTGATCCTTCAAAAAGCAGAGAAAAACCTTAGCAGCGAACAGAAGGACTTCAGCAATCTTATCAAAGACTACCGCAACTCGCTGGTGATCTACGAATACGAGACACAGCTTATCAACCAAAAACTCGACACCGTGGTTCGTGATTCAGAGATAGAGGCTTACTACAACGAGAATCAAAGTAATTTTAAACTCAACGAAAACATCGTTCAGGCCATCTTCGTGAAGATTAACGAAAAATCGAAATATCTTAACAAAATAAAAAAACTTGTTCGCAGCACCAACGAAGAAGACCGCGATTCACTCACTTATTATTGTATCCGTTATGCCGAGGACTACGACCTGATCGACAGGGAATGGATCACCTTTGACGACCTGATTATGCGGGTGCCAATACCTACGGGCAACCCGGAGACTTTCCTTACCAAAAACACGTTTGTTCAGCATTATGAGAAACCGTTTTGGTATTTTGTTAATTTTCTGGATTATGGTTTAAAAGAGAGCCTTTCCCCCTTGTCGCTCGAGCGCAACAATATTCGCTCGATACTGCTCAACAAACGCAAAAAGCTGCTCATCAAAAAGATGCAGGATGAAATTTACCAGCAGGCTTTAAAGGAAAACAATTTCGAGTATTTTTAATTTATAAAAACGCTGCATCACCACACACCGGCAACCGCGATGAAATATTTTATTTGGATAACCAACATCATTTTTCTTTTGACAATTATCCCTGCTTCGGCGCAGGATCAGGATCAGGAGGCTGTGCCCCAAGGCACCACCGTAGATGAGGTGGTGGCGGTGATAGGCAAAAACTACATCCTTCGCTCCGACGTGGAAAGCCAGTATCTGCAAATGCGCATGCAGGGCACCATAAAAGGCGCCGCTGAAACGGTAAAATGCCAGTTGTTCGAAAATCTGATGTTTGAAAAATTGCTGCTCCACCAGGCCGTCCTCGACAGTGTAGTTGTAACTCCCGAGCAGGTGAACACCGAACAAGAGCGGCGCATGCGTTATTTTATCCAGCAGTTTGGAACACAGGAAAAGCTGGAGAAATATTACAACAAGACGATATTAGAATTTAAACAAGAGCTACACGATGTTATCGCCGACCAGATGATGGTAGGCCGGGTACAGGAAAATATTACCGCCAACACCAACGTGACGCCCTCGGAGGTACGGCGTTTTTTTAAGGAGATCCCGCGCGACAGCATCCCGCTCATCAGCTCGGTGGTAGAGGTGATGCAACTGGTGAAGAAGCCACCCATTTCGTACGAAGAGAAATTTGAGGTAAAAGAGCGGCTTAAAACGCTGCGTGAACGCATCCTCAATGGCGAGAGCTTTGAAGCCCTGGCTGTACTCTACAGCGAAGACCCCGGTTCTGCCAAACAGGGCGGCGACATAGGGCTGCATAGCCGCGGCGAGTTGTATCCCGAATTTGAAGCGGTAGCTTTCAAGCTCGAACCCGGCGAAATCTCGGAAATTGTCGAGACGGAAGCTGGCTTTCACATCATTCAGGGTATCGAGAAAAGAGGAGAGTTTTCGCGGGTGCGCCACATCCTTATCCGCCCCAAGGTGTCGCCGGTAGCGCTGGCCGAAGCGCGTATGTTTCTCGACAGTATCGCGCAGCTTATCCGGCAGGATTCGCTGACTTTTGAAAATGCTGTGCGACTTTATTCTACGGATCCTTCCAAAAACAACGGCGGCATCATGATCAACCCCAACACCGGCAGCGCACAGTGGTCGGTGGAGGAACTCGACCCAAAGGTGTTTTTTGTCATCGACAAACTCGACCCCCGCGAAGTATCCACACCAGTGCTGATGGAAGACGAAAAAGGTGAAGAAGCTTATCGCCTGCTGATGCTCAGCAAACGCACCATGCCGCACCGCGCCAACCTCGAAGAAGATTACAACCAGATACAAGAGTGGGCATTGCAACAAAAAAAGCAAGAGGCCATCGTCGATTGGATTAATAAAAATGCCCGCAAGACCTACATCAAAGTCTATGGCGAATTCGAACAATGCAAATTTGCTCAAAAATGGTTTTAGCTATGGCTAATAGCAAAGGCTCTGACATTATAGTGTAGCCTGCTGATTATTAACTCCGGCATAAAGGCCGGGGAAAAAAGACAAAAATTTCAGTGGGCTTTAGCCCAAATAAATAATTTTATAAAAAAGACAACAAGGAGTTTCATGGAACATTATAAAACAGATGTAGAAGCCATTGATGCTTTTGGAGAAAAGGTAAAAATATTGCGTGCCGAGATAGCGAAGGTAATGGTAGGTCAGGACGATGTGATCGAAAATGTGATCATCTCCATTTTTTCGCACGGACACGTGCTGCTGGTGGGCGTTCCCGGATTGGCCAAAACGCTGCTGGTGAACACCATTTCGCGGGTGCTGGGGCTGAGCTACAGCCGCATCCAGTTTACGCCCGACCTGATGCCCAGCGACATCATCGGCACGGAGATACTCGACCAGAGCCGTAGTTTTAAATTTAATAAAGGCCCCGTGTTTGCCAACATCATCCTGGCCGACGAGATTAACCGTACGCCGCCAAAAACGCAGAGTGCGCTGCTGGAGGCCATGCAGGAAAAAGCCATCACCGTAGCCGGGCGCTCTTACAGGCTGGATGAGCCTTTCTTTGTGCTGGCCACCCAAAACCCCATCGAGCAGGAGGGCACCTATCCATTGCCCGAAGCCCAGCTCGACCGCTTCATGTTCAACATCTGGCTCGACTATCCCAGTTTTGAAGAAGAGGTGAACGTGGTGAAAACTACTACCACCACCTATGTGCCCGAACTCAAAGTGGTGCTTAGCGATCAGGAGATTCTCTATTTCCAGAATCTGATCCGTAAAATTCCGGTGCCCGACAATGTTTACGAATATGCGGTAAGGCTGGCCTCGAAAACCCGCCCCCACCGCCCCGACTCACACCCGTGGGCCAACGAATACCTTACTTGGGGCGCGGGGCCGCGTGCTTCGCAATACCTGGTGATAGGCGCCAAATGCCATGCGGCCATCCACGGCAAATATTCGCCCGACATCGAAGACGTGCGCAAAGTAGCCGTCGCCATCCTGCGCCACCGCATCGTGCGCAACTACAAAGCCGAAGCCGCCGGCATCTCCATCGAGAATATTATCGATGAATTTCTCAAAGAAAAATAGATCATTATTAAAATAATTAGCTACAACCTAAAATGAAAAAGAAACTTCTCATCACCCTGGGTGTAGCCGTGCTGCTGTTGGCTGCTACCTGGTATTTTGCCCGAACGGAATCGGCTGCAACAACTACGCTGAGCGTGCCTGTGCGACAGGGTATTTTCGAAGTGGCGGTGGTAACTACCGGCGAACTGGAGGCAAAACAATCCGAGAACATCTATGGCCCCGAAAACCTGCGCAGCATCCAGATTTGGAGCGAGATAAAGATCAACGAACTGATCCCGGAAGGAACTGTGGTGGATTCGGGCGATTTTGTTGCTTCCCTCGACCAGACAGAAGTGGTAAGTAAGCTCAAAGACCTGGAGAACGAACTCGACAAACTCGAATCGCAATACACCAAAACCATGCTCGACACCTCGCTCAACATGCGCAGTGCCCGCAATGAACTGGTGAATCTGAAGTTTGCTATGGAAGAGGCACAGATAGCAGTAGATCAGTCCAAATTTGAGCCACCGGCCACACAGCGGCAGGCGGTGATCAGCCGCGACAAAGCGCAACGCACTTACGATCAGGCTGTAGAAAACTATGTGCTGAAAGATGAAAAAGCACAGGCCGAGATGCAGGAAGTGGCTGCCACGCTGGATCAGGCACGACGCAAAAAAGACCGCATGGTGCAGATTTTAGGAACCTTTACGGTGTATGCTCCCAAGCCGGGCATGGTAATTTACCAGCGCGACTGGCGTGGGAAAAAAACTCAAACCGGCTCCTCCATTTCGCCCTGGGATAACACCGTGGCGGTGCTCCCCGACCTGAGCAAGATGATCTCCAAAACCTATGTGAATGAGATCGACATCTCTAAAGTGCAAAAAGGACAACCCGTGCGCATCACCATCGATGCTTTTCCCGAAAGGCAATACTCCGGCATCGTGGACGAGGTGGCCAACATCGGCCAGCAGATGCAGGGTTCCGACGCCAAAGTTTTTGAAGTGGTCATCAACGTGAACCAATCCGATACCATTATGCGCCCCTCCATGACCACCAAAAACGAAATTATCACCGCCGCTTTCGACAACGTGCTGGCCCTGCCCATTGATGCGGTGCACAGCAACGACACGCTCACTTTTGTTTTTATTAATAAAGGAAACTACGTGGTGCGTAAAGAGGTGAAAACCGCTGCCAGCAACGAAAACGAGATCGTTATTACCGAAGGCCTCGAAGCTGGCGAGGAGGTGCTGCTCTCGATTCCCGAAAATCCTGATGACCTCAAATTGATAACGCTATAAATCTCCGCCCGCTGATCTTGAAACGACATTTGCACAACCTCAACTCGGCCATAGAGGCAGTATTTGCCAACAAATTCCGTTCGATACTCACCGCGCTGGGAATCATTTTCGGGGTGGCTGCCGTAATTGCTATGATGGCCATCGGCAACGGAGCGCAACAGGAAATTCTGGAACAGATAAAAATGGTAGGTGTTAATAATATCGTTATCACACCCATAATAGAAAAAGACGAAAATGATGGTACCGCTGAGGCGGAAAGTGAAAATGGCAGCGCCGGCAACAGGAAGAAATATATTCCGGGCCTTACTTTGCAGGATGCTGAAAGCCTGCAGCAAGTGATCCCTGGCATCGGGCTGGTAAGCCCCGAGGTAGTTTACAACGCTTTTGCTGTGACGGCAGGAACGCGCAGCCAGGTAAAATTTTCGGGCGTTACGCCTGCATTTTTCGAGGTGTTCAGCCTGGATTTGATGCAGGGAGAAATGTTCAGTCATTATCAAATAGAAAACGGACAGCCGGTATGCATTATCGGGCCGGAAGTGCGGGCCAAATTTTTTAAAAAAGAAAGCCCGCTGGGCAAACGGCTCAAGTGCGGTGATGTGTGGCTGGAGGTGATCGGTGTGCTCAAAAGCCGCGAGGTTTCGCAAAGTGCTTCCAAAGAGCTGGGCGTGAGCGAATTTAACAATTCGGTGTTTGTGCCAGTAAAAACCATCCTGATGCGCTACCGCGACCGTTCGTTGATAACCCAGGCCATGCTCATGAATACCGGCGATGGCCAGGCCACCACCAGCCAAAACCGCAACCAGCTCGACAAGATCATCCTGCAGGTTACCGACAGCGAAAAAATGACTGCCACTGCTGCTGTTGTAAAACGCGTCCTGAAGCGCCGCCACGCCGGGGAAGAGAATTTCGAGATTAAAATACCAGAACTCCTGCTTAAACAGGAACAGCGTACCAAAGACATTTTCAACATCGTGCTGGGCGCTATTGCCAGCATCTCGCTCATTGTGGGCGGCATCGGTATTATGAACATCATGCTGGCCTCGGTGATGGAGCGCATCCGTGAGATCGGCGTACGCATGGCCATGGGTGCTCGTCGCACCGACATCATCTTCCAGTTTATCGCCGAAGCTACGCTCATCAGCATCACCGGCGGGTTTATCGGCGTAATACTGGGCGTTATTCTGGCCAAAGTCATCATGCAGATCACCGGAATTTTAACCATCATTTCGATGCTCTCGATCGTGGTTTCTTTTGGTGTGTCGGCTACTGTCGGTATCGTGTTTGGGCTGATGCCGGCGCGCAAGGCTGCCCGCCAGGATCCGGTGACGTCGCTGCGCCACGATTGATGAAAACGGCTGCGGGATGGGATTGAAAAATTTGGTTCTGATATAAAATATTGGGACAGGTTGCTCACTAACCCCGGTCTTTAGGCCAGGGGGTAAAAAAACAAAAGTATCTCAGTGGGCTTTAGCCCAAATAAATAGCGTGCTATGGGAAGTAGATTTAAAGATATCGATGTAAAAATAGTGCGGGCTAAAGCCCGCCGGTTTCTGTCAGTGCTTTCTTGACCCCGCTCTAAAGAGCAGGGTTATTGAGATGTTACAGATGAGCTTCACACAATAAAAAATATCAGAGCCAATATTTTTATAAAAAAGATGATAAAAAAAGGGAACATTCTTATTGTAATAATGCTGATGGCCTTCAGTACCGGAATGTCGGGACAGGTGGCCAGGCGCTCCTTTACACTTGAGGAGGTGATCGATTTGGCGCAGCAGCAGTCGCCCGACGCACTGCTGGCCAAGAACCGGTTTTTGAAAGCCTTTTGGGAGATGCGTACCTCCGAAGCACGTCTGTTGCCGCAACTGGCTTTGGATGCTACCGTGCCCAGCTACAACCGCAGCATCATCAAGGTGACGCAACCCGATGGCTCCGACGCTTTTCGCGAGATATCACAAATGACAACTTCGGCAGCGTTGGGAATTTCTAAAAATGTAGGGCTTACGGGCGGTAATATTTTTATGCAGTCGCGCTTGCAGCGCATCGACTATCTGGCTGCTGACTCCTCGGCCTGGGCCAGCGACCCGCTGGTGATTGGCTATCAGCAAGACATCTTCACCTTCAACCCCTACAAATGGTCAAAACGTATCGACCCGATAAAATACCGCGAAGCCAAACGGCAATATCTCGAAGATGTGCAGCAAATTGCCATCACTGCCACCAACTATTTCTTTAACCTGTTGGTAAGTCAGGAGCGTCAAAAAATTGAAGAACAAAAAGAAGCCAACTACGACACACTTTATAAAATTGGTATCGGACGTTTTAATCTTGGAAAAATCGCCGAAAACGATCTGCTTCAACTCGAGTTGAGTTACCTGCAGGCGCAGGCGGCGGTAGAGAGCAACCAAACAGAAACCCAGAACCGCATGTTTCAGCTCAAGTCGTATTTGCGGATGCAGGACGATACGCCCATAGAGCTGGTGCTGCCGGTAGAAGAGATTGCCTTTTTTGATGTCGCTGTGCAGCAAGCCACCCTTTTGGCGCTCACCAACAGCTCTACGGCACTGGCTTTTGATCGGCGCCTGCTGGAAGCCGATCGCGACGTAAACTATGCACAAACCACCGAGCGATTTAGTGCAAAACTCTTTGCCCAATACGGACTTACGCAAAGTGCCGAAAATTTTGACGATGCTTTCCGATCTCCACAGGATCAGCAGGTAGTATCGCTGGGCTTGACCATACCCATCGTTGACTGGGGGCTGGCCAAAGGACGCATCAAGATTGCCGAATCGGACCGCGAGATAGTGCGCACCTCCATAGAGCAGGAGCGCATCGACTTTGAGCAAAATGTATATCTGCAGGTGCAAAATTTTATGATGCAGCAACGCCAGCTCGCCATCGCCGCCAAGGCCGACACAGTAGCGCGCAAAAGTTTTGAAATTGCCAAGCAACGCTACCTGATCGATAAAATCGACATCATCAACCTGCGCGACGCTCAGTCGAGCAACGACAACGCTACCATCAGTTTTATCCGCAGCCTGCAGGATTATTGGCTCAACTATTACCAACTACGCAAGCTCACCCTCTTCGACTTTAGAGAAAACCAGGAAATTTCTATCGACTTCGAGAAGCTGCGGTAAACTTTTGCAAGCCATTGCAGCCATTCCGCGGATGCGAAAAACGAGAAATTGTCTTATTTTTGCCCGCAGTAAAACATTAATAATTAACACACTAATAAAACGCATTGAAGATGAAAAGAGATACCCGGGTTTTTGATATCATCCGCCTGGAGCGCGAGCGCCAGATGAAAGGCATTGAGCTGATCGCCAGCGAGAACTTTGTAAGCGAGCAGGTGCTTGAAGCGATGGGATCGGTGATGACGAATAAATACGCCGAGGGCTATCCCGGCAAACGTTATTACGGCGGCTGCGAATTTGTGGATATGACCGAGCAACTGGCCATCGACCGCGCCAAAGAACTTTTCGGCGCCGAGTACGCCAACGTGCAGCCCCACTCGGGCGCACAGGCCAACATGGCTGTATTTTTGACCTGCCTCAAACCAGGCGACACCTTTATGGGTCTCGACCTGGCACATGGTGGCCACCTGTCGCATGGCTCACCGGTTAACTCATCGGGAATTTTATATAACCCGGTGTCGTATGGTGTGGTGAAAGAAACCGGCCGCGTGGACTACGACCAGATGGAGAAAACGGCACTGGCTGAGAAACCAAAACTCATCATCGCCGGAGCGTCGGCTTACTCACGCGACTGGGATTACAAACGCATGCGCCAGATTGCCGACCAGGTGGGCGCGCTGCTGATGGCCGACATCGCGCATCCGGCAGGTCTCATTGCCAAAGGCGTGCTCAACGATCCGTTGCCCCACTGCCACATCGTGACCACCACCACACACAAAACCCTGCGCGGCCCACGTGGCGGCATGATTCTGATGGGACAGGACTTCGACAACCCGTGGGGCCTGGCCACCAAAAAAGGCGAGATAAAACCCATGTCGATGCTGCTCAACTCTGCCGTTTTCCCGGGAATTCAGGGTGGCCCGCTGGAGCACGTTATTGCTTCCAAAGCTGTGGCTTACGGCGAAGCGCTCACCGACGAATACATGCGCTACATCCTTCAGGTGAAAAAGAATGCACACCTCATGTCGAAAGCTTTTGTAGAGCGCGGCTACCATGTGATCTCCGAAGGTACCGACAACCACCTGATGCTTATCGACCTGCGCAGCAAATTCCCGGAGATTACCGGACGGCAGGTAGAAGACGTGCTGGGCAAAGCCGACATCACCGTGAACAAAAATATGGTGCCTTTCGACAGCCGCAGCCCCTTCCAGACTTCCGGCCTGCGCATCGGAACGCCGGCCATCACCACCCGCGGCCTCAAAGAAGAACACATGGAGCCCATCGTGGAGCTGATCGACCGCGTGATCTCTGACCACGAAAATGAGAAAACCATCAACGAGGCAAAAGCTGAGGTGAATAAGATGATGATGCAGTTCCCGCTGTTTGCCGATTAAATTCAGATTAAAAACTCCATTTTAATAAATGAAAAGTCGTTCATGGTCAATTGTGAGCGACTTTTTCTTTAAAAAATAATCCTGTTTGAACAAGAGCTTTGATATTCTGTTGTTTCACCAATTAAAAACTAAATCCGTAACTTTTAATGAAAAAAACCTTACTTCTGTTGGCGGTGTTTGTGCCCGTCGCATTGGCCGCCCAAAACACTCCTGATTCCTTGCAAAAATGGAAAATTAGTGGAGTGACCAGTTTAACACTAAACCAGGCAAGTTTCTCCAACTGGACTTCCGGTGGCGAAAACTCCGTTGCTGTTTCGGCCCTTGGGAAACTCTTTGCTGACTACACCCATGGCAACTTCTCTAACAACAATGCCCTTACGCTTAAATATGGCATGCTCAAAAAAGAGAGCGACGACCATGCGCGCAAAAGTGAGGACCTCATCGAGCTGATCTCGCAGTTCAACCAGAAGTTTTCGAAAGATTGGAGCGCCACCGGGCAACTCAATTTCAACACACAGTTTGCCAATGGCTACAACTATCCCGACGACAGCACGGTGGTTTCTAAATTTATGTCGCCGGCTTATCTTACCATTGCGCCTGGTTTGCTTTACAAGCCAGTGGAGTATTTCAGCATACTGATGACACCCATAACGGCACGCACCATCTTTGTGCTGGATCAGGATCTGGCCGACGTGGGTGCTTATGGTGTGGATGCGGCTACGTATGACAGCATCGACGGTGTGCGCGTAAAGACCGATGATGGCAAGAATGTAAAACTGAAATTGGGTGCCTTTGTTGAATTTTATTTTAAAAAAGAGATTAAAACCGACCTGACGCTGGAATCGCGGCTCAATCTTTTCTACAACTATTTGCAGGATGATAACCTGCCCGACGATAAGCTGCCTCTTGATCTGAACTGGCAGACCTTTTTCAATTATAAACTTAACAAGTGGTTTTCGGCCAATCTGTTTGTGCATGTGGCTTACATGCCGGGCGATGTGTTTATCGACCGGGATGTGTTGAGCGGTAAAAACAAGCCTCTTCCCAACGAAAAACTCCAGCTACTGCAGACCTTCGGGCTGGGGTTTGCATATAATTTTTAATCACTTTACAAATTATCAAACACCTATCGTTATGAGCTTAATTAAAGAATTCAAACAATTTGCCATGCGGGGCAACGTGATCGACCTTGCTGTGGCGGTGATCATTGGTGCCGCATTTGGCAAAATCGTCAGCTCTTTCGTAGCCGATGTGCTGATGCCTCCGTTAGGATTTCTTTTGGGCGGAGCTGATTTTACTGACCTCCAGATTGTTCTTCAGGAGGCGCAGGGCGAAATAGCCGCGGTAACCCTTAATTATGGAAGTTTCATACAAACGGTTGTGGATTTCCTTATCGTCGCGGCTTCCATCTTTTTGGTGATTAAAGCGATAACTTCGGCAAAGAAAAAAGAACCTGCCGCACCCCCGCCATCTCCTATTCCTACCAAGGAAGAAGAGCTGCTGAGAGAGATCAGGGATCTGCTCAAAAAATAACAATAAAGAAATAATTTATCTGAGCCGTTCCAAAACCAGGAGCGGCTTTTCTTTACAAGGTCGGCGACTTTTTCTGTGCCTTGTAATCATTTGTTTATTTAAAAACTAAAATTTACTAAACATGAAAAATTTCGATTTCAATTTTGAAAGCATTGCAGCACTGGCAATTACTTATGGGCTAAAATTGCTGTTGGCCATCTTTACATTAATTGTAGGCCTTTGGGTGATTAAAAAAATCATGCGCACGTTGGGCAAAGCCATGGAGCGTCGCAACATCGACGCGACGCTGCGTCAGTTTGCACATTCGGTGTTGGGCGTCTTGCTCAAGATCCTGCTTATCATCAGTGTGATTTCGATGGTAGGCATAGAGATGACCTCCTTTGTAGCTATTCTTGCAGCAGCCAGTCTGGCCATAGGGATGGCTCTGTCGGGGACCCTGCAAAACTTCGCCGGCGGGGTGATCATCGTGCTCTTCAAGCCTTTCAAGGTGGGTGATTTTATTAATGCACAAGGTTTTACGGGAACTGTGCGCGAAATCCAGATCTTTAACACCATCATCAAAACTACCGATAACGTGACGGTAATCGTACCCAACGGGCCGCTGTCGACCAATGCGGTGACCAATTATTCATTAGAGCCGCAGCGTCGCACCGAAATGGTATTTGGCATCGGCTATGGTGACGACATCGACAAAGCCCGCGACATCATCAAAGCAGTGATAGCAGCCGATGCTCGCATCCTGAAGGATCCCGAACCTTTTGTTGCCGTTACAGAGCTTGCCGATAGTTCGGTGAACATTACAGTGCGGCTTTGGGCAGAGTCTTCAAATCTCTGGGGAATGCGCTTCGATTTTATCGAAAACGTCAAGAAAGCTTTCGACCGCGAGGGCATCTCTATTCCATTCCCGCAAAGGGATGTACATGTGTTTCAGGAGAAGTAAGGCTGTGGCCACAAGAAATCAAAAAATCCATCCCTTTTAAGGGATGGATTTTTTTTTGTAATAATTTCTAAAACTGCGATATGTAGCGTAGGAATGTGTTGGCTGCGGGAGTCTATTACGCCGATTGGCGGCATTTACAATTGGTAATCGCCGGCTGCCTCGGGTTGGTAAACGATCTGCTCAATTTTTAGTTTGGTGAGGCCGCCCGGAACCACCCATTCTACCTCGTCGCCCACTTTATAGCCGATGAGAGCGGTGGCGATAGGCGAAAAGATGGATATCTTCTGTTCTTTAAAATTAGCCTGGTCGGGGTAAACGAGCTGAAATTGCACTTCCTTCTTGGTGTTCAGGAAGCTTACCTTAACGATCGAATTCATGGTGACCACATCAGACGGGATGTCCTGCGGTTCCCTTACCTGCGCGTTTTCAAGCTCCTCCAAAAGCTTTTCCGACTCGGCGGCATTTATCGATCTTAGTTGTCGCGCTTGCTCTATATATTTTTTGATACGTCCATAATCCAGACGATTCACGATTAAACCTTTCATAGTAGTGTTTTTTACTATTTCAACAAAACCGAACAAAAGTACCCAATGTTTTTATTCCAATCATATTTTTTATAAAAAAAGCAGGTTTTAATAAAATGTGGGAACAAATTATTGGGTGTCCATAAAGTAAGGTTTATTAGGGAAGTCCATAGCCCGGGCATTTATGTCCGTGGCCCAGGCATTTATGCCTGGGACTCATTTTGTGTTAATCCTTGTTTCATGGCGTATTTTATCAGCCCTACTACATTTTTGGTATTGGTTTTCGTAAAGATGTTGCGCCGGTGGGTTTCTACGGTTCGGATGCTGATGAAGAGTTTTTCGGCAATTTTGTCGTTTGAAAATTCGCGCAGCATCAGTTGGAGGATTTCCTTTTCGCGCGGGGTGAGCAGTTGCGATTCGTACTCACGATTTTGGCGTGTGGAGCGGCGTTGGCTGAAGTCGTCCATGAGAATATCCTGCACTTTGCTGCCGAGGTAGCGCTGGCCGCGTGCCACTGTTTGCAGGGCGTCGAGCACCTCGTTCATGTTGGCTTTCTTGAGCAGGTACCCCGAAGCGCCTGCGTCGATCATGTCGGCAATGATGTCGATTTCGTCGTGCATGGTGAGCGCCAGGACTTTTACGTCAGGATATTTTTCTTTGATCATCCGTGTGATTTCGATTCCGGAATGTCCGGGCATGCTGATATCCATAATAATCACATCCACCTGATGCTGGTCGATAAAATCAAGCGCCTCCTGCATGGTGTTGGCGCCCCCGGCAAATTGCACCGTTTCTTCGTCTTGCAAAATCGACTTCATGCCGTCGATGATAATCTGGTGATCATCAACCACCAGCACTTGAATAGGTTTCTGACACATAATTGAATTTACTTAGTGGTATTACTATGGAAATGATCGTACCACGGTTTTCCATCGAATCAATAAAAAAATCACCTTTCAGATTTTCGATACGTGAGCGGATGTTGCTCAACCCGCCGCCCGGAATAATGAGCATATTTTTCTCATCGAAGCCTTTGCCATCATCTTCTACCATCACCGTAATCGCCTCATTGCTTTTCACAACCTGCGCAGAAAATGTTTTGGCGCCGGCGTGTTTAATGGTGTTATTAAGCAGTTCCTGAAGCGCGCGATAGAGCGTATTTTCGATGATGGCATCCATTTTTCCGTTGAGGCCATACAACTGAAGCTGCACACGGATGTGGCTGGTTTTGTTTATCTGGTCGGCCATATCTTTCAGTGCGTCGGCCAGGCCTTTTGTTGTCAGCACCGAGGGAGCAAGGTTGTGGGAGATATTGCGCAACTCACTAAAGGCGGCATCCACCACTTCGATGGCTGTTTCGAGAAGTTCTTTTCGGCGCTCATCGGGCAAACTATCTTTTTGCTGCAGTGCACTCATATTGAGCCGTGCTGCCGAAAGCATCTGACCCAGCCCGTCGTGCAGCTCCTGACCGATGCGTTTGCGCTCCTGTATTTCGGCTTCGGCGGCAGCCCGCGATTTTTTCTCGGTCAACGACAGTATCATTTTCTGGGTATTCGACTCCTTACGGTGATTGTGGTTAAGATATAAAAGGTAGAAGCCAAACAAGGCCAGCAGAAATGCTATGATGATAAAGATGATGATGTTGTTTTTTTTGCTTAACAAAAGTTCCTGCCGCTGTATCTCAAGCTGCTGAACCTCTTTGGCCAGACTAAGCTGTTCTATCTCCAGATTATAAATCTGATGTAGCTTGGTTTGGTTTATAATGGAATCTTTGAGAATCCCGGCCCGGCGAAAGTGCTCCAATGCTTTGCCTGTATCTTCCATCTCTTCATAAATTTCAGCGTAAACCTCGTGCGTTTCCTGGCGGAGCTTTATGTTACCAATTTCGTTGGCAATAAGCATGGCAGAATCAGTATGCAAAATGGCTGCCTTAAGGTTGCCTGCTTTGATGAGGGCTTGTGCAATCCCCAAATCCGAAAAAGCCATCTGAAAAGGTTGATTAATAATTCGTGCTATGGCTTTGCTTTGGTTGTAATTTTCTATGGCAGCATCAGTATCTCCTATCGAGTTATACACGTTGGCTATGCCCTGGTATTCGATAATGAGTCCGTATTTGTTATCTTTTGCGCTGTCGTAGGTCAAAGCAAGGCGATGATAATAAAGCGCCGAATCGTATTGGTTTTGGCCAAGTAAAAGCATTCCTATATTGCCAAGTGTAGCTGCTATGCCGATGCTATCATTAGCGCGGGTGAAACCATTGAGCGCCTCATCGAATTTGATGCGGGCCTTTACCGGGTTGTCGATATCATTGTAAAGCAAGCCAATGTTGTTAAGCGTACTTGCGGTGCTAAGGGTATCTTTTAGTAAGGTGTATTGATCGAGGGACTTCAGGAAGTAATCCATGGCTTCTTTGTGGTTGCCGATTTTGAGGCTGGAAGTTCCCAGATTATTATACACGTGTGCCATTCTAAGATGATCTCCAAGTTTTTGCGCAAGTTCCAAAGCCTGATAAAAAGTGGCGAGTGCTTCGTTATAGTTGGCTTGCATGTGATAGGTGGCACCCAACAGATTGGTGCTTCTTGTAAGCAATGCCGGATCGACTCCTTCCGGATTTTGGAGCACCTGTTTGATGATTTCCCGGGCACCTCCCGGATCGGTGTACAACACCTGAATGGCAGCCTTAAACAAGCTGTCGTTGTAATCAGATTTCTTTTCCGAAACTATTTCCTGCACATTATCTGGCTGCCCTAATCCGGCTGCTGAAGCTGATGGCAAAGCGACTAATAGCAAGGCAGCAACAACGGTTATCGTTATGATAATCATTGCAGCAACCCTTGTAGGCAACCTATGGAAAAATGATCGGGACATAAAACATAATCTTGGTTGCACAAAAGTAATCTTTATTAATACAAACAAAATGAGCTAAAAGCTGATGCTGTGTAAAATACGGGTTTTTACGCAGAGAAATTTAAGGGAAAATTACGTAGTCTTACGTAGAAGATTATCCAATAAGGGTATCTAATTTTGCATCGTAGAATCTTTCTGAAAGATAAAGATGAAAATCAGCAATTCATTATTTAATTAAATAAATTTTATTCAACATTAAAACACTTAACAATGAAAAAACTGCTTCGCTTTCCAGCCAGGATTCTTGCGATCCTGATGATTATGCTTTCTTTAGGCTCGCATTTAGGGACGGCCAATCCATACGTAAAAATGCCTGTCGATGCCAACCCGCCACTAATTCAGGCTAATGAACAAAAAAATGATTCTACCATGTTTGTAGATACCAAAGGGCAATATACAATAGTCGTTGGAGATGGAACTACCAAATGGTATGAAGTACCGGTTTACGCAGGTAGAAATTATTCATTCAGTCAGTCACTTTATCTTCAGTCGGAGTTAAATTTTGAGAATAAAGTGATCGAACAAATCGGCTATCAATACCCAGGTTCAACACAGAATTTGGAACTAGAAATTGAAGTATGGATTTCGCATACTGAACTCAATGGGCTTACTGAAAGTGTTCCACTAACAAATTTTACCAAAGTATATGACGGACTGTGGGTTTGTAATAGTAATGTGGATTTTTCGGCATTCGAAATTACTCCGTTTTATTACAACAACATTGATAATCTGATTATTACTGTCATCGAAAAATTGCCAGGAAAAACATCCTTGTCGGATGGGTTTAGATCGACTATTAAAATGTCGCCCTATCAGTGTATTGGTGATGCTAACAATGATAGCCCATATAATTCTAACGATCTGCCAACCGGAACAACAAGAATATTTAGACCCAATATAAAATTATGGGTTAGAGATGTTCCTACTGGCCCTGCTATTTCAAAGATTGAACCCTTATCACTGGATTTCGGTGTGGTAACTATCGGTGATGAGGAAATTAAAACTGTGAAAATAAAAAACGATGGAGCCGATCCTTTGGAAATTACTGGTTTTTCTTCATCCAATAACCAATTTGCTGTTATCAATACTACTTTCCCTTTAATTTTGGAAAAATATGAAAGCCAAATAGTAAACATTAGGTATCAGCCTTTGACTACTGAGCATGAAACCGGAGAAATCACATTTTTAATGGATAGTAACATTGCTGGCGATCGGAAGGTGCAGCTTACGGGTGACGGTGTATTCAACGAATCTGTTATCATAGGTACCGGTACAGAAGAAAGTCTTTCCGCTCCACTTAATGCCTGGTACGGATATTCCTTTACACAAACACTTTATCTCCAGGAAGAAATTGACCTTAACGGAAGAACCATCAACCGAATTGGTTACAAATACGCCGGTAGCGCAGAAAGTGTTGATTTTCTTATTGAAGTTTGGATTAGTCACACTTCACTTAACCAGCTTTCGGCCAGCGTCCCGTTGGCAGGATTCACGAAAGTATATGATGGGCCTTTTGTTGTTATGAAGGAGGACGATTTTTCATTTGTAGAGATCGACCCTTTTTTATACAACAATACCGACAACCTAATAATTACAGTAATCGAGAAAAAGCCGGGTTATACTTCTTCATCTGATAAATTTATGGTAACCCCTGTTACTTCTGGCAGTATGTGTGTGGGTGAATGGAATGACAGCTCACCTTACGACCCTAACGCACTACCCGCTGGAAACATACTTGCTTTGCGTGCTAATACTAAACTTGTGTTTAGCGGCGATGTCCCAACCGAACCCGAAGCCAAGACAACGCCTCTCTCCTTGTATTTTGGAGAAGTGGAAACATCCGTTACCAAAACAATGACTGTGCAGGTGATGAATGCCGGAGGCGGCATCCTGGAAATTACAGGTGCTACTTTCACCAATCCTTCCTTTACAGTTATCAATGCCAACTTCCCGGTCGAATTGCCTATAAAGCAAAAGGAAACGTTTGAGATACAATTTAATTCTGATGAACCTGGCCTGGAAGAAGGTTTACTCACCTTCGAGATGGACGAGAGTATTCCGGGCAGCAAGACAGTTGATCTTTCCGGCAGAGTCTTACGCTTTGGCGTGCTGTGCGAAGGTTTTGAGGAAGAAACTTTCCCACCGCTGGGCTGGACAGTAATAGATAATAATAAGGACAATAAAGGCTGGCTGCGAAATACCACGACTGCACCAACTGGTCAGACCGTTCCCCGTACCGGTGTTGCAGCTGCAGGCCTCGACACTTACGCCGGAAGTCCCTACCAAACCAGCTACGACGACTGGCTGATTACACCACGAATGATATGGCAGGATGGCGACTTGTTTAAGTTCTACATCAAGCGACTGGCTAATCAGACCGGCCAGAAATGGCGCGTATGCCTCTCCACCTCCGGCACCGATGTGTCTGATTTTATGGTGATCGACGAAATTATTGATCCACCCCTGGCTTACGGCGAAAAAGCATATGATCTGAGTGATTATGGTTTGTACGACGGCGACAAATTTTACATCGGAATTCAATTCTATTCGTTGTGGTGCTGGCCGGGTGTTATCGACGATGTGCTTGGCTCGGTACCCGATCGCTTTGAAAACGACCTGATGGTCATGGATTTTTCAGGATCGGATTTGCTTTACCAGAATGCAAGCGGCAATTATGAGGTAAAGATTGCCAACTATGGTTTAAGCGCAGTGGCTCAGGACGCTTACCAAACGCAGATTTGCGCTTACATCAACGGCACCGAAACAGTACTTGCTTCGCTGCCGGGGCAGGCACTGGCAGCGAGTGAGATTGCTACCGTCATCATTCCGCTATCGATGGCTAACGCCGGGGTTTATAATATTTATGCAAAAATCGTGTGGAGTGAAGATATGGATACCAACAACAACTTCAGCGATATGATCAACCTTGAGGTAATTTCCGCCTCCGTAGTAGTTAAAAATATCGGCGATTTCCCAATATCTTCCGAAACAGAATATACTAACAACCTCCCCATCGACTTTGAGAATAGCTGGAGAAGCACCAGCTTGACGGAATGTTTGTATTACGCAAATGAAATCAATGCTGGTGGTATTATCGAACGATTGACCTATTACAAGCAATTTTCAACCGATATCAACCAACGGAGTCTAAAAATATGGATGGGACAAACAGATATTAATAACCTTGAAGGCAACTATATTCCCCCATCACAATTGCAGCTTGTTTTTAACGGGAAAGTAGATTTTAAAGAAGGGTCAGGTAAAGCCACCATTGAACTGACGAATCCTTTTGTTTATACCGGTAGTGGAAACCTGATAGTAAATGTGTACTATTATAATGGCTCTGGTTTTAGCTATGATGTCGGATTTGCCTATACCGATGGGGCTTCTTTTAACCGCTCATTCTACGAAACCGGATTGTCGGCTATTGACCCCGAGAATCCTACAAATAGCGGAACACTTACTTCCTATCCCAATACCACCCTGATGTTTGAAACCGGAAATGGAATGGGAGTTTTGAGTGGCAGTGTTTATTATGCGGCCGACAATGCTCCGGTGCAGGGTGCAAAAATCGAAATTTTCAATCCTGATTTTCCTCAAGCCAAGGCTGAAATTTACTCCAACGCACAAGGCCATTATAATGCGCCCTATGCCATGGCCGGAAGCAACCTTACGGTAACGGTGTCAAAGTTTGGCTATGTTGATCAGGTTTACGAAAATGTAAATCTCCCCGCCGGCGGCAATATCAATTTGGGAGCTGCCTATCTGGGCGTAAGAACAAAAATCGCTCTTTCGGGCAGCGTCATCACCAGCGATACAGAGGAGCCGGTGCGCTTTGCCACGGTGAATATTTTTGGTATGGAAGATTATGAAACCACTACCGATGTAGCAGGCGTTTTCAATTTTGACGAAATCTGGGGTTCAACATCGTATCAAATTGAAGTTTCCTACGAAGGCTATCAAACCTACATCGCTACCATAGCAGTGCCGGATACCGACTATGTGCTCGATCCTATTACCATTCTCGAAAATGCGCCCGCTCCCAATCTTGTAAATGCTCAAGAGCAGGGCGAGGATGCGCTGATCACCTGGTATGCAGCCGGACAGCCTTATCCGATGGAGTTCCGGTATGATGATGGTGTGGTGGCCGGAAGGCTTATTACTCCCGGAACTCCAACCATATTTGGTGGTGCTGCCTGGCCCTACAACGCCATTATAAACAGTGTTACCTGGTTTAATTTTCCTTCCGAAAGCTATCCGGCCTCACCAATGGTACGTATTCTTATTCTTGGCATTACCGAAAATGGCGTTCCTGACGAAACCAACCAACTTGCGCTCTTCGAGGAAGTGCCACAGGTTTATGGCTGGAATACCTATCAGTTGGGTGACATGGTAAATGCTCCCGATGGTTTCTTTGTGGGGATTGCCGGCTACAGCAATTACACAGTGCTGGGCTACGATGATGGCGTGGGCGAACCCTACGAATGGATACCACGTACCCAATGGGGCAATGGTCTTGGTTCGTACAATCCTTTGGAAAACGGAACTTCACCACCACTGCACGCAAGTATTATGGTAAGAGCCGGCGGCCTGGTGTATGGCGAATCTGTTAAATCGTTTGCTCCTCTGGCAGCCAGCGTAACCATGCCTGCCAGCGACGAAAGTTTGCTTTCGATTTGCCAGGCAACAGAACCTTTCGATGCCGGCGATCCCAAAGCAATCCTGCCTTACATCGCATCGTCATCGGGCAAATCGTTTATGCATTACAATGTATTCACCAAAGAACTCGACGGCCCCGACTGGGTGCAGGTAAATACAGCTCCTGTTTATGATACCTCCTTTATCGACAGCCAGTGGAGTGAAAAAACATTCGGACTATACCAATACGGAGTGGAAGCCGAATACACCAATGGCGTAAAATCAGCACTGGCCAAATCGAATGTGATAGAGAAAAATATGCGCCTCGACCTAACGCTGATCGTTAACACCAACACCGGCGTGGCCGGAGTTTCTGCAGGCGCTTTGGTAAAACTCATCAACCAAAACGGAAATGTGAACGATATTTACAACGCCACGGTAGGTCCCGATGGAAGTGTGATTATCGAGGATATTAAAAAAGGAACCTATAACCTGGAAATAACCCTGGCCGGCTTCGACGACTATATGGAGCCGGACATCGATCTGATGATTGAGGAAATAGCTTTCGAAAAAACAGTAGAACTGATTGAGCACATTTTCGATCCTTACGATCTCGAAATTACTACGCAAGGACAACTTTCAGGCGTTGCAAACTTTAAGTGGAATCAGGAACCGGTATTCGACAACGTGGAGGGCTATGCACCCTTCCTTATCAACAATATCGGCGACTGGACAGTGGTGGATCAGGACAACCAGCCCACCGTGACCATCAATGGTATTTCGTTCCCACACATGGGCGACCCGTTTGGATTTATTACCTTAAACCGTTCGCTCACCACTCCGCCGCTATCTGAGGCCTACTGGGGCGCCCGTTCGGGAAGTCAGTATTTTGCAGCTTTTGCTTCCGCACAGGGCAACACCAGCAACTGGCTCATCAGCCCGGAGCAAAATCATAGTCTGCCTTACACTTTCTCGTTCTACGCCAAGTCGGTGAATGATGCCTACGGCCTTGAAACCTTTAGGATTGCCTATTCCACAGGAACCAGCAATCTTTCTAATTTCACGTACATCACCGGCAATGTTTCCGCGCTTACCTACTGGACCAAATTTACCTACACCATTCCGGCGGAAGCCAAATTCGTAGCTATTCGCCACACCCACACCGGTTTTGCACTGCTCATCGACGACCTGCTGCTGGGTGTAGAAGCCGACAATGCCATTCCGGCCAACGGATTTACCGTTTATCTGGATGATGCAGAAATAGCAACAGGCCTGATGACATCCGAATACGATTTCACCGGCGTAACGCCCGGCCCGCATACGGCAGGCGTGAAAGCACACTTCTATACAGGCGAATCCGACATTTCGGAAGTGGAATTTGTTATGCCCGAAGGTGTTGCTATTAACTTCACGGTGCAGGATGATAAAGGTGTGCTGCTGGATGGTGCACAGGTAAGTGTTTTGTTTGGCGGCAACGAAGTCTTCACCGGACAAACCATCAATGGTCTGATCGATTTCGGACTTACACCGGGAATTTACCAGTACATGGTTTCTTACGACGGTCTGGTTTCGGTTTCGGGTGAGATCGATGTAACTGACGAAAGTATGGATATTGAAGTGGTTCTGAATCATTACTACACACTTACTTTTGAAGTGATCGACAACGACTCGAACGCTATCAGAGATGCAATGGTGACATTTAACAACCAGACTTTGGCAACGGATGTGAATGGCGTGGTGAGTTTTGTTGCCGAACCCGGCACCTATCCCTATGCTGTTACGCATCTTAATTACGTGCGCGTTTTGAATATGGTGGTGCTTACCGACGATCAATCGCTAACCGTGGTGATGAACGACCTAAGCTGTGAAGCTCCGACAAATTTGACCTATCTGGACGAATACAACAAAATTCAGCTAAGCTGGCAGGAACCCGATAGTCCGGTAACCACAGGAACATGGCTGCACTGGGATGGCCAAAATACCGGCAACAGCGTAGGAACCGGCGGCCCGGTTGATTTTGATGTGGCGCAGCGTTTCGAGCCTGCCGACCTGGCGGCGCATGATGGCAAATTCCTCACCCGCATTCTTTTCCTCCCGCGTGAAGCATCGTGCACTTATTCTGTGCGTGCCTGGGTGGGTGGAAATATTGCAGCACCCGAAATGATGATTGTCGATCAGGTGGTTCAAAATCCTGTTATTGGCCAATGGAACGAAGTGTTCCTGAATATTCCCGTATTTGTGGATGCATCCAAAGAACTGTGGATTGGTTTCCGCAGCAACACCACTACCGGACATCCGGCCGGATGCGACGTTGGCCCTGCCATCAATGGCAAAGGAAACATGATAAACCTCGCCGGCCAGGGATGGCAGACCTTGCTGGAAGCTGCTTCTACGCTCAACTTCAACTGGAACGTGAGAGGCCTGCTCGAAGAGATGGATGCCAAAACAGCTCCTGCATATTTTGCATTGAATGATTCCGACAGAGGCGAATTTTCTGGAAAACTCTCGGTGGTTACCGCTGAGGGAGTAAAAGGCTATAGTGAACCATTTGCATTGTTGGGTTACAACATTTATCGCGATGATGTAAAACTCAACGATGAGATTGTAACAGCAACTACTTTTGAAGACATTCTCTCTTATGTGGGTTTCTATTATTATGGTGTAACTGCCGTTTACAACAATGGTTGTGAATCAGGATTTTCAAACATTCTTGAGGTAGGCATGGGATATCAACCCATTAATCTGCGCCATGGATGGAGCATCGTTTCATCACACTTCATCCCCGAAACACCTCAACTGGACGAACTCTTTAGCCAACAGATACAGGAGGGAACCCTGGAGATCATGCTTGGAAAATCGGGTTTGTTCTGGCCTGGGCAAAACATCAATATGATTGGCGACTGGAATGTTTTCGAAGGATACAAGGTGAAGATGAACCAGTTGGATGAAGCCTTTATTACAGGCGAGCTGGTTGAGGATAAAACCGTATCGCTGGCAAAAGGGGTAAGCTACCTGCCGATGCTGTCGATAATGCCTGTAGCTGCAAGCGAGATTTTCAATCAGATTTCCGGCAACTTGTCGTATGCTTTCGACATCACCAATGGATTGATCTGGTGGCCTGAAGGTGGAATTTACACACTCGAATCGCTGGTGCCCGGATCGGGATACCTGGTAAGCATGTCAGCTCCGGGAACCGTTACTTATCCTGATATCAACGGGTTTAAACATTTTACACAACCACGTCCTGCTGACATCGCCAATGCGCCACAGACGGTGCTCAACACTGGCGTTGCCCATCTGATTTCCATTTCCGCTGAGGCGCTTAAAGCTCTTGCTCCCGGCGATATTATTGCTGCGTTCAACAGCATGGACCTCTGCGTAGGAATGGCTCAGGTAAACGGAGACAATACCAACCTCGGACTGGTGGTGTTTGGCAACGACTTCACTACCGGCAACATCGATGGTATGATGAATTATGAAAAGATGCAGTTCAGCGTTTACAAAGCCTCCACCATGGAAGAATTGACGTTAACTCCTGAATGGAACCTGCGGATGCCCGATACGGATATGTTTGTCGAAAACGGATTGTCTGCCATCCGCTCCTTCAAACTTGGAGCAGTAGGCGTAGGTGAGCAGGAGGTTTCGACTATCCGCATTTATCCCAATCCCGCAACCGATGTGCTCTTTATCGCAGGTGAGTTTGCGCACGGAACCTATGCTGAAATCTACGACCAGCTCGGAAAATCCGTAATGCGTCAAAGTTTGCAATCCGACAGCAACCAACTGGATGTTTCCCAACTTAACAACGGTGTCTACATGGTGAAAATCGCTACTGATAAGAAGGCACCATTTACATACAAATTAATCATCAGGTAAAACAATTTGGTTTATTAATGCTTCAGGCTGTCCGGGCGTTCCGGGCAGCCTTTTTTTTTATTACAGAACCCGTTTCCTGATGATTAGTATCGGAAAGAAAACCACCTGTATTAAACAAAATTTAAGGGAAAATTACGTAGTTTTACGTAGATGATTATCCAATGAGGCTATCTATTTTTGCCATTCGGAATATTTTGCCAAACGATAGTAAAAAACAGCAACTTTTTTCACAATAAAATTTTTATAAAAACTAAACCAAACAACAAATGACTAATTTTTTTCGCTTTCCAGCCAGGATTCTTGCGATCCTGATGATTATGCTTTCTTTAGGCTCGCATTTAGGGACGGCCAATCCATACGTAAAAATGCCTGTCGATGCCAACCCGCCACTAATTCAGGCTAATGAACAAAAAAATGATTCTACCATGTTTGTAGATACCAAAGGGCAATATACAATAGTCGTTGGAGATGGAACTACCAAATGGTATGAAGTACCGGTTTACGCAGGTAGAAATTATTCATTCAGTCAGTCACTTTATCTTCAGTCGGAGTTAAATTTTGAGAATAAAGTGATCGAACAAATCGGCTATCAATACCCAGGTTCAACACAGAATTTGGAACTAGAAATTGAAGTATGGATTTCGCATACTGAACTCAATGGGCTTACTGAAAGTGTTCCACTAACAAATTTTACCAAAGTATATGACGGACTGTGGGTTTGTAATAGTAATGTGGATTTTTCGGCATTCGAAATTACTCCGTTTTATTACAACAACATTGATAATCTGATTATTACTGTCATCGAAAAATTGCCAGGAAAAACATCCTTGTCGGATGGGTTTAGATCGACTATTAAAATGTCGCCCTATCAGTGTATTGGTGATGCTAACAATGATAGCCCATATAATTCTAACGATCTGCCAACCGGAACAACAAGAATATTTAGACCCAATATAAAATTATGGGTTAGAGATGTTCCTACTGGCCCTGCTATTTCAAAGATTGAACCCTTATCACTGGATTTCGGTGTGGTAACTATCGGTGATGAGGAAATTAAAACTGTGAAAATAAAAAACGATGGAGCCGATCCTTTGGAAATTACTGGTTTTTCTTCATCCAATAACCAATTTGCTGTTATCAATACTACTTTCCCTTTAATTTTGGAAAAATATGAAAGCCAAATAGTAAACATTAGGTATCAGCCTTTGACTACTGAGCATGAAACCGGAGAAATCACATTTTTAATGGATAGTAACATTGCTGGCGATCGGAAGGTGCAGCTTACGGGTGACGGTGTATTCAACGAATCTGTTATCATAGGTACCGGTACAGAAGAAAGTCTTTCCGCTCCACTTAATGCCTGGTACGGATATTCCTTTACACAAACACTTTATCTCCAGGAAGAAATTGACCTTAACGGAAGAACCATCAACCGAATTGGTTACAAATACGCCGGTAGCGCAGAAAGTGTTGATTTTCTTATTGAAGTTTGGATTAGTCACACTTCACTTAACCAGCTTTCGGCCAGCGTCCCGTTGGCAGGATTCACGAAAGTATATGATGGGCCTTTTGTTGTTATGAAGGAGGACGATTTTTCATTTGTAGAGATCGACCCTTTTTTATACAACAATACCGACAACCTAATAATTACAGTAATCGAGAAAAAGCCGGGTTATACTTCTTCATCTGATAAATTTATGGTAACCCCTGTTACTTCTGGCAGTATGTGTGTGGGTGAATGGAATGACAGCTCACCTTACGACCCTAACGCACTACCCGCTGGAAACATACTTGCTTTGCGTGCTAATACTAAACTTGTGTTTAGCGGCGATGTCCCAACCGAACCCGAAGCCAAGACAACGCCTCTCTCCTTGTATTTTGGAGAAGTGGAAACATCCGTTACCAAAACAATGACTGTGCAGGTGATGAATGCCGGAGGGGGCATCCTGGAGATTACAGGAGCTACCATTACCAACCCAGCCTTTACGGTTATCAATGCCACTTTCCCGGTGGCCCTGCCTATCGGACAAAAAGAAACCTTTGAGATACAGTTTGCTCCCGTCGAGCCTGGCCTGGAAGAGGGTTTGCTCACCTTCGAGATGGACGAAAGCATTCCGGGTAGCAAAACGGTCGATCTTTCCGGCAGAGCTTTACGTTTCGGCGTGCTGCGCGAAGGATTTGAGGGAGAAACTTTCCCGCCACTGGGCTGGAAGGTGATAGATAACAATAACGATAGCAAAGGCTGGCTGCGCAATACCACCAGCGCACCTACCGGCCAAACCGTTCCTCATACCGGTGTGGCAGCAGCAGGTCTTCATACCTACGCCGGAAGCCCCAACCAAATCAGTTACGACGACTGGCTGATCACCCCTCGGATGATATGGCAGGATGGGGATGTGTTTAAATTTTATATTAAACGTCTTGCTAATCAGGCTGGCCAGAAATGGCGCATATGTCTCTCTACCTCCGGCACCGATGTTTCTGATTTTACGGTGATCGACGAGATTGTTGACCCGCCAAGGGTTTACGGCGAAAAGCTTTATGATTTGAGCGAGTATGGTTTGTACGACGGCGATAAATTTCACATCGGCATTCAGTTTTACTCGGTGTGGTGTTGGCCGGGCGTTGTCGACGACGTGCTGGGTTCGGTACTCGATCGCTACGAAAACGACCTGATGGTAATGGATTTTACGGGGCCGGACTTGCTCTATCAAAATGCATCAGGAAATTACGAAGTGAAAATTGCCAACTATGGTTTAAGCGCAGTGGCTCCGGATGCTTACCAAACGCAGATTTGTGCCTACATCAACGGCATCGAAACTGTGCTTGCCTCGCTACCGGGACAGGCACTCGATGTAAGCGAGATCGCTACTGTTACGATCCCGCTGTCGATGGCCGATGAAGGAGTGTACGATATTTATGCGAAAATTCTGTGGAGTGAAGATATGGAGCCGAACAATAACTTCAGCGACATGATTGCCCTTGAAGTGATTCAGGCTTCCATTGTTGTCAAAAACATAGGCCAATTCCCGATAACACCACAAACACAATATAACTACAACTATCCCATCGATTTCGAAGATTACAGAAGAGCCAGCTTAACGGAATGCTTGTATTATAAAAATGAACTCAATACCGGTGGTGTGATTGAACGAATCACCTATTACACGCAGTTTGGCAGCGACATGAACCAACGCAAAATTAAGATATGGATCGGAGAGACTGATCAAAACAGCCTTGAGAATGCCTATATTCCACCCTCGCAGCTCAAACTGGTATTCGACGGAAAGATGGACTTTGATGAAGGGATAGGCAAGGTGAATTTTGAACTTACCGAACCTTATGTTTACGCGGGTGGCGGCAACCTTGTGGTGAATGTTTATTATTATGATGGTACCAGTGACAACAGCAATTCAAAATTTGCTTACACCCAGGCAAGCGGATATGTGCGCACGGTGTATGAATCGGGATGGCAAACTATCAATCCCGAGACCGCTCTTGAGTTCAACGCATTAACACAATACCCAAACACATCTTTTATGTTCCAGACCGGCGCCGGAGTGGGAGCATTGAGCGGAACTGTTTATTATCTGGCCGACAACGCGCCTGTGCAGGGTGCAAAAGTCGAAATCTACAATCCTGATTTTCCTGATGCCACCGCCGTGGTTTACACCAACGCGCAGGGTTCTTACAACGCCCCTTATGCCCTGGCCGGAAGCAACCTTACGGTAACGGTTTCCAAGTTTGGCTATGTTGATAAGGTTTACGAAAATGTAAATCTGCCCGTCGGTGGAAACGTAAATTTAGGGAGTGCTTATCTTGGCGAAAGAACCAAAATAGCGCTGTCGGGCAGCGTTTACACCAGCGACACACAGGAGCCGGTTCGCTTTGCCACAGTAAAACTCTTCGGTATGGAAGATTATGAAGCCACTACCGGAGTAACCGGCGAGTTCGTCTTTGACGAAATCTGGGGATCGACTGCTTACCAGATCGAAATTTCCTACGAAGGCTACCAAACCTACATCGCTGAAATATTTGCTCCTGATACCGATTTCACACTCGATCCTATCACTATTCTTGAAAATGCGCCTGCTCCCAATCTTGTAAATGCTCAAGTGCAGGGCAGCGATGCTGTCATCAACTGGTATGCAGCCGGACAACCCTACCCGATGGTGTTTCGCTACGACGACGGCGTTGTAAGAGGCCGGCTAATTACACCCGGAACGCCTACCATTTTTGGTGGTGCTGCCTGGCCCTACAATGCCATTATCAACAGTGTCACCTGGTTTAATTTTCCTTCCGAAAGCTACCCGGCCTCACCCGAGGTGCGCATAATCATTCTTGGTGTTACCGAAGATGGTACGCCTGACGCAAACAACCAACTGGCCCTTATCGAGGAAGTGCCACAAGTTTATGGCTGGAATACCTATCAATTGGAGGTATCTGTGGATGCTCCTGACGGATTTTTTGTGGGGATTGCCGGTTACAGCGACTATACGGTGCTTGGTTACGACGATGGTGTAGGCGAACCCTACGAATGGATGCCACGCACCAACTGGAGTAACGGACTTGGTGCTTACACTCCTTTGGAAAGCGCAACTTCTCCGCCACTGCGTGCAAGCATTATGGTAAGAGCCGGAGGACTGGTGTATGGCGATACCGACAAACAGTTTGCCCCCATCGCTACCAGCATAACGATGCCTGCCAACGACCAGAGTTTGCTTTCGATTTGCCAGGCAACAGAACCTTTCGATGCCGGTGATCCCGAAATTATTTTGCCTTACGCTTCCTCGTCACCCGACAGATCGTTTATGCATTATAATGTATTCAGCAAAGCTCTCGAAAGTCCCGATTGGGTCCAAGTAAATACAGCTCCTGTTTATGATACTTTGTTTATTGATACGCAATGGAGTGAAAAAACCTTTGGACTATACCAATACGGTGTGGAAGCCGAATACACCAATGGCGTAAAATCGTTGATGGCCGAATCGAATGTGATAGAGAAAAACATGCGCCTCGACCTTACGCTGATCGTCAACACCAATACCGGTGTGGCCGGAGTTTCTGCAGGCGCATTGGTAAAACTCATCAACCAAAACGGAAATGTAAATGATATTTACAACGCCGTAGTGGAAGCTGATGGAAGTGTATTGATAGAAGGTGTTAAAAAAGGAATCTATGATCTTGAAATAACCCTGGCCGGCTTCGATGACTATCTGGAGCTGGATATCGATCTGATGATTGAAGCAATCGCTCTGGAAAAAACCGTTGAGCTGATCGAAAACCTTTTCGATCCTTACGACCTCGAAGTAATTACAGAAGGACAACTGTCGGGCGTAGCAAAATTCAAATGGAATCAGGAACCAGTATTCGACAACGTGGATGGCTATGCGCCATTCCTTATTGATAATATCGGCGACTGGACGGTGGTTGATCAGGACATGCAGCCCACAGTAACCATTGCCGGTATTTCGTTCCCACACACGGGCGACCCGTTTGGATTTATAACTTTAAACCGCACACTCACCACCCCGCCATTATCAGAGGTCTATTGGGGAGCGCATTCGGGAAATCAATATTTTGCAGCTTTTGCTTCCGCACAGGGCAACACCAGCAACTGGCTCATCAGCCCGGAGCAAAATCACACGCTGCCCTATACTTTCTCGTTCTACGCCAAGTCGGTGAATGATGCCTATGGTTTGGAAACTTTCAGAATTGCCTATTCCACAGGAACCACCAACCTTTCCGAGTTCGTTTATATTACCGGCAACGTGTCAACATTAACCTACTGGAATAAATTTTCGTACACCATTCCGGCGGAAGCCAAATATGTAGCCATTCGCCACACCCACACCGGCTTTGCACTGCTCATCGACGATATTACACTTGGTGTGCAAGCTGACGGTGCCGCGCCTGCCAATGGTTACACCGTGCTTCTTGATGGCCAGGAGGTAGCCACCGGATGGATGGACAACGAATACAACTTTACCGCCCTCACGCCGGGAGAATACATTGCCGGTGTAAAATCAGTGTTTTACACAGGCGAATCAAACATCGTCGAAAAAGCCTTTACCATGCCGGAAGGTCTGCCGATAACCTTCAACATTACCGACGACCTGAACCAACCGGTGGATATGGCTTCCGTAAAAATTTATTACGATGACGAGCTGGTTTTTGATGATTTCAGCCAGACAGGAACAATCACTACGGAGCTTTATCCGGGAACCTATTATTACGAAATTTCTAAAGAAACCCTGGCCACAGCCACCGGCAGCTTTACAGTTGTAAATGCACCATTGACTGTCAGCATTGTGCTCAACAACTACTACGATGTAACATTTATCGTGAAAAGCAGCAACAATCAACTTGTGGATGATGCAACCGTGGTATTCGACAACCAAAGCCAGACAACCTTTGGCGGTCAGGTGCAGTTTGTAACTATCCCCGGAACTTTTGGCTATGCCGTAACGCATCCCGACTATGGCCACGCTTTGGGCACTCTTACCATTACCGGCGAAGTTACGCAGGAAGTGGTGCTGCCAGCCATTTCGTGCGAAGCGCCCACCAATCTCACCTACGAAAAAGATAACAACAACGTAACGCTTCAATGGGATGCTCCCGATCCGGGTTCCTCCGGAACCTGGCTGCACTGGGACTACGCATGGGACGGCAACAGCGTTGGCACAGGCGGGGTAGTCGATTTTGATGTAGCACAGCGCTTTGCCCCTGCCGACCTGCAAACACACAATGGCAAGTTCCTCACACGAGTATTCTTTGTTCCTAAAGAAGAAGCCTGCGCGTATTCCGTGCGTGTGTGGATTGGCGGCAACATCAACGATCCAGGAATGCTGGTAGTAGATCAGGCGGTGGTAAATCCGCTGATTGGCGAATGGAATGAAATATTCCTGAACACACCAGTTTATGTGGATGCTACGCAAGAACTCTGGATAGGCTTCCGTAGCAACACCACCACCGGACATCCGGCTGGCTGCGACATAGGCCCTGCCATCGACGGAAAAGGAAACATGATAAACCTGGCCGGCACCGGCTGGCAAACGCTTCTGGAAGTGGCCCCTACACTCAACTACAACTGGAGCGTGCGCGGATTGCTGCAAACTTCCGACGCCGACCATCAAGCGATGCTTACTCCCATTGCCGATGAAACGACAAAATCGTACGACGACGCACCATTGTTACTGCACAAAAAGGCTGTTGATGGTTTCGAACAACCACGGCAATTGCTTGGCTACAACGTTTACCGCAGCGGCGTTATCGTTAACACCGCGCCGGTAATCAATACCACCTTTAGCGATGAGCTGGCCACCGGAACTTATATTTATGAAGTGTCGGCAGTTTACAGCAACGGCTGTGAGTCGGAAATGTCGAATGCAGTAGCAGTAGAAATTTCGCCATTGTTTCCTGCTGTAAATCTTTTGGCTACGGTTGCCGGCACGGATGTAAGCCTCACCTGGCAGGCACCGGCTTCAGTACAGCCTGATGGGTACAAAGTTTACCGCGACGGAGTAGCCATCAGCGGCGTGTTACAAACCGTAGTTTATCTCGACGCCAGTGTTGGAGCGGGAAGTCATTTCTATTTTGTTACCGCCGTTTATGGCGCTGACGAATCCGTTCCGTCTAATACCGTTCAGGTTTTGATAGAAGGAGCCCTTGGCAAAATTCAGGGCTTTGTGCGCGATGCAACTACAAATTATGCTGTCACCAATGCCATCATCACAGCTTCTAATCCCGCCAACGGAAGCATAACCCAGGCAACACCTTTTGGTGCGCATTATTCGTTGATGCTGCCTGCCGGCACTTACGATGTAGCTTGTGCTGCCGAAGGCTATGCCGACGCCACAGTTTACGCTGTTGAAATCGTGGCAGGAGCCAACACCGAGCACACCTTTTATCTGCAACCGCAACCGGATGTAATCTCTGGGCTTACAGGTCAAAAATCGGAAAAGTTCCGGTTATATCCCAATCCCGCAACCGATGTGCTCTTTATCGAAGGCGGCTTTTCCGAAGGTAGCTCAGTGGTAATTACCGACCAGCTCGGGAAAGCTTTACTGCGTCAAGAGTTGCAATCCAACAACAACCAGGTGGATGTTGCCGGCCTGCCAGGCGGAATCTATCTGGTGAAGCTTACCATTGAAAATGGGGCACCATTTATTTATAAATTAATAATTGAGTAATAAAGGATTATTAATGCTTCAGGCTGCCCGGGCGTTCCGGGCAGCCTTTTTTAAAAAACCAATTAATAACACAAGTATGACTAAAAACACATTTCTAATTGCAGTTGCATGCATGCTCTGCCTTTCGTTGCCACTCCGGGCGCAGGATTATGTGTATGATAGTGGGAATAGCAAAACCGGTCTGGTGCTCGAAAATCAAAGCAAAGGCGAGGTTGTGATCAGCTTTTCTATGCAAGGGTTCTCGCTTCAGGATATTGCCGTGGATGGCGAACCGATGAAGAACATCGTGATGAATGAGGTTTTTCTTCCCAACGAAGCAGGAGCACCCAACTTGCCGGCATTGTCGCGATATGTGGCAATTCCTCAAGGCGCTTCCGCAAAAATAGTGGTAAAGGAGGTTAAATTCGAAATCCTGAAAAACGTCAACATTGCACCAGCACCGCCCATACCGCTCGATACCGACCGTAATCCGCCACCGGCCACCAAAGACGCAGCCATCTATAGCCGCGATGCTTTTTATCCGCAGCAGCCGGTGCAGCTTTCCGAATCCATACAAATCCGGGGCGTGGATGCGGTGATGGTTGGCGTGGTTCCTTTCCAATACAATCCCGTGACCAGGGAGCTTAAAGTTATTAATAACATAGAAATCACGCTTAGCTTCGAAGGCGGCAAAGGCACCTTTGGCGAGGAGCGTTTGCGCAGCCGGTGGTTCGATCCCATTTTGCGCCAGACGCTGATGAATTACGAATCCATTCCTGAATTTGATTATTCAAAGCCTGCCCACCTTTCGGGAAATCCCAAGACCAACGGCTGTGAATATCTGATCGTAACGCCCAACGACCCGGCCTGGCAGCCCTTCGCACAGCAGATCAAAGATTTTAGAACCAAACAGGGCATTAGCACCAAAATAGTTACCCTGGCGGAAATTGGCGGCTACAGTGCTGCCGAGCTGGAGAGTTATTTTAATAATGCCTACAATACCTGGACGGTTCCGCCGGTTGCCGTGCTGCTCATGGCCGATTACGGCAACGATCCTGCCAACAGCATCACCTCGCCGATGTGGAATTACTATTGCGTTTCGGATAATATTTACGCCGACGTCAACTACAATAACCTGCCCGACATCATCTTTGCCCGCATGACGGCGCAAAACACAACGCATCTGCAAACCATGGTTTCAAAAATGATCGACTATGAAACCAACCCGCCGACGGATTTTAATTTTTATCACAAACCCATCACAGCGCTGGGCTGGCAAACCGAACGCTGGTTTCAGCTGTGCTCCGAAACGGTAGGCGGATTCTGGCGCGAAGTGCAGGGGAAATCGCCCGTGCGCATCAACGATATTTATGAGGGAATACCCGGAAGCATCTGGTCGACGGCGCAAAACACGCAGACAGTGGTGAATTATTTCGGACCCAGCGGCACGGGCTACATTCCTGCTTCGCCTATGCAACTGGGCGGCTGGTCGGGTGGAAACGCGCAAATGATAGCTGCTGCTGTAAACGATGGCGCTTTTGCCCTTCAGCACCGCGACCATGGCTACGAGTATGGCTGGGGCGAGCCAGGATTTACCAATTCGAGCATCAACAACCTGCACAATAACCAAAACAATGAGTTGCCTTTTGTTTTTTCGATCAATTGCCTTACCGGCAAATACAACATCGAAGGGGAGTGCTTTGCCGAAAAGTTTCATCGCTATACCTACAATGGCCTGAATGCCGGTGCTCTGGGCGTTGTGGCTCCGTCAGAAATCTCCTACTCTTTCGTTAACGATGTGTTTGTGTGGGGAATGTTCGATTTGTTTTATCCGGAGTTTCTGCCCGATTATGGCCCGTATGTAAACGGCGAGGGCATGATGCCCGCTTTTGGTAATGCTGCCGGCAAATATTTTCTCCAGCAATCTTCGTGGCCTTACAACTCCGGCAACAAGGAGGTGACCCTTCACCTGTTTCATCATCATGGCGGGGCTTTCCTGAATGTTTTTACCGAGGTGCCGCAAAATCTTTCGGTAGTTCATCCGGAAACGATTTTCAGCTACCAAAACGAGATTTCCATCCAGGCAGACGCCGGCGCTTTGATAGCACTTACCGTGGAAGGCGATATCCTTGCTGTGACGGAAGCTACCGGGCAGTTCCAAAATATCGCGATGGAGCCTTTGCCGGCGGGTTCCAACCTGATCGTTACCATCACCAAACCAAATTTCCTGCGCTATGAAAGCGCTGTGGAAGTGATGTCTCCCGAAGGAGCCTATGTAGTTTTCGATTCCTTTGGTATCAACGACGGAGGCTCTGCTATCGAAAACGGACAATTGGATTACGGCGAATCGGTGGGATTAGATATTGCTTTAAAAAATTTGGGGATAACCCAAACCGGAAATGTAAACGCCACACTTTCAACGCCCGATGCCTTTGTCACGATCACGCAAAACGTTGCCGGCTTTGGCATCATCCAGGCAAATTCTATGGTAATGATGGCTGACGCGTTCAGTGTGGTAGCTTCCGAAAATATCCCTGATGGCCATATTGTTAATTTTGAAATTAATGCCACCGATGGTATAAAAAACTGGACTACTGGCTTTTCGCTTACCGCGAATGCCCCCATATTGGAAATTGCAGAAATCGTGGTGCAGGACGCTGCCGGCAACAACGATGGCTTCCTCGATCCCGGCGAAACAGCGCCTGTGAAAATATTCATCAAAAATAATGGCCATGCTCCGGTACTTTCGGCCGCCGCATCATTTACTACCAACGATGCATATCTTACCATTGTAACCACCACGCCGCAATTGTATGGTGCGCTGCTGCCCAACCAAACCGGGGTAGCCACTTTTGTGGTTTCTGCCGCGTCATCCGTTCCTGTTGGCCATGTTGCCACTGCCACGCTCGCGCTGAATGCGGATTTTGGCTTTTCTACGGAAATGAATGTACAATTCGACTTTTCAGAATATTGTATCCCAACGTCCAATTGTTCTTACGGAGATGGTTTTAGAAGTTTTTCGTTGATGGAGATCAACAACATCAACAACGGCTGCAGTTCCGCCGGCTACGGGGATTTTACACATCTGGTGGCAAATCTTCAGCCCGGCGAAACTTACACGGTAAATTGGAAAGGTGGTTTTAGCAACCAGCGCGCAAGCTTGTGGATAGACCTGAACAGCAACCGGACTTTCGAACCCGAAGAGCTTTTGATAAGCGATTTCCTGCTGGCCAGCTCTTCGGTAGTTTATTCTACCAATTTTGTGGTGCCGTCCGATGTAAACCCCGGCAACAAACGGCTGCGCATCAGGGCGCAGTACAACAAATCCTCCGCCGATCCGTGCAGCAACTTTGGCTACGGCGAAACCGAAGATTATACCGTAGCAATTGCCAACCAAGCGGTGGCGGAACAAATCATCACAATCCCTGCGGGTTGGAGTGGCCTGTCGAGCTACCTGATTCCGGAAAATCTAACTTTCGAAAATATCTTTGGAGAGGTGATAGATCAGGTTGTTATTGTTCAGAACTCTGACGGAATCTTTTGGCCTGACCAGTCCATCAATACGCTGGGAAACTGGGATTCCTTTTCGGGATATGCGATCAAAACACTATCCGAAGTGACGTTGTCCATCAATGGTGATCCGGCAGCACCTCAGGCAATTGAGCTTCAGGCAGGCTGGAATATCGTGCCCGTTTTAAGTTCGTGTCAGGTTTCCGCTACGGAGCTGTTCGAGGCATTTTCGGAACAACTGGTGGTGGTAAAAGAGATCGCCGGAAGCGGTATCTACTGGCCGGCTCAGGGCATCAACACTTTGCCGGTGTTGCTTCCCGGAAGAAGCTATTTCGTACTTTTAAACGGCAATGTCTTTCTTGAATTTGAGCCGTGTAAATAAGCCGGGCAGGGGGTGACAACCAATCTTTGGATTTCCTCGATAAACGTTACATGTATCATCTAATTTTGATAAGGTAATAAGGTTTGATGTGAAAAGTGAGATTTTTCTATTAAGGTTAAATGATTAAAAACACTACTGACCGACTAAAAATTATAGATTCTTCGCTACGCTACCAATGACAGGTTTCCGCAAGCATCTGGATATGAGATTTCTCCCTTCGGTCGAAATGACAAGGCCGGCGCGGGTCGAGGGGTAGGGGAATCGGGCGCAAAGCGCCCGATTCCCCTACCCCCAATAAACCCGTGGACACTGTCATTTCGACCAAAACACGCAGCGAAGCGAAGTGTTGCCGGGAGAAATCTATTCTCCAATGTCATTATCTCATTATGTCCAAAATTTTTGGGTGAAGTCTCAGAATGACAAAGGTTTTCATGGGTTTGTGAAGGTGATGGGGTGGGTGACGGCGAAGCCGTCACCCACCCCATCACCTAAGAACCTAAACCTTTGTCATTCTGAACCAAACGCAGTGGAGTGAAGAATTTAAAACCAATATTATTAATTTAATCGGACAGTAGTGGTTTAAAAATAAGGTTTTTATTTCTCCAGAGCAGCCAGTGGGTCGATCCTCCCATTCTACTGGAGGTGTCGCGGTATGAAGTCTTTTTATCCATAACGCGCATAAAACGTGCTGATAAAATGCCAAAAAAAATCCATCCCCTTTTTGGAGGATGGATTTTATATTTTAACGAAGTTGATCGTTGGTCTTAGTCCTGGATCTTCACGTCAAAAGTGATGGTAGAGGCATTGTATGGATTGTGCACTACGTTGGTAGCGGTAACTTTTATGATACCATATTTACCACCTTCGGTCATAAATCCGATGTAGTCGCCATCGTTCAATCCGCGCAGGCGGGTTATCATGCCTATATCGCCAACGGTTTCTTGTATGGCTTCATAGTTCAGGTTATCCCAATCGACGGTAGTGAGCTTTTTAAAGTACGTCTGGTTTTTGTTGTCTTTGTTGTATGCGTAATTGAAGCCAGGCATTTCGTTCCACATCTGCACCAGATTTGATTCGTTTGGCGATTGGAATGACATCTCGGCATTTGTAAGCGTACCTTTAAAAACGGAGTGGTGCGTAAATACCAAATCTATTTTTGCGGCATTATCATCTTCGGCAGCCTGATTGAGGGTAAAACGCTCGTTGGCGGAGGCTGAGTAAAAACTCAGGTTGGTGTTGGCGGAGGTAGCGCCATCGGCTTGTGCCTGAAGTGTGACGCCTTGGTGGGTGCTCATGCTGGTTGGCGGTGGAATGATTTTGAAGTAACGATCTTCGATGGTGCTTAGGAAATTGGTAGCTGCAAATACAGTGAATTTACCAGTAGTGCCTACCGGTAAAACGGAAGGGACAACAATCCCAAATTGGTAGCTAAAGGTGCGGTTGCCGGCAGCTAATGTAGAGTCAAGCAATATTTGCTGCATTCCGCCAATGTCACCCGTAAATTTTACACTTATCAGATCGTCGTCAGCCGAAATATTTATTTGGTAATTCACAGTATCACCAGCATAAAGGTAAGCTGTGTCCTGGACAGGGGTAATGGTAATGGTGGGTTCGAGGTGTACAACGGGATCGTCGTCATCGTTGCATGACACTAAAAATGCACTGCCCGCTATGAGCAATGCCAACGCATAGAAAATTCTTCTTTTAAACATAGTCAATCGTTTTAGTTACTTTTTAAAAATTATGTTTGTTAATTAATACACAAGAAACGGAATGTTTGGCGGGTTGTTTGAATTGATTTGTTAAAAAATGTTGCGAACGACAATTATAGTCTGCCCTTCAGGGAGTTTCGAAATGATTTGTCAGGTTCTGTGTTCTTACCACGGTGAATTTACAGCATGCTCTGGTCAACCTGCTTTGAGATCCAACTTCCGCATTTCCAATCTTTTTTTAATTTCATAGGTCTCAAATCCAAATTTTGCCCATGTCTTTTTACCAATCTCGTTGTTGGAAAGTACGGATAGTTCGACGTGTTTTATGCCCTTACTTTCAAACCATTTTTTAAGTGCTGTCAAAAATTCCCTGGCTATGCCGAGTTTTCGAAACTCCTCTTCTACAAACACATCGTTAATATATCCATATTCAGCAATCTTGAATATTGGTGACCTCGCTTGAATTTCTCCTGCTGCATACCCAACCAATTCTCCGTTAATTTCTGCAACCAAAAGAAGTTTGTCCGCTGAATGCACACATCCCTCCAAAAATTTCCGATACACTTTTTCTACAGCTTCGATGGGAGTGAAATATGGATCAAGATCGGAATGTTGTTTTAATAAAATGAGGCCATACTTCGTCACTTTTTCTATGTCTTGCAGTTTTGCTTTTCTTAGTTCCATATCGATTTGATTAGTCTAATAAATTTATTTTCAAATATCGTTTTCAGCTACCCGAAGGTGGCGGTCACTTTGCTGCAAACTTAAGTAATAAATACTAAACGTTTACTTTAATCCGCTGGTTGGCGTTAGGGTTTGCTGCCGATCATGGAAATGTTGACGATATTTTGATTTTTGATTATTTGATTAATTGACTGAAATTTGCGGGGAGACGATTTTTCCGCGCCATCTCTATTTTTTATAGTTTTGAAGCTTTGTTACAATAGCATTTTAATAAAAAAACAGGAGATATGAAAACAAGATTTTTAATGCTGCTGTTGCTCGTGGCGGCTTCACAGGCCTGGCCGCAGGTGGCGGTTAATTTTCAAACGACTTTTATCGGCAACACCATGCGGGTGGATTATTTCCACACTGGCACGGCCAGCGAGGAGCACTTCTCAGTGGATCGTATCCTGAACGACGGCGCGTGGGCCGGCAGCCAGGCGGTGCTTTTGGATACGCTGAACCGGGGGTTGTATTTTTACGAAGTCACCGATGCCGCCACAGGAGCATTGCTTTACAGTCGCGGCTTTGCAAGCATCTTTGGCGAATGGCAGAGTATTGCGGAAGCAAAAACAAAATGGGGCACTTTTCATGAGTCGGTGCGGTTTCCGTGGCCGCAGCAGCCGGTGGTGCTCACCATCTCAAAGCGCGATGCCGCCAACAAGTTTGTGCCGTTGTGGCACACCACCATCGATCCGGCGGCGCGCAACGTAAATCCCGCCCCGATGCAATCTGTTTTTAATACAAAAACCTTGATCGAAAACGGCGATCCGGCCACGCATGTCGATCTGGTGATTCTTGGCGACGGCTACACTGCCGCTGAGATGGAGAAATTCGGCGGCGACGCCCGGCGGCTCATCCAGGCACTTTTTGAGGTAGAGCCTTATAAATCGCGCAAAGCGGATTTTAATGTGCGCCTCGTCGAAACACCTTCGGCAGTGAGTGGCGTCAACAAGCCACATCCCGGCATTTTCCGGCGCACGCCATTGTCGGTTTCCTACAGCGCCTTCGATTCGGAGCGTTATGCCCTGGCCACCGACAACCGCACCATCCGCGACGCTGCCGCCAGCGTGCCTTACGACGCCATGTTTATCCTCATCAACGAACAGACCTACGGCGGCGGCGGGATTTTTAATCTCTACTCCACCGTGGCCGTCGACAACAAGTTTTCTGATTACATCTTCGTGCATGAGTTTGGGCATTCCTTTGCCGGGCTGGCCGACGAATATTACACCGCCGACGTAAGTTACGAACTGCCCGAAATTACCGTGGAACCGTGGGAGCCTAACGTTACGGCATTGCTTGATCCGGCTGGTTTGAAATGGAGAGCCCTTGCCGATCCGCAAACGCCCATCCCCACGCCATGGGACAAGGAGGCTTTTGATGCTTTCAGCAATGAAATACAAAAGGAACGCCGCGAGCTGCGCGCTGCCAAAGTGCCCGAAGCCCACCTGGAGGCGCTCTTTGCCCGCGAAAGGCAGACGATGCTCGAGATGATCGACGGGATGGAATATAAAAATACTACCGGCGCTTTTGAGGGCGCCAACTACATGCAGCACGGCATGTATCGCTCGGCCATCGATTGCATCATGTTTACGCGCAATAAGCAGGAGTTTTGTCCCGCCTGCCGTCGCGCCATCTCGCAGGTGATCGATCAATACAGCAAATAAATCTCTAATGAAACCATCCATTAGTTCAGCTACCTGTCGATTTGCCGGCACATTTTTGTTGTGGTTTTTTTTCGCAATCCTCTTTTTGGAGCAGGGATCGACTTCTGCAGCAGCACAAAACAATGTGCAAGGTCAGAACGAAAAGGGACAAACCTCGACTGGAATAAAGCCGGCGTTTCTGGATGATTTTATTAATAACTCCTGCCTGCAACATGCTTCGGTGGGTATGTTGGTGATGGATGCCGTAAGTGGCGAGGTGGTGTTGGAGCATCAGCCTGATCTTACGCTGGTGCCGGCCTCGCTGCAAAAGCTGCTTACTTCAGCGGCTGCGCTCGAAACATTTGGCGAAAGCCATATTTTTGAAACGCAATTGCTTTACCGCGGCACGATCGATTCGGCGGGTACGCTGCATGGCGATGTGATTTTGCGCGGCGGCGGCGATCCCACCTTTTACTCCCCGCGATTTGCTGACCATTATGGCGAGGCGATGCGTGGCTGTGCAATGACTCTGCAGCAAGCAGGAGTTCGGCGAGTAGTCGGCGACATCATAGCTGATGCTTCTTTATTCGGGCCACCGCAGCTTGCCGGCTCCTGGATTTGGGAAGACATCGGCAACTACTACGGAGCTGCTCCCTGCGCCCTCAACTATCTCGACAACAGCTTTGAAATCACGTTTGCTACCGGGGCGCCGGGTACAACTGCAAAAATTATCGAGATAGCGCCGGAACTCCCGGATATTACTTTTCGCAATAGCGTAATGGCGGGCGGTACCAGTGATGAAGCCTATATCTACGGAAGTTATCTTACCAACATTCGTGAGATTCGCGGCACGTTGCCCCCTTATCGTAAGGATTTCGTCATCCGTGGCGCTTTGCCCGACCCGGCATTGGCAGCAGCCACCGATCTGAAACAAATAATTTCTCGGGCTGGAATAATTTTTAATGGTGCTACACGAACGGTTTATGAAACATCCCAACCAAAGGATGAGCAGTTGTTGCTTATCATCGGGTCGCCGCCGTTGATAGAAATTATCCATGAGCTTAACCAGCAAAGTATAAATCTGTATGCCGAAACTTTGCTGCTGCATCTGGCGATTGATGCCGGCGAAAAACCCGTTATTGAAAAAGGCTGCGAGGTGCTGGCGAATTTTTGGGAAGAAAAAGGGATGGATACCGACGGATTGTTTATGGAAGATGGCAGCGGGCTTTCGCGTGCCAACGGCATCACTGCGCGTCAGCTTGCGTTTGTCTTGCAGGAAGCCTTGAACAGCAACCAGCGCGAAGCATTCCTTACTTCTCTTCCGGTGGCAGGGCAATCCGGAACGTTGAGCAACTTTGGCAGCGGAAAACCAATTGTGGGCAGGTGGCGCGCAAAAACAGGAACCATGGAGCGCGTAACAGGCTATGCCGGTGTGCTGACCAATTCAGCCGGCCACGACAAAATTGTGGTGGTGATGGTGAATAATTTCACCTGCACCAGAATGGAAATACAGCGCGCGACAGAGCGGCTGGTGTTGGGGATTTGGGGGTATTAATAAAAGGAATGAATCAAACCAAAGCTCATCATCGGCAAAATTCCAAATTTTATAAAAATCCTGCACCCTCCATCAAAAGGTGCTAACTTTTCATCTTTGGACGATAAAGTGATCAAGGGTGAAAAATTATTTTTAAACTTTTGTCGATTGTGTTTATTTAAAAACATATATTTGCAATATCATTTTAATATCAAATATTCACTTTTAAAAATTCCTGACGATGAAAAAAGAAGAAAAAAGTTATTCGGCAATGTCCGGGTACCCTATGGCATTAGCGATTCTGTTGTTACTCGGCGTCCCTATTGTAGTGATCATCATGTTCAAAATGCCCTGGTTAATTGCTATCGATCTCTTTGCGCTTTTGCTAATTCCTGGTTTTACCATTGTTAATCCCAACGAGTCGAGGGTGCTGGTACTTTTTGGAGATTACCGTGGAACCATCAAGAAAAACGGTTTCTTTTGGGTGAACCCGTTTTTTACAAAAGACAAAATTTCGTTGCGCGCCCGCAACCTCGACAGTGAGCCTATCAAGGTAAACGACAAGCTTGGCAATCCGATCATGATTGGCATTGTGCTGGTGTGGCGGGTTGAAGATACCTACAAAGCAGCCTTTGAGGTAGATCATTACGAGCATTTTGTCGGTATTCAAACCGAGGCTGCCATTCGTAAGCTGGCGGGGCATTATCCTTACGATAATTTTGATGATGCAGAAGCCGACATCACTTTGCGTTCGGGTGGCGAAGAGGTGAATGATGCGCTCGAAAAAGAGATCACCGAGCGCCTCGCCATCGCCGGTATTCATGTGTATGAGGCGCGCATCAGCTATTTGGCGTATTCCAGCGAAATAGCCAGCGCCATGTTGCGTCGCCAGCAGGCTACCGCTATTGTGGCGGCACGCTTCAAAATTGTAGAAGGCGCCGTGAGCATGGTCGAGATGGCGCTGGATGAGCTATCCAAAAAAGCAATTGTAGAACTCGACGAAGACAAAAAGGCCGCCATGGTGAGCAACCTGATGGTGGTGCTGTGCTCCGACCGCGACGCGGCACCGGTGATCAATACCGGCACGCTGCATCATTAGAAGCGGGAGGTTAGAAGGTATGGATGGGTTTTGTTGTTAATTTTTCAAAGTTGAAATAATTGACGGCCACAAACGATGAGAATCCATTGGTGCGTAATAATTTCTTTATTAAAAACAAAATAAAAATAATGGCCAAAAAGAAAACATTTGTGTTGCGAATTACACCGGAGATGTACGAACGGGTGGAGAAGTGGGCTGCCGATGAGTTTCGCAGCGCAAATGGCCAGATAGAATGGATTCTCGATCAGGCCCTGAAGAAGGCTGGGAGAGTTGCTGACACCCAGGATCCGGAGCCAGCGAAGGAGGAAGGCTAAGAGCAGTCCCGGTCGGCTGGAGTTTTATTTCAAAATTCAACATTCGATATTCGTCCTTCCCTTCTACAAACTCAACCACCACAGGACAGGCTGTTGTTTCGTAATTCGTAAATCAAAAATTCCCTTTCATTTGTAAAATGAAAAAACAAAACCACATTTTATTGAGTCACGGCAGTGGTGGCAGACTTTCGCACGAGCTTATCGAAAAGATTTTTGTGCATCACTTTGCCAATGATTTCTTGCGTGCACAGACCGATTCGGCTACTTTCGAAACCGCTGAAGGGCAGATGGCTTTTACCACCGATTCGTACGTGGTGGACCCGATATTTTTTTCGGGTGGCAACATTGGCAAGCTGGCGGTGTGCGGCACCGTCAACGATTTGGCGGTTTCGGGAGCCGAGCCACTTTATCTGAGCTGCGGATTCATTGTTGAGGAAGGCTTGCCACTGGCCGATTTGGAGAAAATTGTAGAGTCGATGGCTGCCGAAGCGGTGGCTGCCGGCGTGTCCATCATCACCGGCGACACCAAAGTGGTAAACCGTGGCAAATGCGACAAGCTCTTTATCAATACGGCCGGAGTGGGGCGCCTATCAGCCGACCGCCGCCACATCGGTTATGGAAACACCATCGCGCCGGGCGATCAGATTATCGTCAGCGGCAGTATGGGCGACCACGGCATCGCCATCCTGGCGGCGCGCGAAGATTTGAGTTTCCGCTCACAAGCCGTTTCAGACTGTGCTTCGCTCAATGGGCTTATCGCAACGCTGCTTGATCGGCCTGCTGACATCCGCTTTATGCGCGACGCCACCCGCGGCGGTCTGGCCACCGTGTTATGTGAGCTGGCCGAGCGTCACGAAACAGGCATCCGCATCAACGAAGAAAAAATTCCTGTAAAGGAGCTGGTGAAGGGAGCCTGCGAAGTCTTTGGTTTCGACCCACTCTACCTGGCCAACGAAGGCAAGGTGGTGCTGGTGGTGGCAGCAGAAGCAGCATCGGATGTGTTGCAAAAATTACGCGCCCATCCGCTCGGTGCCGACGCAGCGATTATCGGCTCCGTCACCACCAATCATCCCGGTAAAGTGCTGATGAATACCGCTGTGGGAGGCACCCGCCTGCTCGATATGCTGGCCGGAGAGATGCTGCCGCGTATTTGTTAATCAGATTGACAGGATTAATGAATCTACAGTATTAAAGGAAAATCAATATTTTGGGAATTTCAGGATTAGAAGATAGTTCGGATTAATAAAATCAATCATGCACGAATTTTCAATTGCGGTAAACATTGTGGATATAGCCATTGAGCATGCCGAAAAGGCCAATGCCCGGCGCGTTAACGAGGTAGAGCTTGAGATAGGGGAGCTGTCGGGAGTAGTTTACGAGGCCATGGAAACCGCCATGGAGGCTGCCATAAAAGGTACCTTGCTCGATGGCGCCGAGATAAAAATTATCCGCATCGCGGGGCGTGGCCGATGCAACGACTGCGGCAGAGCGTTTGAGCTTGCCAACCTTTTCGACCCGTGTCCCTGGTGCGGCACCTTCAACCCCGAGGTAATGGCAGGGAAGGAATTGCGAATAAAATCGATTAACGTGGATTGATTTTTTATAACCGAAAAAAAACCATTGTGGCGGCCATAGGGTTGTGCCTGAATGCCTTTCGGCGGAAACAATTCATCGTTTCATCAGACGCACGGCTGTAGACGCACGGTCCCCGCTGGGGCGGGGCAGGCTGTGCGTCTCTACATGCCGGCATTCCATTTCATTGCAAAACATTCGGTTATTTTTGTCGTTTCTTTTTTAATATTAAAAAACTAAAATCCTCCATATTATGTGCGGAACCTGCGGCTGCGGCCACGACAACGAACCTGTAAAAATCCTGAAACCGGGCGAAGAAACCCACACCCATTCCTACCAGCATGCGCATCCTCATACGCATGATGATGAGCGACATACGCATGCGCATCCCCACAATTATAGCCACGCGCACAGCGAAGGCAGCGAAACGCATCAACACGATCATGCCGATGAGCATCACAGTCATCCGCACGATCACCACCACCACCATCACGATGGTGAGCACATGCACGATCATTCACACGATCATTCGCATGCGCACGGTCACGACCATTCGCACAGCCGCCAGATAGCTGTTGAGCAGGATGCGCTTCAGCAGAACGACAGGATGGCCCAGCGCAACCGCGGCTACTTTGAAGGCAAAGGACTTCTGGTGCTCAACCTGGTAAGCTCGCCGGGATCGGGCAAAACCGCGTTGCTCGAAAAAACCATCGCGCGGCTCAAGGGAAAAACCAACATCTATGTGATAGAAGGCGACCAGCAAACCCTCAACGATGCCAACCGAATAAAAGAGGCCGGAGCGCCGGTGGTGCAGATCAACACCGGCAACGGCTGCCACCTCGACGCTGATATGGTGAACAAAGCCGTAAAGCGTCTTGAGATAAAAACCGACGGGATTTTGATGATCGAAAATGTGGGAAACCTGGTGTGCCCGGCGCTGTTCGACCTGGGCGAAGCACAGCGCGTAGTCATCATCAGCGTAACCGAAGGCGACGACAAGCCGCTGAAATATCCCACCATGTTCGAGACCTCCGACGTGTGCGTTATCAACAAAACCGACCTGCTGCCTTATGTTGATTTTGATGTGAAGAAAACGCGCGAATACGCCCTGCGCGTAAATCCCCGGTTGAAGTTTTTTGAACTTTCTGTAAAAACCGAACAAGGCATGGATGCCTGGATGGAATGGCTGCTCAAGGCGTGGCAAATTGAGGAATAACTCTGTTGCTTGATATTAATTAGTGTCTGTCCATAAAGTCAGCATTGTCGAGGAAATCCATAGCCCAGGCATTTATGCCTGGGTTTGAAATGAAGGGTTGTTAACACCCCGCCCCTCGCTGGGATTGCCTTCGGCAATCCCAGCGAGGGGCGGGGAGACAAATGACAAATCAATTATTCCCAGGCATAAATGCCTGGGCTACAAAAAGTGTGACTTTATGGACAGGCACTATTTAGTGCGAATCGTCACCAGTGTTTCAGCCTGCAACATTTCGTTGTTAATACTTGAGCGAAAACAAAATTGTAGATTTACCGCATGGAACAAAACGAGGCACTGACCATAGAAAAACTAATATCAGAAGTATTTGAAGCAAATATTACGCATCAGGTTTCGGATTACCTAAATAATAGTCTCAAAAATGTTCTGTCGATAGAAGAGGCTAATCAAAAATTGCTTGAAGATTTCGGCTTTTTGCATTTTTTTGAGAATGGCGAAGATTTGCGAACGCTCAGAGAAACTATTGCTGATGCAATACACTACGTATCAGAGATTGACCGGACTGAATATGGCGATTTTCAGACAAATTTGGTTTTGGCCAACAAAATCACTTTTCATCTGAGATCAAAAAATATTTCACCTGAAGTCATCATTGAGCCAACTTGTGGCATTGGGAATTTTATCATCGCTTCCTTAATGCACTTCGACAACGTCAAAAGCATTTTCGGGGTGGAAATTTACAAACCCTACGTTTGGGAATGCAAGTTTAATATCATCGATTTTTATCTCAGTAATCCTAAGCAAAACAAACCCCGTATTTCGATCATTCACAGCAATGTTTTTGATTTTGATTTTAACAAGATTGCTGATGGAAACCAGAATGCCAAAATTTTACTTGAAAGAAAAGGTTCTTTTAGAGGATGAATTAATCTATGGTATTTTAAAAAGTTCTGACCTAAAAGGAACCTTCGTAAATGAACCGAGAAAATACACCATTGTTACACAAAAGAAAGTAGGGCAGGAGACCAAATACATCAAATACAATTATCCCGAAATCTACAATTACTTAAGTAAGCACCAGGAAATCTTTAATGCGCGAAAATCGGGTATTTACAAAAACAAACCACCATTTTCAATTTTCGAGGTAGGCGATTATTCTTTCAAGCCCTACAAAATTGCCATCTCAGGGATGTACAAAACTTTTCACCTTACCCTCGTTCTTCCGCAAAACGAAAAACCCTTGATGCTCGACGACACCTGCTAAATGTTGGGTTTTGACACGTTGGAATTTGCTGTCTATTCGTTGATACTTTTAAATTCCAAAGTTACAGCACAGTTTCTTCAAGCCATCACTTTTGCTGATGCAAAACGGACTTTTACGAAAGACATTTTAATGCGAATTGACCTGTTTGAATTAGCTAAAATAATTGACCTGCAAGAAGTGCGGAGAGCGTTAAATATTTTCAACACTACATACGGCTTTGATCTGACTATGGATGCCTGGGATAAGTTCATCGACACAATGACACCAATAAAAAGCAGGCAACTCGCACTCTTTGGTTAGACCAGAAATCGCTGTGTGGGCAACCGCATTAAACATTCATCAACGCCCCATTGTTATTCTCACTATAAATTCAAAAACTCGACACCATGAAAAGGAATATGGGAATAGCTGATCGCGTGCTGCGCATCATTATCGCCATTGTAATCGGAGCGTTGTACTTTACCGGATATCTTTACGACTGGTGGGGCATTGTGCTCTTGGTGCTGGCCATCATTTTTGTAATCACAAGTTTTGTGGGTTTCTGCCCGGCCTATCGTATTCTGGGTATTAAAACCCGTGCCCGCAACCCTGAAAAGCAGCCTTTCGGTTAATGGCACAAGGTGACTGGCGCTATGCGCAACGAGCTGTGCGCTGAGAGTGCCGACTTTAGAAGCTGCTATGGCAAAATTCCCGATAGCTCTTTCAGCAAGGCCTCAATTTTATCCTCGTCGCCACTTTGGTAGCCATATTTTTGAAAGACAACTTTTCCATCTTTTGACAAAACAACCGTTTGCGGAATCATAAGATGGTAGTTCTCGATGGAGGAGAAATATTTGGTATTGATGCCATCGCAATTTCCGAGATATTTTGCCAACTCACCGCTGGTGTCGATGAATAAAGGGAAAGGGTAGCCAAATTTCTCTTGCATCCTGGAAATTTTGCGCCCATAGTTTCTGTCGTAGTTTCTGCTAAAGGCGATAATGGTTGTTTGATACAAGTTTTGCCAGGCATCAACTTTTTTTGAAATGGCATTGAGTTCTTTAATGCAAATGCCGCATCCGGGGCCGTAAACGACAAAAACCATCGGTCCGGCGGCATTGTCCAAATCCAACAAAATGGTATCGTCATTGGAATCCGTGAGCAGGATTTTCTGCCCGTCCGGCTGATTTTGCGATTTGAGGCTCATCGCACCCGCTACCATTAGTAACAAAACAAGGAGTGTGTTTTTCATGCTATTTCAGTATTATACTGCAGTTTGAACACCTGAGCACCACGCTGGCATCGTTGGGTTTATCGCCAATTTCTTTTTTAAGGGTAGCGTTTCCTTCCACTGCAGATCGTTTGGTTTCTGTTGGGATCAGCGGCTTGCCGCCTTTAAAAGTGGTAAATTCCACATCTACATCCAGCGAACAGCTTAAATCATTCAGGTTTAAGCTGTAAACAATGTATTCCCCATCAAGGGCGAGTTTTTTAAATTCGGGATCGATTTTTAAAATCTCAACCTTCCCGCTTTTATTTTTCAGGTCGAGTGTCGTAAGTAGCTCACCGATTTCGATATGGCTAAATTTGGTGGTTCCCGACAACGATCGAACCGTGCCGATGGCCATAATGTCACTCTTAGAATTTAGAGCCAATTGTGAACATGAATCGATTTCGATGCGCGATAGCGAGCTGGTAAAATTTACATCTTTTGCGCCTCCAATAATTACATCGGGGCATGAGAATAAATTCAGTTTGACATTTTCGATATTTCCGGTCGTCACCATGCCGTAGCGCACCTGAAGCCCGCGGCTGTAATCGTCAAGTTTTAAATTGCCGGTTCTCAGGTTGCCATTGTAAAGTACCACCGAAAGTTTTCCTTCAAAGTCGGGCAGGTTGATGTCGCCAAAATGATTGCTCAGATCAATGGTGCTGATCGACTTGGGGATCATCACCTTGTAGTCGATGTTATACTGTTTTACCTCGGCATTTTTTTTAAACCATGGCGCATATACTTTTTTCATGCCCTGGCTGCCGCATCGCTGTTTAATGTACGAAAGATCGGTGGACAAAAACACACCGTCGCCTGAGCATTTGCAATATTCGGCATTGGCATCGGGCACCAGCTTTTCGATAAATCGCTCCGCATCATCGGCATCCCAGGCAATTACTTTTATGGTAACGATGGCCATCACCTTGTCCTGATCCCAATAGCTGACATCGATATTTCCAAAGGAATTCTGAATGCCCAGAAAAGCAATTCCAGGCTGATCGAAGGTTTTTTCGATGGTTTTTATTTTAGAAATCAAACCATCTTGCGCAAAGCAGGCCATTGCCACAAAAATAAAAATAGCCATGAGGCTAAATCTGATGCTCCTTTTTTCTGTTTTCATAATTATTAATTTTTTGAATTTCGATAAGTAAACGGTTCAGGAGATCGAGCTTTTGGTGTTGATTGTCGATCATGGCGCGGATCAACTCTTCTTGGTAGCCAATGGTTTTAAGCTCGGTTTTGTAATCCTGATATTGTTTGTCCAACAAATTGAGTTCTTCAAAAAAAGGCTCGAAAAAACGCTTGTCGACAAACCCGGCTGCATCAATCTGCTGTTGCTTTTCCGCGATCAGGCGGGCAAAATAAAATTCCGTTTCGGCCAGCTCGCCCGACACTTGCGCATGATAGTTTGTGGATTCATCGCACTGCTGCATCCACACGGTGAGCCACGCGCCGCCGGTTATCAAAATAAGCAGACTGGCAGCTACACTCAATCTCACGGCGAAGCGCCTGATTCGTTTCCGGCGCAACTTGCTCTCCACACGCTTCCACACCTTTTCTTTGTTGAGGGTGGCACCGGTGCGGCTTTCGGTCTGTGTTTTTATTAAGTTTTCAAATTTATCGCGCATCTTTTGTAGGTATTAATTTTTCCTTTAGTAAATACTTTGCCCGCTGGTACTGCGATTTTGAAGTGGATTCAGAGATTTTCAGCATGTCGGCAATTTCTTTGTGCTTGTAATTTTCGATCAGATAAAGATTGAAAATAATCCGGCTTCCCGCGGGCAGTCCGGCGATGGCAAGGTTAACTGCCTCCGCATTGGGTTCAAATGGAAGCTCTTCGGTTTCATCCGCAATTGCAATATTTTCGGGCAGTTCGTCAAAGCGTATCTTTTTATGTTTTAAAAAATTCAGGCACTCGTTTACGGTAATCGTTTTGAGCCATCCTCCGAATTTGCGCTCGTCTTTTAGTTTGTCAATTCGTGTAAAAGCGATCACAAAGGCATCCTGAAGAATATCTTCGGCATCCTCGATGCTTACCACCAGTCTCTTGCAAATTGCAAACATCGCATCGGCATAATTGAGGTACAATCTGTGCTGCGCCGATTTATCTCCTTTGCGGCAGCGATTTACCAAATCGACGATATTTTCTGTTTCAGCCAGTTTCAAAACCCAGGAACCTTTCTGTATTATAAGACGGGTAAAAGTAGAAAAGGACGGAATCAAATCCACAAATTTTTCAGCTTTCAAAAGATAAAAACAGAAAGATGCAGAAAAAGCAATCTTTTTTATGGTCATTAAAAATTAAACGCTACTTTTGCCGCCCCGAACCCAAAAAGCGGGAAACGAAAAGTTCTTTCGTATTAAGAATGGCGAGGTAGCTCAGCCGGTTAGAGCGCAGCACTCATAATGCTGAGGCCGAGGGTTCGAGTCCCTCCCTCGCTACCATTGAAAATGTAAGCCCGTTGTTAATGAATGAATTAGCAGCGGGTTTTTTCTTGAGGGGAACAGATAGGGGAACAAACCGGCAGTTTATCTAAAAAAAACACTGTTTGAAATGTAAAAGTTGCTCCCCGCAAAAAGCATTGTAACTCCGCTATCCGTTCAAACTGAAATTTGGATTGGGTGGTGCTATTTGAATAAACTTATCGAATAAGCTCGTTTTTGTCACAAAATAATTTCGTACAAGCAGTCCCTGTTTATCATCAGGTTCGGTATCTACAAGTCCAAAAAAGTTAAGAAACCGGCTGAAAGTCCGCACCGAATAGCAACTGTTAAAATCAGTCGGTAAGTCGTCATAAATCGAAGGTGCCGTCGAGGTCAGCAGTGCCGGAAAAGCCCGGAAATATTTTTCGGCGTAAAAGTGGTCGGGCCGCTTTTCCGATCCGTATTTACTCAACAATATCAACGTGAATCCTACCCCGAGCTGCCCCACATCGTTTTGCCCGAATCCGTCAAAATAGGCCCAATTAAATTTCGTGGTAAATTTATTGAAGATCAGTTGTAGCAATTTGTTGTTGTCGGTAATTATTTTTTCTCCCGCTTTTGTCAGGCTCAGCTTTCCACGGGGTCTCTTTGTCAGTCCTGAAATTTTAAGAAGTATGTGCGCCAAATTTATAGCCAGCGAATCGGTCTCTTTGTAGAGCTTGTAAAGTCCGCTGTCGATGTAATCATCTTTGATAAAACCCTGTGCATAAAGGTCAGCAACAACCTTTACAGGCAAAAACCCTTTTTTTGTAAGTTGTATCTCTCCCTTTTCGGCAATGCGTTCTGCCAGGTACTTTACCTGATTAAAAATTGGAATTCTCTCGCAATCAGCATCCGTAAGATGCTTAAGCTGAATGGGGCTTTTCTGATGAAAAACCGAATGTAAAATGGCCGCCATCTCTTCGGGCGAATAGCCCTCAAATTCGGGCTTGCTCCTGCGGTTCATCGTCAGCATCATCTTCTCCAGATGTCGTTGTAATTCTTCAGGTATCATCCTGTTTTGGTTTTTTAATTTTCATCCTTGGTAATTATTTTCGTAATGCTGACAAAAGTAAAGCTTTCGGCAAAACCAGCAGCATGCGATTTGCTTGCCGCGCCCATCGCCCCGCGCCTCGCGCCCTGCACCCTGCATCCTGCACCCTTCGCCCCGCGCCCTGCATTTCCATATCTTTGCCGCCCAAATGACGACACCTGGCATCATCAATCTGGGCATCCTCTCGCATGTGGACGCCGGCAAAACCACTACCTCCGAGCATATCTTTTTTCTGGGCGGAACCGTTGCCGCTGCTGGCGACGTAAACAAAGGCACCACCCTCACCGATCATCTGGAGATAGAGCGGCGCCGCGGTGTTTCGGTGCGTGCCGCTTACGACAGGCTGCTGTGGAAAGGGCAGCACATCAATCTCATCGACACGCCCGGCCACGCCGATTTCTCGGCAGAGGTAGAGCGTGCGCTGCAAATCCTCGACGGCGCTATTCTCGTCATTTCTGCGGTGGAGGGTTTGCAGGCGCATACTTATACCCTGTGGCATGCACTGAATAGTCGCGACATTCCCGTTATTTTTTTCATTAATAAAACGGATCGCGCCGGAGCTGATTACCGAAAAGTACTTCAGCAGTTGCAGTCGGAGCTGGGAATTGCAGCAGCGCCGCTCACCTTTCCGGTTAGTGAGGGTGAAGATGCAGCCGTGATGAAAAGTATTTTTGATGAAAACGAACCTTCCGCCGAAGACTTTAGAAATCTCACCCTCGAAAATCTGGCCGACCGCGACAACGGGATTCTTGAAGCATATCTTGAAGGAAAGCCTCTGGAAGAATCTTTTGTGCTTGACCATTTGCAGCGTCAGGTGGCGGTACGCACGCTTTTTCCGGTGTTGGCCGGTGCCGCCAAATGGGGGCGTGGCATAGCAGAACTGCTCGATGCGGTGGTTCGTTTTATTCCGCCAACCACCGACACCGCAGCTACTTTGTCGGCCATAGTTTTTAAAATAGAAAACGACAGCGCACTTGGGCTTCTGGCGCATGTGCGGCTTTTTGATGGTAGCCTCGGGGTGCGTGATAAAGTATGGAACCACACCCGGCAGCTCGAAGAGAAAGTTGCGCAGATCAAAAAACGCTTCAATGGCCGGCTGACTGTCGAAACGACGCTATGTTGCGGGGATATTGGAATCGTAAGTGGCCTCTCGCAAGCCCGTATCGGCGACATTTTGGGCGACGATCATGCGGTGCCCGCCACCACTCAGGTGATGCAACCGTTGCTTACAGTGCAGATGCCCGCAGATCCCGCACAGTTTGTGCCGCTCGCCACAGCGCTCACCCAGATCGACAAAGAAGACCCTCGGCTGGCGCTGCAATGGCACAAAAAAGAAAACGAACTGCACGTCCAACTGATGGGCAAAATTCAGATGGAAATCCTGATGGAGACTTTGCTTCGCCAGTATGGTCTTCAGGTACATTTTGGCGCACCATCCATTATTTATAAAGAAACACCAGCAACCAGCGCTTATGGATTTGCCAATTACACCATGCCCAAACCCTGCTGGGCGGTGGTCAAATTTTTGGTGGAACCTGATGCCGCCGGATCAGGAATAACTTATTCATCCACAGTAAGTGTCGATAAAATCCGTCAGAAATACCAAAATGAAATCGCCGGTATTATTGACAAGTCGCTGGAGCAGGGCATTCGGGGCTGGAAAGTTACGGATGTAAAAATTACTTTGGTAGATGGCGAAGACCACGAGATGCACTCGCGTCCCGGCGATTTTATCATTGCTACGCCCATGGCGCTGATGGATGCGCTGACCAGATCGGATACAATACTGCTGGAACCTGTATTTGATTTTTCGATAACTGCCGCCGAGGCAATCCTGGGAAAAGTAGCTGCCGACCTGCACCAGATGCGCGCCACCTTCAGCACACCCAGCTTTTCCGGCGAGAATTTTACGTTGCACGGCACCGTGCCTGCCGCTACTTCCACCGATTATGCTGCGCGCCTGGCGTTGCTTTCGGGCGGTATGGGTCAGTTGCGGCTGTCGCTGTGGGGCTACCAGCCTTGCCCGCCGGGCGAAGGGGTGAGCCGTTCGTACAAAGGCGTTAATCCGCTCGACCGAAGCCAGTGGATTCTCCATGCCCGCGGCGCCTTCAAAGCCGACGATAAAAGAATGTAAGAGTGAAGGAGAGGTGAGCGGTGAGCGGTGAGTAAAAACCAAACCAACGGCGTCGCTTAAAGCGACACCGTTGGTAAATCTTGCGCCCCGCGCCAAGCGCCTCGCGCCCCGCGCTATATCAGATTGATCGCGTTAGAAAGCCGTACGCGCACCTCTTCTGCTACGTCGTTCAGCGAATCGTTTTCGGCTGGCTGCATGGCCACCACCGGGTCTATCGCCGAAACTTCCACGGTATCATTTTCGAGCTGTCGCACAATGACGTTGCAGGGAAGCATCAGGCCAATTTTTGTTTCGCTTTGCAAAGCCTCGTAGGCATGCGAAGGATTGCAGGCTCCCAGAATGGTGTAGCGGGGATAATCGACGCCAAGTTTTTCTTTGAATTTCTTTTCAAGTTCTATGGTTGTTAATACGCCGAAGCCTTCGTTTTTGAGCGTTTCGGTGACGCGCGCTATGGCTTCGTCAAATTTCATCTCTACTTGTTTGCTGATGTAGTATTCCATGTCATTTTTATTAATGGTTAAACAAATGGTTTTGAACGAAAAGGTAACAATCGGGGGATTGCATTGTTTATCTCGTAAGTGTTTTGGGCGATTTGTTGCCCTTCATACCCGATTTCAAAAAGCCACCAGCAATAGCAATTGCTGTCAGTGGCAATGCTGAAGGATTTTCCAAAGAGAGGATTTAAGTAACTGTTTAGCTGGTTTCATTGATTCCCAAATCATCACGACCCCATCCCCAGCCCTTCCCCTGAAGGAGAAGGGAGGCCGGCGCACAAGCCACAGATGCGGCTTGTGCGCTGGCATTCTCCCCCTTCAGGGGGAGTTAGAGGGGGTCATTGATAATGACCATTTTGAACATAGTTGATAAAAGCATGCTAAATAGATACGAATTTAAAAGAATAAAACCTTATGCTGTGGTGTCTTTTACAAAAACTACCAGCACGGCTGCCAACACCATAGATCCGCCACCGAGCATGATGGTATAAATGGCCTGACCATCAAATAGCGTTTTGGTGAAAAACCCCAGCAGCGTAGCAGCAAGGATTTGTGGGATGACGATAAAAAAGTTGAAGATGCCCATATAAATTCCCATTTTATTTACAGGCAAAGCGCCCGAAAGGATGGCATACGGCATACTCAGGATGCTTGCCCAGGCAATGCCCACACCTACCATCGAGAGCAGCAGCCAGTCGGGATCGGTGATAAAAAACATGGAGGCCAGACCCAGGCCGCCGAGCAGCAAAGAGATCATATGTGTAGCTTTGCGGCTGGTGGCGCGCGCCAGCACCGGAAGCAGGAAAGCCACCAAAGCAGCAAAGCCATTATAAACCGCAAAGAGAACGCCCACCCAGTCGGCGCCGGTATTGTAAAGTGCGCTGGTGGTGTCGCTGGTGCCATACACATGTTCGGTAACGGCGGCTGTGGTGTAAATCCACATGGCGAAAAGGGCAAACCACGAGAAAAATTGTACCAGCGCCAGTTGCACCATCGTGGAAGGCATCTTCGAAAAGTCGTCCATAATTTCTACAAGCGCATTTTTTTTATTCATATTTTGTTGCCTTCCGGCGATAATCTGGATGGCGCCAAAAAATATCAACCCTACCGACAGAATATAAAGCTCTGCTTCGAGATTTACAAAATAAATCACCAGCGTAAAAACAGCTCCGATGCCGGCAAACAAAGCCCCCACACTTATTTTCTTTTTGCCGGGACTCTGTTGCAAATCGAAAGCATCGTCGTGCATTATTGGTTTTGTAACGGGGACTTCCTCCTCAAAACTCTTTAGCTCTTCCGGCGAATATTCGTGTGAGCGAAACACCGTCCACAGCACTGCCGAGAGAAACACAAAAGCGCCAATATAAAACGACCACTGTACCGATGGTGGAATCTCGCCTTCGGGAGCGGTGTTGGCAATGCCCAGCCAGTTGGTCATGATGTAGGGCAGGGCAGAGGCCACCACGGCGCCGGTTCCGATAAAAAAACTCTGCATGGCAAATCCCTGCGTGCGCTGTTCGTCGGGCAGCATGTCGCCCACGAAAGCGCGGAAAGGTTCCATCGAAATGTTGATGGAGGCATCCAAAATCCACAACATTCCGGCGGCTACCCACAGTGCCGGCGAGTTGGGCATGATGAGCAAGGCCAACGAAGCCAGGATAGCTCCTACCAGAAAGTAAGGCCGCCGCCGTCCGAGACGCCCCCAGGTGTTGTCGCTCATGTGTCCGATGATGGGCTGGATGAGTAAGCCCGTTACCGGAGCGGCAATCCATAGTATCGGGATGTCGTCGACATTGGCGCCCAACGTTTGGAAAATCCGGCTTACATTGGCATTTTGCAATGCAAAGCCAAACTGGATTCCTAAAAATCCAAAACTCATATTCCATATCTGCCAAAACGAGAGGTGTGGTTTCCGTGCCATTTTTTTTAAACTCCTTATTTTTTCTGTTGTTACTTTACAGCGGGCAAATTTAATTTAAAATACCTTTTATGCTAATTTTGCCGCCTTCAGATTAAAAGACTAAAAAAGCAATGCAGCATGAAGTTTAAGTTTACTTTGCGAAATGTTTTTTTTGTGACCAACATCCTCATTCTGGCATTGCTCACGCCGTTTGTGCTGGTGCCGGCTTTGCTTGCCTACCTTTTTCGCGCGCACCGCTTTGCCGATCGCTATACCAATGCCATGAGTTCGTATTATGCCCGTCACATGTATTTCGTTGGCGGTGCCAAAGTAAAAATTCATGGATTGCACAATCTGCCGTCGAGCAACCGGGTGTGTTTTGTGAGCAACCATCAGGGAATTGCTGATATTCCGCTAATAGTTGGATTCATCCCAAAAACAATTGGTTTTATTGCTAAAAAGGAACTGGGGCGTGTTCCGTTTCTCAACATCTGGATGCGCGCCATGCATTGCCTGCTGATCGACCGCGGCAACGTGCGGCAGTCGCTCACCATTATCGAGCGCGGCAGCAGGCAGATACAGCAGGGACATCCCATGGTGATATTTCCGGAAGGCACACGAAGCCGCAGCCGGCGCATGGGAGCTTTTAAGCCCGGCGCATTCAAGTTGGTGCTCGGCGCCAACGCCATAGCCGTGCCACTTACCATCGACGGCACCTACAAAATTGTGGAAGCTACCGGCAAAATCACGCCTGTTACGGTGCAGCTCACTATACATCCGCCGGTGGATGTGAGCAAGCTAAGCGAAGAACAAAAGAAAACGCTGCACAGCGACTTTGCCCGGATCATTGCCTCAGCACTTTCGTAAAATTCAAAATAACCAACGGTGTCGCTCTAAGCGACGCCGTTGGTAAACCTTGCGCTTTGCGCCTCGCGTCCCGCGCCCTTCGCCCTGCTTTCAAAAAGGAATATCGAATACCGAATACTGAATGTCGAATGTAGAAGTGGGAGAATTTTCTGAAAATCTGAATTCTTTGAAACGTTCAGTAAGTAACAGCAACTGCGATCCGGAAAAACCAACGGTGTCGCTCTAAGCGACGCGGTTGGTAAACCTTGCGCTTTGCGCCTCGCGTCCCGCGCCCTTCGCCCTGCTTTCAAAAAGGAATATCGAATACCGAATACTGAATGTCGAATGTAGAAGTGGGAGAATTTTCTGAGAATCTGAATTCTTTGAAACGTTCAGTAAGTAAACAGCAACTGCGATCCGGAAAAACCAACGGTGTCGCTCTAAGCGACGCCGTTGGTAAACCTTGCGCTTTGCGCCTCGCGTCCCGCGCCCCGTGCCACCACGCCCTTATTCCACCCGCGTCCAGTAGGTGGTGCGCCCCAGCAAAGATATGCCGATGTAGCCACGCACCTTTAGCTTGTTTTTGGATTTGTCGGTAAACTCCATGTAGCAGCTATAGGTTTTGCCGCTTTTGGGATCGTAAATTTTGCCGCTTTCCCACTCGTCATCGCCATCGAATACAAATCCCGAAAGCAATTGCAATCCCATCAAGGGACGCTTTTGTAATGTAGTATCCGGGTTTTTGTCGTCGAGTTTGGCTTTGCCGGTTTCCGGGTCAAGAGGGGTTTTGAGCCATACGATTTCACCGTAATATTTCCCGTCGCGGTTTTCGATTTCCACATGGGCATCTTTGTCTTCGTTGAGCCAGATACCTGTTATTTGATCGGCGGCTACCTGTGCCGAGGCATTGCCCGGAGCAAAAACAAGCGAAAACATTATGATCATTATGATGCTGAGGGAGCGTGTTGTGTTTTTCATCATTGCAGTTATTTATTAATAAAAAAAATGAAGGCATCGTAAAACAAGGCTAAAGTCAAAAGGTTTGGAATCGCCATAAATACCATGTATTTGGATTTACCTTTTAGGGATTTTTGACATTGGAATTTATTTGTCTTTTGACATTTGTTTCTTGAGATTTCTTTAATAAAGTGTGTCAATTGCAAGATACTGACTTATAATCTCCAATCAATTTCGCTGATGCCATGCTGCTTCAGATAGCTGTTGGTTTTGGAAAAATGGTGATTGCCAAAAAAACCACGGCTTGCCGAAAGTGGCGAAGGATGCGGCGAGGTGAGGATGCAGTGTTTCTCCGCATCGATCAGGCGCTGTTTGTTGATGGCATAATTCCCCCACAGCAGAAACACCAGATGCTCGCGTTGGGTGGCGAGCTTTTGGATGGCTGCGTCGGTGAAAGTTTCCCATCCTTTGTTTTGGTGCGATCCGGCCACTCCTGCCCGCACGGTAAGTGTGGCGTTGAGCAGCAGCACGCCTTGTTCGGCCCATCGGCTCAGGTCGCCATGGGTGGGCACAGGCAAACCCAGATCGCTTTGTAGCTCTTTAAAAATATTCACCAGCGACGGCGGCGGCGCCACGCCCTGCATCACCGAAAAACAAAGCCCATGCGCCTGACCAGGGCCATGATACGGATCCTGCCCGAGTATCACTACTTTTACCTTGTCGAAAGGCGTGAGATCGAAAGCGTTGAAGATGTGTTTTCCGGCGGGATACACCCGGTGTTGTTGTCGCTCATGCAGCAAAAAATCTTTGAGTTGCGCAAAGTAAGCCGACTGGAAATGCTCCTCGAGGGCGGCTCCCCAGCCAGCCTCAATCGTTGGGTTTACGGTAGCCATGATAGCGAAAAATTTGTTTTAGGATACAACATCATTTATAAAATAGCGGCAATATTATGTTTAAAATTCTGTTTATTACAAAAAATTGCAATTGTCGCTCCCTGCGTGCAATAATTAATACATGATGCGTACAAATATGAAAAAAGTTTCGAGAATGATCGTTTTGGTGGCAGCCCTGCTCATGTTGGGTTTTGCGATGAATGCCTGTAAATCGTCTCACAATTGTTCGGCGTATGGTGAAGTTCAAAAATACCAGAAAGAGGTTCGTCCATAATCTTGCCATAGTGCCTGCTGGGCTGACGGACAAACAAATGAAATTCCAATGTTCAGGAAAATTGCTTTCATAATGTTGATAATGCTGCTGGCTGCCGGAGCATTACCGCTGCGGGCACAGCAGGATAAGGAGGCTCGCTTCGATCAGATCGATACCATCCTCAACAAAGTAATCCTGAAACGCGAAATCATGGGTGGCGCCATGGCGCATACCAGCGGCTGGGGGTTTATCTTCCGAAAGGCCTACAATCAGAATGCTTTCGTTAAAAATGTATGGGAGATCGAGGTTTTTGGGATTCGTGCCGACAAACAGGTGCGCATCAATTATTACGGCGCCTACTACAGCGATGCCAACAGCTATGTGTACGGGAAACTCAACAAAGTTTACGATCTGCGCAGCGGCTTCGGGCAGCAACACTTGCTCAACAGCAAGCCTTACTGGGGTGGGGTAGAGGTGCGGCTGGCTTATTACGGGGGCATCAGTATCGGCATCAGCAAGCCCATCTATCTCTATATTTTTAATGAGGACATCTACGAGTCACCGGAATCCAAACGCTATGATCCTGACAAACATTTTGTGGATAACATCTATGGACGCGCCCCTTTTATCGACGGGCTGCAGAAAACAACTTTTCATCCGGGCGGCTACCTCAAAGGGGGCTTGTCATTCGACTTTGGCGCCTACAACACCAGCATCAGAGCGTTGGAGGTAGGTGCAATGATCGACGCTTACATTACGCCCATCGCACTCATGGCCTTTGAGAATAAGCACTATTATTTCTTCAATTTTTATCTCAACCTCACCTTCGGCAAGCGATACAACAGGTTGTAATAACTTCTTGTTAAAGAATCCGCGAATTCACACGAATTCAATTTTAAAAAAAAACCACAGAAGTCACGATAGAAAAAACCACAGAGTACACGGAGTTTTTTCACAGAGAGCACGGAGGAAATTCAAGGACATCAGTGCTGTTGTGGTTAAAAAATAATTAGCGGTAATTAGCTCAATTGGCGAAAATTAGCGGACAAGAAAACCTTCCGCGAATTCACACGAATTAGTCGAATTCACACGAGAAAAGCATTAAGAACTTTTCCTCTGCGTCTCCGCGTCTCCGCGGTGAAAAACAAAGAAAAACCACAGAGGGCACGGAGTTTTTTCACAGAGAGCACAGAGATTTTACTCCGTTTCCTCTGCGTCTTCTCTGCGTTCTCTGTGGTTAAAAAAATTAGCGGTAATTAGCTCAATTGGCAAAAATTAGCGAACGGTCAAAAAGAATCCACGAATTCACACGAATTGGGCGAATGAACACGAATTCATAATTTTAAAATAAAAACAAAGAAAAACCACAGAGGACACGGAGCTTTTTCACAAAGTGCACAGAGACTTTCCTCCGTTTCCTCTCCTGAGTTTGACACCTTCATCGACTTTGACCCTCTGAAAGCCCTGTAAACACTGGAAAGTTGTTTCGATTTTGCAAAAGTTGTAGTGCGAAAACATTTTGGTCACTTCGATCATAACCCCTATT
>Ga0265295_1000691_pt1 | contig 64995 bp, 62 predicted proteins | sample Munlansysbiofilm_FD_192503 | JGI IMG/M metagenome (GOLD analysis project Ga0265295, IMG submission 192503) | Leachate microbial communities from a municipal landfill in Southern Ontario, Canada - Methane capture system biofilm | ecosystem: Engineered > Solid waste > Landfill > Unclassified ... | reverse complement strand
CAATACAAAATTTTATAGTTGATTCTCTAAACTCTTGTGAGTAATTACTTTTTCTCATTTTTATTCTCCGCTTTCACTAATTTTAACATAGTTATTTTCTATGTCCTATTTAGTGTAGCCAGATCAATGTTTCAACTAAGAATATACCACTACCGCATGCGGGATCAATTACTTTACAGCTATAACTATTTGGATTTTTAGTAAAATAATCATCAATTGTATACTTTAAAATATAATCTACTAAAAATGTTGGTGTATAAAATGCTCCATTTAGGGATTGTGCTTCTTCTCCTATAAAACTTTCATATACATTTGAAATAAATTCAATAGGAATTATAGAAAAATCATATATATCAAAAAGAGATCTCTGCCCTGTTTTTATTTCCGTACCAGCCACTAACTCTGATAAGACTTTTAATTGAATTTCATTAATTAAATTTTCTTCATTCTCTAGAATAGGAAACCAATCACCATTAAAACCATCATGGGACTTTAAATATCTAAATAGTTCATACGTTTCTTTTTTATTATTTAATATAGATACAAATTTATCATTATTTAATAATTGTTTTTCACCATTATGAGATAGTTTAACTTTTCGATCGATTAAATATCTTATAAAAATAATCCTACCAAGTAAAGCATTTGCTAACTCTTTATTAATACCTTGTCCTAAAAGTTTGAATCTTGCATTTTTAATATTTTCTAGTAATTTTTTATCAATTTTATTTTCTGTTTTCTTAAAGATATCTTGATTAAAATAATCTCCACTAATTATTGAAAGATAATTAAATTTTTTTTTATCTAATTCTTCTAATAAAAATTCACCATTATCTATAATAAACTCATATGCATTATACAATTCAAAATCATTTTCTGTTTCAATAAAAACAATAGGTGCTTCCGAAAAATTCCAACATTGTTTAAAAATTAATTCTTTATTCTTATGATTTTCAAAAAAAAGAATTAAAGGTTTACCTACAGAAATCAAAATAGCGTATGGACTAATTTCCATTTCATGAAGAGATCTATTCATACGTAAGGGGAGTTGTTCTATATTAATATTTTTTATATAAAAATAAATATTTTCTTTTTCTAAAAAATCATATTTATTAAATACATTTTCCATAATATTAATCCTCCCTTCTTAAAATAAGCTTCTTTATTGTATCCAATTTATTTTATATTTAGGCTTAAAATAGTATATTTAATATTCTATTTTAATGTGAAAGGATATATTGAAAAAAATAAAAAGAGAATATACTGTTATATTTTCAAGTATGACAAAGGAAGAATTTATAAAAAAATTGGAAAAATTGAATTTATCAAAAGCACAATTATCAAGAGAAATGGGAATTTCTTATTCGACAGTAAAATCTTGGTACCAAGATAATAAAAAAATGCCATTATATGCTCAGAAATATCTAGAATTATTAATTGAATTAAAGAAATTTAGAGATTTAGAAAAAGATATTAGAATTTTAAAAAAAACTTTATCAAATATATGAATATATTATTCCTTGATAAGTTTATATGACCTTTTAAATCCTTTATGAATACTAGGATGGCATCCAACAATTTCAGCAACATTTATAATATTAACTCGGTTACCAATATTTTTTAGATATTTTACAGCTCCTAGAACTTCACTTTCAACTATTTCTCTTTCTTTTTTATTTTCCATTGGTATTAAATCAAAGATTAAATTTTTGTACCAAAAAGAAGCGTTTTTAAATCCATGTAAAAAATCTCTATAAGTTGTACTATTTTCTTTTGCAAATTTTTGAAGATTATTTGGAAAATTTTGAAATAAGAAATAGACCATTGCTGTTAAGAAAAAATCTTTATAAATCATACTTGCTTTTTTTGAATTGTAGTTTTTTAGTTTTTTGCAAAGATTTTTATATTCATTTATTAAAGGAAAATCATCTAAAATTATGACTTCTTTTTTATCAAGTAAAGATGCAAATCTCTTAAAACTATCAAATAAAAAAACTGAATGAACTTTTTTATTATTTATTATAAAATAACCTCTATTTAAGCCTTCCTCAAACCATTTTACAGCTTTAAGTCCATAATTATAATTTGATTGAATTTTTGTAAGAAGAGTAGTTCTTAAATCTTTTTCACATTTACTACAAAATGCTAAATTTTTGTTATGAGTTATTTTTGAAAAATTAATCCTTTCATAGCATACCCAACATCTATCTGTTAAAAATATTTCATGTTTTGTGCAAACATTATAAAATTGGTATCTCCATTTTTTTCTAAAATATGGAATTTTGTCTTCAGCTAAACATTGAGGACAATACATTAATCCATAATGGTTTCTTTTATCTACAAGTTTTCTAATTTGATTTGGAGGATATAAATTATTATCACTACAAGAAAACAGGTAACCTTCTTCACTTCGTAGAGACATTTTAAAAATATCTTTTTTTGTAAGATTTGATTTATTTACTAAAGCTTCAAATAACTTTTCATCATATAAAAAATCTAAATCAGTTCTTGCAATAGAATTACCTTCCTTTTTTACATATAAACTTAAAAAAATAGATAATTTTCTTTTATGTTCAATGGCAACTCTTGTTAGCCATGAGCTTAAAAGTTCACCTTCAAAAGGTTGAGGCACTATCAAAAAGAAATAGTTCTGAATCCATGAAGTATCTCTTTTTCTCTTTGCCATTTTACAACTTTGGTAAATATTCTATATCATCAACTGTAATATATTCTCTTTTCGATTGTATTGCTTTTATTGATTTTTTTTAATAGATTTACAGTTTTGCCAATTAACCCTTCAGATTGATAAAATAACTTATTTATTAATTCATGATTTTGTGCCATATTAGAAGCTTGCTTAAGAGGTAAACATCTTTCATATGTTGCTACAAATGACCTAAATTTTTTATCATTATTCCATCTAGGTAATTCAAGAGCAGGAAATCTACTACTTGTTTCATTTCCTATTGATAGTGCTGAATAAGCCTCTCTAGTACCAGTTAAAACTATTGTTAGAGATAAGCTATTGCTTAATTGTTTTAAATCATCAATAAAGGTTCTTTGTTTATTTAAATTCCCTCTTAATGAACTATGAATCTCATCAATTAAAATCATTCTAGTACCTAATTTATTTAAATGATGTTTTGCAAGATGAGCTTTTGTTGCAACTTTATCAATTCTATTTTGTGGTACGCATAGTTCATCAAGTATTAAGCTGTATAATCTACTTTCATCTGGAATTGTAGGTGCTTGAAAATATATTATTGGTATTTCATAAATAGCTTCACCATCTTTTGTGACATAATCAAGTTTTGTTTTATGTAGTTCATACATTCTTTTTAGAATCGCAGTTTTACCATTATTTGAATCTCCATATATTAGTAATCCTTCGTGTCTCATTTGTGGTGGATCTAAAAATTTATCTTCTAAAATTTCTATTAATTTAACTGCTGCACCATAACCAATCCAATGGTCTTTTTTACAATACAAGATTCTTTCTTCATCACTTTTGCCTAAGTATTCAATAGCTTCTGGTATTAAATTTCTTTCATTCATAAATTTAGCCTATAGGGTATATTTCAAAATCTGATTCATCTTCATCATTTGTATTGTTATATGTGTTAGATAGTGGCTTATTTTCTTTGTAATCTATTCTATCTTTGTCATTTTTTAAAGTTTTTTCTTGATGTTTTTTAGAAGTATCTTTTCTTCTCACTAATTTTTTCTCTTCTTTTGCTTGTGCAACATAAGAGTGTAATCTTTCATGTGCTTCAAAAATATCATGCTGTTCTAATTCTCTTCCAGATACTTTTTTTCTAGCTTCTGCAATAGAAGCTCTTAATTCTGATAAATTCATTTTAGGTTTTCTTATATCAGCATATGGAACAGTTATATAATCTTGTATATCTTCATCGTAAATATAAATTTTACTAATGTCTCTTGGATCCCGTCTACAAATTACTGTTTTCCCCACTTCAGGTTTTAATTTTTTATATTGAGTTGGAATGATATATTTTCTAAGCGTTTCACTAAAGTAAGTAATATAGTCAATTGTAATTCCATTTTTTTGAACAGTTCTGTTAATTCCAGGAAGTAAAGCCATTCTAAGTTTTAAAGTATTTGCAACAGTTACAGGTAGAAATGGAATAGATTTGTCTTCTCCAACACCATATAAACCTTGATAAAATTTTTCTTCAGGAGTCATTCCTAAAGAGCTATGTTCTGTTTTATGATAAACATTTATTACAAAATCTAGATACCATTTTTCTAAATTATCTATTGTCATAACAGCATTACCATCAGAATCAAATTGCCTTTTTCAAAAATATTTGAAAAAGTACTTCCTGGTAATGTATGAACTTTTTTCATACATGTACCAATAACTCTTTCTATTGCTCCACCAAATTCAGGTCTTGCTACTGGTCTATAAATATCCTCGATTCTATATTCTTTACAAAAGTTTTGTAAGCTTATACTTGTAAATTCTTTAGCATTATCCATATGGACTTTTTTTGGTAATCCATAAACTGGCCATTCTCCTTTAATTCCATACTTTTTAATGAAATCATCTTTTGGTAAAATTGCATTTAATAAACATTGTCCAACACTAAAATAACTTGGTGCTTCTAAAGATATATAAAAACCAAAAATCATTCTACTATAAACATCAATAGCAACTGTAATAAATGGTCTTCCAATTGGTTTTCTTGTTTCATCATCAACTAAAATAACATCGACTTTAGTATGATCTATTTGGATAATATCTAAAGGCATTTTTACTTCAGGAAAATTGCTAGGCATTCCTCTTGTTTCATTGATCTTTATACCTTTTCTATTTTTAGCAATTATTTTTGGATGTAAGTTATTAATTCTATTTCGTATAGTATTTTTAGTAGGTGCTTTAATATTTAAATTTCTACATTTATATACTATTTCATCATAAATCATTTGCAGTGGATATTGTTGTTTATTTAAATAATATTCTTCTATAACATCATTGATTACAGTATCAACTGATTCATTTAATCTACTTTTACCTTTGGCTCCACAAAATTCTCTTTTTGATGATAAAGAACTAATACTTCTATATTGTTTATAAGTATTCAGCCATCTATAAATAGTTGCAATACCTTTTTTATATTTTTTGGCAACTTTTAGTACATCATTTGCACTTCGGTCTTTTTTATCTATTAAAGATTTTATAATTTCAAATCTTTCGTTTGCTTTCTCAAAATCTTTTTCACTTAGATCAACTAATGTTTTTTTATTTTCTTTTATATTTTTTGGCTCTACTATTAGTTCATGGACTTTAACGATTTTTTCATTAAATGGAGAAGTATCTCTTTTGAGTAAAACTTCATTAAAAGAAGGATAACCTTTAATGATATATTCTAAGTCTTTATAAAATATTTTTGAATCAATTTCAAATTTAATTATATTACTCATAAGATAGCTCCACTAATGAATTCATAGTAATTTTTGATAACTCTAAATTAGTTTTTAGTTTTTCTTTGCATACCAAATCCCAAATACAATTTGAAATAAGTCCGTATTCTATAGGGTTTTTTGATATTAAGTTTGCCAAGTCAAAAGCAGATATTTTATTATTTTTATTAACTATCTTTAATATTTGATCTTCATATTTGTTTTCAATAGGTTGTAATTTGTATCTATATAAAAAATCCAAATTATCTAAATATGTTTCACTATGTATTTTTTCAGTATAAACTTCAAAATCCAGATTTAATTTATTTGCTGAAGTTTTTGCAGATTCAAATTTTTTTTCAAAATATTCTTTTCTTTTTTCTATTTCATTTGTGTACTTTACTTCGACTATACTGTCTTTTTTTAATGAGTTTTTACTTCTTTTGATATAACAATCTGCGCTATAAATTTTATCTTTACCATTGATACATATTTCTACTTGAGGCTGTTCTTGATATGAAATTACTTCATTATCAAATTCTAGAGATAAAAAATGAGCTTTTTCAAGTTTTGATTCAAAACCTAAAGAAGTATTATTTTTAATACTTGGAAAATGACCAGTTATAGAACGATAATTTTTTTTAATTTTACGCTGAGAAAATTTTATTGCTGAATTTTCCATTTAGGTTTTCCAAATAATTTAATTATTTTATTATATATAGATTAACTTAGTATATTATGAAATTTTTCTTCGTATTATTAATTTATATATTAATAATATTAATTATCTTTTATTTATATAAATTTAATCACAAATTAACTTTTAATAACATATAGTAGTGGTTAAGATAACTTAGATTAATTAAAAATAATTAGTTTAAAAGATTAAGGAAATATAATATGGGGAAAGTAGAATTTAATGTAGGTGCTAACGCAGTTATTCAATTAGGTGAGGATTTATATAAAAATATTTTTGGGGTATTAATTGAGTATATTACCAATTCTTATGATGCAGATGCCACTATTGTGAATATTAATGTAGATAAAAGTCGCGGACAAATTATAATTGATGATGATGGTTATGGTATGTCGCTAGACACTCTTAAAAATATTTATATGAATGTAGGCTTAAATAGAAGAAAAGATACATCTACTAGAACAAAGTTAGGTAGATTAGTGACAGGGAGAAAAGGTTTTGGAAAGTTAGCATGTTTTGGGTTATTTAAAAAATTTAGAATAGAAACAGTCCAAGATGGATTAAAAAGTACATTAAAAATTGATACTGGATATACCAAAGATGGCGATTTCTTTTATGATGCAGTAATTGATGATAAAGCAGTATCTACAAAAGAAAAAAATGGAACAAAAGTATTTTTAATTGAAAATACGCAAAATATTCCTGCGGATAAGGATATAGCTTCATCTATTGCCAAGAGATTAAATATAATGTATGGAGAAGAAAAAGATAAAGATAAATTTATTATTAAATTCGGGAATTACACAATAGATAAAGCTTTCAGAGATAATGAAGTTATTAAAGGAGCTGGCAATAAATTAAATTATTTAATTCCAAATGATATCGATAAATTTCTTACCCATACTGAAGATATTGAATATGTTAAAAATAATAAAATTAAAGGGATTATAATTGCTAGAGAAAAAACTGTTACTATAAAAGAAAATAAAGGAATAGTATTATTTGCAAGAGGTAAACTTTGTCAAGAAGCAACATATTTAAATATAAATCCATCTAATAGTTATGGATATGCTTATTTGTATGGTGAACTTCATGTAGATTTTATAGATGATGAGAAACAAGATAATATAGGAACTGATAGAACTGCACTCAAATCTACAAAAACAACAGAAAAATTATTTGATATTATTAATAAAATTCTAAAATCTTATGCAAATTTATATGATCAAGATGAAAAAGAAAAAAAAGATACTGCTATTGATAAATATAAGAATAGTGAAGATTTTAAAAGTATAAAAAGTATAATAGATTCTGTTTCTAATGAAGAAATAAAAAAAGAACTTATATCACTATTGGATATTAAAATTAAGAATAGTATAAAAGATTCATCTGTTGATAGTTCAAAAGTTAAAAATTTTAAATGGATTGCTCAAGCAATAACTCCAACATATATTTTAAAATCAGATCAAATATTTAAAAATGATGCAAAAGATAATATTTCTACTTCTTATGATACTTTGTTAGATTATATATGTAAAAAATATAACTATAAAGGGAAAGATGGAGAAACTGCTTTTAATGAAATTTATGGTGAGAATAATAAGTATGCTAAATTAAGTCAATTGGCAAATTCTCAAAATCCTGATACTCAAAGAAATATAAAAGGATCTATAAGAGAATTAGGAAAATCAATTGTTGCTATACGGAATGCAACATTTCATACTACTGATAGAAAATGTTATAATGAAACAATATCTAAAGAGAATTCAAAAAGATTTTTGGTAGTTGTAGATTTATTTTTAGAGATGGATAAATTATTTTATACAAATTAATTTATCCAAGATATAGGATTAGGCAATTGAAGAAATAATAACTTCACCAACTGCTCTTGATAAATTAACAGGAACTGCATTACCGATTTGCCTAGCTATCTGGTAATCTGTTCCGAAGAATTGATAATCTTTCGGAAAAGTTTGAATTAAAGCACCTTCTCTTAAGGATAAAGCTCTATCTTGTTCTGGATGACCAAATCTCCCACTATAGTATTGATTAAATTTTGTTGTAATTGTTGAACTCAATTTATCCCAAGCTAATCTTCCATAGTTATCAGGGAATACTTCTTTAGCTTTATGACAAGGTAATCTTAAATCTTCATTCCAAGCAGACCTTAATCCACCATTTAATGGCGTAGCTTTTATTCTTTTAAGATTGATTTCATTTAGTTCTTTTGCCCTATGTAAAATATCTCTTTTAGATGAATTATTGTGTTGTATTGGCTCTAAGTGAGAGATTACATCTTTTAAATAAATAGGTGCTTTTTTCTGAATATTATCAAATGATAAATTTAGTTTTTTTATTCTTGTAGCTATCAAAAATAGTCTTTTTCTATTTTGTGCAACTCCAAAATCTTTTGCATTTAATACTTTATATTCATACTTGTAATTATTTTTTTCAAGCATATCAATAAATTTTGAAAAGTATGGATTTTCTTCATTTAGCCTGCTTACATTTTCCATAAGTACAAAATGAGGCTTAACCCCATTAATAATTCTTCTAAATTCATCAAGGAGTGTTTTTCTTTCATCATCTTGTTTCTTTCTAGTGTTAATCATACTATATGGTTGGCAAGGTGCGCATCCAGCTAACATTGTAAAATCATTTTTTGTGGTATTTCTTTTGAAAAGTTCCTTTATTTCTTTTATAGAAATATCAACAATACTCTTATTAATAAACATTGCATTATTATTTTTTTCATAAGTTTCTTTACAAGATGGTTCAAAATCAACACCAGCAAATACATCTATACCTGCCATTTTAAGCCCACTAGTTAGACCTCCCGCTCCACTGAAGAAATCGATTGCTTTGATACTTTTCATAAAAATTCCTTAATGTTTTTATAAGTTGTATTATTTTAATATACTTTTACTTAATAAAGGTTTAAATATGAATGAAAAAAATAATAGAAAAAATGAAAATAATATTTATGGAAAAACAAGAACAAAGTCAAAGAAATCGACTTTAAATTTAGAACAATTCAAAGAGAAGATAAGATGTGTAGATATGAATATATCAAGATTTTCTAGATATTATGGCATTTCAAAACCTACAATTTATGGTTGGAGTAATCATGGTGTTCCTTTGTATGTAGAGCGTATTATCGAGTTGTTGGAAACAAATAAACAATTACATAATGGAATAAATGAGTTGTATGAAATTAATACAAAAAAAGTTAGAAAATTTTAATTAAAATTAATATTTTTTTTAAATTTAAAATATCAAGATGAAAAATATTTTTTATATAATAAAATAATTTTAAATACTTTAATTTATACTAATAAAATCACTCTTTATAATATTTTTATATTGTAATTTTATTTAGGGTATAATCTAAAAAAATAGGGAAAATTATGAGTAATATTTTAAAAGCATTTATCAACACAATAAATAGTTATCAAAGTAATATTTCAACTATGACAAATGGAAATAATCGTGCGAACAATATGGGAGATGGGCTTGAAGAGTTTATCAAGAATATTTTTGCTGGAACAATAAATGAAACAAATGAACAAAATAGATTAATTAAATTTTCACAAACTTACTCTTATAGTGGAAATAAAAATAATCCACCTGATTTGATACTACAAAATAGTGATGCAATAGAAATCAAAAAACTTGAATCTCATAATACAGCAATAGCCCTAAATAGTTCTTATCCAAAAGCAAAACTTTTTTCAAATAGTTCGATGATTACAACTACTTGTAGAAATTGTGAAAAAAATTGGACTGTAAAAGATATGCTTTATGTAATAGGTAATGTTCCAAAAAATACAAACAGTTTAAAATCTTTATGGTTGGTATATGGAGATTGTTTTTGTGCAGATAAAGAAGTATATGAAAGAATAAAAGATACTATTTCAATAGGTATCACAACTATCCCAAATGTAGAATTTACAGAGACAAACGAAATTGGGAAAGTAAAAAAAGTAGACCCACTTGGAATCACAGACCTTAGAATTCGAGGAATGTGGCATATTGAAAATCCTACAAAAATATTTAATTACCTTTATAAATATGATGAAACAAAATCTTTTCAACTTATCTGTTTGATGAAAAAAGAGAAATATGAATCATTGCCTTTAGTAGATAGACAAATACTAGAAAATTTGAATAATCCAAATGTTAGTGTAAGTGATGTGAGAATCAAAAATCCAAATAATCCTGTTCAGTTGATGGATGGTAAATTGTTGGTGTTTAAAATTTAATCAAGGACTAAAAATGATTTTAAAAAGTTTAATTCTAAAAAACTTCAGAGCATATAAAGACATAAAAGTTAATTTTGATGAACATATGAATGTTATAATTGGTCAAAACGATGTTGGAAAATCAACGATTCTTGAAGCATTAGATATATTTTTTGGACAAGAAGTAATAAAAATTGATATAACAGATTTTAATAAAGATAAAGAAGGCGATAAAATTGTCATTGGTGTTGAATTTGAGGTTGATGATAATTTAAAAGTTGTTATAGATACAACAAATCCTACTAATCTAAAAGATGAATTTCTTTTAAATCAAAATGGATTCTTAGAAATATTAAAAGAATATGAAATCAAAAACGACAAACTGCAAAAAGAAAAAATTCTAATTAATGCAAATTATCCAAATATATTTGATTTACCATTAGTCAATATTAAAATTACTGAATTAAAAAAATTATTGGCAACTTACAAACTTACATCTGATAGTAATTCAAAAAGTGCAGAAATTAGAAAAACTTTATATGAAAATTTAATAAAAGAAGATACTGAATTTAAATTAACAATAATTGATATATCTAAAATTGATGAAAAAAGTGTATGGGAAAGTTTAGAAAAAGAGTTACCACTTTATTTTTTATTTCAAAGTGATAGAGCAAATAAGGATAGTGATGGAGATATACAAAATCCTCTTAAAAGTGCAACGAAAAAGATAGTTGCAGATTTTGAGGAAGATTTTAAAAAAATCAAAAATGATTTAGAAGCTAAATTAGTCCAAATAGGTACAGAAACTATTATAAAAATGAAAGATATGGGATTAGAAGTTGCAAACAATCTTATTCCAAAGGTAAGTAATAAAAATTTAGATTCATTATTTTCATTTAGCTTAGAAAGTGATGATGGAATCGCCTTAAACAAAAGAGGTAGTGGATTTAGAAGAATGGTTATGCTAAATTATTTTAGAGCTGAAGCTGAAAGAAAAATTGTTGAAAAAAACAATAAAAATGTAATATATGCTATTGAAGAACCTGAAACTGCTCAACACCCAAATCACCAAAAAATGCTGATTGAAGCACTAATAGAATTGTCAAACAAAGATAATCATCAAATTATTATCACAACTCATACACCTGAAATTGCAAAGATGGTTAATGAAAATAATCTCATAATTATAAAAAAAGATAATAAAAATAATCCAAGTTTAATTGAAAATCATGATGATAAATTAAATGCCATTGTAGAAACATTAGGAATTTTACCAAGTTTAAATTTAGAAAAAATTCAAAAAGTAAAAGTTGTAGTTTGTGTTGAAGGATACACAGATATTGAGTTTCTAAAAAATATTAATCAAAATATTCAAGAATTTAAAGAAATTATAGATGTCAATGAAGATTATATCTTATTTGTATTTCTAGGAGGTGGAACATTACAACATTATATTAATTATAGATATTTGGATAAGCTAGATGTACCACAAATTCACATTTATGATAGTGATTATAATCAAATAGATACAAAACTACATTATCAATATCAAAAATATATAGATGAAATAAACAATAAGCCAGACTTTCATTATGGATTTATGACACAAAAAGCCGAAATGGAAAATTATATTCACCCTGATATAATTAAAACTTGTTATCAAATTAATACTAGTTTTCATAGCGGAGCTAGTGATTGGTTAGAGAAATGGTCAAGAAAATATATTCCACATTTTATAAATAGTAATTCTGATAAATCAAATCCTACTATTGAGCCTATTTCAAGTAAACGCATGTCAAAAAAGCATTTAGCTACTGAATTATCAAAACAAATAACAAAAGAACATTTAGAAGAATTACTAGCATTTGATGAAATTAAAAGTTGGTTTGAGAAAATAAAAGAGTTGGCTCAATGAATATAATATCTCTATTCTCAGGTGCTGGTGGTTTAGACTTAGGTTTTCACCAAGCAGGATTTAATACTATTTGGGCAAATGAATATGATAAAGAAATTTGGGAAACATTTGAAACAAATTTTTCAGATACAAAACTTGATAAAAGAAGTATTGTAAATATTCCATCAAGTGAAATTCCTGATGCTATTGGACTTATTGGTGGACCTCCATGTCAAAGTTGGAGTGAAGCAGGAAGTTTAAGAGGAATAAATGACAAAAGAGGACAACTGTTTTTTGAATTTATTCGAGTTTTAAGAGATAAAAAACCTCTATTTTTCTTAGCTGAAAATGTATCAGGGATGTTGGCTTCAAGACATAGTGATGCTTTAGAAAATATCAAAAATCATTTTAAAGATAGTGGTTATAACTTATCTTTTAAACTTTTAAATGCTTCTGATTATGGAGTTGCACAAGACAGAGAAAGAGTGTTTTTTATAGGATTTAGAGATGATTTAGATATAACTTTTAAGTTTCCCAAAAAACTTCATCATAAAAAAACACTCAAAGATGTAATTTGGGATTTAAAAGATAATTCTACAATTCCTGATGAAAAAAACTATACTTTAAACTCTTGTCAAGTTTTAAATCATGAGTATATGTTGGGTGGATTTTCTTCTATGTACATGTCAAGAAATCGGGTAAGAAGTTGGGATGAACAATCATTTACAATTCAGGCAGGTGGACGTCATGCACCACTTCACCCACAAGCTCCAAAAATGGAAAAGGTTGGAAAAGATAAACAAGCTTTTATAAGTGGCTATGAACATTTATATAGAAGATTGAGTATTAGAGAGTGTGCTAGAATCCAGTCATTCCCTGATAATCATAAGTTTTGTTACAAAAATTTAAGTGCTGGATATAAAATGGTTGGAAATGCTGTTCCACCCACTCTAGCTTTTCATTTGGCAAAAAAGATTATGGAAGTTTTAAAAGAAAGAGTAGACAAGGCTTCATAGTGCATAGGTTTTCTTGCTGATAAGAAATTTTAATTTAAATTTTTTAGTTCATTTAGACATGCAATATTAATTATATGCTTGTAGATCCTATAATATCTATTATGACTCACTGAATGTTAATATTATCAATTTTTATTGTACACATATAAAATTGATTTTAATAAAAAGTATTATAAAATGATTTAAAAAAGAACTTATAATATTAAAAATCTATTATCAATTTATTTTGAATATGACAATGTTTTTAAAACAAAAGTAGATAGTTTTATCTATCTACTTTAAAGAGATTGTAATATTTCCCGTAGTTACATCTACATTGTATTTAGATGGATTATCGCTAAGTTCTACAGCAACTCTAAAGAAACCTGCATTTTTATGATTTCCTACTGTTAAGCTTTTGAAATTTGTATCCAAAAAAGTCTCTCTTTGTGTTGCAAAGTCAGTTTTTGCTTTGAAATCAAATACAATTTTATTCTCTTTATCAAGATTAAACTTTTTTGTAACCTTATAATCAGTCATAATATGAAGTTTATTATCAGCAATTGATATTTTTAAAAAAGGTAAAACAGTTTTTTCAATACTAAAAGTTCTAACACCCTCTTGAGTAGTTTCATCTTCACTAAGTACATCGGCTCTAGGTTTTACAAAAACAACTTGTTCTGGCTCTTTTTTGATATTTTCAAGCTCTTTTTTGATATTTTCAAGCTCTTTAGCTTTTTGTTCATTTTGTTTGTTTGTTTTTGAAATTATTGCATCAAGCTCTTTTTTAGTAACAACTTTCTCTTCAGGTTTTTTTACAACTGGTGCAACTTTCTCTTTTGGTGAAGTTTTTTCATCAATCTCTTTTTGGATTTTTTGAATATACATCTCTTCTTGAATAGACTCTTTAATCTCTAGGCTATTATCAACATTTTCATTATAATTTGAAAAAGGGTTTTCCCTAGCTTCTAATGAGATTGTTAAAACAGCTAATAACAAAATTTTAGGTAATTTTTTCATTCTTCTGGCTCCAAGTTTTTAAGTTCAAAATACTCTTTTTGTAATCTAGCATTTTCTTGTTGTAGGCGTAAATTTTCACTCTCTAAGTATACTTTTTTATACTTTAATGAATTATAAACTTTAAGAGAATTATCTCCAACTAAAAGAAGATTTGCAAAGTGATATGCAAGAAATATTGTAAATAGTGCCAAAAATGTGGCAAAAACTATAAATCTTGCTTTCTCACTTAGTTTTTTCATTATTTTTTAGAGAAAGGTTGTTTCCCTAAATATTCACTATAAGCAATCTCTGAACCAATTTCAAGAAGTCTATTATATTTTGCAATTCTATCACTTCTTGCTGTGCTTCCTGTTTTAATTTGTCCACAGTTTAATGCAACAGCAAAATCAGCAATAAATGCATCTTCACTCTCTCCACTTCTATGACTCATAATACAATTGTAGTTATTTCTTTGAGCAAGTCTGATTGTTTGCATAGTTTCACTTACACTTCCAATTTGGTTTGGCTTAATTAACACTGCATTTGCAATCTGTTTTTTAATACCTTCAGCAACAATAGCTGCATTTGTAACAAATAGATCATCTCCAACTAATTGAACTTTGTTTCCAAGTTTTTCAGTTAGGATTTTCCATCCATCCCAATCATCTTCGCTTAAACCATCTTCAATTGAAACAATTGGATATTTAGAGCATAAATCAGCATAATAATCAACAAGCTGTGCTGAAGTTAATTCTCTATTTTCACCTTTTAAAACATATTTTTTTGTTTTCTCATCAATTAACTCACTAGCTGCAACATCAAGAGCAATAGATATTTGCTCTCCAGCTTTATATCCAGCTTTTTCAATTGCACTCATAATAACAGAAATTGGTTCTTCATTTGATTTTAAGTTTGGAGCAAATCCACCCTCATCACCAACTGCTGTACTTTCACCCATTGCATCAATTATTTTTTTAAGGTGTTGATAAATCTCTGCAACTGCTCTTAAACCTTCATTGAAGTTTTCAAAACCTGTTGGCATAATCATATACTCTTGGAAATCTACAGAGTTATTTGCATGCTCTCCACCATTTATAATATTAAACATAGGAACAGGCATAGTCATAGCATTTGCTCCACCAAGATATCTATAAAGTGGCATATTAAGTGAAGTTGCAGCTGCTCGTGCTACTGCCATAGAAACACCTAAAACAGCATTTGCTCCAAGGTTTGAGTAGTTGTTTGTTCCATCAATTTCTTTCATAATGGCATCAATTTCAGCTTGATTAAATGGACTTTGTCCAATTAACTCATCTGCAATTTTTGTATTTACATTTTCAACAGCTTTTAGAACACCTTTACCTAAAAATCTATTATCCCCATCTCTTAACTCTAGGGCTTCTCTTTTTCCTGTACTTGCACCACTTGGAACTATTGCATTTGCTTTTGTACCATCACTTAAAATTACAGTTGCTCTAACAGTTGGATTTCCTCTTGAATCCATAACTTCATCAGCATAAATATTGTCAATATATACCACAAGGTCTCCTAAATTAAAATTTTTTGCTACGATTATATCTAAAAAAAAATTGGGATTTCCTTTATTACTTATATTTAAATATATAAAGGAAAAAGTTTAAAAAACTCTATTTTTCGTCTGGCATTAAATGCATATGTTTAGCAATTTTGAAACCAAGTTTTTCAAGTGCTTCAACATCATCTTTTGGAGTTTTTCCAGCAGTTGTAAGATAATCTCCAATTACAAAAGCGTTTGCTCCACGCTTAAAAATCTCATACTGTCTATCACCAAACATTAACTCTCTTCCACCAGCAACCATTATTTTATGTGCATTTGGAATCATTTTTCTAGCAAGTTCTACTAACTCAAAAGCTTGTTCAATATCAATTGAATTTTCAACTATTGGTAGAGCTTCATTTGGGTGAAAGAAGTTTAAAGGTACATTCATAGGATCAAGTGAGTTTATAGCTTCAAGCATAGATACTCTATCTTCTTGAGTCTCTCCCATTCCAAAAATTCCACCACAAACAAGTTTTAATCCAGCCTCTTTTACATTTAGACAAGTTTGGTATCTCTCATCCCATGTGTGAGTTGTACAGATTGTTGGATAAAAATCTCTTGAAGTCTCTAAATTATGGTTATAGTTATCAACCCCAGCAGCTTTTAGCTCTTTTAGTTGCTCAACAGTTGCAATACCATTACAAGCGATTAATCTTAATCCTAAATTTGCAGCTTTAACAGCTTTTGCAGCCTCTGCAATAAATTTTGTTTTTTTATCTGTAAGACCAGCTCCAGCAGTAACCAAACAAAATCCAACAGCTCCATTTGCTCTTGCAACTGTTGCCTCTTTTACAATTTGTTCAATACTTTTTAGTTTATATCTTTGAATATCGGCTTTATATTTTACGCTTTGTGTACAAAATTTGCAATCTTCGTTACAAGTACCGCTTTCAACATTACAAATAGCACATAAAAAAATCTCTTCATTATTGTTCATATCTAAACTCTTCTTTCATAAAATTATCTTCATCTATTTTTTTAAAATATCTTGTGATTATATACTCATTTGCATTAATCTCTAGTTTTGCACACTCTATAAACTCTTTTTCCCTAGCACAAATTTCACCAGGATTTAAAAATAGTTTTTTATTGATATATTCGCAACTAAACTCATGCGTGTGACCAAAAATTATGATATCTGTATCGGGAGTTAAGTGCATTGGAAGGTGCATAAGTTTAAAACTTTTATCTTCTATTTTAAAATAATATGGCTCTTTTTTTATATTGTAGTTGTTGCTAAATTCATAAAGATTTTTATCATTATTTCCAAAAACACAAATATATTTTAATCCACAATTTTTCAAAACTTCTAAAGAATCAACTGTGCAAATATCTCCTGCATGAATTAGATACTCGCAATCTTCTTTTTTTAAAAATTCAATAGCACTATTTAAATAATCTACTTTAAAGTGGCTATCTGAGACAATGGCTATTTTCATCTACTCTTTTTTAGCCTTAGTAGTTTTTTTTGTAGTTGTACTTTTTGAAGCTGTTTTTCTAGCAGGTTTTTTAACCCCCTTACTATCTTTTTCAATTATTTCCAAACACTCTTCTAAAGTAAGATTTGAAGCCTCTTTTGTTTTTGGTATTTTGAAATTCTTTCTACCTTGTTTTATATATGGTCCATATTGTCCATCTAAAACTTGAATTTTCTCTTTTTCAAACTCTTTTATTAAGGCTTTACTTTTAGCCTCATCAATCTCTTTTATAATCTCTTTTGCCCTTTGCTCATCTACGGTATATGGGTCATCAGTTTTTAGTGAATAATATTTTGTTTTAACTTGTAAATATGGACCAAATCTTCCAATATTTGCTTTAATCTCATTTCCACTATCATCAACTCCAACAACTCTTGGAAGATTGAATAAAAATAGTGCTTCTTCAAGTGTAATAGTATCCATATTTAGTTTTTCAGGAATTGCCACAAATTTTGGTTTCTCTTCATCATCTTTTGTACCAATTTGAACAAAAGGTCCAAATCTTCCAACTCTTGCACTTACAGGTTTTCCAGATTTTGGGTCAATTCCAAGCTCTCTTACTTGTGAATAATCAGATTTACTAATATTCTCTTCTTTATCTTTTATGGTCTCTTTAAAATCACCATAAAAGCTTTTCATTACATCAACCCAAGCTTTTTTACCTTCTGCTATATCATCAAACTGCTCTTCAATACGCGCTGTAAATCCAAGGTCAATAATGTTTGAGAAGTGATCAGTTAAAAAACTATTTACAATCTCTCCTGTTGGTGTTGGAGCTAATTTTTTATCTTCGGTTTTTACTACATACTCACGCGCTTGAATAGTTGAAATTGTTGGAGCATAAGTTGAAGGACGTCCTATTCCTTCACTCTCAAGTTTTTTAACCAAAGAAGCTTCTGTGTATCTTGAAGGTGGTTTTGTAAAGTTTTGTTCACTACTTAAATTTTCTATCTCTAAAACTGTTCCGATCTTGATATTTGGTAATATTTTTTCAGCACTATCAAGAGCAGCTTCAGGATTATCACTACCTTCTGTGTAAGCTTTCATAAATCCAGCAAAAATAATTCTTTGACCTTTTGTTTGAAATTCAAACTCTTTATTTTTTCCTGCTTCTATCTTATATGTTGTATTTGCAATTTTTGCAGTAGCCATTTGAGTAGCTATTGTTCTTTTCCAAATTAAACTATAAAGTCTATATTGAGAAGGATCTAAATATGCTTTTACATCAGATGGTTTTAGACTCATATCAACAGGTCTTATAGCTTCGTGAGCCTCTTGAGCACCTTTTGCTGTTGATTTAAAAACTCTTGGTTTTGCTAGTGAGTAATCTTTTCCATACTCATCTTCAATAACTTTTTTAGCAGCAGTTGTTGCAACAGTTGATAAGTTTAATGAGTCAGTTCTCATATAAGTAATTAAACCACCTGTATGATTTGGAATATTTGCAACATTTCCTTCATATAGCTGTTGAGCTATCATCATAGTTTGAGCAACACTAAGACCTATTTTTCTACTTGCTTCTTGTTGTAGTGTTGAAGTTGTAAATGGCGGAGCTGGATTTCTAGTGCTCTCTTTCTCTTCAATATCTACAAGTTTGTATGAACCACTATTCAAAGAGTTTTCAATATCCCTTGCCTCTTTTTCATTTTTTACTTTGATATTTTTGCCATCTTTTTTTGCTAATTCACTTGAAAGTTCAGGGTTTATAAAATCTGCTTTTATTTTCCAATACTCTTCAGGAACAAAAGCTCTAATTTCATTCTCTCTATCTACAATTATTTTAACAGCAACACTTTGAACACGTCCTGCACTAAGTCCATATCTCACTTTCTTCCATAATAAAGGAGATAATTCATATCCAACTGCACGATCTAGTATCCTTCTTGCTTGTTGAGCATCAACTAAATTTTGATCAACATCTCTTGGATTTTGTAAGGCTTTAAGTATTGCATCTTTTGTAATTTCGTGGAAAACTATTCTTTTTATTGGATTTTTTTCAATTTTAAGTGCAGGAATCAAATGCCATGCAATAGCCTCTCCCTCTCTATCCTCATCGGCCGCTAGGTAGATTGTTGTATCTTTTGAGATCTGTTTTTTTAAATCAGCTATGACCTTTTTTTTATCAGCACTTACTTGATAGTTTGGTTTAAAGTTATCATCTGGATCAAATCCTAAAGTAGATTTTGGCAGATCTCTTACATGCCCCATAGATGCCATAACTACATAATCTGGACCTAAAAATTTTGATATTGTTTTTGCTTTTGCTGGTGATTCCACTATTACTAAATTTTTCACTTAAATTGCCTTCATATTTTCTAAAAGTGTGCATTCTAACATAAAAAATGTAAGGTTTTCTTAATAGTATGAATTTTAATCTAGCTTATTCAAAAATTATAATCTCAGTTTCCAATTCTATATCAAACTGCTCTTTTACTTTTTGTTTTGCTAGATTTATCAAAGTTATCGCTTCATCAAATGTACCATTTCCGTGATTTACCAAAAAATTTGCATGAGTATTTGAAAACTCCATATCTCCTATCTTTTTACCTTTTAATCCAACAGCTTCTATAAGTCGTCCTGCAAAATCACCTTTTGGATTTTTAAAACAGCTTCCAGCACTAGCAATTTGTGGTTGATTATCTCTCATTTTCACAAACTCATTTTGCATCTCTTTACTAAAACCTTTTTTGATATTAAAAACTGCTTCATAAATAATAGAGTCGATATTTGTATGTCTATATGAAAAATCTATATCCTCTTTTTTTATATATCCATCTTTTGTTTTTATTGAGTGAAGATAGTTGAAAATTTCCCACTCTTTTAATCCAGCATTCATCTTTACAAGTCCACCAATATTTCCTGGTAACTTTGCCAAAAACTCCAAAGAGGCAATATTATTTTTTCTTGTATATGTAAGAAGTTTTCCACTACTAGTAGCACAACCAACATATAAAAGGTTATTTTCCTCTTTGATATAATCAAACGCTTCACCCAAAATTGCAAACTTTTTTTCACATTTTGGTGAAATAAGTAAATTATTTCCACGACCAATTATTTGAAAATCACTATAATCGCCTATTTCATTTATTACTAAAACCTCTTTTCTACAACCAATATGTATAGAAGAGTATCTTTTAAAATCAATTTCTTTAAAGTAGTTTTGCATTAGCTATTTCTTAAATCTTCGTACTCGCTTGGAATTGTAAAATCTTGTGAACGAAGAAGATTTTGATAGTGACCACTTTTGTAACCCAATTCAAATAGTTTATCTATAGCTTTATATTGAATTTCGCTTAATTTTACAGAGTTATCATTTGCATATAGGTCTAAATATTTATCAAGTGTAGGTGCATCAACTCTTATTAAACCTTTTTCAAGCAACATTACAGCTAAAGTTTTTCTATTTTTATTTGCTACATCAACTGCTTTTATAAGTGCATTTTCATATTTTATAGCATCATTAAGTGGAATTGAACGACGAAGACACATTCCACCAAGAGGAAGTGGTAACTCTTCACCATCACATAGCTCTACCCAAATATCCCAAATCTCACGCTCAACTTCAAGAACACTGCTATAAGTTAAAATTGATTCATGAATTAAAACTCCAGCATCAACATCACCATTTATTACAGCATTTTCAATATCTAAAAAGTTCATATAAGTAACTCTTGCATCTGGATATGCAATTTTAAACAAAAGTGCATTTGTAGTAAACTCACCACTAAGAGCTACTTTAAAGTTTCTCTTTAATTTTGCACCTTTTTTCTTAATCAATTTTGGACCGTACCCTTCACCAAATGAAACAGCAGTTTTAAGTAAGGCAAAATCATCTTTAACAAAAGGATACAGAGCAAAAGATATTGCACAAATATCGTAAACTCCTTTTAGTGTGGCTTGATTTAAAGTCTCTATATCAAGTGCAATATTTTCAAATTTTGTATTCTCTATACTAATCCAACCAAATTTAATAGCATAATACATAAAAATATCATCAGCATCAGGTGAGTGACCTACACTAATAGTTTTAATTTGTTGCATTATTTTACTCCTTTGTAAGTACTATTTTTCTAAATTTATAAGTTGAGATATCTTCATTTATTAAAGCTATTGTTCCTAAAAGATTTTTATCTAAAACTACTTGTTTTTTAAACTCTTTGTTATCGCAACTAAAAGTTACAAAATCATTGTGTGAAAGTTTTGCAACATTTAAAAAAGTTTGACTTGCAATAATTTTTGAATCATCTTCTAAACTATTTTTTCCTAAAAAATAAATAACAGTTCCATTAAAACTTTCAAGATTTTTAGGTTCAACTAACTTCTCTTCTGAACTATTTTTTACCATATTTTCTAACTCTTTTGAAGTAAAAATAGGATCCAAATCTGTATATTTTTCTATATTTTTTATTAATTGAACAATATTTTCAATACTTTTGTGATTTAGTAAATCATCTCCTAAAATCAAAGCTTTTTTCAAAGACTCTTCATAAATTTCAAAAGCCTCTTCAAGCTCATCTTCTCCAGCACTACTTTCAGCAGATAAATAGCCAATATCAAGCTCTTCTAAATAGTTTGAAATAATCTTTTTATCTTTTGAAAAAAAGTATAAAATTAGGGCTAAAATAGCCTCTTCACTTCCAACTTCATATTTTATAAATGAGTTATAAAAATCTTTCAACTCATATTTATCTATTGGGTGCATATAGATTATTTTAGCTTGATTTTTTGAAGAGTTTTTTAAATCTTCTAATATCTTTTTATCTTCAAAAAATGTTCCAAGAGTTAAAATAAAATCGTAACTATTTAAATTCATATCTATCCTTATTAAAAAAATCCTACTTTTATATCGCTGTCAAACTGACCCTTTTTCTCTTTTGTAATTTGCTCTTCAAAATCTTTTAGAGTAAATATTGCATTTTCGCTAATTGCTAGTTTGTAAGCTGTATTTTTAATTACAAGCTCAATTTGTCCACCTGTTAACTCATGTTGTGCAATTTTTTCAAAATCAAAATCTTTTTCCAAAGGTAAAGTCTGTGGAATTAGTTTTTTCCAAAGCTCAACTCTTTGCTCTTTGTTTGGTTTTACAAACTCAATTTTATAGTTAAATCTTCTTGAAAATGCCTTATCAAGATTTTCAAGCAAGTTTGTAGTTGCTATTAAAATTCCATCAAATTTTTCAATCTGTTCTAAAAATATATTTTGCATTTGATTATGCATCTTATCAGCACTACTTCCTGCACCACTACTTCTTGAACTTAAAAATTGATCAGCTTCATTTAAAAGTAAAACAGGTTCACTTTTCGTCTGCTCTTTTATCTCTTTATATTTATCAAAAATATTTCTAACATTTTTTTCACTCTCACCAATGTACATTGATAAGATTTTAGAGCAATCAAAGCTTAAAACCTCTTTTTTTAAAGATTTTGCCAAAGCTAAAGCTGTTATTGTTTTTCCAGTTCCAGCGTGTCCATAGAATATTATTTTTGCCTCTATTCCTCTTTTTTTATCTTTTATTCCCCAAGTTTTAAGTCTATTTATAACACTTTTATCAACTTGTTTTAAAAGATTATTTAAAGTCTCTTTTGTTTTTGGATTTAAAACAACATCATCTAAGTTTTTAGTTGTAGTGCTTAATTCAAAAATCTCTTGCTCTTTTATTATTGTTTCAAGTTTAATTTTTGAAACAGGTGAACCTTTTTTGTTTGGATGAGAGATTTTGTATAAAATCTCATCAGGAATATAGAAATTTCTATTTATTCCTCCAAAAGGAGTTAAAACTTCATCATAATCAATTAAATTCTTTGATACCAAAGTTGAACTCTCTTCAAGCAAACTTCTATATTTTATCTTTTCATAATCATCATTTGATACAAGTTCAAGAAGATAGTTCATCTCTCTTAATGTTCCATCTCCACCGCTATACTCCTCTTTTAATAGTGCCAAAAATAGAATTTTTTCTTGCTCATCAAGATTATGCTCTTTAAAAAACTCTTCAAGAACTATTTTGTTTGTAGTTGCATTTATTCTATCTTTTATTCTATTTTCAACTAGTAGAAGTTTGTTTTTAAGCCTACTTGAACTAGGTGAGTTTATATCAAAATTTCTTTTTACACTATTTAGTTGTTGAGTTATATCTATTTTTAAAAACTGGTCTTGAAGATACTCTAAATGGTCACTATAATCTTTTATTTCAGGTAAAACAAACTCACTACTTCCACTTTCAAGCATCTTTAAATAAGAGCTAGACAAGCAAACACTTGTGTTTATAAGCTCAAACTTTGAAGCTTCGTTTAGTTTTACTTGGTCAAAAGCTATTTGAACAATCCAACCAAACTCTAAAAGAGATTTTATAATGTTTAATTTCTCTAGGTGCTCATATTTTTCAATACTATAAAATTGACCTAAAATATCAATTACACTTAAAACATCTCTTCCATTCATATACTCTTTTGAGAGATATTGAAGGATTTTTGCCTCTTCAACACTACATTTTAATTGATTAAAAAAGTTTGTTTTTTCTATATCTTTTGTTTTTAAAAAATCTATTACCTCTTGCATAAAGCTCCGTAAATTTAAATAATATTAAGTTTATATGGTATCTTAAAACTTCTTAACTACAAATGAATAAAAAAATGCTAAAATCTTAAGATATTTTTTTTTGGAGTTTTATTATGCAGAGTTTTTTAAAAATTTCCTCTATTTTTATTATATCTTTGCTTTTTTTTGCCTGTTCTTTACACTACAAAAGCGATAAAGATTTACAAAATGAGCTAGATATTGCAAATAGTTGTAAAAATAAGAGCTTAAAGCTTGAGATGAGTTGCTATGATTTAATAGCATATAAAAGTAGTTTCGCAAATATAAGGTTAGGAATTTATGAACTTAAAATTGGTGAGTCAAAATCTGCTAAAAATAGATTTGAACTAGCTAAAGAAAGTGGAAATTTCTATGCAAACGCACTATTAGCAAACTTATATGAAAATGGTATTGCTGTAAAAGAGGATAGAGTTTTTGCAATTAAACTTCTACAAGAGGTTGAGTATAAAGATCCAATAGCAGCTTATAAAATATCTTTTTACTATTTTTCAAATGATAATATAAAAAAAGGAATAAAGCTTTTAGAGTTTGCTGCTAAAAGTGGAGTAAAAGAGGCACAAAAAGAGCTTGTTTTGATCTATACAAATAAGCAGTATGTACCAGAAAATAGTGAAAAATCTATGTATTATGATACATTGTATCAGGATAAAAAAGAAGATTTTTCTGTAAAAATCTACGGGAAATAGAAGATGATACGAAGTAATATCTTCTCAGGTCTTACAGTTGGTATTATTGCTCTGCCTTTATCTATGGCACTTGCTATTGCAACGGGAGTGCCACCTGAACTTGGTCTTTATACAGCAATAATTGCTGGTGTTTTAGCAACTGTTTTTGGAAGTAGTAAGGTAAATATTTCAGGACCAACTGCAGCTTTTATTGTAATTTTAATTCCAATAGTTCAAGAGTTTGGAATTTCAGGGCTTCTTCTTTGTGGACTTATGTCAGGAGCTATTTTAATCTTAATTGGACTTTTTAAGCTTGGAAATTTAATAGAGCTAGTTCCATATCCTGTAACAGTTGGGTTTACTTCAGGAATTGCAGTTGTAATTGCAACTTTTCAAATAAAAGATTTTTTTGGTTTAACAATTGATAATTTTACAGGAAGTTATATTGACAAGCTTCTTTTACTTTTTAACTCATTTTCTACATTTAATATTTATGAATTTTTAACAGCATTTACAACACTTTTAATATTGATTTATTGGAGAAAAACAAAAAGTAAAATACCAGCAGCTTTGATTGCTTTGGGATTTATTACTTTGGTTGTTGCTTATGTTAATTATAAGTTTGGATTAAATATTTCAACAATTCACTCAACTTTTTCATATAGTGTTGGAAATTTGCAAGGAAGTGGAATACCTCCTGTTCCTTTACAATTTACTCTTCCTTGGGGATTTTTAGCTCCACATGAGATAAATTTAGATCTTATAAAAGCTCTACTGCCTCATGCAATTGCAATTGCAATATTAGGGGCTTTGGAGTCACTTTTATGTGCAGTTATTAGTGATGGTATGACTGGAAATAAAACAGATCCAAATAAAGAGTTAATTGGTCAGGGAATTACAAATATGGTTGTACCATTTTTTGGAGGAATTCCAGCAACTGCAGCAATAGCAAGAACAGTTGCAAATATAAATTCAGGTGGAACAACAAAACTATCTTCAATAGTTCACTCTCTTTTTATCTTAGTTTCAATTTTATTTATAGCTCCATATATCTCATATCTTCCAATGGCTGGATTATCAGCACTTTTACTTATGGTTGCTTGGAATATGAGTGAAGTTAAACACTTTATAAATATCCTAAAAACTGCTCCAAAAGATGATATTTATGTTCTTTTAGCTTGTTTTAGTTTAACAGTTTTAATAGATATGCAAGTTGCTGTTGCAGTTGGAATTGGTCTTGCTTCTGTGTTATTTATAAAAAGAACGATTGATTTATACTCAATTGAGCTTGTAAGTGAAGATTTAAGTTTACATCCCAATTTGCCAGAAGATGTTTTAATATATGATATAAATGGTCCTATGTTTTTTGGTGCTGCTCAAAAAGCTATGAAAATTCTTTTAAACTCAAGTGATAAAAGAGATATTGTAATTTTAAATATGAAAAATGTATCTTTAATAGATATGACGGCAATGGTTGCACTTAAATCTATAATCGATAGTTTTGAAACAAAAAATAAGAAGTTAATACTCTCAGGTTTAAATAGTAGAGTTCAAAGAAAGATAGAGAGACATATGGATTATGTTACAACTTTTTCAAATATAAATGATGCAATTGAGTATGCAAAACATTTTAAAAATGTAGTAGAAGAGTAGAGAGTTTTAATTCTCTACAAAACTATATAAAGTTTTTATCTCTTCTGCCCAAATAGACTCATCAATAGTCTCTAAAATAAGTGGAATATCATCCATTCTTGAATCGTTCATCAAAAATTTAAATGAATCCCAACCAATTTGTCCAGCTCCTAAACTATCGTGTCTATCAACACGACTTCCAAGCTCTGGTTTTGAATCATTTATATGCATTCCACTTAAATACTCAAATCCTATAATTTTAGAGAACTCATCCCAAGTTTTATCATAAGCTTCACGCGTTCTTATATCATAACCAGCTGTAAACATATGGCAAGTATCAATACATACTCCAACTCTACTTTTATCTTCAATTTTATCAATTATATAAGCTAGATGTTCAAATTTATATCCAAGATTACTTCCTTGCCCAGCTGTGTTTTCAAGTACAAGTTTTACACCTCTAGTTTTATCAAGAGCATAGTTCATAGATTCTGCAATATTATTTAAACACTCCTCTTCACTAATCTCTCTTAAATGACTTCCTGGATGAAAATTCAATCTATCTAAAGCTAAAATTTCACATCTTTGAACTTCATCAATAAAACTATTTAAAGATTTCTCTCTAGCCTCACTATTTGGATGCCCAAGATTTATCAAATAAGAGTCGTGAGGTAAAATATGTTTTGGTTCTATTTTTGATTTTTCTAACTCTTTAAACCATAAATCAATTGTTTTATTATCAAGAGCTTTTGCGCTCCATTGTCTTTGATTTTTTGTAAATAGTGCAAAAGCTTTCGCACCAATTTCAACAGCATTTTTTGGAGCATTAAAAACTCCTCCACTAGCACTTACATGCGCACCTATAAATTTCATAATAACTACCTAATAGATTTTATTTTCATTATATCCAAGATATAGTTAAGTAAAATTTATAATTGAATTTTAGATAAAATCTATTTTCAATAATAAAAAGGATTTTTTTGCATAAAAATAGATTTTCAAAAATAGGATATGTTTTAGCGATTGCAGGGAGTGCAATTGGACTTGGTAATATTTGGAAATTTCCATATATAACTGGAGAAAATGGTGGAGGAGCTTTTGTTTTAGTATTTTTGCTTGCAGTTTTTACAATTGGAATTTCAATCTTTATAGCTGAGGTTATTTTAGGAAAAATAGTAAAAAAGGATGCTGTTACAACTTTTGAAGCTTTAGCTCCAAAAAAGCATAAATATTTTAAATATATTGGATTTACTTTTATAACAGGAGTTTTAATAATATCTTTTTATCCAATAGTAATAGCTTGGATTTTGCACTATACGGTATTAAGTTTTACATCACTTCCTACAACTGTAAATTTAGCAGAAGAGTATTTTTTAAACTACTCTCAAAATAGTTTAGGCTCTCAAATTTTTTATTTTAGTTTTGTTTTTGGTCTAATTATATTTATTATCTCAAAAGGTGTAAAAAAAGGGATAGAGAGATTAAATAATATACTTGTTCCTGCACTATTTATTATATTTATTGTAATGTTTTATTACTCTACAACTTTAAGTGGATTTTCAAAAGCAATGGAGTTTATGTTTAAAGCAGATTTTGAAAATTTTGATACAAATTCAATACTAATAGCAGTTGGTCATGCTTTCTTTTGTCTATCTGTTGGAGTTGTTACAATTTTGACATACTCTGCATCAATTAGTGAAGATACACATATTTTAAAAGCGACTATGTTTGTTGTAATTATGGATATATTGACCGCTTTTGTCTCTGGATTGATTATTTTTACAATAATTTTTAGTGCCGATGCAAATGTTGATAAAGGTGTAGGATTGGTATTTATAACTCTTCCTGCAATCTTTTATGAGATGGGATTTGCTGGAACTATTTTTGCAATATTTTTCTTTCTTGCATTGGCTTTTGCTGCTATTACTTCAGCTGTTTCTATGATAGAACCAGCAATTATGTATCTAATTGAAAGAAGAGGGTTTAAAAGAGTAAAAGCAACTTTAACAGTATCATCTTTTGCTTATATTATAGGATTTATAGCAATTTTATCCTTTTCAAATGAGTTTAAAGAGTATCTTATTTTTTATGAAAAATCACTCTTTGAGTGGTTGGATTTTTTAACTTCAGCAATATTAATGCCACTTGGTGGAATTGCAATTTCAATTTTTGTAGCTTTTGTAGTGGATAAAGAGATAATTAAAAAAGCATTAGTCCCATATTTAGGAGAGTTCTTATTTGCACTTTGGCTTATAGTTTTAAAATACATAACACCATTTGCTATATTTGTTTTGATGTTAAAAGAGGTAGGAGTTGTAAGTTTTTAAGAAGTTTGAGACAATTTAAAATTGTCTCAAAAAGTATTAATCTTCTAAAGAAGAGCTATCCTCTTCACTATCATCGCTTCCTGTAATAATTGCATCATTTATTCCCATAGAGTTTAAAATTTTATCTTCAATCTCTTTTGCAATAGCTGGATTATCTCTTAAGAAGACTTTAGAGTTCTCTCTTCCTTGTCCAATTTTTGTATCACCATAACTAAACCAAGCTCCAGCTTTATCAATAATATCAAGTTTAACACCATAATCAACAAGCTCACCAGTTTTTGAGATACCTTCTCCAAACATAATATCAAACTCAGCTTGTTTAAATGGAGCCGCAACTTTATTTTTAACAACTTTTACTTTTACTCTATTTCCAATTGAGTTCTCGCCCTGTTTTAAAGTTGCAATTCTTCTAATATCAAGTCTTACTGATGAGTAGAATTTTAAAGCATTTCCACCTGTTGTTGTCTCTGGGCTTCCATATCCTGTCATTCCAATTTTCATTCTTATTTGGTTAATGAAAATTACTGTACAGTTCATTTTATTTAAAAGTCCAGTTATTTTTCTTAAAGCTTTACTCATAAGTCTAGCTTGAACTCCAACTTGCTGATCATCCATATCACCATCAATTTCTACTTTTGGAGTTAATGCAGCAACTGAGTCAACAACAACTAAATCAACAGCACCACTTCTAATAACAGTTTCAAGTATCTCTAAAGCTTGCTCTCCAAAATCAGGTTGAGAAACAAGTAAATTGTCTGTATCAACTCCAATATCTCTTGCATATTTTACATCTAAAGCATGCTCAGCATCTATAAATGCACAAACTCCACCCGCTTTTTGAGCTTCTGCAATTGCGTGAAGTGTTAAAGTTGTTTTTCCAGAACTTTCAGGTCCATAGATTTCAATAACTCTTCCTTTTGGTAAACCTCCAACACCAAGAGCTAAATCAAGACCAAGTGAGCCTGTACTAATAGCTTCAGTTGGAATTACCTCTTTATCTCCTAATCTAATAAGCGTACCTTTTCCAAAAGCTTTGTCTATTTGTTTAATAGCAAGTTCAAGTGATTTTTTTTGATTTTCATCCATGATTTTTACCTCGTTTTTTGATTTTTCTTTTTATGCCGAAATCTTAGCACAATTTTTTAAAAGTTCTTAAAAATATTACAATTTGCAATATTTTTACTCTTTATTTAAATTTTGAATAGTCTCAATTACCTTTATATGGGCTTTTACTCTTTGTTGCATAGTATGAGATTTTATATGTTTTGCCAATATTTTTGTATATTTTTTATAATTTCTTGAATCTTTTTGTAAAGTTGCAAGTTTTTTTTGAATTTTTAAAATATTTTCAGGTATTACTTCTCTCATCTTCTCTTTTTCCGTAAAATTTGAGTTTATTATTACATAATTAAATAAAATATTAAATAAATTAAAAATTTGATAGAATCTACTTCAAATATTAAAATAAGGCTTTTTATGTTTAATGGTAAAAATATACTTATAACTGGTGGAACTGGAAGCTTTGGTAAAAAATATACAGAAATTTTATTATCAAAATATAGACCAAATAAGATAATTATTTTTAGTAGAGATGAGTTAAAACAGTATGAGATGGCTCAAGAGTATAGTGCTAAATGTATGAGATATTTTATAGGGGATGTAAGAGATAATCAAAGATTAAAACAAGCTACTAAGGATGTTGATTTTATAATTCATGCAGCTGCACTAAAACATGTTCCAATAGCTGAATATAATCCTATGGAATGTATTAAAACAAATATTGATGGTGCTCAAAATGTAATTGAAGCAGCCTTAGAAAACGGTGTAAAAAGAGTAATAGCCCTTTCAACTGATAAAGCTGCAAATCCTGTAAATCTATATGGTGCTACAAAGTTAGCAAGTGATAAGCTTTTTGTTGCTGCTAATAATCTTGTGGGAAATCAAGATATTAAATTTTCAGTTGTAAGATATGGAAATGTTGTAGGAAGTAGGGGTTCGGTTGTTCCTTTTTTCAAAAAATTAATCTGCGAAGGTGTAAAAGAGCTTCCAATAACAGATGAGAGAATGACAAGATTTTTTATAACACTTGAAGATGGTGTAAATTTTGTCTTAAAAAATTTCGAAAGAATGCAAGGAGGAGAGATATTTGTACCAAAAATTCCATCTATGAAAATAGTTGATATGGCAAAAGCAATGGCTTCTAATTTAAGTCATAAAATTATTGGAATAAGAGCAGGTGAGAAACTTCATGAGATTATGTGTCCAGCAGATGATAGTCATCTAACTTTGGAGTTTAATGATCACTATGTAATAAAACCAACTATTAAATTTACAAGTGGGGCAGATTTTTCAAAAAATCTTTTAGGTGAAGTGGGAGTTCCTGTAGAGCAAGGATTTGAGTATAACTCTGGAAACAACACAAAATGGCTAAGTAGTGAAGAGTTTTTGAAAATGGTAGATAAATCATGATGAATTTTATACCTTATGGTAAACAAAGCATTGATGAAGATGATATAAATAGTGTTGTTGAAGTTTTAAAATCAGATTTTTTGACAACTGGTCCAAAAATAAAAGAGTTTGAAGATGAGCTTTGTAAATATACAAATGCAAAATATTGTGTAGCTGTAGCAAATGGAACAGCTGCACTTCATTTAGCTTCTTTAGTTTTATTAAACAAAGGCGATAAAGTAATAACCACTCCAAACTCTTTTGTAGCAACATCAAATAGTATTTTATATGTTGAAGCAATTCCTATTTTTGTAGATATACAAGAAGATGGAAATATAGATTTAGATTTGTGTGAAGAAGAGCTTAAAAAAGATAGTTCAATAAAAGCTATATATGTAGTAAATTTTAGTGGAAATATAGTAAATCAAAAAAAATTAAAATATTTAAAAGAGAGTTACAATATAAAAATATTAGAGGATTGTGCTCACTCTTTAGGGGCAAGTTTTGGAAATATAAAAGCAGGAAGCTGTGAAAATAGTGATTGTAGTATCTTATCTTTTCATCCAGTAAAACATATAACAACAGGAGAGGGTGGAGCTGTTACCACAAACTCTAAAGAGATTTATGAAAAATTACTAGAGCTAAGAGCTCATGGAATAAAAAGATTTCCTGATACTGCTCCTTGGTACTACGAGATGCACTCTTTAGGATTTAATTATAGAATCACAGATATGCAGGCTGCTTTGGGAATTAGTCAATTAAAAAAACTAGATAGTTTTATAAAAAGAAGAAAAGAGATAGCTTTAAAGTATGATAAAGCTTTTTTAAATAGTTTTGTAAAACCACTTTATAGTTTTACTAATAACTCATCTTATCATTTATATGTTGTAAAAGTTGATTTTTCAAAATTAAATATCTCAAAAATAGAACTATTTAACAAAATGAGAGAAAAAAATATAGGGCTTCAGCTTCACTATATTCCTATAAATAAACAGCCATACTATAAATCTCTTGGACATGGAAACGAAGATACGCCTATTATGAATATATACTATGATGAGTGTTTTTCGCTTCCTATGTATCCATTATTAAATGATGATGAACAACATTATGTGATAAAAAGTCTTCTAGAGGTTCTAAAATAGATGAAACAACTTTTAGAGTCTCAAACCGTTGAGTTTAAACAAATATGGAAAGATGAATACCTAAAAACTATCTGTGCATTTGCAAATAGTGAAGGCGGTATTTTATATATTGGTTTAAATGATGATGCAGTGATTCTAGGTCTTGAAAATATTGAAGAGTTGATTGAACTTCTTCCAAATAAGATAAATAATCGCTTGGGATTAGTTGTAGATATTATTTTAAAAAATTCAAATAATAAGAACTATTTAGAAGTAAATGTGAATAAAACTTATGCCCCAATTTCTTATAACGGTAAATTTTATATAAGAAGTGGAAGCAACACTATAGAGTTAAATGGTGGAAATCTTACAAACTTTTTACTAAAAAAATATGGTAAAACTTGGGATGATGTTATTGAGGAAAGATTTACTTTAGATGAGATAGATTTAAATACAATTGAAAGATTTAAGAAACTAGTAAAAGATAGAGTTCCTGATATTGTAAATGAAGATAATATTGAAGAGCTTTTAAGAAAGTTAAATTTATATGAAGGAAATTATTTAAAAAGAGCAGCCATTTTACTTTTTGCCAAAAATCCACAGAAATACTATATTCAATCGCACTCAAAAATAGGAAGATTTTTAAGTGAAACAGATATTCAAAGCAGCGATATTATAGAGGGAAATTTGATAAATCAAGTGGATATGATACTTGATATTTTAAGACTTAAATATCTAAAAGCATATATCTCTTATGAAGGTGCTCATAGAAGAGAAAAACTAGAGTATCCTTATGAAGCTTTACGAGAAGCTGTTATCAATGCTTTGATTCACAGAGACTATACCAATACTTCAAATCTGCAAATAAGAGTTTATGATGATAAACTTGTGCTTTATAATGGAGCAACTTTAAATCCAGAAGTTCCAATTGAAAAATTTGATAAACCGCATCAATCAAAACCATTTAATCCAACTATGGCATCTGTTTTTTATAAGTGTGGATTTATAGAAAATTGGGGAAAGGGAACTATAAATATTATAAATGAATGTTTAGAATATGGTCTGCCAGCACCTACTTTTGAGTATGAGTGGGAGGCTGTAAGAACTACGTTTTATAAAAGAGTTGAAAATGAAATAGTAGATGGCGGTATAAATGGCGGTATAAATGGCGGTATAAATGGCGGTATAAATATGTTATTTGAAATTATTTCTAAAAACAGTGGTCTAAGTGCAGTTGAAATAAGTAATAAATCAAATATTCCTCTAAGAACAGTTCAAAGGCAAGTTAAAGAGTTAAAAGATAAAAATCTTATTGAGTATAAAGGAAGTAAAAAAACAGGAGGATACTATGCAAAATAGTTGTGTGGCGATTATTCCAGCAAGAGGTGGAAGCAAAAGAATTCCCAAAAAAAATATAAAATTATTTCATGGTAAACCACTTATTGCTTATAGCATTGAAGTTGCTATAAAATCAAAACTTTTTTCTAAAGTTATTGTTTCAACAGATGATGAAGAGATAGCAAAAATTGCTAGAAGTTATGGGGCAGATGTTCCATTTATAAGACCAAAAGAGTTAAGTGATGATTTTACAGGAACAGGTGCTGTTGTAAATCATGCTATAGAATTTTTAAAAGCTCAAGGTGAAAAAATAGATTTCATATGTACAATCTATGCCACAGCACCATTTTTGCAAGAGAAATATCTAATTGTAGCTTACGAAAAATTAAAAAATTCAAATGCAAGAAATTCTTTTTCTTGTGCCTCTATGCCATTTCCTATTCAAAGAACTTTTAAAATAACAAAAGATGAAAGATGTGAAATGTTTTGGCCAGAGAATTTTTCTAAACGAAGTCAAGATTTAGAAGAAGCCTACCAAGATGCTGGACAATTTTATTGGACAAATTTAAATGTAAAATCAGATGACATTGTATTTGGTAAAGATAGTATTCCAATAATACTTCCTAGATATTTGGTTCAAGATATTGATACACTTGAAGATTGGACTAGAGCTGAATTTATGTATGAAGCTATACAAAAAGAGTTAAAATGAATATTTTAATAAGAGCTGATTCATCTTCATATATTGGAACTGGACATATTATGAGAGATTTAGTTTTGGCTAAACAATATAAAAATGAAAATATCATTTTTGCTACACAAGATTTAGTTGGAAATATAAATCATAAAATTATTGAAGCAGGTTATAAAATAGAACTTCTAAAATCAAATGATTTTAAAGAGTTAAATGATTTAATAAAAAGATTAAATATTGATATGATAATAATTGATAATTATGATATAGATTATAATTTTGAAAAAAAATTAAAAGAAGATAACTCAAGTTTAAAATTTTTTGTTTTAGATGATACTTATGAAAAACATTTTTGTGATATTTTATTAAATCATAATATATATGCAAATGAAAAAAAATATAAAAACAAAGTGCCAAAGCATTGCGAACTGCGATGTGGAGCTAAATATACACTCTTAAGAGATGAGTTTTTGAAAGCTAAAAAGAGAGTAAATAAAAAAAATAAAACAATATTTTTGGGCTTAGGTGGAGCTGACCATAAAAATTTAAATATAAAAATTTTAAAGGTAGTAGAAAAGTTTAAAAAATCTTTGAAAGTAAATTTAGTAACTACAACAGCAAATAAAAATTTAGAAGAGCTAAAAGGGTATTGTAAAGATAAAAAGTGGATAAATCTACAAATAAATTCAAATGAAGTTGCAAAATTAATGAGCAAGAGTGATTTTGCAATTGTAACTCCAAGTGTTATAGCTAATGAGATTTTTTATTTAGATTTGCCTATGATTGCTATAAAAACAGCTAAAAATCAAAATCAAATGCATAAATATTTAAAGAAGAAAGGATATTTTACAATGAAAAAGTTTGACAAACAAAAGTTAAATAAATATTTAAAACTATTTTTAAAGAGGTCAGTATGAAAATAGGTAATTTTGATTTAAATAAAGATGGAGTTTATATAATTGCAGAACTTAGTGCAAACCATAATGGAAGTTTACAAACAGCACTTGATACAATAAAAGCTGCAAAAGAGATAGGTGCAAATGCAATAAAACTTCAAACTTATCGTGCAGATACAATTACATTGAATAGCAAAAATCCTGATTTTATGATAGATGGTGGAACACTTTGGGATGGAAAAAATCTTTATGAACTTTACGAAGAAGCATATACTCCATGGGAGTGGCACAAAGAGCTATTTGATTATGCTAGAAGCATAAATATAGATATTTTTTCAACACCTTTTGATAAAAGTGCAGTTGATTTTCTTGAACAATTTAATCCAAGTGCATATAAAATCGCCTCTTTTGAAATAACTGATTATGAACTTGTAAGATATGTTGCAAGTAAACAAAAACCTATAATTATTAGTACAGGTATTGCAACTATTGATGAGATACAAGATGTTGTAGATATTTGTAGAATTGTAGGAAATGACAATATTATACTACTAAAATGCACTAGCGAATATCCAGCAAAGCTAGATGAAGCAAATTTAAAAACCATTCCAAATATGAAAGATACTTTTGGTGTTGAGGTTGGATTTTCAGACCATACTATGGGGCATATTGCCCCTGTTGTTGCAGTTACTTTAGGTGCAAAAGTAATAGAGAAGCACTTTATTTTGGATAAAAATATAGGTGGAGCAGATAGTGCATTTTCTTTAGATAAAAAAGAGTTTAGCGATATGATAAAAGCTGTTAGAGATAGTGAAAAGTTAATTGGAAGAGTTGATTATAGTCTAAATGAAAAAAGAGAAAAACAGCGTCGTTTTGCAAGAAGTTTATATGTATCAAAAGATATAAAAGAGGGCGAAGTTTTTAGTGAAGAGAATATTAAAAGTGTAAGACCTTTTTATGGACTGCATCCAAAATATTTAAAAGATATTTTAGGTAAAAAGGCAAAAAAAGATTATAAGTTTGCAGATAGATTGGAAAATATTATAATATGAAGAACATAGTAATTGCAACTATAAAAGAGTGGAATATCAATAACTATTTTGAATTAAAAAAAGAGTTAGAAAATGAATACTCTTTTTATTTAATATCAAATAAAGATGCGTTGTCTTTAGAAAAAATTGAAAAAATTAATCCAAAATATATATTTTTCCCACATTGGTCATGGATAATTCCAGAAAATATATATAAAAATTATGAGTGTATTTTATTTCATATGACTGATTTACCTTATGGAAGAGGTGGAAGCCCTTTACAAAATTTAATTATAAATAAAGTATATAATACAAAAATAAGTGCTTTAAAGGTAACAAAAGGTCTCGATGAAGGAGATATTTATTTAAAGGAGGATTTTGATATATCAAAGGGAAGTGCTAATGAGATTTATATAAATGCTTCAAAATTAATCTTTAAAAAATTAATACCAAATATCTTAAGACAAAATCCAACTCCAGTAAGACAAGAAGGTGTTGTAGTAAACTTTAAAAGAAGAACACCTGAACAAAGTAATATAAAAATGTTAAATGATGTTTCTATAGCTAATTTATATGATTTTATTAGGATGTTAGATGCCCCTAGTTATCCTAAAGCTTATTTAGAACTTGATAATTTGAAAATGGAACTATTTGAAGTTATAATAAAAGATGGAAAACTAGAAGGAAGGTTTGAGGTATCAAAACATGAATAAAAAAATTTTAATTGTAGCTGCCCATCCAGATGATGAGGTTTTAGGATGTTTTGGAACAGTTGCAAGACTTATAAAAGAGGGATACGAAGCTTATACTTTAATTCTTGGAGAGGGAAAAACAAGTAGAGATGATAAAAGAAGTGTTGATAATAAAAAGAATGAAATAGAGATTTTAAATAGCGAAATAAAAAGAGCAAATGATACTATAGGAATAAAAAAAACCTTTATTTATAATTTTGCTGATAATAGATTTGATAGTGTTGATTTACTTGATATTGTAAAAGTAATTTCAAAAGTAAAAGAAGAGATAAAACCAGATGTTATTTTTACTCATTATGAAAATGATTTGAATATAGACCATCAAATTACATACAAAGCTGTTATAATTGCAACAAGACCTATGCAAAATGAGTGTGTAAAAGAGATTTATAGCTTTGAAGTTTTATCATCAACAGAATGGAATTATCCATTGTCATTCTCCCCAGATACATTTTTTGATATAGAGGATACCTTGGATTTGAAAATTAGTGCTATGAAAGAGTATAAATCAGAACTTTGTACTTATCCACATCCAAGAAGCATTGAAGGAATAGAGCTAAATGCACAATATCAAGGTATGAGAGTTGGAAAAAAATATGTTGAAGCTTTTAAGAGTGTGAGAGTAATAAGATGAAAGAAATAAAATTAATAAATTTTATAGATTTAATATATGATGAAAAAAAGATGGTTTTAGAATGGAGAAATAATCAAAATATAAAAAAATGGATGTACACTCAAGATGATATAAATTTAGAGAGCCATTTAAATTTTATAGATAGTTTAAAGAATAGTAAAGATAAATTATATTTTTTGGTAAAAAAAGAAGATGAAAATATCGGAGTAGTATACTTCACAAATTTAACTAAAAAAGAAGTATATTTTGGTCTTTATGCAAATCCTACAATAAAAACATTAGGAGTTGGTAGAATTTTAGAAGAAATATCAATTGATTTTGTTTTTAATAGTTTAAATGCAAGGAAATTAAAATTAGAAGTTTTTGAAGATAATATACAAGTTATAAATTTGCATAGAAAATATAATTTTAAAAAAAGTGGAGAAAAGTTTGTGGATAATAAAAAAGTAATTTGTATGGAGTTGAATTATGAAAATTTGCACGGTTATAGTAACTTATAATAGATATGAGCTTTTAAAAGAGTGTTTAGACTCTTTATTAAACCAAACATATAAAACAGATATTTTAGTTGTAAATAATGCTTCAACTGATGGAACAGATATTAAAATAAAAGAAGACGGATATTTAGAAAACAAAAATCTTATTTATAAAAAATTGGATAAAAATATTGGAGGTGCTGGTGGATTTCATTTTGGTGTAAGGTATGCATTAGATAATAATTATGATTATGTATGGCTTATGGACGATGATGCAGAACCCGAATTAAATACCTTAAATGGTTTAGTAAAAAATATTGATGATAATAAATATAGTGCTTATGCTCCAAAACTATTAATTGGAACAAAAGAAAATAGTGTTCTTTCTTTAAGTGGATATGGTCATAGAGCAATGTTTGATTACTATAATTGTGTACCATCTTTTCAAAAACCATTAACAAAAGATTTTTATGAAAATGAATTCGTACAAATTGATTTAGCTTCATTTGTGGGAATTTTAATTCCTATTTCATCAGTAAAAAAGATAGGGTTACCAGAAGAGAGATTTTTTATACATCATGATGATGTTGAGTATAGTTTAAGATTGTCAAGTATTGGAAAAATCCTTATGGTAAATAGTGTAAATATATATCATAAAGAAAAAAGGCAAGATGAAAAGATACAAAGACAATTTTTATGGTTTAAAAAAAATCGTATAAGATTTGATAAACTTTGGTTAAAATACTTTGGGCTTAGAAACTCTATATTTTTAGCTTTAAAATATGGAAAAGGTTATAAACGATATTTCTTGATTGCTAAACTATATTTGGAGTTGATAAAAGATATAATCTTGTATGATGATAAAAAATACACACGATTAGTATTTGCAACTGGTTCCGTTTTTGATGGTTTAAGAGGAGTTTTTGACAATGATAAACCAACTAAAATTTTAAAAGGTAAGAAATGATAGATTACATAATAGTAGGTGCAGGACTTGCAGGAGTTGTAATAGCAGAAAGAATTGCAACTCAATTAAATAAAAAAGTATTAATAATAGAAAAACGAAATCATATAGGTGGAAACTGCCATGATTTCAAAGATGAAAACAATATCTTAATTCATAAATATGGTCCACATCTATTTCACACAAATAATAAAAAGGTAGTTGATTATTTATCAAAATTTACTTCTTGGGATATTTATAATCATGAAGTTCTAGGATATATTGATGGTAAAAAAGTTCCAATACCTTTTAACTTTAATACCTTATATGAACTTTTCCCAAATTTAAAAGCAAAAGAGCTAGAAGAGCTATTGCTTAAAACTTATGAATACAATTCAAAAATTCCAATATTAGAGCTTAAAAAATCTACAAACAAAGACTTATCCTTTTTAGCAGATTTTATCTATGATAAAATTTTTGTAAACTATACAGCTAAACAGTGGGGTATGAAACCAGAAGATATGGATGGAGCTGTAACTGCAAGAGTTCCTATATTTATAGGAAAAGATAACAGATATTTTAATGACAGTTATCAGAGCTTGCCTAAATTTGGATATACAAAAATGATAGAAAATATGTTAAATCATAAAAATATAAAACTAATGCTAAATACAGATTTTAAAGAAATTTGTACTTTAAAAGATAAAGATTTTTACTTATTTGATAAAAAATTTGATGGGAATGTTATATACACAGGACAAATTGATGAACTATTTGATTATAAATTTGAAGAACTACCTTATAGAAGTGTAGATATGAGATTTGAAACTATTGAAAAAGAGTTTTATCAAGAAAAAGCAACTATAAATTATCCAAATGATTATGATTTTACAAGAATAACTGAATTTAAACATATTCATCCAATAAATTCATCTAAAACAACTATTTTAAAAGAGTATCCACAAGAGTATATAAAAAATGTCAATACTCCATATTATCCAATTTTTACAACTGAAAACCAAGAGAGATATAATCAATATTTAGAGTATTCAAAAGAGTTTAAAAATCTTATACTAGTAGGAAGACTTGCTGAATATAAATATTATGATATGGATGATATTGTAATAAGAGCATTGGAAGTTTTTAAGGAAAATTTAAAATGAAAATTTTAATAACAGGTGGTGCTGGATATATAGGAAGTCATACTGCTAAACAACTACTTGAAACGACAAAACATAGAGTAACTATTTTAGATAATCTATCAACTGGGAATATTGAAGCTATAAATACTTTGAAAAGCATAAGAGAGTTTAATTTTATAAATCTTGATTTAAAAGAGTTTGATAGGGTAAAAGAAGTTTTAGAGCAAAATAGATTTGATGTAATTATTCATTTTGCAGCATATAGTATAGTTTCAGAGTCTATGCAAGATCCTTTTAAATACTATTTTAATAATACAATAAATACAACAAATTTAATAAAATGTGCAGTTGAAACTGATGTTAAGAAATTTATTTTTTCAAGTACAGCTGCAGTTTATGGAGATGTTCAACAAAATAGTAAAATAAAAGAGGATTTTCCTACAAATCCTATAAATCCTTATGGTCTGAGTAAACTAATGAGTGAAAAAATACTTCAAGACTCAAATAAAGTTTCAACAGATTTTAGATATGTAATCTTTAGATATTTTAATGTAGCAGGTGCAGATATATTTTATAAAGATAATACTTTAACTCCAAGAATAGGTGAGAAACATGAACCAGAAACTCATCTTATACCACTTGTAGTAAAAACAGCTTTAGGTAAAAGAGAAATTTTAAATATATATGGAGATGATTTTGATACATATGATGGGACTTGTATAAGAGATTATATTCATGTTGAAGATTTAGCAAATGCACATATAGAAGCTATTGCTTATCTTGAAGAAAATGATAGTGATATATTTAATCTAGGTTACGCAAAAGGTTATAGTGTAAAAGAGATTGCAAATAGTATTAAAAATGTAACAAATTGTGAGTTTAAGATCCAAATTGTAGAAAGAAGAGATGGTGATCCAGCTTTTTTGGTAGCAGATAATAGTAAAATATTAGATAAAATGAAATGGAAACCAAAATCTGATAATTTGGAATTGATTTGTAAAAGTGCATATGAATGGGAGAAAAATATATGAGTAAAAGTTTAGATGAAATAGTTAAAAGTTGTGAAAATGTAGCAATTTTTGGTGCGGGAAGTTTTGGTATAGTAGCTTATGAATATTTAATAAGCTGTGAAATAAATGTAGTTAATTTTTACGATAATGATGAAAATAAGCATGGTACATTTTGTTGTGGTTGTGAGATTTTAAATCCAAATTTAATTCTTGAAAAAAAACCTTTAATAGTTATTGCCTCAACTTGGGAAAAACAAATAATAGAACAACTTAATGAAATGAATTATGAAAATTATACAAATATAGATATTTTGGGATTTGAAGAAGAGTATAAAACTTGGAAAAAAAGTAGAATATCTAGTGATTTAAATTTAGATTTTTTTCAAAGAAACACTAAAAATCTTTTAAAATGGAATGTCCCAAAATTAATAAAAAATTCAAATGAGATTTGGGCTAAAGAGTTAGTAAAAATTTATGATAACGATATATCTTTCCCTGCTTCTTTATCTCCAGTTGCAGGAGAACTTTATCGTTCTTTATTACTTAATATTTCTCCTAAAACAGTTGTAGAAATTGGTATTTTTATGGGAGCTTCTACTATTTGGGCTGCTTCAGCAATAAAAGATTTAGGAATAGACGGAAAAATTTATTCAATAGATTTGTTTAATAATAAAAAAATTGATGAAAATCATTTTGAGTATGTTAAAAATATTATGAAATGTGCAGAAGTATCAGATATCGTGAACCTATTTAAATTAAATTCTTATATAGATTTTGAAAAGTTTATACCAAACCTTTCTGATAAAAAAATAGATTTCTTATTTATTGATGGAGACCATACTCCAAGAGGAGCAACATTAGATTTCCTAAAATTTAACGAATATTTAGCTGTTGGTGGTTATATTATGCTTCATGATATTTTTCCTGAATATTGTGGTTGGGAAGGACCAGCTTTCCTTATTGACCAATATATAAAAAATAGTGAGAATTTTGAATTATGTCAAATATATACTACTCCAAATAATTATGGATTAGCATTGATTAGAAAAGTAAAATAAAGGACAAGTTTTTGTATAAAAAAGATTTAGGAATAATAATTTGTAATTTTAATAAAGTTGATTATTTAAAAGGTTGTTTAGAAACTCTATATAAATCAAACTTTGAAAACCTAACTTATGATGTGATAGTTGTAGATAATGCTTCAAATGATGGAAGCCCAGATTTTATAAAAGAGAACTACCCACAAATTATACTTTTAGAAAATGAAACAAATACAGGTGGTTCAGGTGGATTTGATAGAGGTATAAGATATACTATGCAAAAAGAGTATCAGTATGTAGTATTACTTGATAATGATATTCTACTAGAAGATAACACAATTTTAAATCTTTTTAAATACATTAAAGAAAATCCAAAAGTAGGAGTTGTTGGCTCAAAAATATGCACTATGGATAATCCTGATATTTTACAAGAGATGGGTTCTTTTATAGATTTTGAAAATAGGTTCAATGTATATACCCCTTTGAAATCGCATAGAGATGATAATTCTTTGCCTGAAACTGTAGTTTGTGATTATGTACCTGCTTGTTGTATGATAACATCAAAAGAAGTATTAAAAAAAGTTGGTGGTTTTAATGTAGATCATTTTATTTATTGGGATGATATGGATTGGTGTACTAGAGTAAAAAAAGCTGGATATGAGATACACTCAATAAATAACTCAAGAGTATTTCATAAAATGGGAGCAGCAAATCATACAAATACTTTTGGGCTTTACTACTTTGAGAGAAATAGGATAATGTTTTTTCTAAAATATATTGAAGAAGACAAATTTGATAAATTTTCATCTAGTATATGTGATTGGTTTTTGCGTATGAGTTTTTTTTCAAACTTAAAAGGAAACTATGCCACTCCAAAATCTTTTCTTTGTGCTATAGATGATCTTTTAATTGGAAATCTAGGAAAGCAAGATGATAGTGTTTTTATAAAAGAACCAGAAATAAATATTTTCGATAAATATAATTTAAGAAATACGGATAATATTGCAATTTATATGCAAAAAGATATGATTTCAAATAGAAGAGTTTACCTATACTTAAAAGATTTTTATAAAAATATAACTCTTTATTGTGATAAAAAAAATTATGATTTAATTAAATCAAACTTTGATGAAGAAATAGTTTTACAAAAAGAGTTTTTGCAAAACAAATTTAAAACAATATTTTATGTGCAAGAGCATATCTTAGATTTTAAAGAAGATAAAAACTTTGATGATAGATATATTTTTATAGATCAATTTCTAAATGTAGTAAATTTAAACGAGATAAAAAACTTAAATAGTCAATATAAGATGTATGAAGATATATTTAAAAATATATATCAACCCATTTTATATAAAAAATTTAAAGCTATAAGAAATAGGTATAAGAGTTTAAATGCCAAATAGCTTAATATCTATAATAATACCTATATACAATAGTGAGAGATATTTAAAAAGATGCTTAGATACAGTTGTATCACAATCTTTAAAAGATATAGAGATTATTTGTATAGATGATTGTTCAACTGATAAATCTATAGAGATTGTAGAAGATTTTATAACATATGATAAAAGAGTTAAATTATTTAAAAATAAAAGAAATAGAGGTGTTAGTTATTGTAGAAATTTTGGTATTAAGATAGCAAATAGTGATTATATAGGTTTTGTAGATAGTGATGATTCTATAGATATTAACATGTATAAAACAATGTATGAATTAGCCAAACAAGATGATTCTTGTATGGTAATATGTAATTTTAGAGTTATTGATAAATTTGGTAGAAAAGATTTTAAAACTTTTTCCAAAAATCAAACAAAAGAGACATTATTTAAAAAAACTTTGTCAAAAGAATTAGCACCATTTCCAGTAAATAGAATTTATAAAAAAGAGTTATTTATAAAGAATAAAATAGCATATATAGAAAATAGAGTTTATGAAGATGCAGAAGCTACTCATAAACTTATATATTATGCAGATAATATTTCTATATGTGAAGATATTTTTTATAACTATCATATAAATCCAAATTCAATTACAACTTCTTTTGATGATAAAAAAATAGATGATATATTTTATGCATTAGAATCTGCAAAAAAATTTCTAAACTATGAAAATATTTTTGAAATATATAATGAAGAATATTTAAATATGATTAGAATATGCATAGATAATGTTTTTTATCATTTAACTAATCAGGAAATAAATATAGTAGTAAAACTAGAAAATTTATTATATCTATGGAAAAATATAAACGATTATAAAGATATAAAGTTTATTCATTATCATGTAATTATTGTTTGGATATATAAATCTTTTATTATATTAAAGGATGAGTTAAATTATTTGAATAAATTTATTAAAAGTTTAAATTTTGATAAATCAAAAATCAAAAAAATAAAAAGTTCAATTTATTCAGAATTAGGTTTATCTTATAACATAGTCAGTAAATTAAAAAATGAAAAAATTTCTAAAATATACTTATATGGTGCAGGAGAAATTGCAAAAAAACTTATTCCAGAGATTAAGAAGTTAAATATAGAAATTTTAGGAATAATCGATTCAAATGCTAAAAATGGAGATACTTTATTTGGTTATGATATATATAAATTTGAGGATATTAAGTTTAAATCAAATACGATAGTTGTATCAAGTGAAGCCTCTGCTTATGAAATTACAAAATTTCTAGAAAATCAAGACGAACATTTTGAGATTATAAATTTTTATTCATAATCTAAAATCTCTTTTATATATTTAGCACATAATTTTGCAGAATTTTTACTTTCATTTATATTACAATGATGATTTAAGAAATCATTAGCCCTTTGTCTATAATCTACCTTTAAAGATAATTCATATTTTATAGCCTCTACCAAACTTTGTACATCAAAACTACAGCTATAAGCCCCCATAGGTTCTTGAAATTTTAAAACTTTTTCATTGTGTGGATTGTGATAAACTACGGGTTTCCCCATAGCTAGAGCTTCTAAAATTATAGAACCAAATCTACTGATTACAATACTACCTTTTCTTATTGTTTCATACATATCTAGTTTTGATATATTATATTTACTGAAATTTGTAATATCTGCTGGATGTTGAGTGATAATATATTCAAAGTTTAAAATTCTACAAGCTTCTAAAACTGAATTAAGCCAATATTCTCTTTTATCTTCTAAAACTCCATAAGAAAAATTTACATTTATCACTACCAAAGGCTTTTTAGGGAATTTTGGTTTTTCTTTTAAAAAATTATTAAGTCTTGGGATCCCAACAGTAAAACATTTCTTTTCTTTCTCTTTAAAAAATTGTTTATCATGCTCTCCTGTTAAGAATAAATATTCAACAGTTTTGTAAGCTCTTCTTATCATATTTGTATCAGCATCTAAAAAATCATTAATACCTTCTATTATCCCTAAAGTTTTTTTATTAGATGCTTTTGCATTTATAATTAAAGGTTTTACAATTTTTCCATCCCAGTCACACATACAAACTATTAACTTATAATTAATACCATCTCTTAAAAGTAATGATAAATCAAAAAATGGTATTTTAGGAAAATTTAAAGCTTCTTTTCTAACTCTCTCATCTTTATAATAATCTGTTATATCCAATATACAAGATGAAATATCTAATTTCTTTAGTTTTTTTGATATTAATGCCATGGTTCTAAAGTGATAATCTTTGTGAGGTATAAAAACTACATCATAATTATTTTTAACTTTTATACTTGTAAGTACATTTGAATTTTCAATTTCTATTAATGAAGTATTTAAAAAATTAAATTCAAATACTTTATCTTTATCTATATCTAAAGAGTTAATAATTTCTTCTTCTCTTCCTAATACACAAATAACTAATTTATCAAATTTATAGTTATTCAACTCTTGAGGAGTACAAACTTTTGCATATTGTGAAGAGCTATCTTTTGCTTTATCTACAATAACTACTATTTGTTCTTTTAATTCCCTTGCTATAATATTTCCTATAAGACCATTACCATATATAGCTATCTTATGTTTATATTTTTTAAAATATTGAATATGTGTATATAAGCTATTTATATTTTTTGAAAATACTAGATTATTGTTGTGATTATTATATTTAGTAAAAATTGGATTTGCATTATTTCTTAAAGAATTTATATATTCTAATATTTTACCTTTTTCTTCTTTTTTAGCAAATTTATTTACTCTTTCTTCTGCCCAATTTAACCAAAATAAAAATCTTTTGATTAAATCATTTTCAAACTTTTCATAAATATTTTCTTTTATCAAAAAATTTGTCCAATCTACTAAAAGTCCTCCTAATCCAATAGCATGCTTCATAGAAAAACTATTTGAAGTTGAATTTTCTCTATATATCCAATTATATGTTATCTTATTTATATAAGATATATTTTTGGCATAAAAATATATCTTTGGAGCGATATATATATCTTCTAAGTATATATTTTGAAAAAATAGATAGTTATCTATAATTAAACTCTTTTTTATTAATTTTCCACACACCATGGCATCTATTTTATCTGAAAAAATATAAGAAATTTTTTCTTCACTATTTAGTATATCTACTTTTATTGCTTCACAGTACCACAGTATATCATTTGTTTTAGAGCATATTCTTTGACGATTAGAACATACTAATTCAGAGTTTTTACTTATAGCTTTATTATATAAAAGTTCAAAAGCATCTAATTCTAAATAATCATCTGAATCTAAGAAAAAAATATATTCTCCATTAGATTTTAATAAAGCTTTATTTCTTGCAAAACCTTGACCTTGATTGGATTGTTGTATTAAGACTATTCTTTCATCTTGATTTGCAAATTTCTGGCAAATTTGATAACTATTATCTATTGAACCATCATCTACAATAATTATTTCAATATCTTTAAATGTTTGGTTTATAACAGAAGATAAACATTTGTCTAAATATTTTTCTGTATTATATACAGGTATTATTACACTAATAGCTTTTTTCATATATTAAAATCCTTAAAATTTTGTATGTAGTTAGTAAGTTCAATATTATTGAATCCATAAAATTCAATTTTATTTTCACTAGCAGCTTGATAATCATTTATACTATCTCCTATTAAAATAGTCTCTTCTACCATATAATTATTAAATTCTAAAATATTTTTTACTAATTTAGATTTTATTACGGGAGAACCATTTATAGATAAAAAATATTTTGTTAAATCTAATTTTTCACAAATATATTTTAAGTCTTCTTCATCAGCTCCTGATGCAATATGCATCTCATATTTTTTATGATTTCTTTTTATAAAATTTAATGTATCTTCAATAATATATTTTGGATTTGTTAATTCTTCTTTTGTTATTTCAGAATATTTATTTGCATATTTTAATATCTCTTGTTCAGAAATATCTTTATGTAATAATTCGTTAAAAAAATATTTTATTTTTACATATCTTGACTTACCACCATTCAATTCATGATATAAAATAAGTTTATTTACAGCATCAGTAGAAAAGTTTTGGAAAAGTTTTCTAAAACCTTCTGTTTTTGTAGGGACAGAATTTAAAATTACTCCATCAAAATCAAATATTATATTTTTAATCAATAGATTTCTCCAATAATTGTACAAGGTAAACCATCACATTTTGATATTCTTAAAGGTGCAATTATTACTCTTTTAAATTTTGTATTTTTATCAACATTAGTTAAATCCATATCTTCCAACAATAAAATGGGTTTTTGAGGATTTAAAAAAGCTTTATGAGCTTCTCTTCCTATCATCCTATTTTGAAAACTAGAAACTGAAATACTATCAAATCCAAAAACTCTGATATTTGGGAAAAATTGTCTTAAATAATCAGCTAATGATGAATCAAATCCAAAATTACTCTCCCAAAACTCTTTTGTATCTCTTTTATAGCAAATTCCTGTTTTTACAATAAGTAGTTCATGAAACTCTTTATTTTCAATACTTTCTAATTTCCCTATTAATTCATCTTTTATAATTAAATTTTTTGGATTTAATTCTATAAAAAGTATATTTTTAAAATTAAAATATTCACAATTAAAATCTTTTATTGTTTGTCCATTTTCAAAGAAATGATAAGGCATATCTATATGAGTCCCAATATGTACAGTTGTTTCTATTGTGGTATCATTTGCTACATCACCTTTACTTATAGCAGATTTTTTTATCCGATTAAATTCGTTTCTATTTCCATAGCTTGGAGTTTTTTCATCTAAAATATATGATAAATAGATTTGTTTAGTTTTTTGCACAATTATCCTCTATATCTTTTAAGCAATCAATTAATCCTTGCCCCATATCTATATATGGGTTTGCTGTTAATTTCTTACTTCTTATAGGTAAAAATGAGTAAGGTGTTGTTTTATAGTGATTGTGATAACCATCTAAATTTAGATTTATTTTTATATTCCCGCCTAAAATCTCATTTATCATATCAAATAACTCTTTTCTTTGCATTCTTTCAACACCAGTTAAAATAATATGTTCATTTACAAATTCATCTGATTTTATAATATCAACGGCAAGCTTTGCAACATCAGCAACATGAATATACTCTCGTATCTCTTCTCCATCACCACTATGATTTATTTCTTTTGTTTCTATAGCTTTTTTTAATAAGTTGTATATATAATTGTTACTATAATCCCTTTCTCCGTATACGGAACCATATCTAACAATTGTAAATCCTAAACCAAATTTTTTATAATACTCTTCTGTAAGTTTTTCAGATGTAAGTTTACTTATCCCATAAAAAGAGCCTTTATCACTCATAGCATAAGCACTACTTGCATAAACAAATCTTTTTATATTATTATTTTTACAAGCTTCTAAAATATTTAAATTACCCATTACATTTAATTCCAAAGCTTTTTTTGGATTTGCTATTGCATCATCAAGGTTTGCAAATCCTGCAAAATTATAAACAATATCCGCTTCTTTAACAATTTCATTTACAGATTTTTCATCTAAAATATCACATCTCTTAAAATATTTTTCATCTATATATTTTGAAGTAATTAAATCAGCTACTACAACATCATAACCATTATTTATTAACTCTTCAACTACATAGCTTCCTATAAATCCACAGCCACCAAAAACAACTACTTTTTTACGCATTTGCAAAAACCTCATTTTTTAAAGTTTGATTGTTTTTAAATCTTATGGCTTCTTGCACTGCTTGAACTTCCATATCTGTTCTACTATCAATTGTACTTGCACCCATATGACAAGTTAATAAACAATTTTCTAATTCTATCAATTTACCAGAATAAGGCTCTTCTTCAAAAACATCAACAGCAGCTCCAGCTATAATTTTTTCTTTTAGAGCATCATATAAATCATTTTCATTTATAATCCCACCACGAGCTGTATTTATAACTATTGCTTGAGGTTCCATCAAAGATAACTCTTTTGAAGTAATATAATCTAAAGTATCTTTTTTAAGAGGAATATTAACTGAAACAACATCACTATTTTTTAGAACTTCTTCTTTTGAAACAAAATTTACATTATATAATCTTCCAAAAGCAATATCAGGATTTATATCATGTACTAAAAAATTAACATTAAAAGAAGATAGAAGATGAACTAAACTTTTACCAATTCTTCCCATTCCAAAAATACCAATTGTTTTTCCATACAATAAAGTTCCCATGTGTCTTTTCCAAATACCAAGTCGTATATTTTTATCTGTAATAGTAATTTGTCTAGCTAAATCAAGTATCATAGCAACACAAAGTTCTGCAACAGCCATAGTTGGTGCATCAGGAGTATAAGCAACTCTAACTCCATATTTTTTACAAAGTTCAAAATCAACTCCATCAAGTCCAATTCCTACTCTTGAAATTAATTTTAGATTTGGAGCATTTTGAAATACTTCTTCTGTTATTTTTTCTGTTCCAGCAATAAGAATTTCAGAATCTTTTATCTCTTTTTCTAACTCTTGAGAAGTCATTTTGTGTTCAAATGGATTTAATTTTACATCAAAATTACTCTCTTGTAATAATTTCATAGGTTCTTTTGAAGTTGAACCAAAAGGATGAGTTGATACAAAAACTTTCATTTATTTTAATCCTTCTTTTAATTTATTCATTCCATTCATAGCAGCATCTCTTAAGAAAAAATAATCTATCCCATAAGCTAAGAAAGTACATCCTTGATCAATTTTTTGTTTTAAATTATCTGGGTTTGTATCTACAACATGAAACCCTGATGGAATATTATAAATTTTACATCTATCCAATACTTTTTGAACAGCGATTTTAACATCTTCCCGTTCAAATTCTCCTGGACATCCCATAGAACCTGATAAATCATATGGCCCAATAATTGTACCATCAATACCAGCAACCTGTAAAATCTCATCTATATTATTAACTGCATCAATATGTTCTATTTGAGCTATGATTACAAGTTCTTCTTCTACCCATTTTTTGTACTCTTCAAATTTTGTACCATATCCAGAAGCTCTATACAAACCAACTCCTCTTTTACCTATAGGAGGATATTTTGCATAATTAACTGCTTGTATTGCATCAACTTTAGAACATACCATAGGAACAATTATTCCATCTGCTCCCATATCGAGAACTCTTTTTATAATTACTTCTTCATTTTTACTTACTCTTACAAGTGCTTTTATGCCATTTGATTGAATGGTTCTAATTAAGTTTTCTGCCATTTGTAAATCTATAGAAGTATGTTCAATATCAATAACAAGCCATTCAAATCCAGCTAATGCCATAACTTCTACACTCATGGGATTTCCCATCATTATCCATGAACCTATTGTTAATTCATTATTTTTTAGTTTTTGTTTTAAACTCATTTATTATCCAATTGTAATTTATCTCTATTTTTATATAAAAATTCTGCCATTATAAAATCTTCTGGTTCATCAATATCTATTGCTTCAAGTTTATTTACTTCAAAAATTTGAGGTTTTAATCCTATTCTTTTACTGTTCGCTTCTTTAAAAGATTCCTTTGAAAATATATAAAAATTTGAGTTCTCTTCATACATAGGTTCTAAATCTTGGGTTCTCAATAATTCATTTGGATTATGATTTATTGCTTTTGCATTTTTATCATAAAACCTTGTTTGAACTTTTGTTACACCAAAAACACTATCGAAATTATCTAATCCAGCGAAATATTTTTCTATTGCTTTATCTATAGTTTCACTTTTTAAAAGTGGATTTGTACTATGTGTTTGTAAGAAATACTCACCATCAAGCTTTGATAAATCATAAGCTATAATGTCATTCATAGAAACAAAATCACCTTGAATCTCAGTTGGTCTATCAATTATTATGATTTTATCTCCAAAATTTTTTTTAGCATCTCTTGCTATTAATTCACTATCTGTATTTATAACAACATTATCTATATACTTACTATCCAAAAGTGATTTTACTATGGAATGATAAAGTGGTGAACCATCAAAACTTCTCATATTTTTATTTGGTACTCTTTGTGAATTTCCTTTCATCGGTAATAATGCTTTTATTTTCATTTTAAGTCTTTATAAAAATTAATTTTTCTTTAAGAACTTCTAACTCTTCTATAAGAAATTTTTCTATTTCTTCTTCTCTTCCTAAAACAGAAATAATTATATAATCATATTTATAATTTCTTAAATTATTAGGGTGAGTTATATCAATATTTTTATATTTTTTTAACTCTTTATTTTTATCAACTATTACACAAACTTCTTTTTCCAAACTATCTACAATAAATTTTCCAATATGTCCAAATCCATAAAGAGCAAAAGATGATGACTTCTTTTGTTTTATTTCATCTATAAATGAAATTAATTTATTAAATTTAATGGAAAAACTATAATTTTCTTTTATATTTATATTTTGATTATTGTTTAATAATTTTATAGAAAATATTTTTGAAATTAAGTTAAATTTATCAAAATCTGATATAAAGTTATTTTCAATAAGATTATTTAAATTTTGTAAAATTAATTTTATTTCATTGGCTTTATATAAGTTATTGATAACTATAAGAAATCTATCTAATATAAGTTTGTTTATATATCCTTTTTTATTTAATTCCTTTGGATATATTTCATTATAAGATACATTTAAAATCTGTAAACTTTTTTCTAATTTTTTAATATATATAGGAATTGAATTTGAAAATTTTTTTGCTTGTATTAAATTTCCTATTTGGCTCTTATGTATTCTATATTTCCACAAACTTTTTCCAGAAAAATGAACTTTTTGTTCTAATATTGCTAATTTAAAATAAAATAAATCATCTGAATATAAAAAATTTGGAAGTCCTGAGTCTTCATATCCATTAAGTTTTTCAAAACTTGATTTTTTAAAAACAACTCCTGGAATAACTGTATATAATTTCCCTTCCATTCTTAAATGTCTAAATTTAGTACTTGAATATAGTACTTCATCTTTATTGTTTTTTGCTGTTATGTTGCCATTCTCATCTATCACATCAAAATTTAAAAATATCAAATCAGCTTTTTCTAAATTTTTTACTATTGTAGAGTGAAATTCATTATAAGCTATATCGTCATCACCGAATACTGTAACATACTCATTTGATGTTAAACTTACTGCTTTATTCCAAGAACAAATGGGGTCTAACTGTTTTCCAGATTTTTCCCAAATAATATTTTTAGTATCTTTGTGTTTGGATAATTCATAAATATTTTGTTCTATACTATTGTCAAAAATGATAATTTCATCAAAAGGAATTGTTTGGTTTAATATAGACTCAATAGATTTATCTAAATATTCTATCCTTCCTATTGTAGGAATTACAATTGAGACTCTTTTCAATTCTTTACTCCTGTCATTAAACTTTGATCACTCCATAAATATTCCCATTTACCAAAACGACCAATAGTATTTATTTTATTTTTTTCTAAAAAATCTAAAACCATTTTTCTGTCATCTTCCATACCTTGATAGAAGATAACATTTCCATAATCTAAAAATCTACAATCTTTTATTATTATATCTTTTTCATTAAAAATTTTCATTTTCTCTGATTTTTCTATAATATGTTCAATCAATTCTTCATTTGATAAAGTCGATAGTTTATCTTTAGAAAAATAAACCTCAAATTGAAAAGAACTACATCTATCAGGAACATTATCTGATGATTTTATACTTGGACTATAACATCTTGAGGCTAATATATCTTTATCATAAATATAAAACCATAAGTATTTTGGAATGTTTGGCTTATTTAATCCAATCGAAACTAAAGCTACACTTGTATATTTTAATTTTTCACAAGCACTTTTTATTTCAATTGGCATATCTTTAATAAAATTTTTATATTCAGGTAGTGGTATGCTAGAAATTAAATCATCATATTTCTGATTTGTATTATCTTGAAAATAAACTATTTTACTTTTTATATCAATTTCAACAACTTTTTTATTAAGTCTAATATCACAATTTTTTCTTATATAATTTAAAAATGATTTATATCCACCTTTTAAAGGATATCTCATCTCACTTGCGTAATATGTGTTTGGTGTCTTTTTTTCAAAAGCACCTTTCAAGACTTCTTTTATATTTGGTTGATACATTCTATTTCCAACCCAAGTAGTACTTAAATCTTTTGCTTCTAAAGTCCAATATTTTCTAGTATATGGAATTGGGAAATGTTCACTAAAATAATTACCATATTGAGCTTTTAACCATTCTTCGTAATTTTTTATATTTTCTTTTTGATTAGGATTTTCCATAAAATCACTTATTATCTCAATCTTTTCATTTAAAGATAATGGCTCTAAATTATTTTGGGCAGGATGTTTTAACCAACTACCTTTATAATAATTATATGCCAATGGCTTGTGAGTTATATATTCGGTAGATTTCGAAAATAAATCTTTCACATACTCATTAGTCGTAAAAGATAGATGAATAGCTTTATCAAATCTAAACCCATCTATCTCAAAATTTCCACATAATCCACCCCAATCATCATCTTTTTCAAAAATTATATTTTCTATATCTTTTTGATTTAAATGATAACTAGCTGATATTCCAGATATTCCTGCACCTAAAATTATTGTCATTTACTTATTGCTCACAAATTCTCTAATTTTCTTAATCATATAATTAATAGCACCATCACCCATACCAGGATATAATCCTATCCAAAAACTATCATTCATCACTTTGTCTGTAACTATAAGATCTCCAACTATTCTATAATCTTTGTTTAATTCCATATGATCAAACATAGGGTGTCTTGTCATATTTCCTGCAAAAAGATTTCTGGTTTGTATTTTGTTTGCTTCAAGATACTCAACTAGCTCATTTCTAGTGAAATTTACATCATCTTTTAAAGTCATCATAAATCCAAACCAGCTTGGGTCTGAATTTGGTTGTGTCTCTACTAAATGAAGTTGAGATAAGTCTTTTAATCCATCATATAATTTCTTTTGATTTTCTTTTCTTTTTTCTACAAATGTTGGAAACTTTTCAAGTTGAGCACATCCAATCGCTGCTTGCATATCTGAAACTTTTAGATTAAATCCAAAATGGCTATATACATATTTATGGTCATATCCTTTTGGAAGTGTACCAAAACTTTGAGAGAACCTACATCCACAAGTATTATCAATACCACTTTCACACCAGCAATCTCTTCCCCAATCTCTCATAGAAAGCATTATTTTTTTTAGAAGTGGATTGTCTGTATATGTTGCTCCTCCTTCTCCCATAGTCATATGATGTGGAGGATAGAATGAGCTAGTTCCAATATCTCCCCAAGTTCCTGTTGGTTTTCCTTCATAAGTTGAACCTAGAGCATCACAATTATCCTCTATTAACCAAAGATTATGTTTATTGCAAAACTCTTTTACAGCTCTTAGATTAAAAGGATTTCCTAAACTATGAGCTATCATAATAGCTTTTGTTTTAGAACTAAGAGCAAGTTCTAGTTGAGATACATCTACATTTGCATATTTTAAATCCATATCTACAAAAACGGGAACTGCACCATATTGAACTATTGGAGCTACAGTTGTAGGAAATCCAGCAGCTACAGTTATAACTTCATCACCTCTTTTAACTTGTCTATCTTTTAGTAAAGGAGAAGTTAAAGCATAAAAGGCAAGTAAGTTTGCACTACTTCCTGAATTTACTAAAAATGCATATCGTACACCTAGATATTTAGCCAAAGTTTTTTCAAATTTTTTACTATAATCACCATATGTAAGCCAAAAATCTAAACTACTATCAACTAAATATTGCATCTCTGTTTCATCAAAAACTCTTCCTGCATAATTTACTCTAGTTTCACCATCTACAAATTTTTTCTCTTGTACTGGTTTATGAACCAGTTCATAATACTCTTTTGTTTTTTGTAAAATCTCTTGTTTTAGTTTTTCTTGTTGTGTCATTTTAATTTATTTCTCTTACTATTTTTTTTATTCCTTCTTCCATAGAAACTTTTGATTTCCAACCTAACTCTTCTAACTTATTAATATTTACTTTAATATTCATATTCTCATTATTTCTATAATTAATGGCTCCAAAATTTAGTTTCGTAGTTATATTATGATTTATTTTTAACTCTTTAATTATTTGTTCTACAAATTTTTTAACTGCTATTGAATTACCACTCCCTAATTCAAACTCTTCAAAAGCTAAAAAAGTATCAATATTTTTAATAATAGTTTCATATGCATTTACAATATCATCAATATAAATAAAATCTCTTTTTTGAACACATGATGTTAAATCAATATTTTCTGCATTTTGTTTTAATTGATTTATTAACCAATAAATAAACTTATTTTCATCATCCTTAGGTCCATACATGTGTTCTATTTTTATATTTATCATTTTAGTTTGTTTATTTGATAAAAACTTCATCCAATCTACTAATTGAGCTTTTGAAAGGGCATAAGAATTTAAATTTCTTTCAAGCAATGTATCTGTATTTATAAATCCTTTTACATTAGCATTTACAGACTCTTCTAAAAGTTTCAATCCAAATATTAAATTTGTATCTAAAATAGATGATATTTTATTATCAATTCTGCCATAATTTGTAACAGTATTAATAACCATATCTATCTTATGGTTTTTAAAAATATTTGATAATTTTATTTTATCAATATCATATACAACTAACTGATTTAAGTACTCATTAATTCTATAAGTATTTGAAATACTCCTTTTTAATGCAATAACTTCATAACCACTTTTTAAAAATAATTTTAAAAGATAACTTCCTAAAAATCCTGTTGAACCTGTAAGTAAAATTGTCATTTAATTTATAGCCCACTCTATCTTTTTAACTTTTGCATCTTGAATATAAGATACTAAATCATCTAGTGTTAAAATAGTTTCATTATTTTTATAATAAGATTTATACCATTTTACAGTTTTTTCAAATGTTGTTTCACTATCCCAAACATCTTTCCATTTTAAAAGAATATGTGCTTTTGAGCAGTCCAGCTTTAAAAGATTTGCTTCATGTAGCTGATTTGGATCTTGATTTATTTCATAATCAATTTTATCCCAATGTTTTTTTACATTCTGTACAACTTCTTCTACAGTTATGCTTCCCTCATCACTTGGTCCAAAATTCCAAGCCTCTGCAAACTCTACTTTTTCTTCAAGAAGTTTTTGACCAATATGAAGATATCCACTTAAAGGCTCTAACACATGTTCCCAGGGTCTTGTTGCTTTTGGATTTCTTATACTAACTTTTTTACCTTCTGATACTGAAACCATAATATCAGTGATTAGCCTATCTTTTGCCCAATCTCCACCACCTATTACATTTCCCGCTCTACAAGTTGCAATTAAAGTATTGTGAGTTTTTTTGTACTCATTTATATTAAAATATGAATTTCTATAAGATGTTGCTAATATATCTGCACATCCTTTTGAAGAGCTGTAAGGATCATATCCACCCATTGGGTCATTTTCTCTATAACCCCAAATCCACTCTTTGTTTTCATAGGCTTTATCACTTGTGATATTTACTATTGCTTTTACATTATTTTTTCTACAAGCTTCAAAAACTTTTAGCGTTCCTATTACATTTGTCTCATAAGTTTCTATTGGATTTTCATAAGATAGTCTCACAAGTGGTTGGGCTGCTAAATGAAAAACTATTTCTGGTTTATAAGTTTCAAAAGTTTGATTTAATTTATCTAAATCCCTAATATCTCCAATAATAGAAATTATATCAAGATTTAAAAGTTCTAAATGGTTTGGATTTGTAGGAGCTTGAAGAGAATATCCAATAACCTTTGCACCCATTTGGTTTAACCAATAAACAAGCCAACTACCTTTAAATCCTGTGTGTCCTGTAACTAGTACAGTTTTATTTTTATAGATTCCTGAAAAAAGATTTTGCATTACCATATTTTCCATGGAGCTTTACCACTATCCCAAAGCTTATTTAAATCATTTTTATCTTTTAATGTATCCATTGGTTTCCAAAATCCATCATGTTTATAAGTGAACATTTCTCCATCCAATGCCAAATTTTTAAGTGGTTCCTGTTCAAATGTTGTCAAATCATTCTCTATATACTCAAATACCTTAGGTTCACAAACAAAAAAACCTGCATTAATCCAATGACCATCACCTTTTGGTTTTTCATGAAAACTTTTAACTTGATTATTTTCAGTAATCTCCAATGCACCAAACCTACCATCTGGTTGTGCAGAAGTCATTGTTATAGCCTTACCGTGAGATTTATGAAATTTTACAAGTTCAGAAATATTTATATCACTTACTCCATCACCATATGTAAGCATAAAAGATTCATCTTCTACAAAATCTTTTGCTCTTTTTACACGACCACCTGTCATACTGTTTATACCTGTATCAAGAAGTGTTATTCTCCAAGGTTCACTTGAGTTATTTAAAACTTCCATTTTTCCTGTTTGCATATCAATAGTAACATCACTTTGATGTAAAAAGTAGTTCGCAAAGTACTCTTTAATATAGTAACCTTTATATCCAAGAAGAATAACAAAATCATTAAAACCATACTTTGAATATATTTTCATAATATGCCAAAGAATAGGTTTTCCACCTATTTCTACCATAGGTTTTGGTTTTAAGTCAGTTTCTTCACTAAGTCTTGTTCCAAATCCACCTGCTAATAATAATACTTTCATATTAATTTAATTTTTCTCTTAATTCTTTATTTTTAACAAAAAAATCTATTAAAAATTTTTTAAAATTTTTATTCTTATCACTAATAATTAAAGGCCAATAAACTGCTGATATGTGAAAATATTCTTCAAGTGATATTTCTAAATCAACATTAAACATTTTTTTTATTACATTATAAAAAAATGTATGATAAGATAGTTCTTTGGTATTTATTTCATTAAATCCAAAATAATTTAAATTATTAAAAAATAAATCAAAAAAATTCGGATATTGTTTTTCAAACTCTCTTACAGATAAGTTTTTAAAGTTTAGATTTAAGCCTATAGCTAAAACATTTCCCCTGAAATTTCTAAAATAATTTAATATTTTTGAATCAATATTTGTTCTTGAACTATGTGATAAGTAGATTTCGCTATTAATCAATATTGTTGAAAATTCTTTTAATTCAATAATTTCTAATAATTCTAGATTCAAATATTGTTGAATTAAATCTATATCACTTTTATTAATAAAAAAAGCTTTAAATTTATATACAGGAAAATCTTTCATAATTTGTTTTATATACTCAACAAACTCTTCATCTTCCAAATTCTCCTTAGTAGCTAAAAACCCAATACTATTTGGTTTATAAATATTTTTTAACTCTTCACTTAAAGGTTGATTAATACTATTTATAAATCTAAACTCATTGTATCTATTATCACTTTCAAATATTTTTGAAACCACTGATTTTTCAAATTCTATTTTACAATTATCTAAAAGTTTTAGACTTTTTGAATACTCTTTTTCATCTATCTCTTCAAATATGTTTATCATGAACATATTTGCTTTTGTTTGATTTAAAACTTGCCAAGTTTTATAATATCCCAAATCCTTTGACTTTTCATTTTCAGTGCTAGAATGAATATATATAAATGTATTACTAGCTATATCATAAATATTTTTTGGTATTATAAAATCGATTTTAGACAGATATTTATTAAATTTTTCAGATATAAGCTTTTTTTGCTCTTTATTAAAATAAAATACTTTGAATTTAGTATTTAAATTTTTTTCAAGAAAAATATTGATAAGTTTTATAAAATCCTTATTTAGAAGATTATCTTCTGTTCCTAAAAATCCAATACTATCTTTTGGATTTATATTTTGTATCTTTTCATTATCAAAACTACCCTCTAAACTATGTATAAATATTGCCTCATTAAAATCTTCATGATTTTTATCAATCAAAGTATATGGAGAGTTTAGAAGCTCCTCACCAGAATGATGATTTTTAAAAGATATAATAGCTTTTTTACCTATATATTGTGTCGGTAGATTATATGTGAAAGCTTTGCTTTCAACATCATAGATATCATCGATTTTTTGTATAAACTCATTTGCTTCTATAGTATCAATTAGTTTGTCATCTAAAAAAATATCTATTTTTTGTGTTTCGTCACTTCCTATTTTTTTTGCAAAACCCAAAAATGAGAAGAAGCTCTCAGTATGAAGAACACCATAAATTTTATTTGGCTGAATAGGGCTAGTCATTTTTTACCTTATTGTATATTTAGTTTCATAGAAATAATTTCTAAATTTAGATTTTCAAAATCTTTTACATTATTAGTAACTAATTTAAAACCATATATTTGGGCAGTTGCAGCAATTATAGCATCTGGTATTTTTATTTTATACAACTGTCTATTTTTTATAGTTTTTTTGGCTATCTCATCATTAAGTGTATATATTTTAGCATTTTCTATAAATTCAGTAGCTTTTTTTTGAAGTTGATTATTTATAGATAACTCTTTCCAACTCAAAAATTCAATTTTTGTAATAATTGAAATATTAAAACTCTTTTTTAAAATATTATATATCTCTTCATCTTCTACTAAACCATTAAAAAAATAGATTAAAGTATTTGTATCCAATAAAAAGTTATTATTTATTTTTCCCATTCTTCTCTAGTCTCTTTTAAATATTTGTCAATAGAGTTCTTGTCTTTATTTGCAACTCCAAAAAAGTTTTTTGGGTCAAAAGTTGATGTTTTTTTTGTATTATTTTCCAATATTTCAACACCATCTTGCTTAAATTTCTCTAGTACTAAAATTAATTTATCTAATATTTTTTTATTTTTTACATTTAATACTAATTGCATAAAAAGCTCCATTAAAAATTTGTGTTAATATTATCAAAAATCCCATTAAAACTACTCAAAACCTCACAAACTTATTTCTTAAAAATTTAAGCTACTTATAGACTAGTCATTTTTTACATTACTGTATTATTTCTATATTCGTATCAAGATAAATCATGTATCATATCTTCACTATTTATAGCTAGTTCTTTTGTTACTTTTATACTATTTTTAGATTTAGAAAAAAGTAAATCTACTTTATCTAACTCTTTTTTTATGTTATGAGAGCCATCTTCTTTTTTATTTTCTTCTATAATTTCAAGTTCATCAGATTTAAGACTTTTTAAAAAAAACATTAAGTGTGAATATATATTATCAGAAACATTTAATTTAATTGTTTTCATAAAATTGCTCCCTTAAAATTTTCTACCTATTCTATCAAATATGCTATTAAAACTACTCAAAACTTCAAAAATTTGTTTTTCTAAAATCTCATTTGCTTCTTTGTTTTCTAAAATTTTATTATAGGGTAATATAAGTTTGAAAAATCTATCAAAAATATTACAAATCATAGAGTTTGGATATTTTTCAAAAACTATTTTAAACTCTTGATAAAATTTTTCTATTTTTATACTATTTAGTTTTTTAAGTATTTTTTTCTCTTTTTGAATATCTTTTATATCAATCTCTTCTAATGTTTGTTTAGATATTTTTTTAAGATTTTCTAGCATTTCTGTTTTAAAAATTTCTTTATCTATTTTTTCTAAATTACTTTTTAATTCTTCTATTTTTAAAGGAGTAGCACCTTTAAAATATGCACCATCTCCTAAATTATAAATCTTAGAAAATTCAGAGTGTTTAAATATTATATCTTCAGCACTCTCTATCATCTCTAAATACTCTCTAAAAGTAGGTACTTTCTCTTCAAAATTTCCTTTTACATAGATTATATCAGTTCTAAAATCTCCACTATTTTTTGCATTTAGATTTAATTTTCTACTTGATTTATGAGTTCCTACATGAGTTTTGCCATTTTTACTATCAACACTTGCATCAACTCCTAAAAGATAAATCTCTTTAGCTCCAAGCCTAGCAATTATATCAATACCAATATCTCCAACAGTAACACCACTTAAAAAACCATAGTTTGAAAATAGCTCCAAAGCATTTTGCATAAAAAATATTTTTGTATCTTTTAGTTTTAAAAATAGTTTGGTATCAAGCTTGATTGAAGCTAAAATTATAGAGTCTTTATACATTTTAGAATCTGTATTAAACTGCTCAAGCATTGGCTCTTTTTGACCATCAATAGCTAAAATAATATCTGGAATAATCTCCAAAATTCTAAGATGTTTTAAAACAGCACTTGAAGCTACTATTATAAATTTATTTTGATTTAGATAGACCCACTCTAGATTTTTTGCCAAAGATACTCCAGCACCTAAAAAAAGAACTCTTTTATTTTTAAATAAATTTTGATTTTTTGATAGATTGATAATACTTTTTTTCTCTTCAAAAAAGTAGTTATATCCTCTTTTTAGACTAATTATAAAATCACTAAAAGGATAACGCATTTGAGAACTATGAATAAAAATATTTTGTAACTCTTCTATTAAATATGAGTTGTTTTGATTAGATAATTCAAAATGGATTAGATGATTTAATTCATATCTATCTTCTAAAAACTTTTTTGTGATATTTTCTAAACTAAAACTATCTTCACTTATAGCAAAAAAGATTTTTGAATTTTTACTTAAAGATTCATAGTCACACAAAAACAAAGATAATCTAAAAATTTCAATATTTGGCTCAATTATTAAATAACTTTTAGCATTTAAACTATTGTGAAAATCATTTAAATGAACTCCAAGCAAAGTCCCTATAAATATGAATTTATTGATTTTTATCTCAATATTTTCAAACTTTTTTATATATTCATTTAAATATATATAACTATTTATCTCACCTTCATAATGATTTTTCTTTTTTAATTCTTCCATTTTTATAAGATTAAAAGCGTTTGAAAGAGAAAAGTTATTTACTCTATCTAAAGAGTCGCTAAAAGGCTCTTTTTTGTATAAATTTTGTTTTGTTTTTAAATCTAATAGTTTAAATTCATCATTTATAAACTCTAAAGAGTAATTTTGGATATTTTGTTTCTCGAAAAAAACTATTTTTTCATAAATAATTATATGATTTTTTTTGAAAAACTCTATATTTTTAAGATATATTTGGCTTAAAGTTTTTTGTAACTCTTCTAGTTGTTTTTGTTTATCCATTTTTTTCTTTCAAGTTTTTGTGCAAGATTTTAGCAATATTTGTATATATTGTATATAAAATTTAATTTATATTTATAAGCTATAATATGGCTTTTATAAAAAATATATAAACTTATTAAATAATTCAAATTCTAAAAGGTAAAATATGACGCAAGCTCAAATCCAACTACAAAATGCACTTACAACAACTTTTTTAGCAAATATGGTATTTTTAAATGAGTATGACAATGAACTATATCAAAGAGTTGAAAATTTATCAAGAATGATAGAAACAGGTGAATATCAAGAGAGATATGAGTTGGAATTTGTTATGGAGAATGGAGATTTTGATGTTTTTGATAAGGTCACAAATAGTTATTTATATGATAAAAATCCAAAAAAGATAAATAACAATATAATAAATAGCATTGATTTCAAAAAAACGAAAACTATATCAAGTATAGAAGGATTTTTCTTATATAAAGAAAATCCTACAATTAGTCTTGATTTTGAGTTTAAAGGAGAATTTGCTTCATTAATTCAAAATAATATGCAAGAATACTCAAATACTCTAAATGATTTTTTGGATAACTCTACAAAAACATATAAAGAAATTAATAAGCTTATATTCTTTAGTACACTTTTAGGAAGACATTTTCCAAAAGCTATACAAAAGATAAATCCAGCTTTGATTTTGATTATGGAACAAAATCTTGAAATTTTTAGACTATCTTTATTTACTATTGATTACTCAATTTTTGCAAAAAGAGTAAAAGTTATTTTTTCTATTATGGATGATACTATTGTGTATGAGAAGAAAATATTAGATTTTTTGAATACAGGGATATTTGATAACTATGTTATAAAATTTGTTGATACAAAGAATGTTATAGTAAAAAATTATTATGAATCTTTTACAGCAATTTTGACAGGATTAAAAGCTTCAAGATATGATTTCTCAAGATATTTATATACTTTTATAAATAGAACAACAAACTATATCCAAGAAGAGTATAAATTCTTACTTTTTAATAAAATAAAAAATGGTTTTAATGTTTTTAAATCCCTACCAGTTTTATATCTAGCCGCTGGTCCATCATTGGATGAAAATATAACTTGGGTTTATGAAAACCAAGATAAGTTTTTTATTGTAACAATTGGTTCAGTCTATAAAAAACTTATAAATAAAGGTATAAAAGTAGATTTAGTAGCAACTTTAGATGAGCAAAAATGGTTAGAAAGAGTACAATTTCCAGATGAAATTATAGAAAAATCATCTTCAAATACTATCTTTCTAGCTTCAAGTATTACAAATCAAAAATTACTTACTAAATTAAAAGATAGAAATCTTTTTATTTTTGAAATGTATGAGACATTTTTCAAAGACAACTACAGTTTTACAGGAAATAGTATAGGAGAAGTTACACTAGATATTTTACTTCAGTTAAATGCAAAAAACATATATATTTTAGGCTTGGATTTAGCTTTAAACCAAGATACAGGAGAAACACATTCAAATGAGGCTGGAAGTGGAAAAATAACTATAAATACAAAAAAAGATGATGAAATAAAATATGGAGAAAAACATAAAATAATAACAGTAAGAGGAAATTTGCAAGATAGTGTAAATACTATCACACTATTTTTTGGTTCTATAAAGGATTTAGAAAATAAACTATCAAAAAAAGATAGAGATGTAAATATATATAATCTCTCAACTCATGGAGCATATTTTGAAGGATCAATGCCTACAAAAATTGAAAGTATAAATTTAAATGAGTTTAAAAATATAGATAAAACTTTAATAAATTTAGAAAAAGAGTTATTGAAATTTTCACAAATTGGGCTAAATAAAGAGCTAAAAGATGAGTATAAAAATAATATATATACTTTGGAAGTTAAACTAAAAGAGATATTAGAAGGTATAAAAAATAGAGATTTTCAGAGCTATATAGATTTTAGAACAGAGGCTTTTTTGATTTTAGAGTTGTTACAAAATAGTGATAAGTTTTTATTCCTTATATTTCTTAATTATAATAAAATAATAATTCCATATTTGAACAACCATTTTAATGATACAAAATTAAACCAAGAGTATAAAAAAGTACAAAAAATAAAAAAGATTTTTGTAAATCAACTAGAAGTTTTATTAGATGATTATATTTTATGTTTAAAAAGAGTTTTGTAATTTGTCCTCTATTTAAGAGCTAAAGTTATTTTATTTTAGCTCTTTTTTAAAAAAAATATTAGTTCCGCTTATCAAACTATTGTAAAAGTCTTAAAACATTCTGAGATACAGCATTTGCTTGACTAATAGCGTATGAACCAGCTTGAGATATGATATTTAGTTTATTAAAGTTTGCACTCTCTTCTGCATAATCAACATCTCTAATAACTGATTCAGCATTTTT
>Ga0265295_1000690_pt1 | contig 64998 bp, 54 predicted proteins | sample Munlansysbiofilm_FD_192503 | JGI IMG/M metagenome (GOLD analysis project Ga0265295, IMG submission 192503) | Leachate microbial communities from a municipal landfill in Southern Ontario, Canada - Methane capture system biofilm | ecosystem: Engineered > Solid waste > Landfill > Unclassified ... | reverse complement strand
ACAGGAGTACTTTGAGTCTCCCAAGCATTGTTTGTGAAATACTGAAGAACAAGATTTGAATATTGATAATTTGTAAGAGGATTATCAATTGTAAGAGTAAGAGCAGGAGTAAATGTGTATCCTGTAGGAGCAAAGCTAAATACCTTTAAAGCAGGAAGCAATTCAGTTTCTGTTGACTGATCTGTTGTCTCGTTAGCTAAAATCTGGTATGCTGTAGTTACTGTAGCTCCATTTGCATCTTTAACAACAGTATTAGCATCGACAGTTAGAGTAGCATCTTGTGCACCACCTTCAATAAATAGAGTACCTCCTTCTGATGGCTCAATATAAGTACCTCCTGGAATGTAAGGTACCATTTTAGCTGATACGGTGTAAATTAAAGCGTGATTAGGGGCAGCCGGCTGAAACTCCAAAGAGATAGCAGTTGGTAAGAAACCATCTTTTGATAGATTGATTATATACTTGCCTGCTGTAGTAAGATTAAGGAACTGAAATTTACCTGCATTATCTGTAGTAGTTGTAAGAGTTCCCATCTGAACAGTAACACCCGCAAGAGCAGTACTGGTTTGATTGTTGAATACCTCTCCCTTAATTGAATAAGTGGCTGGCTGTGGTTGTGGAAGAGGAGTAGGCTCATCCACCTTTGTGCAAGCACTTGTAAAAAGCGCAACCAAGAGTGTAGCTGAAGCTACTCCCATAAGTGTTGTAAAGAATTTTCTTGCTTTCATAAATCGTGTTGGTTAATTATTGGTTAATTTTCAAATAGTTGACTTAAATGTATTTTGTTAAAAAAATTGTACGACGAATTTTCGTCGGGAGAGGTAGTGAAGTATCTTCCGTGTTGAGTATATGGTCTCGCAATATACTCTAGCGGGAAATAGTCACCAGCAGAAACTCTAACAAATTTGTTCCTATTATGTTTATATGGAGGAATTGAAATTGCAAAAAAGAAGCCACCATTTATTGGGTAATCCGGTATATCCATTGACTGAACATAAAATCCGACAGCAGCATTCTTAAAATATCTTGTTACCTCGCCCCTAACAGATATATCATTCCCAAGATATTTCCCAACTGAAGCACTCAAAATCATTTTAAGTGGCTTGTAAACATAATTTGCACCAACCTTCCAAGTAAGAGTATTAAAGTTAGAATATAACCAGTCATCAAACATAGGAACGGAATATGCAGTATAACTCATCTGAGCAAAAACCCCAATTTTCTTTGTTAAAGATTTATAGAGTTTTAAATCTACTCCGCCTCTAAACATATTAAAATTTCCAACTGTTATCATTGAATATATATTATAAGGAAGGCGAAGTTGCTGAGAAAGAGTTAAGAACCCAGGACGTATCTTACCCTCTTCTACTGAATAATCATTAACAACCGGGAAAATTACCTGAGCTGTAGCTTTGGCACCTTTCCATAAAGATACTTCTAAAGTAGGATTAATATTAAACTGAAGTAGATACATAACATCCAATCTAGAGTTTTTGAATCTGAATATTGGGTAAAAGTTAAGGCTAACCTTTCCGGCTGATTCATATTCAAATTTATCTCCATTTATTGAATTAATTTCGTGAACCCCCTCTTCTAGCATAAAATCAGATTTCCAAATAAGTTCATCACCCTCATTTGACAAAGTTGTGTACATTCTAAGAATTGGGATCTTTTCATCCATAAATATCACATCAACATTATCAGATTGAAACTCCTCTTTAAGAAGTTGTATCTCTTCTCTCGCTGCAATTATGGCTTTTTGGTTGTTTGTATAAGCCTTATTCTCTATAAATAATATCTCCTTACCTGGTTTGGAAATGTGCCTTACATTCTCAAAGCCAGCTCTATAGAGCGACTCTTCAATTCTATTCTGAGCAGTTGTAAATGAGCTAACGAGCAACAGAATTAAAGATAGTAGAGTCATCCTATAACACCTTTTTACATTGAAAAGCACTGATTTCATTAAGTTTAGGCGATACTTATTCATTATTGCAAATGTAATATTTTTTTAATTCTAATCAAATTATTTTTAATTCATTATGTTTTTTTTAACAAAAATTTAACTTGTCATTATCAAATAGTAAATTTGCAGTATGAAAAATTTCTTCTATCAAAGTATTACACAACGGGCAAAACGATGACCAACAGCAGTAGAAAAGGGCTTGAACTATTCATTCCGGAGGAACAAAGTACAGTTTATGTTACAATTTCGGATTCTCCTGTTCACGCAGGCTTTCCATCTCCGGCAGACGACCATCTTGAAAACAAACTTGACCTTAATAAAGCACTGGTTAAGAATCCCTCTACAACTTTTTTTGCGAGAGTTAAAGGCGAGAGTATGATTGGAGAGGGTGTTGAGGATGGTGACATTCTTGTAATCGACAAATCACTAGACCCATACGATAATTGTCTTGCGGTTTGTTTTCTTGAAGGAGAGTTTACCCTAAAGCGAGTACAAATTGAAGGTAACAATATATTACTTATACCATCAAACCCAAAGTTCAAGATTATAAGGGTTAATAAAGATAATGATTTCTATATTTGGGGCATTGTTGTATTTCTCATTAAAAAGGTATAAATGAAAAGAGTAAGAGTTTTATTTAGAATTCTATTTATTGTATACATATGTATGGTATTTTTTTTCTGTCTCTACTCATTTAAAGATACAGGTGTTGACTTGTCAAAATACATTTTTGGGATTCGTGGAGACAGAATTGCTCATTTTATTATGTTCTTCCCCTACCCCTTTTCCGCGTGGCTTGCATCAAAAAAAGAGCTTCGTGAAAAATTCGGTAAAGCTTCTCATCTTGTACTTTTTATATCTGGTGTATCTCTTGCTATTACAGTTGAGCTACTACAATCACTCAACACAAACAGGGAAAGTGATCCTATGGATTTTCTTGCCAATCTCTCCGGGCTATTAGTTGCTACTGCTATTATATTGATTTTAGAAAAATTTATAGACAATGTTTGGCCTGATCGATTGCAATAATTTTTATGTCAGCTGCGAAAGAGTTTTCAACCCATCATTAGAAGGAAGGCCTGTGGTAGTTTTAAGTAATAATGACGGATGTGTTATATCAAGATCAGCCGAGGCAAAATCCGTAGGCATTAAAATGGGTGATCCATATTTTAAATTAAGAGAATTAATTAAAAATAAAGGCGTTATCTGTTATTCATCCAATTTCCCACTTTATGGAGATATTTCTAACAGGGTAATGGAAATTCTCCGAAATAATACTCCGTCAATTGAAATCTACTCAATTGATGAAGCATTTATTGATTTTAGAGGAGTCTCAATGGAAAAGGCAGAAAAACTTGGAAGAGAGCTTATCCGGAATATAAAAAAGGGAGTTGGAATACCTGTAAGTATTGGCATATCAAAAACTAAAAGCCTAGCAAAAGTAGCTACTCGGCTTAGCAAAAAGCACCCTGATAATAAGGGCTTTTGCTTGATGATTAATCAAGCCGATATTGATAAAGTACTAATATCCCTTCCTATTAGCGAAGTCTGGGGTATTGGAAGAGCTCATTCAAAAATGCTTAATTCTTCTAACATTCTTAATGCCTTTGATTTTGTCAAAAAAGAAGAAAGATGGATAAAAAGTAGAATGGGAGTAACAGGCTTGCGAACCTGGAGAGAATTAAAAGGCGAACCCTGTATTACATTGGAAAATGGGACTCAAGATAAAAAGCAGATATGCACAAGCAGGAGTTTTGCTAATGATATTTTTCAATTAGATGACCTATTTAAGGCTGTTGCTACATTCGCATCTCAATCTGCAGAAAAGCTAAGACGGCAAAATGGAGTATGTAATCAAATAATCGTATTTATCCTAACTAATCCGTTCCGGGAAGGAGCTCCAATTCATAATCAAAGTATATTAATAACATTAACGGAACAGACTGATAACACATTAAAAATTGTATCAAATGCATGTAACGGACTTAGAGAGATATATCGTGAAGGATATGGTTATAAAAAATGCGGAGTTATATTAACCTCAATTACCAGTAAATCTGATCTTACATATTCATTATTTGAATCAATTGATGAACAAACTAGAGGCTCTTCATTGATGAGTGTTTTGGATGAAATCAATACAAAATACGGTAAAAGTAGCCTGGTTATTGCAACAGCAGGTATAGATAGAATTAAGGCTAATCAAAATCTTCTATCAAATAGATATACAACTTCTTGGGACGATATTATTGAAGTAATAGTTTAAGTATCAAAAAAGAGTTTTCTCTCAATCTAAAATTTAGAGGTATTTTAGAACTTAGAAGATGTTTTCCCTTGATATCATTCGACAAATCAATAGAATTACACAATGAGTTGTCAGAAATATTCCAGTGGCTAAATAGGTGCTCTGGGATATTTAATGATACATCGTTCTGTCGATCTGAAAAATTAACTATTACAAGTATAATTACCTCACTATCAAATCTTGCAAACGAAAAAATTGAGCTACTATCATAATTATTAAATCCAATATTTGCATATTGCAGATCATAAGTTTCACCATATCGTATGGCTGGTTCTTCATTTGCAAGATTTAACAAGAACTTATACTTTTGCTTTAGATCAAGATCATATAATCCTTTATTATAATTAATTATAGTTTTAAGAGACCAAAAGTCAAATATCGATGTTCTGCCGTCAATTCCACTAAAACCCTCCTGATCCATCCCCTTTTCACCTAATTCTTGTGCAAAATAGAGCATAAAAGATGCTCTATTGAATAGCAAAGAGACAACAAATGCAGGAATAGCTTTGTGGCCGGAACGCGCAATAAAATCTGAAGCAACTCTCTGCTCATCGTGATTCTCAATAAAATTAAGCATACAACTCTGAATATTACCTAATTGCTGCCAACTTAAAGAAATATCGGATGGTTTTGCAGCTCCCTTTAAGATATTAATTAATGTGTCATATAGACCAACCTTATCATAAAGAAGATTAAAACCAGACTCCAAATACTTTTTATAGAGGTTCGGATTATATACTTCAGCAATAAAGAGAAGATTAGGATAACTTATTCTTAATTCTTTGGTTACATAGCTCCAGAAGTCAGTTGGCACCATCTCAGCCATATCACATCTAAAGCCATCAATACCCTTCTCGCTCCAATAATTAAGTATATGCAACATTTTATCCCATAATTTTGGTCTTGGATTAAAATGAGTTAAATTATCTGCTGAATAGTCTACTCCGTAATTGAGCTTTACTGTTTCGTACCAGTCGTTATAAGATGGATTTTCTCTAAAACAGTCATTTCCGGTAGCTTTTGCGGGAAACTCTTTGAAACTACTTGATTCAGAGCAACAAGGAGAAATGAATTGGGTGTTTGGAATATAATAAAAATCATTATTTGGGGAAAATGATAAAGAATTATCATCATCGTGGCCAAAATCTGAAAATTCTCCAGGATTTTTATCAGAGTGATAATTCCTTGATAAGTGATTTGGAACAAAATCCATTATAACCTTAAGGCCTGCCTTATGAGATCTGTTTATCAAGTCTTCAAACTCTTCCACTCTATTTTGGTGATTTACTGCCAGGTAGTGTGCAACATCATAATAATCTTTTACAGCGTATGGGGAACCAGCAACCCCTTTTACTATTTCAGAAGAATCGGGTAAGCAAAAATTATTTAAACATTTACTTTGCGTTGCATGCTCTAACACACCTGTAAACCAGATATGTGTACAACCAAGATTTTTAATATTAGCAAGCTCCCTTTCAGTATAATCTATAAACTTACCTGTTCCGTTTACATCAAAAGAATATCCGGGAACTGGGTTTTCAACCCGATTCCCGGACAATCTTGGTAATGTTTGATATATAATTATCTTTTCATCCATGGCTATTGCCATTTGAGTACTTTCCTAAAATCGTACTCAGCAGGATTTGAGAGAAATTCAGATGCAGCTTCATAATCAGCTTCTGTAATGTACTGCATAATATTATTGATAACAGCCTGAACCCTGTCAGATTCAAGACTTACAAGCCTTGGAGGAATCTTCCCGGTTTTAGGATCCTGAATATCTTTTAGGAAAAGAGGTTCAACCTTTCCCAGATTGTCGATATATACCATACAACCTGTCTTTCCTTCATCAAATAGCTGATGAACAGCTATTCCCAATTCTGTGCAATAGACAAGGTCATACGCAACAGGAGGCTGGCATCTTAGTTCATAACCTAGCTCAACGGGTCTGCATTTTGTTTTAATTCCAAGCTCTCTTAGCTTTGACTCTAATAGTTCATTAAATATGTGAGCTTTAGAAACTTTACCTAATTCAGGATGTCCGTGATCATCGTATGAGAAAATTACTCCTGACTCTTTAAGTTCCCTTTCATCAAGTTCGTGAAAAACTCCCTCCGAAATCATCACAGATCCGTATTCAATCCCTAGAGTTAATCTTTTAACAATTGAAGAAATTGCAAGTTTTATGATTTTATCAAGAGTAATTGTTGTTTTGTTAAACATCTCTGGAATAACAATCATTGGATAATGAGCAGCTGATCCAATTCCAAATGCTAAATGGCCTGCAGATCTTCCCATCGCACAAACAACAAACCAATTATTACTGGTTCTCGCATCTTCATATACGGTTGTTGCAAGTCTTGCACCTTCTGATTTAGCAGACTCATAGCCAAAAGTTGGACGTGCAAGTGGTAATGGAAGGTCGTTATCAATAGTTTTAGGAACATGAATATTTGAAATAGGATAATCTTGCTCAGAAAGAAACTTGGCAACTCTATTTGCAGTTGATGCAGTATCATCACCACCGATTGTTACCAGTAGCTTTATATTATTCTCTTTAAAAAATTCAATGTTAAAATTTTGTTCAAAATCTACAGGAGAAGGCTTGTACCTACTCATTATTAAATAAGACCCCCCCCTATTAAAAATTGAATCCGCCATTAAGAAGTCAAGTTCTGAATATTTGGGATTCTTAGAAAATAGTCCTTTATATCCTCCGTGTAAACCAATTACACGATAACCATTTGAAATGAAGGTTTTAGCTATACTGCCCACTACAGTATTCATACCTGGTGCGGGACCTCCTCCCGTCAAAATTACAATCGATTTTTTCATTACTTTACTTTATTGAGCCTGCAAAGTTAACAATAATTAAAAAATATGTAAATTTGTTAATTAAGATTATGAAGAAAACTGTATTAGAGGCCACTAAAAAAATTAAATGGCTAAGAGAAGAGATACTAAAGCACAACAGGAGTTACTATATTGATAATCAGCCTACTATATCTGATTTTTCTTATGACTTGCTCCTAAATGAACTACAAACGCTTGAAAAAAAGTTTCCTGAACTTGCCGACATAAACTCACCAACTGTAAGAGTTGGAAGTGATATCACTAGCGAAAATCATCAAAATGCCTTTGTACAAAGGTTACATAAATCCCCAATGTTATCTTTAAGTAATACTTATGATAAGGGAGAATTATACGCTTTTAATGAACGTATTATAAAACACACAAATGACTCTATAAACTATGTATGTGAATTAAAAATTGATGGTTCAGCAATCTCACTTACATATCGTAACGGTACATTAATTCACGCTGTTACAAGAGGCGATGGTGAAAAGGGTGATGATGTTACTAGAAACGTCATTAAAATTAAATCTCTTCCAAAGAGATTGAAAGGAGAAGGTTTCCCTGAAGAGTTTGAGATTAGGGGAGAAATTTTTATGCCTTGGAGTGACTTTGAAAGACTCAATAAATTAAGAGAGGAGAATGATGAACCTCTTTTCGCAAATCCAAGAAACGCAGCAGCAGGATCGCTGAAATTACTTGATTCATCTGAAGCAGAAGAGAGGGGCCTTGATATTATTCTATATCATCTCTCTTTTGAATCAAGTGATATAAAGACTCACTATGATGCTTTACAGGCAGCTGCATCGTGGGGACTACCAATTTCTAATCATACAAGAAGATGCTCATCAATTAACGAAGTAATTGATTTTTTAAATTACTGGGACATAAACAGGAAATCACTGCCCTACCCTACAGACGGAGCTGTAATAAAAATTGACTCTTTAAATCTGCAAAAAGAGCTCGGTTACACAGCAAAGTCACCAAGATGGGCAACCGCATATAAATTCAAAGCAGAAAAAGCCATAACTAAAATTCTGTCGGTGGACTATCAAGTGGGTAGAACAGGAGCAATAACACCTGTTGCTAATCTTGAACCTGTACTTCTCTCCGGCACAAAGGTTAAAAGAGCGTCGCTGCACAACGAAGATCAAATCAAGGCTTTAGATATCCATATCGGAGACTTTGTCTATGTAGAAAAAGGAGGTGAAATTATCCCTAAAATAACATCTGTTGACAAAAGCAGACGTGAAATTAATGCTACTATACCTAGCTTTCCTACTCTCTGTCCGGACTGTAATACTCCTTTAGTTAAAGAGGTGGATGAGGCAAAACATTATTGTCCTAATATTCAGGGTTGCCCCACACAAATTAAGGGTAGACTAATCCATTTTTGTAGCAGAAAGGCGATGAATATAAATGCTGGAGAGGCAACTATTGAAATGCTATTTAATGACGGATTACTTAATAATGTTGCAGATTTTTATAAACTCACAACTGAAGATTTAATTAAATTTGAAGGATGGAGAGAAAAATCAACCGATAAATTTTTGAAGAGTGTTGAAGCTTCCAAAAAAATTCCATTCTACAGAGTATTATATGCACTTGGGATAAGATATGTTGGAGAGACGAGTGCAAAATCAATCGCAAATTTCTTTAAGAACTTTTCTTTAATCTCTCAGGCATCTATAGATGAATTAATTGATATAGAAGATGTTGGTGAAGTTGTCGCTAAATCAATCTACAATTTTTTTAGAAAACCAATTAACATCAAATTAATTGATGAATTAAGAGATGCAGGAATTTCAATGGAAAGTGATATAAATAAGAAAAATGTAAAATCTGATGCTCTACTTGGTAGAACTATAGTAATATCAGGTAATTTTTCCATAACAAGAGATGAGATGAAAGAGGTAATTGATCAACACTCGGGAAAAAATAGTTCTTCAATCTCTTCCAAGACATCTTTTCTTATTTCTGGAACAGAAGCTGGTCCGGCTAAACTAGAGAAAGCAAAAAAGCTTGGCATAGAGATTATCACAGAGGAGGAGTTCTTCAAATTAATTGAAAATAAATGATTATTTTTACATTTTCTATAATAACTAAAATTACTAGCAATAATTTATGAAGCAAATAGTTATAAGCAACAAAATATTCTACCTAGGAACAAACGACAGAAAGAAAAGTCTGTTTGAAAATAACTGGCCTCTTCCAAATGGTGTATCATATAATTCATATCTTATAAATGACACAAAAAGTGCGCTGGTTGATACTCTCGAATTCGGTTCCAAAGATGATTATCTTGATCAGATCTCTTTAATTCTTGAAAATAAGAAACTAGATTATCTGATAGTTAATCATATGGAACCTGACCATTCAAGTATGATTGGAATATTACTTAAATTCTATCCATCTCTTAAAATTGTTTCAAATATTAAAGCCTTTAAGATGCTTGAGGCATATTTTGGGTTATCAGAGGAGAATTTTTTAGAGGTAAAAGATGGAGATCTTCTGGACCTAGGGTATCATAAACTTTCATTTCATTTAACACCTTGGGTACATTGGCCTGAGACTATGATGACTTTTGATACAACTGATCAAGTTCTTTTCTCCTGTGATGCATTTGGAAGCTTTGGTACGCTGGACGGAGGGATCTTTGATGATGAAATCAACTTTGATCGCTACGAAGATGAGATGAGACGGTACTACTCAAATATTGTGGGTAAGTATAGCAATATGGTTCAAAAAGCATTCACAAAACTACAAGATTTAGATATAAAGATTATATGTCCTTCTCACGGTCCGGTATGGAGAAGCAACCCTTTGAAAGCTGTGGAATTGTACGATAAATGGAGCAAACACGAATCTGTGGATGGTGTGGTTATCGCATTTGCATCGATGTACGGAAATACTGAGAAAATGGCTGATTTCGTTGCCAGACTTATTGCTGAAAGAGGGATCAAAGAAATTAAGATTTTTGATGTTTCAAAAACTCATGTTTCATATATTTTAAGCGATATATGGAAGTATAAAAGTGTAATACTTGGTTCCTGTGCTTATAATTCCGGTATGCACCCAATGATGGAGCATCTCTGTCACGAACTCTCTGTTATTAATCCAAAAGGGAAGAATTATGCACTATTTGGTTCATATAGCTGGAATGGTGGCGGATTAAAATCTCTTCTAACCTTCTCAGATAAAATGAGTTGGAATAAAATTGCAGAACCAGTTGAGTTAATGGGCGCTCCAAATTCAATAAAAATGTCAGGATTTCAAGAGATTGCTGATAAAATTATATAATATCTATGGATGTAGGAAAAAAATATAGAGTTGAGCAGAAAGTTGAGTATAAAGATACTGCCTCAAGTTATGGTTCCGGTCTGCTTGAAGTATTTTCAACTCCTGCAATGATTGCTCTTATGGAAAAGAGTGCTCATCTTCTTGCAAAAAGCATTCTACCAGAGAATATTGATACAGTAGGAACAGAGGTTGATATAAAACACATAAGAGCAACTCCAATTGGAGCATTAGTAACAGCAGAGGCTGAGTTAATATCTTTTGAAGAAAGAAAACTGGTTTTTAAATTATTTGCCTTTGACGAAAATGGAGAGATTGGTTATGGAAAGCATATAAGGTATACTATTGATCCTGTTAAATTTATGAATAAGCTTAATTGAAGAAGTATAAAAAGATAAAACACACGTATCAGAGAATTTTAAAATTTCTGATAAATGACATCTGGAGGCTGGATCTCTCTGAGCTTAGTATAATGAAAGCGAGAATGGTCCGCTACCTTAAAGTGCTTATTATTACTATTAAAGGTTTTACTAATGATAAAGTTGGATTGCAAGCTGTAAATTTAAGCTTTTTCTCAGCTATGTCAGTTGTACCATTTGTTGCTATTATGTTTACAGTAACAAAAGGATTTGGGCTAGCCAAAAATCTTGAAGATCTGCTTCTTTCATATTTTGCTGAAAATGAAGAAATAATTGAATACATTCTACATTTTGCAAATAATATTATATCCTCAGCAGAAAACGGATTCTTTGGAATAATAAGCTTCCTTTTTCTTTTATGGACCGTAGTTTGGCTTATGTTGAGCATTGAGAAGTCTTTTAATGATATATGGAAGGCAGAAAACAGAAGATCTTTTGCAAAAAGAGCACTCTACTATCCTCTCCTATTGTTGGTATCACCTCTGATTGTAGTAGTTTTCTTATCTCTAGCTCTCATATACACCAATACTCTTAAATCTGCTGGTTTTCAGATTGACAAATTTATTCCCATTACCTCAATATTTACCTGGCTAACATTCTATGGAGTAGTAACAATAGTTTTCTCTGTAATGTACTACTTCATTCCAAATGTTAAGGTAAAATTTGCTGCAGCATTCAACTCCTCACTTGTTGTCTCGTTTGCATTTGGAGTTGTTCAGTTTCTTTATCTGGAGACTCAGCTTCTTGTTTCTGGATTAAATGCTGTTTACGGAGTTTTTGCTGCCATACCTTTATTTCTTGTATGGATGAACATTAGCTGGACCATTATTCTTTTTGGTGCGGAACTTTCGCACGCATATCAAAATGTAGACAAATACAATATTAAAAATGAAAATGAACCTTGAATTAACTAAAGATGCTGTAGATTTTATAGATGATGACAAACTTCATAATCTTATAAATAATACTAAAGAGGATGTTTCCAAAATAAGAGATATATTTCAGAAAAGTAAGTCGAAACAAGCTCTTTCTGTTGAAGAGACAGCCCAACTGCTTGCTATTAAATCTCCTGAAATGTTGGAAGAGCTGTATCAAACAGCAAGAGAACTTAAAAGATCAATCTACGGAAACAGAATAGTTCTCTTTGCACCTCTTTATATTGGAAACTACTGCATTAATAATTGTCAGTATTGTGGTTTTAGAAGCTCTCTCTCTAAAGCTGTCAGAAGAACTCTCTCAGATCAGGAACTTGTGGCAGAAGTGGCTCAATTAGAAAAAGAGGGGCATAAAAGGTTGATTCTGGTATATGGAGAGCATCCAATGTATACCCCTGAGTTTATTGCTCAATCCGTTAAAACTTGCTATAATGTAAAGGTTGGTAACGGAGAGATACGAAGGGTAAATATAAACGCTGCTCCAATGACAATCGAAGGCTTCAGAACAGTTAAGAATGCCGGTATTGGCACTTTTCAGGTGTTCCAAGAGACATATCATAAAGAGACATATAAAAAGTTTCACCCCGCCCCAGGTGTAAAAAGTGATTATATGTGGAGACTTAATGCAATGGATAGAGCCTTTGAAGGAGGTCACGATGATGTAGGTATAGGCGCTCTTTTTGGATTATACGATTGGAGATTTGAGGTCCTTGGCCTTGTTGAACATTCTCATCATCTTCAGAACAGATATGGCGTTGGTCCTCATACTATTAGCTTCCCAAGGATAAAACCTGCATACGGACTAGATCTACATCTTCCATACCAAGTAAGCGATGAACAATTTAAACAATTAGTTGCGATACTCAGACTATCAGTTCCATACACAGGTTTGATTATGACAGCAAGAGAGAGCGCAGAGGTAAGAGATGCTGTAATTGAATTTGGAGTATCTCAAATTGATGCAGGAACAAGGCTTGAAATAGGTGGATATCAAGAGGAGAGAGGAAAAAATCAAGAACTTGACAGAGAGCAATTTGAAGTTGGAGATAGAAGAGAACTTGATCAGGTAATTGAGTGGCTGCTTACGAAGGGTTTTATTCCAAGTTTTTGCACCTCTTGTTATCGTGTGGGAAGAACTGGAGAGCACTTTATGGAGTACGCAATACCTGGTTTTATTGGACGGTTTTGCACTCCAAATGCAATGCTTACTCTGGCAGAATATATTGAAGATTATTCATCTGAGCATACTAAAAAAGCTGGCTACGATTTAATAGAGAGAGAGCTAAGTTATATTAAAGATGAGAAAAAGAGATCTGATATTGCCGAAAAACTGGCGATGATTAAGAGTGGAAAAAGAGACTTACTTTATTAATAACAATATGTTTACGGATAAGGATAACGAACTAATTGAACGAGAATTTGAGGATCTTAGATTGGCAAGTCTAAAACGTTGTGCAAATCAAGCTGAATTCGAAATTGTGCTTAAAGCTTTTGATTTTGCAAAAGCAGCTCACAATGGTGTCAGGAGAAGATCCGGAGAACCATATATCCTTCATCCAATTGCTGTCTCAAAAATTGTTGTAAAAGAAATTGGGCTTGGCTATAAATCAATAGTTTCTGCACTATTGCACGATGTTGTTGAAGACACAGAGTACAATACAGATGATATTGAGAGGCTTTTTGGTTCTAAGATTGCATCTCTTGTTGATGGTCTAACAAAAATTAAAAGTGCATTTGATAGCAGCACCAGTAGTCAGGCCGAAAACTTTAAACGAATCCTTCTAACTCTAAATGATGATGTAAGAGTAATCCTAATAAAGCTAGCTGATAGACTTCATAATATGAGGACCATTGAGTTTATGCCAGATCACAAACAGTCCAAGATTCTTAGCGAGACTATGTATATTTTTATACCCCTAGCTCATCGTCTCGGTCTGTACAGCATAAAGTCGGAAATGGAGAATATTTGGCTTATGCACACTCTTCCTGCGGAATATGAAAATATTCAGACCAAAATTTCACAAACAGTAGCTGAAAGAGGTTGTGCAATGGATAGCTTTATGGAGCCAATTTCTGAAAGCCTTACCGGTGCTGGTTTTAAATTTAACGTCTCCAAAAGAACAAAGAGTCCCTATTCAATTTGGAGAAAGATGAATGCAAAATCTATCCCATTTGAACAAATATATGATCTATATGCTGTTAGAATCATATTTGAAGCAAAACCAGATCAACCTGAAAGGATTCAATGTTGGCATATCTACTCTCTAATCACAGAGCTGTATCTCTCTAAAACTGACAGAATTAGAGACTGGGTAAGCACGCCCAAAATTAATGGATATGAAGCCCTCCACTGTACTGTAATGGCTCCCCAGGGTAATTGGGTCGAGGTTCAAATAAGAAGTACCAGAATGGATGACCTAGCTGAAAGAGGTGTTGCTGCTCATTGGAGTTACAAAGGGTCATCTCCCTCAGAAGGAGATATGGACAAATGGCTCAATTTAGTAAGGGAGGTGCTTGAAAACCCAGACGTTAATGCACTAGAGTTTCTAGATAAATTTCATACAGGTCTTCTTTCATCTGAAATTTATATTTTCACTCCTAAAGGTGAGTCTCGTTCACTTCCAAAAGGTTCAACTGCACTTGATTTTGCCTACGCAATTCATACTGAAATTGGTAACAAAGCTATTGCAGCTAAAGCAAATTTTAAGCTTGTTCCACTTTCATATGAACTTAGAAATGGAGATCAAGTTGAGATTATAACTGCCGAGTCACAAACTCCTCAAAGAGAATGGCTTGAATTTATCAAAACAGCAAAAGCAAAAAGTTTGATACTTGATGTCCTCAAATCAGAGATCAAAGACTCTCAGAAAAAAGGACAGGAGATACTAGATGATAAATTAAAATCTATGGGCATAAGGCCAATGTCCAGAGTATACAGAAAGCTGTCAGAAAATTATAAACTCAATAACAGGGAGGAGCTTTTTAGTAAAATTGGTGCAAACTTAATAGATCTGACAGATCTTTCTAAAGTTCTTAAAAAAAATACAACAAGTAAATTTGTACGATACTGGAGTCTGCAGTTTTCCAAAATAACTGGAGGAGACTCTGAAAACAAATGGGATTTTCAAGGTGAAGAGGAACTATCAGACGATCCGGCAGATTTTCAAAAGATCTCGGAAGAGAAGAAAGGATCTAAGATTGATATTAAAAAAGATTTTTTATTAAAAGAGAATCCGGTTGAAAAGACTCTTTCTTATCAGGTTGCAACCTGCTGTAGACCTATTCCTGGAGATAAAGTTATTGGATTTATTGACGAAAATGATATTGTAATAGTTCACAAAAACAGCTGCCCTGAAGCAATTCATTTAGCTTCCAGAGATGGAGAGAAGATAGTTAAAGCAAAATGGAGTAAGCATACTGTTCTATCATTTCTTGCCAGAATTAATATGAGGGGAATTGACAGACTTGGTATACTTAATGAGCTAACACAATACATAACACTAGTTTTAAGTGTAAACATCAGGAAAATTTTCATTGAAACACACGATGGTATATTTGAAGGATATATTGATTTATACGTTCACAGTGTGGATGACTTAGAAAAATTAATGAAACAGATGTCTTCAGTTAAAGGTGTTATGAGTGTTGTCCGTTCAGAAATTAAGGATAATCAGTAAAATTACTATGCAAATTAACAAATTGAGATATACATCAATTATAATAGTTTCGTTTATTGGACTAATAGGTTTCTTACCATCTTGTGCCAATACAACTGCTCCACCATCAGGTGGGGAAAAGGATACTCTTGCCCCAATATTACTAAAAGTAGATCCAGATTCAAATAAAGTAAATTTTCCTCTTCGTGGTCAAAAAGTTGAGATGAAGTTTGACGAATTTGTAGTGCTAAAGGAGCCTGAAAAGAATATTGTAGTTTCACCACCTGTAAAAAGACGGATTGAGACAAAAGTTAGAGGCAAATCCATTATTTCACAATTTGCAGATTCTCTTAAAAAGAATACAACATATTCAATATCCTTCAACAACTCAATTGCAGACAATAATGAAGGCAATCTTTTCAACCCATATAGATATATCTTTTCAACGGGAGACTCTATTGATTCTCTTATTGCAACTGCAAATATAGCTGATGCCACTACTCTACTTCCACTACCCGGAATCACTATAGCTTTTTATGAAAATCACTCAGATTCCGTCATCTATAATACTCTTCCCTCTGCTATTTCAAAGAGTGATAAATGGGGTCATTTTATTATTACAAACCTTAAGCCTGTACCTTATAGAGTAATTGCATTCTCTGACGAAAATGGTAATAATATATATAATCCTGAAAACGAAAAACTTGCCTTTCTTGATTCTCTATATACCCCTACGAAAGTTATGAAAAATGGAATGGATGAACTTGCGTATATAGACCCAAGAGATACGACATCTTCATTAGCAAGAATCAGTGATTTCCGTTTATATCTTTTCAGGGAGGTGGCTAGCAGGCAATTTATTAGAAATTACGAACGATTATCTGAAAGAGAGTGCTATATCAAATTTAATGCACACAACGTAGTAATTGACTCCATCGGTTTTACTGAACTCGATTCATCCAATGTTATTAAACATTTTAATATAACCAAAGATAGTCTAACTCTCTGGATTAAAGGTGATACTAGAAGAATTCCGGACACTTTGAATCTTAATCTTTCATATATGAAAACCGATTCTCTTGATAATCTGGTCAGAGAGAGAGAGTCTTTAAGGTTTGTTTTACCTAGAAAGAGTCGACAACAAGAGCAAAGAGAACGTGAAAGAGCCAAAAATATCAGAACAAATTTGCTTGACTTAAAAGTAGACGCAAATCCAGCACTAGTTGAAAAAGAGGGTTATCGTCTTATTTTTCCAGCCCCAATAGAGGATGTAATAAGAGACAGTATAAAATTTATCTCCGTCACACCTAAGGGTATTGAAGCAGCAGAGAGTTATAAATTAATTGCCGACTCTCTTGAATTAAGAAATTATACTGTTAAACCAGTAAATTCCCTCCAACAAGGTTATGACTATATACTTTCAATTGATGGTAGAGCATTTACAGATATTTCGGGTAACTATAATGACTCTACAGGAATAAAAGTAACGCTTCCAAGAAGTGAAAAAATGGGGCGTATTGATTTGGATATCAAAGGCACAGAAGGTTCATCATATGTTATAGAACTTATAAATCAGTCTCGTGACAAGGTATTTAGATCTTATAGAATCACAACTGACAAAATTCTTGACTTCCCTTACTTAGATCCAGGAAAATATTCAATAAGGGTATTCAAGGATACCAACAATAATGGAATTCTTGACTCTGGATTGCTAAAAGAGAGGAGGCAGCCAGAAATGGTGAGACTCTACCAACTACCATCAGGTACTGAAATAATTGATATCAAAGAGGGTATGGAACTTTCACAAATAATTGACCTTAAAGAAATTTTCAGATAATGAGAAAAATTGCTTTTTCAATATTTATACTCTTCTGCCCTATCTTATCGTCAGCTCAGAATAAATTACATATGGTAGGTGTGAGTTACGGATACAATATTAGCAATGTCAATTTTGACCCACCCATTGCTCATAGTTCTGTAAATACCATTAAGAATTTCTCAATTCTATACAACTATTATCATGACATTTGGGGATCTTCACCCTATTTTGGCCTTCAGACAGGGATATCTAGATTTGAAACAGGTTATAAAATCCAAGATGAAAAATTTATTACTGAACTCTATAGAGTACCACTAATATCACAGTTTCATATTGACTTCTGGAAAATGAGACTTTTAGTTAATCTTGGAGCCTATGGAGCATACAGAAGCAAACGTATTGAACCTGAATCGTCATATTTTGATCCGGAGGACAACCGAATGGAATTTGGTATTATTGGAGGAGGTGGCTTAGCTTTTATATTTAGACCATTTGAACTTCACCTTGAGGCAAATTACAACTACTCTTTAACCTATTTAAACGATCCAAGAAAGGGTGGTAGTGAAAGACCGCAATACTCATATCCTAATCATCTTATCTTAAGCGCATCACTCTTTTTTCACATAAAATCAAAATGAACAAAGTCTCTGTTAAAGTTGGTAATCTATATATTGGTGGGGATTATCCAATAGTCATTCAAACTATGTGCAATACCTCTACACAAGATGTGGAAGCCTCTTTTAAACAATGTCTAAGGCTTTCCAAAGCAGGTGCCCAGATTATTAGATTAACCGTGCAAGGAATGAAAGAGGTAGAAGCACTTAAAGAGATTAAAAAAAATCTTTCTAATGCAGGTATTACAACCCCTCTATGTGCAGATGTTCATTTTACTGCCGATGTAGCACTTGCAGCAGCAGAAATCGTTGAAAAAATCCGAATCAATCCTGGTAATTTTGCAAAAGATTTTAATATTGCACGTTCAAAATTTACACAACTAGTATCAATTTGCAAAAGAAGAGGTGTAGCGATTAGAATTGGTGTTAATCACGGATCTCTAGGTAATAGGATTATTACAAAGTTTGGTGATTCACCATTAGGAATGAAAGAGTCTGTTATGGAGTGGATAAATATGGCAGAAGAGCTCAATTTTAACCAAATTGTTGTTTCCCTTAAGTCAAGTAATACACTAATAATGACAGAGGCATACAGACTGCTGGCAGCCGAATTCAAAAAAAGAGACAAATACTATCCTGTCCATCTTGGCGTTACAGAAGCCGGAAACGGCCAATCTGGAAGAATAAAATCTGCAGTAGGTTTATCAACACTTCTCTCTGAAGGAATTGGAGACACAATTAGAGTTTCACTTACAGAAGACCCTGAGAATGAAATACCTATAGCAAGATTCTTAGCTAAATATTTTTCAATAAAAGAGAAAAAAATCATTTTTAACAATAACCGAATACCAGAATTACATTATTCTGAAGATAGTTGGGAGGAATTTATTCTAAAAGCTTCATCAGATTTAGGGCCACATCTTCTTGATAAAAATATTGATGATGTTAAGCTAAATGTTAGAATAAAAGGAGAAATCGTTTCAAGTTCAAAAATTGCTGAATTCAGAGATGATTTACTCCAGGCTTCAAGAAGAGTTTTCACTAAACCTGAGTATATTGCTTGTCCTGGATGTGGCAGAACACTTTTTAACCTGGAGTCTGTTTTTGAAGAGGTGAAGAGAAGAACTGCCCATCTAAAAGGATATAATATTGCAGTAATGGGCTGTGTTGTAAATGGCCCGGGAGAGATGGCAGATGCAGATTACGGCTACGTAGGAGAAGGGAAAAACAGAGTTAGTATATATAGAGGGAAAACTCCTGTATACAGAGCCGTTCCAGAGAAAGAGGCCATTGATAAACTACTGGAACTTATTGAGGAAGACGCTCACAATAAAGTCTTCCGCCCTCGAATTTAGTTATTATAAGCTTATCTCCTTTATTGGCCATACCATATTCAAGAGTAGCTTCGTACCACCTCCCCTCAATTTCAATCTTACCGGCTGGTCTTAAACTACTGGCTGCAATTACAACTTTTCCTACCATTATTTGAAGATTATCTTCTACCCCTACATAGCCACTTCTTGAATCCAGCTTAGTTTTTAGTGAAAGATGAGAGAAACTGCTTCCGGGAAGAATCTTTCCAGCAAGCCATATAGAAACAAGCAAAGATGAAAAGCCAGATAAAAGAACTATCGAAAGAGGCTTCAGAACCACAGAAAAGTTAATAGTGCCTTCAAAGTAAAAAAGATTGTTGTCAACCATAGCAAATACTAAAGCTGTAATTGTTATGATTATTCCCGATATTCCTGCCACACCAAAACCCGGGATAACGAATATTTCTGCCATTATTAATAGTATTCCAGCAACAAATAGTAATATTTCCCAGTTTTCAGCAAGTCCCTGTAAATATAATGGAGCAAAATATAGTAATGCTGCGAGAACAGCAGCAGCTGAAGGAAAGCCAATGCCAGGGCTTTGCAATTCGAAATATAGCCCTCCAATAATGACCATAAGAAAAATTCCCTGGAGAAAAGGTGATAAAAGAAAAGTTATTATCTTATCAATAGAGGAGATTTTCATATAGTGAATTGAGTAATTCTCTCCTTTTGTTAAAAACTTTGCAACATCGTCGACATTTGATGCATTACCTTCTGAATATCCATTTTCAATTGCCTCCTCCATTGTAAAGCTTAATACCTTAAGGCTATCATCAGCAATTCCGGGAACAACTATTGATGGATCTACCATCGCCTCTGCAATAAGAGGATCTCTTTCGTTTGCCTGAGCCGTTGATCTCATCATCGCTCTCATAAAAGATTGATATTTATCCGGCATAGGCTCTCCGTTCTGATTTACAACAGTAGCAGCCCCTATTGTACTCCCTTCTGTCATATATATTGAATCACAGGCAATGCTGATAAGAGCTCCTGCTGATACTGCCTGATTATCGACAAAAGCAGCTACTGGTAAGGGAAACCTCAGTAAAGAGCTTCTCATACTGTCTGCAGAAGCGACAGCGCCACCATAAGTATTAAGATGAATAATAACAAAATCATAGTTGCTCTTTGAAGCTTGCTCTAATCCTTTTGAAAGAATTCTTTCTGTAGCCTTTGAAATTTCACCTTTAATAGGGATGACAAAAATACTCTTTTCCTCCCCATCTAAAAAGATGGGAAAAAGCACTAAAATAAATGCCAGAAACAATCTATACATAATATTGGTATTGGATTTGGTAAAGATAATGCTATTTTTGCATATACAACAACAAATTACAAATCCAATGAACATTAAGAAACTATCCCTTATGCTTCTAGCAATTTTCCTTACCGGAGTTGCGGTTGCACAAACACAATGGATCCCGGTAAATCCGGATGATGAAAATTTCTCTGAGAGTTGTACATCTATTATGGTAGGCAAAAAAGCCAGTACAGATGGATCGGTTATGACAGCTCACACTTGCGATTCCAATTATCGCACCTGGGTAGAGATGACAGCCAGAAAAAAATATAATCCGGGAGATACTGAGCCAATATACTGGGGACTTCTCCATAATGAAGAACCTTGGGATACAAGAAATGTAGTAGAAAAAGGCACAATACCTGCAGTAGAAGAGACCTTTGCATATCTTAATACTGCCTATCCTTGTCTAAACGAAAAACAGCTGGCAATAGGTGAAACAACAATTACCGGAAGAGATATACTAGTAAACAAAAATGGTCTCTTCCTTATTGAAGAGCTTGAGAGAATTGCTCTTCAAAGATGCAGCACTGCAAAAGATGCAATACAGTTAATAGGCAAACTTGCAGAAACATATGGTTACGGTGACTCTGGTGAATGTCTTACCATAGCAGACAAAAAAGAGGTATGGCAACTTGAAATTTTTGGATCTGGTGCAGGAAGGCCTTCGGCAATATGGGTAGCTCAAAGAATTCCCGATGATCATATAGGGATATCAGCTAACATTCCAAGGATATCTAATGTTAACTTTAACGATTCTGACAATTTTATGTATAGTTCAGATATTCGCGAACGGTGTAAAAAGTTAGGACTATGGGATGGTAAAGAAGATTTTAAATTTTGGAAAGTTAATAACGGTAGAAAGCCTTTCTCAATTAGAGAATACTTTGTTCTTAGTTCAGTTGCACCCTCTCTAAATCTTCAGTATGATGCTGAAGAGCTTCCCTTTTCTGTTAAACCAGATAAGAAAATTTCAGTAAGAGATGTTATCTCTTTTTACAGAGAGACATACGAAGGAACAGAGTGGGACCAAACAAAGAATTTAGTGGCAGAGATTACTAGACGAGATGCCAATAGGAAAGAGTTTAAAGATACTATCAAACCTGTCTCAAACTTTATGAGTAATGAGATGAGAGCTCTACTAAACGCAATCAAACCAGGCGTTACTGAGAGAATAAGAGGAATTGCTGTTATACAGTGTTCCTATTCGCACGTTATTCAGTTAAGAGACTGGCTTCCTGATGAAGTTGGAGGAGTTGCATACTTCTCATTTGATAATCCAGCTCAAAGTCCAAGAATTCCGATATATTCAGGAACCATCTCCCTTCCACAATCATTCTACATATGTGGTCAGCATAGATACCGCGAAGATGCTGCAATATGGGCCTACAGAGAGACAAATAGGATTGCAACAATTAATTGGGATAAGACAAGAGGGATCCTGGAACCGGAGATTGCCAAATTTGAAGAAGATATGTTTAGCAGCGCTCCTTATACAGAGAAGCAGGCAGAAGAATTAATAAAGGAAGGTAAGATTGAGGAAGCTAAAGAACTTCTTACAAGACGCACTAATGATTATGCACTCTCCACAATGCAGAGATGGAAAGATCTCAAGGCTCAGCTATGGTCTGTATTTGCAAGAGCAATGTAATTGAAAAGTGGTTTTTTAAATTTTAATATATAACTTTGCACAGATAAAATTTAAAGAATTTTTTTAGAATAAGAGATGCATAAATACAAGCCCGCAACACTCGTTCTTGAGGATGGAACAGAGTTTTCCGGTTACTCATTTGGAAACGACCAAGCCATTGATGGTGAGGTCGTTTTTTCTACAGCTATGGTTGGGTACCCCGAAAGTCTAACAGATCCCTCCTACTCTGGTCAGATACTTTGTGTAACATACCCATTGGTTGGCAACTATGGTGTTCCAGAAGATTCAATAACTAATAGCCTCTCCTCATTCTATGAGTCTGAAAAGATTCATATCAGAGGACTTATTATTTCTGATTACTCATTTTCGTATAGTCATTGGAATGCGTCAAAAAGCCTTGATCAATGGCTTAAAGAGCAAAAAATACCAGGGATTTTTGGAATTGATACCAGAGAACTTACCAAGATACTTAGAGAGAGAGGATCAATGCTTGGTAAAATTGTCCCCCAAGGAGAAATACTTGATAATATGGAAGATCCTAATCTGGTTAATCAAGTAGACGTTGTTAGCTGCAAAGAGGTTCTAACATACGGATCCGGAAAAAAGAGAGTGGTACTTGTTGATTGCGGAGTTAAGCACAATATTATACGATGTTTTGTTAACAGAGGAGTGGAGGTTATCAGGGTCCCCTGGAACTATGACTTCAGTAATTTAAATTATGACGGATTATTCATTTCTAATGGGCCGGGTGATCCTAACCATTGCACTGAAACGGTAGAGAATATCAAAAAAGCACTTGAAGTTGAGAAACCAATTTTTGGCATTTGTATGGGAAATCAGCTCCTTTCAAAGGCTGCAGGTGCATCGGTATTTAAATTAAAATATGGTCACAGGAGTCACAATCAACCTGTTCGAATGGCTGGAACAAATAGATGTTTTATAACCTCTCAAAACCACGGATACGCAGTAAATGACTCTACTTTAGGATCTGATTGGGAGCCACTTTTTACCAATATGAATGATGGAACCAATGAAGGTATTAGGCATAAAGTGAAACCGTTCTTTTCTTGCCAATTTCATCCAGAAGCTTCAAGCGGACCAACAGATACAGAATTCCTATTTGACGACTTTATAAAACTTCTTTAGAAATGATTGATACCAAAATAACAAAAGCATTAATACTTGGTTCAGGGGCACTTAAAATTGGAGAGGCCGGAGAATTTGATTACTCTGGTTCACAAGCATTAAAAGCCTTAAGAGAAGAGGGTATTGAGACAATCCTCATAAATCCAAATATTGCAACAGTACAAACATCTGAAGGAGTTGCGGACAAAATATATTTTTTACCTGTAACACCCTATTTTGTTGAAGAGGTAATAAAAAAAGAGAAACCTCAAGGCATACTTCTCGCTTTTGGAGGTCAGACTGCTCTTAATTGTGGAGTGGAGTTATTCAGAAACGGAATATTTGACAAATATAACCTCAAGGTGCTTGGTACTCCTGTTCAAGCAATAATAGATACTGAAGACAGGGAGCTTTTTGTCCAAAAACTGGATGAGATTAATGTTAAAACAATTAAAAGTCACGCTGTTGAAAACATTGATAATGCAAGAAAAGCAGCCGAAGATCTTGGATATCCAATAATAATTAGAGCTGCTTTTGCACTAGGCGGGCTTGGTAGCGGTTTCTGCAATAATGAAGAGGAGTTAAATGCTCTTTGTGAAAAGGCCTTCTCCTACTCTACTCAAATCCTTGTTGAAAAGTCGTTAAAAGGATGGAAAGAAATTGAATATGAAGTTGTTAGAGACAGATATGACAATTGTATTACTGTTTGCAATATGGAAAACTTTGACCCACTTGGTATTCATACCGGTGAAAGCATTGTTGTAGCCCCATCTCAAACTCTGACAAATAGCGAATACCACCTGCTAAGAGAGTTAGCGATAAAGATTGTAAGACATATTGGGATTGTAGGTGAATGTAACGTACAATACGCATTTGATCCATACTCAGAAGATTATCGAGTAATTGAGGTAAATGCAAGATTGAGCAGATCTTCTGCTTTGGCCTCAAAGGCGACAGGTTACCCTCTTGCATTTGTTGCAGCCAAGCTTGGACTCGGATACGGACTGTTTGACCTTAAAAATTCCGTTACAAAGAGTACCCCAGCATTCTTTGAACCAGCCTTAGATTATATTGTCTGTAAAATCCCAAGGTGGGATCTCTCAAAATTTCAAGGTGTCTCAAGAGAGATTGGATCAAGTATGAAAAGTGTTGGCGAGGTAATGGCTATTGGAAGATCATTTGAAGAGGCAATTCAAAAGGGGCTCAGGATGATTGGACAAGGAGCACACGGATTTGTTGCCAATAGAGAGATATCTGTACCAGACATTGATAAAGCACTTAGAGAACCTACTGATAACAGAATATTTGTTATCTCAAAAGCTTTCAAAAAAGGGTACACCGTAGATGAAATCCACGAGCTAACGAAAATTGATAAATGGTTTTTGGAGAAATTATACAACATTCACGAAACTTCTGTAGAGTTATCTCAATTTAATGATATTTCAGATCTTCCGCTTGAGATGTTACGGAGATCCAAACAACAAGGATTTTCAGATTTTCAGGTGGGCAGACTATTATACAAAGATAAGATTGATGTAGATGAAGCATCAGCCATAATCAGAAGCATTAGAAAAAAGAACGGAATTGTACCAGTTGTTAAACAAATTGATACTCTTGCCGCCGAATTTCCAGCTGTTACAAACTATCTTTACCTGACCTATAATGGGACATATAATGATGTAAAATATCTTGGAGATAAGAGATCGATAATAGTTTTAGGATCTGGTGCATATAGAATTGGAAGCTCTGTTGAATTTGACTGGTGTAGCGTAAACGCTCTTGAAACCATCAGAAAACAGGGATGGAGAGGGGTAATGATTAACTATAATCCTGAAACAGTATCCACTGACTATGATATGTGCGACAGGCTCTATTTTGATGAGTTAACGTATGAAAGGGTTATGGATATTTATGAACTTGAAAACCCCGGTGGAATGATTGTCTCTGTAGGAGGGCAAATACCTAATAACCTTGCATTAAGACTTGATAAAAGTGATGTAAAGCTATTAGGAACATCAGCAAAAAGTATTGACAATGCTGAGGATAGGCACAAATTTTCATCGATGCTAGATAGACTGCAGATTGATCAACCAAGATGGAAAGAACTTACTACACTTGAAGACACATTTGATTTTGTCTCTCAAGTGGGTTATCCTGTTCTTGTTAGACCCTCATATGTTCTTTCCGGAGCAGCTATGAATGTATGTTCAAATGATTCAGAACTTGAAGAGTTTCTTAAGCTGGCTGCTAATGTTTCTAAGAAACACCCAGTAGTTGTGTCGGAATTTATTCAAAACGCTAAAGAGATAGAATTTGATGCTGTGGCTCAAAATGGCGAAGTGATTGCTTATGCAGTTTCTGAACATATTGAGTTTGCAGGAGTTCATTCTGGCGATGCAACAATTCAGTTCCCTCCTCAAAAATTATACATTGAAACAGCAAGAAGGATTAAGAGAATTGCCAGGAAAATAGCCCAGGAGCTTGAGATTTCAGGGCCATTTAATATCCAATTTCTCGCTAAAGAAAATGATATTAAAGTAATTGAGTGTAATTTGAGAGCATCCCGAAGCTTTCCTTTCGTTTCAAAAGTACTTAAAATCAACTTTATTGAACTTGCGACTAGGGTGATGATTGGAGAGAAAGTAGAGGCGCCTAGTAAGAGTGCTTTTGATTTAGACTACGTAGGTATTAAAGCCTCCCAATTTTCATTCTCAAGGCTTCAAAAGGCAGATCCGGTACTTGGAGTTGATATGGCCTCTACCGGAGAGGTAGGCTGTATTGGAGATGACACAAATGAAGCAATACTTAAAGCAATGCTATCTGTAGGTTACAAACTCCCAAAAAAAGGAATACTTCTTTCCACTGGAGATGCAAAGCAAAAGGTTGAAATGCTTATGGCTTGCAAACTGCTTCTTGAAAAAGGATTTCAGCTTTATGCGACGGGCGGAACACATAAGTTTCTATTAGAAAATAATATCAAAGCAACGCTTGTATACTGGCCAAGTGAGAAAGGAATGAAACCTCAGGCGATGGATTTACTACAATCAAAAATGGTTGATTTCGTTGTTAACATTCCAAAGAATCTGACTCAAGAGGAGCTCGAAAATGGGTATAAGATTAGAAGAACAGCAACTGATCTCAACATACCTCTAATTACTAATGCAAGGCTTGCAACAGCTTTTATAAGGTCATTCTCAGCAATGTCAATAGAACAGATCCAGATAAAGAGCTGGGACGAATATAAATCATAAGTTTTAAATGGTTATATTTGTATAAATCGTACAAATATTTTTTGTTGCTATGATTCTGAATAAACAGGTGGGAGTTTACCTCAATCTTGTCCACTGCAAATTCAAGCAGTTTATGAACTCAATATTTGCAGAACATGGATTCAATCTTACTGCTGAACAGTTCCTGGTTATGGATACTCTTTGGGATGAGGGTACTATGTCCCAGCAAGAGATTGCAGATATTATTCTAAAAGATAAAAACTCAGTCACCAAACTTATTGATGCTCTTGAAAGAAAGGGACTTGTAGTTAGAGTTGTAGGAGAGAACGATCGAAGACAAAAAATGATACACCTAACAGAGAAGGCAATTGAAGTTAAGGAAGCTATTACAAAAATTGCGCTTGAGTCAACAGATAGCATCATTAAAGATATCCCTCGAGAAGAACTTGTTAACTTTGTCAAAGTCTTGAACAAGATGGCAGACAATATTGATTCACTATCTTCAGATTATGAGTAATAACTTTTTAACTCCCTCTGAAATTGTTGATTTCACTGAAGAGACTGGTGTAAAGAAGGCAGATATGCCTGTCGTTAGAACTCTTCTTCTTGCTTTTCTTGCAGGAGTTTTTATTGCGCTAGCATCTGTTGGAAGTAATATAATATCTCATAATATTGAAGATATTGGAGTTGCAAAATATTTAGCTGGGCTCATATTTCCTACAGGACTCATTTTAGTAGTTGTTGCAGGAGCGGAGTTATTCACTGGAAACAACCTAATCTCAATAGCAGCTCTAGCAGGAAGAGTTAAATGGAGTAAATATGCTTTAAATCTGATAGTTGTATGGCTGGGAAATTTGGTTGGATCAATTTTTATCGCTTACCTTATTTTTCTTTCTGGGCAATTAGACTATTCCGATGGACTACTCGGTGCATATACAATAAAAGTGGCCTCAATTAAAACTAGTCTCACTTTCACAGAGGCCTTTTCATCAGGAATACTCTGCAATCTACTAGTATGTCTAGCTGTTTGGATGTCATATGCCGCCAAAGATATTGCAGGAAAATCTTTAGTAATATTTTTTCCAATTTGGCTTTTCATTGCTTCCGGTTATGAGCACTCAGTTGCTAATATGTACTATCTTTCAGCAGGGCTATTGGCAAATAGTGACCCTGTTTTCGCTTCCCGGGCCGGAGAGATATTGGGAGTAGGAGCAGATAATCATAATAATCTCACAATAATTAACGCCTTCACAGACAATCTTCTCCCTGTTTCTCTTGGAAATTTAGTGGGAGGAGCACTTTTTATTGGTGCTTGGTATTGGTGGGCATATAAAAAAGTTTCCAGATAATCAAATGACAGACTACAAATTAAGGAACTACGCTACCGGAAGAATCTTTGAAGATACGGGTTGGCTTCTAAGTGATCCTCTTTACGACAAACCATCTTTGATAAGAAGTATTTATTCCGATAAACAACTTGATGTATCAAATGAAAAGGCAGGTTTTTATAAGTTTGCCAACTGGCTCCCAATTAATAGATTTCTAGAAAACTCCTCTTCACCGGTTACTTACAAGGCAGAAGAGTTAGGAGATAAATTAGGACTAAGTAATCTTTGGGTAACTTTTAACGGGTATTGGCCGGAAAAAGGTGCGGAAATGTCTACTTGCTCTTTTAAAGAGACAGAAGCTTTTTCTGTATGCGGAAGAATGTTAGCCTCTCAAAAAGGTGTTATGGTAGTCGCATCGGCAGGTAATACTGCTCGTGCATTCGCAAAAGTTTGTTCTGATAACAGAATTCCTTTACTACTTGTTGTCCCTTTTGAAAACATTGATGCACTCTGGTTTAATAAAGAGATTGACTCCTGTGTTAAACTTATTTCAACTCCAACGGGAACTGACTACTTTGATGCAATAGATTTAGCTGCTAAAATATGCAAGTCTGAAATGTTTTATGAAGAGGGGGGGGCAAAAAATGTAGCTAGGCGAGATGGAATGGGTACTACAGTTCTCTCTGCTACTACTACAATCGGAAGAATTCCAGAGTATTACTTTCAATCAATAGGTAGTGGTACCGGGAGTATTGCTGCTTGGGAAGCAAATTTAAGACTGATTGAAGATGGAAGATTCGGTAACAATAAAATGGTACTGCTCCCATCTCAAAATTACCCTTTTACTCCTATGCACGATGCCTGGAAAGCTCATAGTAGACAACTACTTCCATTTGATGATAATTTAGAAAGAGAGAAAGCACTGAAAATTGCAGCAAAAGTGCTTTCAAACAGAAGACCCCCCTACTCACTTCCTGGAGGACTTTATGATGCACTTAAGGATACTGGAGGAGATATTGAAATTGTCGATAACTCAGAGCTTGGGTTAGCTTGCAAACTATTTGAAGATATTGAGGGTATTGATATACATCCTGCAGCCGGTGTTGCCTTAGCTGGAATGGTGAAAAGTGTTGAATCAGGAAAAGCAAAAAAAGATTCACTTATTATGCTTAACATAACAGGAGGTGGTGAGAGACGATTTAAACAGGAGAATGAGATAAAATTTCTTAAGCCCTCTCTCATAATTGATAATAATATTGAGATAAGTGATATCATAAAATTTGCAGAATCTCTTTTTTAGTTGCAGAGAAGCTTTTATTTCATAAATTTGCAGCCTCTTATAAAATTTCTCGGTGCAATGGACTATAAATTTGCTTCGACCTTCCGGCCGAAATTTTTCTCCCTTTTCCGCAAGGGAGCTTACGACAAAAAAACTTTTACATCAGACTTAATTGCCGGTATTATTGTGGGCATTGTTGCTCTTCCTCTTGCAATAGCATTTGGAATAGCTTCAGGTGTCACTCCACAACAGGGTCTTATCACTGCAATTATTGCTGGTCTCCTTATGTCTCTTTTTGGTGGGTCAAATTTTCTAATTGGTGGTCCTACAGGAGCATTTATTGTTATTGTCTATGGTATAGTGACCCAATATGGAGTTTCCGGGCTAATTATTGCAACAGTGCTAGCAGGGATAATTCTTGTTGCAATGGGTATTTTTAAATTGGGTAACATAATAAAATTTATCCCATATCCCATTGTTGTTGGTTTTACCAGTGGTATTGCATTAGTAATATTCTCTACACAGGTTAAGGATCTCCTAGGACTACAGATTGAAAACACACCTTCTGAGTTCATACCAAAATGGATTAGTTATTTTGAGAATATTTCAACCATAAATATTTGGGAGGCAGGCCTTGGAATATTTAGTCTTTTAGTAATAATATTCTGGCCAAAAATAACATCAAAAATTCCTGGCTCTCTAATTGCAATAATTGTTGGAACATTTGCTGCAATAATTATTAACAAATTTGGAAACGTAGAATTTGCCACAATTGGGAGCAAATTCCCTGAATTAGCCGGAGGAATTCCACTTCCAAAACCTGAGGCTCCTCAAATAACCTTCGAATCAATTAAAATGCTTTTCCAGCCAGCTTTTACTATAGCAATACTCTGTGCTATTGAGTCACTTCTTGCAGCGATGGTAGCCGATGGTGTTACAGGTAAAAAACACGACTCTAATACTGAATTAATTGGACAAGGAATTGCAAATATAATAACACCTTTCTTTGGTGGTATTCCAGCCACTGGAGCAATTGCCAGAACAATGGCTAACATTAACAATGGCGGAAAGACACCAGTTGCCGGAGTTATTCACGCAATTGTACTAACAATAATTTTTCTTTTCCTAATGCCTTATGCTGTCTATATTCCTCTCTCTGTATTAGCTGCAATACTTGTTATTGTTGCTTACAATATGAGTGAGTGGAGAACATTTAAATATCTTCTCAAAGGGCACAAGGCAGATGTAGCGGTTCTTCTTCTTACATTTTTCCTTACTGTAATAATTGACCTTACAGTAGCAATAGAGGTTGGGGTTCTTTTGGCAATTATACTGTTTGTTAAAAGAGTTTCAGAATCTTCAAGTGTTACTCAAGTTGAAAATAATTTTTTACCTGCTACTGAGAGAAGCGAGTATACGTCTGATGTTGAAATACTTGATATACCAAGAGGTGTTGAAGTTTATGAAATTGATGGCCCTTTCTTCTTTGGACTTGCAAGTAAGATTGATGAAATTGATGCTGCATCCCACCATATTGTTAAAGCCAGAGTTATTAGGATGAGAAAAGTTCCATTTATGGATTCTACAGGATTAAATAACCTTAGAAACCTTTGGAAAAGATCAAAAAAAGAGAAGATCCAAATGATTCTCTCGGGAGTAAGTGATTCAGTTCTCGAAACGCTAGTAAAATCAGGTTTTGCGGACGAAATTGGTAAAGAGAATATCTACCCTCATATTCAACTTGCTATTGAAAGAGCTTCAGAAATTGTAAGACAATACAATGAGCAGGTTGCAAAAAGAGGGTTAAAGAATGAGTAAAATAGCTCTTCCCCCTAAAACAAAGGGTGTTTTACTTGTCCTAGTTGCAAATATCTTTTTTGCAATTAATATGCCTGTATCAAGAGAACTTACTCCAGACTGGATAGATCCTTTTGGATTATCACAACTAAGAATAACTTTTGCTTTTATTGCATTTCTTATACTATCGTTATTTATAAAAGATAACACAAGGAATTTCTCTATTAAAGAGCATCTAATTCTTATAACTGCTGGAATTACCGGAACGGCTGCAAACCAACTATCATTTCTAACTGGTTTATCAATGACATCTCCTGTTGATGCATCTTTGATAATAACAATTGGTCCAATTATTACTATGCTATTTTCTGCTCTAATTATTAAAGAACCAATTTCAATGAAGAAAATAACGGGAGTACTAATTGGAATGTCAGGTGCTGCAATAATTTTATATACTGCTAAGTTTGGAAATTTTGACCAAACAGGAACACTTAAAGGGAACCTTATTATATTAATAAGCGGTTGTGTATATGCATTTTACCTTGTTATAATAAGACCTGTAATGGCTAAGCACTCTGCTATTCACGTTATGAAATGGACCTTCTTTTATGGTGCTTTAATTGCTCTCCCCTATACTTGGAAAAAGCTCACAATTAGCCCTGGAGCAACATCAACAGAATGGTTCCAATTAGGTTACGCACTATTAATGGGTACTTTTGTTGCTTACCTTCTGGTAGCATTCTCTCTTAAGCTTTTAAGACCTACTACAGTCAGTATGTTTAACTACGTACAGCCACTCGTTGCCTCTTCTATTGCAATAATTATTGGACAAGATATTTTTAACTGGACAAAACCAGTTTCAGCAACATTAATTTTTACTGGAGTATATCTTGTAATAAAGTCTAAATCAAGATCTGACCTTGAGAAGAGCAGAAATTAAATTTGGCATCCCATCCTCTAAAATATCCAGTACGAGTTCAAAACCTAAATCACCTCCATAGTAAGGGTCAGGAACCTCATTATACTCTTTATTATTGCAAAAATCAGTAAACAAAAATATTTTTTCTATTGATCTTGTATCTCTGGCTAGTTTTTTTAGAGATATCATTACACTTTTATCCATCGCTACTATTAAATCAAACTCCTGGAAATCTGCTTGAATTATCTTTCTTGAGATGGATGTAATATGATATCCTCTTCTGGCAGAATGCTTTCTCATTCTTGAATCTGCCAATTCTCCACTATGATAATCGTGAAGTCCCGCTGAATCTGATAGGGATATATCAGAATCTCCCACCGAAGAGACCATTTTATTAAAAACGGCCTCTGCAGCAGGAGATCTACAAATATTCCCCAAACAGATGAAAATTACCTTTTTCATCCTGGGATAATTTTTAGTTGACTCTTTTTAAAATAATTGCAGTTCCCATTCCTCCACCAATGCAAAGTGAAGCAAGACCGTACTCTTTCTTTTCAGAAATTAGCTCGTGAATAAGAGAAACAATAATTCTATTTCCGGAAGCTCCTATAGGATGACCAAGAGCGATTGCTCCACCATTAATGTTTGTCACCTTATTCAACCACTCCCTTTCTACATTATGTTCAGCGATGAGTTCGTGTATAACTCCAAGTGACTGAGCAGCAAATGCCTCGTTTAGTTCGATAAGCTCCATATCTGATAACTTCATTCCAGCGTTTTGTAGAGCTTTTCTAATAGCAGGAACTGGCCCCATTCCCATTATCTCCGGATCAACACCACCTTGACCACAAGCAATAATTTCAGCCATTGGCTTAAGTCCAAACTTTTTAACAGCATCTTCTGAGGCTACCATAACAAATGATGCTCCATCATTTACACCCGATGCGTTACCTGCTGTTACAGTACCATCTTTCTTAAAAGCGGGCCTTAAATTTGAAAGTTTATCAAGAGATGTAGTCCTGTTAGGGAATTCATCCTTTGAAAATATTGTTCTATCTTTTTTTGTTACTATTTCAACAGGAACAATCTCTTTATCGAATTTTCCAGAATCTACAGCATTAATAGCCTTTTGTTGAGAAGCAAAGGCAAATTTATCTTGCTCTTCCCTTGATATGCTATACTTACTTGCAATATTTTCAGCTGTAATACCCATATGGTAGTTGTTAAACGCATCGGTTAATCCATCAGCAACCATATGGTCAATAGCTTGAATATTGCCCATCTTATTACCTGTTCTTATACTACCCGGCATCACAAATCCAGCGTTTGTCATTGACTCTGATCCACCAGCAATAATTATATCTCCTGATCCGGATCCAATCTCTGCATAAGCATTCATAACTGCCTTCATTCCAGATCCGCATACCATATTAAGAGAATAAGCAGGTACTTCAGATGGTATACCTCCCTTAATTGCTGCTTGTCTTCCAACACCCTGTAATTGTCCGGCAGAAAGAATATTTCCAACTATGACAGAGTCTACTCTATCCGGAGATATACCTGTTTCATTTATTATCTCCTTAATAACCATTGCTCCAAGCTCTCCTGGATTAAATGGTGACAGAGAACCCATAAATTTCCCAATTGCAGTTCTTTTAGCTGCTACAATGTAAACTTTTTTCATATTATAATCTCATTTTGATTAAATTATCCGGGATGATCAGTTTGGCTCCTGTAGCCTCCTGAACTTGCTCAACAGAAAAATCTGGATGAATCTCTCTTAGAAGAATGCCTTCGGGTGTAATATCCATTACCCCCATCTCCGTAATTATCATATTTACCTGTCCTGCAGCAGTAAGGGGTAAATTGCATTTTTTTAAGATTTTATGAGCACCTTTTGCTGTATGTTCCATAGCAAGGATTACCCTTATTGCCCCAGCAATCAAATCCATAGCTCCACCCATTCCCGGAGTTTTTTTGCCGGGTATCATCCAGTTTGCTAGATTTCCCATCTCATCTGCTTCTAATGCTCCAAGAAAAGTAACATCTACGTGACCTCCTCTGATAATTGAAAAAGAGATAGAACTATCAAATGTTGATGCTCCTGGAAAATAGGTAATAAATCCCCCTCCTGCATTGGTATAATTTTGATCCTCCTCTCCCTTTGCGGGCTCCGGGCCCATTCCAAGAAGTCCATTCTCAGATTGAAGCGTGACATTTATCCCTTCGGGAAGATAATTTGGAATAAGTGTCGGTAAGCCTATCCCAAGATTTACAACGTCTCCATCCTTTAATTCGAGGGCAGCCCTTCTTGCAATAACCTCTCTTATCTGATTCTTGTCCATAAGTAGTATTTTGATATTATAAATTCTTATTTGATGCTCTACGAACATACTCCTGAGCAATATAGGATGCCACATCATCTGCATAGCTGTTCATCCCAAAACCTGCATCATAGCCAAGCTCTTTTGCAAGTTCGTGAGATATTCTCGGGCCTCCGCAAACTAGTATTATCTTATCTCTTAACCCCTCTGCTTCAAGAAGTTCAACTAACTCAACCATATTTTTAATATGAACATCCTTTTGTGTTACTGTTTGAGAGACTAAGAGCGCATCTGCTTTCAATTCAAGAGCTTTAGCAATAAACTCTTCATTAAGAACTTGTGATCCCAAATTGTATGCTTCAATCATTTCGTATCTCTCAAGACCATAATGACCTGCATACCCTTTCATATTCATAATAGCATCGATACCAACAGTGTGAGCATCTGTTCCAGTACTAGCTCCAACTATAACAAGAGAACGTCCAACATTCTCTTTAATATAATCATCAGTTTGATGCATATCCATTACACTTGAGTCAACTTTAGGGACGCTTATTGTAGTAAAATCAACTTCGTGATTACAACTACCATAGCAATTAAAAAAAGTATAGCCAGGAGTTAGTTCCTTATAAAAAACAACCTGTGGATTATCTAAACCCATCTTTTTTAATAATTGCTTAGCAGCCTCGATAGCCTCCTCTCCTGTTGGAACGGGTAAAGTAAAGCTCAATTGAACCTTACCGTCGTTCATAGTATCTCCGTATGGTTTTACACTTTTTAAATCAAGTGTTTTGTCAAATTCCTTAGATTGCATTGAATATAGTCCGCCGCTCATATTATTTACCTCCCATCATTAGATTTACAAATGGATTCATATAATTATCCCCTTTTTCAACAACACCCTCAAGTCCCTTTCCTCCATTTTTAGCTCTTTTTACATTTGCAAAAAAGCCCTTCTCCAAGGCAGAAAAAAGTCCCTCTTTTTCAAGCCTTTCAAGTAACTCAATTGATAAATCAAGCACTTCGTTAGCTCTTTTTCTTGCAATGCCATCCTCCTTAAACTCCATTTCATCACCAATCTTTCTCATATTCTTGAATATATATTTTGCATTCTCAATTGAGAGATATCTATCAGACATAAATGGTGTATGTATAGCCTCTGTTGGCATTCCTAACAATTGAATTCCCTGGCCTGTCCAGATTCCAATCATATTAAATAATGCGTCCTGAATATGACCTCTAAAAATATTTCCGGTCATAAATTTTGTAGGAGGCATATACTTAAGAGGAGCTTCCGGAAAGATTTCACGGGTCATCTGAGCTTGTGCAAGTTCATAAATAAAACCATTTTCAAGTTCAGGATCCATTTCAAATGCGTGTCCGAGTCCCATTTGACTTTGGGGCAATCCAGCAATCAAAGCTAGTTGCTCATTTATTAGATCAGATGCAAGTACTGTATGTGCCTCTTCAAATGCATCTGCTGTAGTTAGATAGTTATCCTCCCCAGTATTAATTATTACCCCGGCAAAACCATTGATAACTCTTGAAAAGAATTGATCAACAAGGGTTCTTTGCATATTTATATCTCTAAAGAGGATTCCGTAAAGAGCGTCATTAAGCATAACATCAAGCCCTTCAAAAGCTCCCATTACAGCAATTTCAGGCATACATAATCCTGAACAATAGTTGCAAAGTCTAATGTACCTTCCAAGCTCTTCTCCGGTTTTATCAAGAGCAGACCTCATTATTCTGAAGTTTTCCTGAGTGGCAAATGTTCCACCGAATCCTTCAGTTGTTGCACCATATGGTACGTAATCAAGTAATGATTGACCGGTAGTCCTAATTACAGCAATTATATCCGCACCTTGTCTAGCAGCAGCTTCTGCCTGTACAACATCTTCATAAATATTTCCAGTTGCAACAATAACATATAGATATGGACGTGGCCCCTCTCCCATACTCTTGATATAATTTTCTCTCCTTTCTCTTCTTGCCTTAATTTTATTTATGCTAGAATTAATAATTGGATTAAGAGTATTCTCAATTTTTTCTTTTGAAGTAAAGGGTATTCTGGTAATATCCAGTTCGCCAGATGAGACTTTAACTGCAATCTCCTGTGGTGATAAGCCTTCAGATACCATTGCATTACCAATAAAGAACAAAACACCTTCGCTTAAAACTCCTCTCTCTTTAATATAATCGACCACAATATTGGGAAGAGGTACCATATTATCATCTACTCCATCAATTCCAGCAAGTCTGCACAAGGTTCTTTCAACCGCTACTGTCGAATACCTATCTACAAACCCCTGGATATCTACAGCTATTTTACCTGCCAACTCCCTGGCGTGGTCAACTTTTTTAAAATCCAGTCCTAATTTACTCTGCATATCTTAATATTATATTATTTCTCATTTTTTTCCAATTAACCTTGAAGCCTCTTCAAGCCACTTTTCATTCACTCCTAAAGATCTGGCAATAGTAATTGCCTCTTGAGGGGCCTCATTATCTTGAGTATATACTAATTCATAATTCATCCTGCCATTTTCATAACCTTTGACTCTCATTTTAGTGCAGTCTAATGCATCTACATTATAGTGAGTTGCTACTATTGTCAAAAGCATCCTCTCTCGTAAAAATGATAATAAGGACTCAACCAATGCCTTGCCCTCGTAGGGATTGGTTGTTCTTGCTGGTTCATCGAGCAAAGCAAGAATTGAATTTGTTCTTTCTGATTCTTTCAATAATAGATCTATCATCTTCATTTCTGCGGCAAATGAGGAGAGCCCTTTATTTAAATCCTGATAGTCACCACTTAAATGAAATATCTGATGAACAGGAACTATTTCAGCATTTTCTGCAGGAACACCAAATCCAAACTGAAACATATATTGAGAGAGCGCTATTGTTCTTAAGGAAACACTCTTTCCTCCCATGTTTGCACCCATTAATACAACTGGTGAGTTTCTCTCTATAAATAAACTAACCGGTTGATATTTGTTGCCTTGCTTTTCCAGAGAGATAGAGATTTCTGGATTAAAGAGTGCTTGATAATAAGTTTTCTCTTTAGAAATGTTTGGAATTGAGAGATTCCATCGGATGAATAAATCTGCTTTTGCAAGAAAAATATCAATTTCAGCAAGGTTATTCAATGATAGAGAAAGATTATTCAAATATTTAAAAATATCCTTTCCCAATGATCTCCTAACTCTCTCTTCTAACACAGAACACTTATAATAGAGATCCTCTTTAAACTCAACTGAAGACTTAAGATCTTTTCTAAGCATTTTCAGTTCAAGATCATATGAGTCATAAATATAGAAAGAGGGTATTCTCAAAGCTTCAGGATCAAGCAGCTCTACGACATCTGATAAATCGGGCAAAACCGGAAAAATATCTGGAAGTGAGGATAGCAATGGTCTTATCGTTTCAGAAATCATTGATAGATTCTTTATTTCAAATAATTCAACATCATCAGGAACTTTTCCAGCAGACATCGCTGATATAGTATTTCTAATATCTCTTACTCCAGATAGTATCTCTTTGAGATTAGTTAATGATAAAAGAGACTGATTTTGAAAAACAAAATCTACAACAGATGAAAATTTGGTGTAATATGAAGAGAGGATACTATCTGATAGATACATCTCTCTCTCGAGCAAAATTTGGCCCGATAAGGGAGAAGAGAATTCTAAATTTAAATAAACCTCTCTCATCCCGCAAGACAAATCCATAGTTGATCTAAGCTTCATTTTGAATCCTCCTTATATCGTATACAGGTAATTTAAGAGATAATGATAGTTTCTCACACAATAATTCCGAATCTAATTTGAAACCTTCGGGTGAAACAGGATTAGCACAAACAGCAATTAACTTACTTTTATTCAAAACTCTAAGTTTCCCTCCAGCTCTTGTAAAAGAGATATAGTTTGAATGAGATATAAACGCATTTGTAAAATCTCTTATAATCAACTCAATATTATTATCAATACAGGCTGTTCTTATTTGGTTAAGAAACCTGTCCGTTAAGGCACCAGAAACAAATATTGCTGAAGCCCCCACTAAGTCATCAGGGTGAATTGACCCCGCAGCAAAGACTCCGCCTTTAACCAATTGGTTAAACTCTCCGCATTTATCAACTCTCCATATTCCACTTGTGGGTAAAAATTCGTCATCGGCACAATTTAAAGATGTCCTCTCCATATTGATAAGAGAGACCATATATGATGTCTTAAAAACTAAATTATCCATACTCACAGAGAGTGCTGCTCCTGTTGCAAGAACAAGCCCTTCGGTTATTGCTGGTGATGCAATGCTAACTCTGGATAAAGCTCCATCAATAATTGCAAGATTGGCCCCAAAAATACCAGTTGCCCTATCAATCCACATTTTTAATGCTTTAGTAGATGGATGGCCAGATAGTTGGCTCTTCCCTCCTGCTAGAGCCCTAGCTGTTACAACTCTTCCAAGAGAGGTATTTCTATATGAGATATCTAATAATTCAGATAAAATTTTTCTCTCTCTATAATGCTTCTCACTTGTTGCAAACAGAGTTCCCTCTCTAAGAAAAATCTCCGGTTTAACTGTTCCTGTAACCTGATCTTTAACCTCACCGTCTATACCTGCAGAGCTTACAGCAACTGTAAAATCCTCTGCAGGAAGACGATTAAGAATATAATTCAGACATTCAGTCTTTCCGGTGTTCTTCCCGAGACCGACTACAGAAATGCTTCGATAGCCAAGGATCTCCTGAACAAATGGCATAAAAATTAATTATTATGTGATCTCTCTTTTCTTATTAAATGTGCTGGTTCAATTGAGAGTCTTTGTCCTTTATGAAGTGATGCTACTCCTTCAACAGGGATGTTTGCTTTGCAATCTTCACAATCACAAGTATTTTTATAGTCTTCAGGCTCTGAATAGGTTGTTATTACTCCTTCAAAGTTCCTAAGTATAATCTTACCTGGTGACTGTGAAATAATATAATTTGGCATTACAGGTGTCTTTCCACCACCACCCGGAGCGTCCACTACAAATGTAGGAACAGCATAACCCGATGTATGGCCTCTCAAACCCTCAATAATTTCAATCCCCTTGGAAACAGGTGTCCTGAAATGCTCAAGACCCATTGATAGATCACACTGGTAAATATAATATGGTCTTACTCGCATTTTAACAAGGGCGTGTACTAATTTTTTCATTATGTTAACACAGTCATTAACCCCTCTTAACAGAACAGACTGATTTCCGAGAGGTATTCCGGCGTTAGCCATTTTTTCACAAGCAGCGATTGACTCTGAAGTAATTTCATTTGGATGGTTGAAATGTGTATTCAACCAAATTGGATGATATTGTTTTAACATATCAACCAATTTATCAGTAATTCTCTGAGGGCATACAACCGGTACTCTAGATCCAATTCTAATAATCTCCACGTGAGGTATAGCTCTCAATCGTTGAATTATGGACTCAAGTTTCGCATCTGAAACCATTAATGCATCTCCTCCTGAGAGAAGGACATCTCTAACTTGCGGAGTCGCTGCTATATAGTCAATTGCTTTCTGAATATAGTCTGCAGGAGCTTCATCATCCTTTTGTCCTGCAAATCTACGCCTTGTACAATGACGACAATACATTGAACACATATCTGTAATGAGTAAAAGAACTCTATCTGGATATCTGTGAGTAAGCCCTTTAACCGGAGAGTCTTCATCTTCGTGAAGAGGGTCAAGAAGGTCAGCTGGAGATATATGTGTCTCTGAACCAGTTGGTATTGCCTGTTTTCTAACAGGATCATTTGGATTATCAGGATCAATTAAACTAAGATAATATGGAGTAATCGCCATTCTCAAAGTTTGTAGTGATCTTCTTACTCCCTCCTCCTCTTCGCTTGTGAGGGGTAAATATTTTTTCAGGTCTTCAAGAGTCTCGACTCTGTTCTTAACCTGCCATTTCCAGTCATTCCACTGTTCATCCGTTACCTCAGGAAAGAGGATTTTTCTTCTGCTTTCTGCCATAACATTTATTAAATGTAAAGTTTTTCAAACAATTCTCTAATGGGTTTTGATTCCCTTATAATGTTAAGTGTAAGATTTGCGTGTCCTTTTGCAAAACCATTTCCAACAATAAGATTAATATCCTTTCCAACTCCTTCTGCTCCTAAGGCTGCTTTTGTAAAGCTTGTTGCCATAGAGAAGAAATAGACACTACCCTGCCCTTTTGTAATAAGAATAGAGGTCATTTCAGTTGAAGGAACATTTACATTATTAACAGTAACATCGCATCCTCTTCCACCAGTGATAGCCATAACCTTATTGTAAACATCCATAACATTTGTGGCATCAGCAACAATTACATCGGTTGCAAGTCCAAGATTTTTAATTCTTTTGGCATTTTCGTTTGAATACTCAACAACAATAACTTTACCAGAACTTCCGGCATTTTGCATAGCTTGGTAACAACAGAGAATACCAGATTTACCACCTCCACCAAGAATACAAACAATATCACCTTCTGTAACAAGTCTGTCAACCTGTGCAGGAGCACCAGCAACATCTAACACAGCTAATGCCAATTTTTCAGGAATATCATCAGGTAAAACTGCAAATAGGCCACTTTCAAAGAGAATTGCCTCTGCTTCAACGTCAATCTGATCTGAATCTATAGTGAGCTTTTTTATCTTTTTTATATTAAGAGGAGTTAAAGACAAGGAAACTAATGTGGCAATTTTGTCTCCAACTTTAAGTTTATTTGAAGGAAAAGCTGTTCCTATCTCTTTTACAGTTCCAATTAACATACCCCCAGATCCTGTAACCGGGTTTTGCATCTTTCCTCTCTCTTCGACAATAGAGAGAATCATTTGTTTCATCTGTTCTGCATCGGCAGAACAAGCCTGTTTAATCTGTGTATAAGAGGCTGAATCAATATTTAATGTAGAAACATCAATTAATACCTCATTATCAAATACACTCATTGTATTATCAAGGCGATAAGCCGGTTGTGGAAGAGTTCCAGCCGGCTCAATCACCCTGTGAGTTCCATATCTACACCCTATCTTCATCAATGAATTATGCGTAAAGTTCTTCAAAAACCTTCCTAAGTTTATCTGATTCTCTTAGAAGCTGAAGAGTTATTTCAGCGTGACCTTTAGTATAACCATTTCCAACAATCATTGTTACGTCGCTACCAACACCTTCTGCTCCAAGAGCAGCTTTTGTAAAGCTTGTAGCCATTGAAAAGAAATAGACAAGACCAGTATCCTTTGTGCACAATATACTTGTCATCTCTGTATCTGTTATATTAACATTATTGATAGTAACATCGCACATTTCACCTCCGGTAAGCTCCTCTATCTTCTCAAGTACAGGAACTGGTTGTGTAGCATCGGCAGAAAAAACATAATCGCAAAAACCAAGGTCCATTAATCTTTTGGTACTTCTTTCACTATGACAAAGGCCAATAACTTTTCCTGTAACACCTGCTCTCTTCTTAGCCTCATAACAACAAAGCATACCAGATTTTCCTCCAGCACCAATAATAAGAACTGTATCGCCAGGTTTAACAAGCTTGGCTGTCTGAGCCGGTGCACCAGCTACATCAAGAGCAGAGAGAGCTAAATTTGCTGGCATATCATCCGGGATTTTTGCATATATACCACTTTCAAAAAGAATTGCCTTTCCGTCAATATCAACTTGGTCAATATCCGGACGAATATCTTTAATTTTGTCAATTCTTAGTGGAGTAAGAGAGAGAGAGACTAGTGTAGCAATCCTGTCTCCAACTTTAAGATCGCTCTTTCCAATAAGAGCATCACCTATTTTCTCAACAGTACCAAGCAACATTCCACCAGACCCTGTAACAGGATTTCTATGCTTTCCCTGTTTTTCAACTATTCCAAGCATTATTTCTGCAATCTTTTCCTTATCTCCACCAGCCTGCTCTTCAATCTGAGTAAAGCTAGCCGAATCAATATTTAGAGTCTGGACGTCAATGAGAATCTCATTGTCGTAAATCTCGTCCATATTATTGTCAATTTTGTTTGCCGGTTGTGGAAGAACTCCTTTAGGTTCAATAACTCTATGAACTCCGTATTTATTTCCTTTTTTCATTAATTTATATTTTAAAGTTTTATTATCTTGATTTTAGACCTAGAATTTCGCGAGCCTCTGCAGGAGAGGCAATCTCTCTTCCAAGCTCTTTTGCCATTCTTACAACCTTTTCAACAAGCTCGCCATTTGATTTTGCAAGAACTCCCTTTGAGATAAATACATTATCCTCAAAACCGACTCTTACGTGCCCTCCGTCAATTATTGCTGCCGCTGCAAGAGGAAATTCAAATCTTCCAATACCAGCAACTGTATAGGTTGAATCCTGTGGTATTGATCCTCTCATAAAAACAAAATCTCTCAACTCTCCTGAGATACCGCCATTAACTCCCATCACAAAATCAAAATGCATTGGCTTTTGAATAAAACCCTTTTTGTGAAGTCTTAAAGCCATATCTATCATACTTTTATCAAAAACTTCAAGCTCAGGTTTAATACCTCTTTCAATCATTTTTTGACCAAAATATTTGATTGTGTTTTCAGTATTCATAAAGACCTCATCACCACCAAAGTTTAGAGTCCCGCAATCAAGTGTTGCCATCTCCGGGTTAAGTTCTGTAGGTTGAAGTCTCTCATCATCAGTCATACCAACTGCTCCTCCGGTTGAAGGCTGAATGATAACATCCGGACACACTTTGTAAATTGCATCCATTACCTCCCTAAACCTATTTTTATCCTGAGTGGGAGTTCCATCGTCAAATCTAACGTGAAGGTGAATAATTGAAGCACCGGCATCATATGCACTTTTTGCTTCTCGAACACACTCTTCAATTGTGTAAGGAACTGCAGGATTATGCTCTTTAAGCACTTCTGCACCACATATTGCAGCCGTAATAATCAGTTTATCCATAATATAATCATTTATTTACTTTTCCTCTGACACTGTTTAGGTGTAACACAAGTACCGCTTGCCTTGCAAACAATTATTGGCTCTTCGAGAATATCAGCAGCTGATGCTGATATATCGCTGCGAGGGACAATTACTTTTTTTGCCACAAAATTCATTTTTCTAGAGCTATTACCTTCTGCTACAATCTCTCCTGTTGCTTCAATATAGTCACCGGCATAGACAGGGGCTATAAATTCCACATTATCATACGCTTTAAACAGTCCCTCATCACCATCTCTCATAATAAGAAGTTCTGTCGCAACATCACCAAAAAGCTGAAGCATCTTTGCTCCGTCTACCAGATTTCCACCATAATGTGCATCGTGGGAACTCATACGTACCCTTATCATTGCAGTTTTAGCCATAAAAATATATTTATTGAATTTTACAAATATTATCAATCAAAATCGCAGGAGTATGTACATTTTCAGGAATAAAAAAACCTGTCTTAACAATCTCCTCGGCCTCCACAATAACCAATTCAGCAGCCATTGCAACGAGTGGGTTAAAATTTCTTGTTGTCCCTTTATAATAAAGATTACCTAATTCATCTGAGATAGATGCTCTAAGAAAAGAGATATCGGCCTTTAAAGGCATCTCTAATATGAACTTTTTACCATCAATCTCAATTACTCTCTTTCCCTCCTCAACAACAGTTCCTACACCTGTAGGTGTTAAAACTCCTCCCAAGCCTGCTCCGCACGCTCTAATCCTCTCTGCCAAAGTGCCTTGAGGAGAAAACTCAACTATAAGTTCACCAGCATTCATCTGATCAATTGCAGCTGAATTTGACCCAATATACGAGGTTATAATTTTTTTAACCATCTTTTTGGCAATGAGCTTACCAAGTCCTTTGTCGGGATATGCCGCGTCGTTAGCAATTATGGTCAAATCCTTAAGATTTGACTCTGCAAGAATATCCATAATATTATTAGGACCTCCATTTGTAAGAAATCCTCCAATCATTAATGTCATTCCGCTTTTAACCCGGGAAGCGGCTTCCTGAATAGAGATCAATTTATCCATATAATTATATGTTTTTTTACTTTTATAAGGCTTAGTTCAAATTATGCAAATTTATGAATTTTATTACCTTTAAACAACATTTAGCTGTTAATAAAAAACCCTGCCGTTGGCAAGGTTTAATTTCGTTTTATAAGCAAATTGCTACACTTTCTAATTTGATTTCTCTTTACATAGTAGAGGGTTAGCATATATTAAGAGAAATATCTCTCTTATTTCATCAACATCACCCTCAAAATCAGCAATTTTAAAAGAGACGTATTTTTCAAATTTATCCCTTTCAATTTTTGAGTATCTATCTGAATACTTACTTGAACCATTTAACATATCATAAGCAATATAATTATTTGGCCATAAATGGTAAGTTGAGTTAACTCTTCTGTCCATTATATCTCCTAATGCTTTAAAGCGCAGATTTTTTTCCATACAGGAACAAGACTCCAGCTCCTCTGAATTAATGGTATCGCAGAAATTGAAATGAATATTTCCTTTAAACTGCATTATACCTGTTAAAATGCTATTCAGATCCTCTCCTTCACTCTTAATATATTTTTGTCTTCTGCTAATATATATCTCTCTTGCTTTAAGTATGTCACAAGGCTCATACTCATATGATACAGATACCGGCACAATTGAAAGCTCTCCAAAATCCTTTGAAAAGTCACCTGTTCCACTCATATCAAGCATCTTTAGTAAACCCTGTTCTGTAATATCAACACCATCTTTTGTCCTTCCGTTTCTTTGGGCAATCCATACAGAACTCTCTTCATTTGAAACTTTATTTCTAATATATTCAGAAAGCAATATAGATGAAGCATACATCTCTCTGGCATTAGAACTACGAACAACCTTTATCATCTTATTAACCCTTGCAATATCTTCCAAAAGAGGGTCTGTTACAAGATTATCCCCTACCGCCATCTCAGAGGTACTCATACCTGTCTCAAATAGAATCACTTGCAAAATTGCTGAGTCGAGCATAATATCTCTGTGATTCGAAATAAAAAGATAACGTTTCTCTTTATTGAGTTTTTCAAGTCCAGAATAGGATAGTTTAGTTGTAGTGTCATCCAGTATCTTCTTTATTGCAACAAGCATTACTTTTGACTGAAATTCAAATACATTCTTAACACTGGAGACAAGATTGCTCAGTAACGTAGGCTCCTTTCCCGGAAAAAGAAAAGCCGATATCTTTAAAAGTACAGGGTGTTCTGAAATTCTTGCCAAGGCTGCATCATACTCTTGGTCGTTGTAGGGTCGAATATCTGCATACTTATCCTCTGTCATTACAACTCAATTTATTTTTAACAAAGTTACAAAATATTAATCCGATTTAGCAAGTTTTGTACTAACTCTGTGTATAGATGGAATTAACACAAAGAATACTAAAACCATTATTGTTAAAGGGATGGAGATTGCACCAGTATAAAGTGCTAAATATATCGTATGGACAAATGGAACTGTTATTAAAAGCAATAATATTGAAAGCAATAAAATCAAAACCCATCCCTGTTTAAAATTATACGAAGAACGAGATAAAAGCGAGTATATAAGTGGTATGAGTATGAAAAAATTCTCTCTAATAAAGATGAAGGAAACTAGTGAGATTATAAAAAGAAGAAATTCAGAAGCAACTTGGAAATCAATTTTACTGGAAATAGCACTAGATATTAACCGCTTATAAGCTAAGTAGATAATTATAAATGATATGACAAAAACCAATATGGAGAGTATATTATCATACTTCAAATGAGCAAGTGCAATAAATTTATAATCTGCATTATTGATTAGAGCAAGAAATTGTGAAACAAGAAATCCAATTATGGCTAATATAAGTGTAATTGAAAATATTATAATGGATGATATTAAACACTTTCTTAAGGAGACTCTCTTGTTTTTAATAAGATAAATAACGTTCAAAATGAATGAAAGCATAATAATTATATTTAGGAATAGATATCCATTCGATGTAAAACTCACAAGACCAATAAATGGAATAGTAAAGAAAACCAGATCTTCCCCTGCCTTCATATAATTTAAATCTGAATATCTCTTTTCGGTAAGATAACTCTTAACAATAGGAGCTAATTGTTCTCCATAATGTTGTATTGAAGAAAGAGAAATATTTTCAAAATTATCTAGTTCTGTATGGTAATAATCAAGATTGTCAATTACAGCAAAATTAATCCCTGCAAACTCGTTTTTAATTAGAGAGAAGTCTGTATAATTTGGCAATATTCCGTAAACAAAGGAGGAGAGAGAGTAACCCGCCGGAATCGATGCATCTCTATACAACTCCATGATTCTGCTATTACCAGGAGATGTTTCAAAAAGCAGGGCAGGGCCTTTCACTCCCCTAGCCTCTAAATTAATAATTAGCCCTACATCTGAGAGAAAATCACTCCGATACTTAAGAGCCATCCTCATACCCTCCAAATTTTTCTCTTCAGAATCTGTAAACAGAATCTTTACCCCTTGAGACCATCGCTCTCTGTACTCAATAGAATTTCTTGCCAATTCAAGAATTACCCCCAGTCCATAACCATCATCTGCTGCTCCTAAGGAGTAATGCAATCTTTCGTTTACCATATTGGCAAACCTTGAATCAAGATGTGCCATAAGTAAAACATACGAGGAAGAATCTCCTTGATGTGAAGAGATTGGTGGAAGGGTTGCATAAACATTCCCTATGGTATCGTAATATTCAACTTCAGTATGAAAACCAATGTCTTTTAACCTTTCAGAAAGGTATAACCGAACCCTCTCTCGGGCCTCAGCATTATCAACCGAGTGAGGTTCTCTGCTAATAACTCTAATATCTTCAGAAACTCTTATTGCAGAGAATGATTTGCTACTTGAATCTTTGGGAGATGGTAACCAAAAATAACCGAGAGTGAGAATTGAAGTGATCAAGAGCAAAAGAGATATTACAAATAGTCTGCTCTTAACAATCATAACATATTATATTTATTGTAAATGTCCTTACCCTCTGGTGTGTAAGCAAATTTAATCTCTTCTCTATACCTCTCCTCTACTTTACCTCTTACCATTTTCATAGTTGAATTAATCATCCTATTCTGTTCACTAAATGGCTCGGTAGTTAATATGAAGGTAGATGGGAGCCATCTTTCTGGGAAGATACCTGCATAAACCCCTTTACTCTTGAATTTAGCAATTTCATCCCACACAGCCTTAATTAGCTCCTTACCCTCAAGTCCTGAACTTTTATCAGGAGTAATAATTGCAATTGTATAGGGAGATTGATTATTATAAAGCATTATCTGCTGAATAATATATGACTTTGAGACAAGCATCTCTTCAATCTCTTCGGGTGCATACTTTTCACCATCAGAACCAATTAACAGGCTCTTAAACCTACCTTTAACATAGAGGAAGCCCTCTTTAGTCAAATAACCCATATCACCTGTAAAGAGCCAACCGTCCCTAATTGTCTCCTCAGTTGCCTTTGGATTCTTCCAGTATCCAGCCATAACATTCTCCCCTTTTACAACAATCTCTCCAGAAAGGCCCAAAGGAAGTTCATTACCCTCATTGTCAATAATTTTAATATCCAACGGTTTCACAAGTATTCCAGAAGAGCCCAATCTATGTTTATCCGGAGTATTTGTAGAAATTACGGGAGTTGCCTCAGAAAGGCCATACCCCTGAAACATTGGTATTCCAATTGCATAATAAAATTTTTGTAGCTCTTTATCAAGTAATGCTCCACCTCCAACAAAAAAATCCAACTCTCCTCCCATTGCTAATCTAACTTTTGAGAATAAAATCTTGTCAAAAAGTGCCTTGATTGGATAGAGAATAATTTTCCATCCATCACCTCTGTTCCAACCATCGGCGTTATAAGCATAGGCTATTTTTAAGGCAAATTGATATATTGTCCAGGTAAGTTTTCCCTTAATCTTCACGGAGTTTTCAATATTCTTCTTGAAGCTTTTTGCCAGTGCAGGGACAGAAAGAATAAGGTTTGGTTTAACCTCCTGAATATTTAATGGAATATTTTTTAAAGTCTCAATTGCACTCCTTCCTTGCTGCACAGTTGCAACAATTGCTCCTCTTGCAATCATAATGTAGAATCCAACTACGTGTGCAAAACAATGGTCAAGCGGTAGAATAATAAAATTTTTATAACCCTCCGGTATTGTCATACAAGTAAGAGACTGTTCGACATTTGCAGTATAATTTCTGTGAGTAAGAACTACCCCCTTAGGATCTGCAGTTGTTCCTGAAGTGTAGGTTATTGTAGCAATATCTTCATTCTGTATATTACGTCCAATCTCAATAAATTCTGAATAATTGTTTTCCAGATACTCTTTTCCAACTTTAAAAACCTCGGCTGAACTTAACTCCCCTTCCTCAAGTGGCATAGTTGGCTCAAATACAATAATCTGTCTAAGAAGAGGAAGTTTATCTTTTATTGATCTAATTTTAGGTAGTTGTCTTTCAGAAACCAGAACTAAGACTACATCAGCGTGTATTAATCTGAACGCAAGATCAGAACTCTCTTCTAGTTTAACTGAGAGGGGCACATTAATACCACCAGCATAAAAAATTGCAAGTTCACCAATAATCCAAAGATTGCATCCATCTGCAAGAATTGAAGCATTCTCGCCCTTTTTAAGGCCAAGTGAACAAAGGCCTGCACCAAATTGTTGTGCAAGCAATCTGGTTTTAGAATAGGAAGTAGGGCGGAATTCGCCATCCTTTTTTTCAAGAAGAAAAGTATTCTCGGAAAATTTGGCAACGGATTCCTCAAACAGATCTAAAAGTGATCTTTTTTGAACTTTACTTACTTCATTTTTCATAGCCTGTTAAAATTATATTTACACAAATTTAAAAAAATAATGTCCAAGATTTGTTCTCCATATATAAAGCTTCTCTCAGGAAAGGGTATTGAATGGAACTATACCCTAACTGCAGAACTTCTTTCAGAAGCCAAGAAGGAGGATAAATTAATTTTTCTTCATATAGGATATATGAGTAACGTAAAGGTTAGAGAGGGCTCTGTTAAATTATTTTCAGATAATGAAGTTGCCTCTTTATTAAACGATAACTTTATATGTATCGTTGAAGACAAGGACGATAATCCCGAATCCTTTCTGGTCGCTCTAGATATGCTTCTTCTCAATAACGACTATTCATACGGCCCTATGAATCTATTTATAATGCCGGACAGGAGACCTATTCTTTGCTCATCTGAAACAGATCCAAAAAAGTTTCTTATTACAACAAATACAATTCTCAACGCAAAATTGAACAAAAGAGAACTACTGGATAAACTTGCTGACGAACTATCCCATAGGACAAAGAGTTCTGGTATTATAACAGATATTGCAGAAGAGCCTAAAGATGAGTTAACCACTCTTCATAACTACGTGAAAAACTGGCATAAAACAATTTTTAAATCAGACTTTATAAAAAATTTTAAACCCTATACTCCTAATCCAGGAAGTCTCTATACCATTGTTGAATATCTAAAACATTTTCCAGATAAAGAGCTTGAACATTCAATAATATCTTTACTGGAAGACCTTCAGTTTTCACCACTATTTGACCCAATAGATGGAGGATTTTTTAGACAAGCCGAAGACTATACTTGCAGGGAACCACTATACGAAAAAACCCTAGAGGATAATAGTCAGTATATGATTTTATACTCAGCAGCTTGGAATCTGTTTAGAAGAGAATCTTTCAGAGAGACTGTACTTCATATTTATAATTTCGTTAATAGAGAGTTATTAAGTCCATCCGGAGGATATTATAGTAACACTACAATTTCTGACAATGCAAACCTCTCAGTCTATTTTTCTTGCTCACTTAAAGAACTTGAGCATTTATTTCCATCTAGATACCAAGAAATCTCTGTGGCTCTTGGTCTAGATACAAGAGAAAACGAAAGTAGTAAACAGAGCCCTGTAAGGAATTCCGATACTTATCACATAATTACCAGAGATGAGCTTGAGAGCCTAAGAGCACGAAGAAAAGAACATAGAGGGTACCTGAAAGATACCCGAATAATAACCTCATATAACTCTCAATTAATAAAAGCTCTTACTATATCATCAAAATATTTGGAAAACGAAGACCTTCTTGAAGATGCAATTTCGCTGTTTGACTATATTATAAATAACAACATAAATTCCAAGGGTAGACTATTAAGGTATACCTGCTGTGCAACTGGATGTAGATTTGGATTTCTATCTGATTACGCAGCCTTTATTGACTCATCTGCAGAATTATATAAAAACACTCAAAAGAGAGAGTTCAAAGAGATCGCAATTAAATATCTTGACTTTGTAATTGATAATTTTTACAAACCTGAAAATGGTATGTTCAGCAAATCTGAGAAAAGCGCAGATTTACCTGTAGTTCCCTTTAAAAGAGAATCTAACATAGATTTGATAAAACCTTCGGCAAATTCAGTAATTGCCGGTGTTATGATTGAGTTATTCAAATTAACCGGTGAAAAAAGATATTTACAGATAGCAGGTCAACAGATTGGTAATATTTTACCATCAATTGGATATTCTGGCCCACTCCTCTCTAACTGGGCACATAAACTTATGGAATATGGATTAATCTCTAAATAGAAGTGAACTATCCCCATAACTTAAGAATCTAAAATTATTATTTAGAGCATAATCATAAACATCTTTCCATCTATCACCGATAAGTGCAGCAATTAGAAGTAACAAAGTACTAGCCGGTTGGTGAAAATTGGTGACCAAAGCGTCAACAATCTTAAACGAATAACCCGGAATAATGATTATTCTTGTCTTCCCCTCAAGCTTATGAACACTATTTTTTACCATCCAGTCATATAGAGCTGTTATTGAATCATTAGCAGAAACATCACAATCAACATTGTATGGTTCCCACTGCTCAATATCTTCAGGAGCTCCTCCATTTAAACATTTTATACCTATATAATATAGACTTTCTAAAGTTCTTGCAGATGTTGTTCCTACTGAGACAACTCTTTTTTTGCCAATATTGGATATCAAACTTTTTAAGAAAGGTAACGAAACAGAGAATGGCTCTGTATGCATAGAGTGATCTTTAATCATCTCACTTTTAACAGGTTTAAATGTTCCTGTTCCAACGTGAAGAGATAGTTCCTCTCTTTCGATACCCTTAATATCAAGGGTTTTCATAACGCTATCTGTAAAATGGAGACCAGCAGTAGGTGCTGCAACAGATCCACGAAATTTTGCATACAAAGTTTGATATCTCTCTTTATCAGATTCTTCAGATTCTCTATTTAGATATGGTGGAATTGGTACCTTTCCACATAACTCCATTATTTGAGCAAAAGAGAGTCCTCCTTTCCAAGTAAACTCAACTACAGAAGTCTCTCCATCATTTGATAGCCTCTTTGCACTCAGTCCATACTCTATTAACTCAAGATCACCTAAATGGTCAAATTGGATAACATCATTCTTCCATCTTTTACTATTACCAATTACACATTTCCAAATAGAGCACTCCGTAGTCTCAAAAGCTCTTGCATAATCGGAAGGAGTTTTAGGTTCAACACAAAATATCTCAATATGAGCACCACTCTCTTTTTTAAATAACAATCTTGCAGGAACTACCTTGGTATTATTAAAAACCATAAAAGAATCTTTAGGTATAAACTCTGCGAGATTTGAAAATTTTGACTCAACAATAGAGTTATTCTTAAAAATTAAAATTTTAGAATCATCTCTTGATGGTAATGGATATTTCGCAATCTTTTCGTTGGGCAATATGTAGGTATAGTCTTGTATTCTAATTTCAGGCTCCACAATCAATTATTTTTTGCAAAGCTATACAATTATGGGTTTAGTTAAAAATAGTTCAAATTTGAAAATGTGTTTACATATGTAATACTAATTAATAATCGGTTAATGATACATATGTAACGATTCTATTAAATTACACTACAAATCTTTCTGGAGCTATCTTATTGAGCATAGATGTTGTCTATTAGTGGATTTATTGTTATTTATATGATTGTTTGCCAGCTACTTACTTAAGTCATATCAAGTAAAATATAGTTGATTATTGTAGAATATTACATAATTCATATAAATAACTCAAAAAAACAACTTTTTATAGCATTTATTAAGTTGATTTCCTAGGCTTTAAAAATAGCAATCTCTATTAATTGTATAAATATCGTAATTATTCTATAAATTTTGATAATCGCCTATTATTATTATTATTACCCATAATAATCTTTAAAATGGTTACAGTTGTATTTTCTTCTCAGGTTACTTTTGTGAACTATATTATTATTACATTTGTATTAGCAGAAGTTTACAACAATGAAATATCGTTTACAGCAATTTTTAGAGGTAGAGCAGCTCTCTCCTGCTCGTTTAGCAGAGATAATGAACATTCAGAGATCTGGCCTCTCACATATTCTCTCTGGAAGGAATAAACCTGGATTTGATTTTATTCATAAACTACTTTTGAAATTCCCTACCCTAAGTGCTGATTGGTTGATTACAGGCAAGGGAAAGATGTACAAAGATCAAAATAGAGAAATTTCACAAGTTGAAGTAAATGACCAAACTAATGAAGATATAGGTTTATTCTCTCACCAAGAGTCTGTTACATCCTCTTTTGACACTCTTAAACCCTCTGAGAATTTCATAAATCAACCAATCTCGGAGGATGGACGGCGAAAGAAGATTCTCAAAAGGATATTATTAGTTTTTAACGATAACACTTTTGAAGATATTACTCCAGGTAAAGTTGGCTAGTCGGGGTTATAATTTATATCTTTGCGTAAACATTTAGAAGATGTACCGCATACTCTTTAAACCCCTGCTTTTTTCGTTTAATCCAGAAACAGTTCACAAAATTGTGGCAAAAATGCTTCTGATACTTTCATTCATTCCATTTTCAAGATACCTAGTAAGGGCATTCTTTCACTACTCCTCCCCTTCGCTTGAAAGAGAGGTTCTTGGAATAAAATTTCCAAATCCTGTTGGAATGGCAGCCGGATTTGATAAAAACGCTGAATTCTATAATCCACTATCAGACTTTGGTTTTGGTTTTATTGAGATTGGATCTGTAACACCTTATGAACAACCGGGGAATTCTAAGCCCAGAGTATTCCGGCTCACAGAGGATATGGCCATAATTAATCGAATGGGTATCAATAACAAGGGTGTTAAACATATAGTTACTAAACTTAAACAGGTTAAGCCCAGAGTAATCATTGGAGGAAATATCAGTAAAAGCACTGCAAGCAGCAATGAACAGGCTCCTTTGGACTATGAAAAGAGTTTTGCCCAGCTATACGATTTTGTTGACTATTTTGTTGTCAATGTTTCTTGTCCAAATGTAAAGGGTCTCACTAAGCTTCAGGATATAACCTCGTTATCTGAGATAATAGATAAGCTAACACTTCTGAGAAAATACTTTGATGATTATCGCCCAATTCTTCTAAAGGTATCTCCAGATCTATCTGATGATCAGCTAGATGAAATTATTGAATTGATTCTTGTATCAGGTCTTGATGGAATTGTAGCAACTAACACAACAATCTCCCGAGAAAATCTTAAAACACATAAGGATAAAGTAGAATCTATTGGTGACGGGGGGTTAAGTGGGGCTCCTTTGTTTAAACGAAGTTTAGAGATGGTGAGATATATCAGCGAGAAAACAGGCGGTCAACTTCCAATAATAGGTGTTGGAGGAATAATGACACCCGCACAGGCCAAAGAGATGCTTGATGCAGGTGCAAGTCTTGTTCAAATATATACAGGATTTATATACAACGGGCCCTGTTTTGTTCGTAAAATCCTCAAATACCTGAATAAAAATAGTACAGTATGTTAAAGGCATCTATTTGTACAATTGGAGACGAAATACTAATCGGCCAAATTGTAGATACAAATAAATCCTATATATCTTCAGCACTAAACTCAACAGGAGTTAAGGTTATTTATCATCATTCAATTGGAGACGATGAAGAGACAATTGAAGAGGTCATAAATAATTCACTAAAGACCAGTGATATAGTTATTGTTACAGGGGGACTCGGACCTACAAAAGATGATATTACAAAAAAGGTACTTGCAAAGATATCTGAGAGTAAATTAATGATTTATGACAATACTCAATTAGAAATAATTGAAGGTATATGTAAAAAAAGAGGTATTGAGCTCTCTTTACTAAATAGAGATCAATCGTTAGTCCCAGAAAACTGCACAGTTCTCCCAAATAGACACGGCACAGCACCCGGAATGATGTTTAGGATTGGTGAGAAGCTTTTATTTTCACTTCCCGGCGTTCCGTATGAGATGCAATATCTTATGGATGAAGTGATTAACATAGTAAGCTTACTAAAAAATTGCGAAACAATTATTCACCGTTCAGTTAATACTTATGGTATTCCGGAATCGGAGCTTGCAGTAAAAATTTCAGATTGGGAGGATAACTTACCATCCGGTTTTAAACTAGCATACTTACCAAATCCCGCAAAAGGAGTAAAACTTAGACTCTCAATCTATAATGGAGAGGAAAGAGATAATCTGAATGGTTTGAATCTTCAATTAAAACAACTAAAAGAATTACTTGGCATTTCATTATATGGTGAAGAAGAGGATACATTAGAATCTGTTGTTTCAAAAGCACTTTCTGAAAGAAAAGAGACTCTTTCTCTAGCAGAATCGTGTACGGGAGGGAATATTAGCCGTATGTTAGTATCAATTCCTGGCTCCTCTTCAATTTTAAAAGGGGGAGTTGTCGCATATGATAACTCTGCAAAAACAGATATCCTTGGCGTTGATAAAAGCATAATTGAAGAGTATGGAGCTGTTAGTAAGGAGTGTGTTATAGCTATGGTAAACGGAGCAAAAAGACTTTTTGATTCTGACTGGAGTATTGCGACATCCGGAATTGCCGGACCAGAGGGAGGAGCTCCAGGGAAACCTGTCGGAACAATTTGGGTTGCAGTTTCAGGTCCTGATATTTTAATTACTCAGAAATATCTTTTTTCAGGAGATAGGGAGAGAAATATTATTAGATTTTCCTCTTCCGCAATTGATCTTCTTAGAAGAACAATGAGAGTTGAACTAAATATCTGAGTTATTATATATCTGTATATATGATATATTAATGATTATGTTACAATATTACCAATATTGAAATAAATAGATTAAATAAATTTATTATGAAGAACTTAGTATTAACAATAGCCATATTAATTATGATCTCCTCTTGTTCAGATAAAAACTCATCAGGTTCAGAATATGTAAGCAAAAAAATTGACTCTCTATTTCAATCTCAATACCCTTCAAACGAGCCAGGGGCATCTGTATTAATATTAAAAAATGACTCGATCATTTTTTCAAAGGGCTACGGAGTGTCGGATATGAACACCGGATTAACAGCTGATGAAAACACATTTTATAATATAGCCTCAGTCTCTAAGCAATTTTCTGCAATTGCTCTTATAATGTTGGCAGAGGAGGGAAAGTTATCGTTAGATGATAACCTTAAAAAATGGTTCCCACATTTCAAAGCAGATTTTTTTGAAAAAATAACTCTTAGACATATTCTATCACACTCTTCAGGTATTCCTGATTCAAGAAACAGAGAGGATAGAGATTTTGTTTTAAGTGCAACTGACGTTGAATCTTACTCATATATTGCAGATTTAAAAGGGCTAAATTTTGAACCGGGAGAAGGTTATGAGTATATGAACCCCACTTTTCAATTAATGTACTCAATAGTTGAAATGGCCTCTGGAATGCCATTTGAATCTTTTATAAGAGAAGAGGTGTTTAATCCTGCCGGAATGGATGAAAGTCTTTACTTTGAAGAGGGTCGATTTATACCCAGAATGGCACGAGGATATTTAGAAAACAAGGAGACCGGAAAATTTGAAGAGTTTGACTATGGTGAGGAGAGTTTCTTTGCCACCAAGGCAGATGGTGGTATTTACACATCTGTAATGGAATTTGTAAAATGGGAGATTGCATTGAGAAACAATATTTTAGTTAGTGAAGAGAGCCTTAAAGAGGCTCAGACACCAAAAATTAATATCCCCGATTTACCTGGAAATTCTTACGGCTATGGATGGTTTATTGAAGAGAGAGATGATTATCCTGTAAAAGTATATCATACAGGAGATAATGGAGGTTTTCAGATATATGCTGCAAGATACCCTGAGCAGCAAATTCTGATCCTGATCTTTTCAAACAGAAATGATAAAAACAGAGAAGAAAACGCCCATAAAGTAGACGAAATACTAAAAACGGCCGGTTGGTTATAGAAAAGTCAGATCTTTTTATCAATTATTGATACACCTGCCTGAGCAATTGGCATTACAGTCACATCACTTATGTTTACGTGAGAAGGAGCTTTTGCCACAAAAAGTACAACGTCTGCAATATCTTTTGCAATTAATGGTTGAAATCCTTTGTATACGTTTGATGCCTTTTCAGAGTCACCTTTAAATCTAACCATTGAAAACTCGGTCTCTACAGCACCTGGACATACCTGTGAAACCTTAATATTGTGCTTATGCATATCCATCATCATACCTCTGGATAATGCATCTACAGCGTGCTTTGTGGCACAATATACATTACCGTTAGGATAAACATCTTTTCCTGCAATAGATCCAATATTTATTATATGGCCACTTCCTCTCTTAATCATTAAGTTTGATACAATTTTTGATACATACAAAAGGCCCTTTAAATTAGTATCAATCATCCGTTCCCAATCATCAACTACTCCCTGTTGAACTGGGTTAAGGCCAACTGCAAGACCTGCGTTATTTACCAGCAGATCAATAGATTGCCACTTATCAGGCAATGAACCCAAGTAGTGTTCTACTTGATTAAGTTCTCTTACATCAAAACTGAGAGAGAGTATTTTGGTTTTAAACTCACTCTGAATTTTTTTTGCTACTCTTGATAGCTGAGCTACTCTTCTTCCTGTTATAATTAAGTCATAGCCCTCTTTTGCAAGTCCATAAGCTATAGCTTCTCCTATTCCGGAGGTAGCTCCTGTCACAAGTGCAATTTTTTCCATATTTTATTCAAGTAATCGTAAAAAATTCTCACCAAGTATTAATTTTATTGACTCTTCCGAATATCCCCTCTCTATAAGTTCATCAGTAATGACAGATAGCTTATCTACACTTTCAACTCCTTCAGGGGCAACCTCAATTCCATCAAAATCAGTACCTATCCCAACGTGCTTGGGACCAACTAGTTTTACAACATGGTCAATATGATCCACAATCTCTCTATAAGATGGCCTTTTTAAGGCAAGCATTTCCTTTTTTGCCCTTTCATAATCCTCCTTATATTTTATTGGATTTTCTTTCCATAATTTCTCTGCCTCTTCAAAAGCGTCGCACAGAGGCCAAAATTTTTCTGCATATTCACTATTTAAAAATGGGGGATAGAAATTAATTTGAACAACTCCTCCGGTAGAGGCAATCTCTTTGATCATCTCGTCTGTAAGATTCCTTGGATGGTTAGCTATAGCTCTACAACAAGAGTGAGTTGCAACAACTGGAGATTTTGAATATTTAATTACATCTTTAAAAGAATCATCTGAAATATGAGATACATCTACAAGCATACCTAATCTGTTCATCTCCTTTACAACCTCAATGCCAAATGGACTTAGTCCGTTCCACCTCTTCTCTTTTGTTGCACAGGAATCACATATTTCGTTATTCCCAGAGTGTGTTAAGGTCATATATCTAACCCCCAAATCGTAAAAGAGTCTTAATAGGCTTAGGTCTGTTTGAATAGGAAGTCCGTTCTCCATACCCATAAAAACAGATAATATTCCTGAATCAAAGTTATCTCTGGCATCCTGAGCATCGAGAGCGACAGATACCTTTCCCTTACTTGCTTCCACTGCATCGTAAGTTTTTGCAATCATTTGCATTGCCCTTCTGGTAGCAGTATCAGGCTCAATTGTATTAGGTGTATAAATGGCAAAGAAGGCAGCATTTAGACCGCCCTCTTCCATCCTTACAAAATCAAAATGCCCCTCCTCTCCTCTTTTGTTTAAATCTACACCAGCTAGTAGCCTTATTGGTGTATCACAGTGTGAATCAAGAACAAATGAGTTTTTATGTAAATTATGCTGTTTCATCTATCTTTATAAAAATTTCATAAAGATAAGAAAAATCTTCTGTGCTATTTAATTTGAAGAACCAATTCTTTTGAAAGAACCTTGTGAACTTGTTTCAATTTTTTTGACAACAGGACTACCTGAATAATTAACAACAGAACCACCGGAAATTTCAGCAGAAATTGAACCAGTTACATTTGCTCTAACTTGACTTACACCGCTAACCTCAATATCAACATCCTTAACAATAAAGTCTTCTGCGTTAAGCACTGATGCTCCTGAGGCTTCAAAATTTGCTGTTGTTGCAGAGCCTTTCATACTAACGTGAGTTGCTCCTGAAATGGAAACATCTACTATGGTGCTTTTTCCCGAGTAATCCATTACAGAGGCACCGCTACCACCAAGTGTTACATCTGTTGCATCTTGATCAATAGTAACTTTTGAGGCACCTGAGATATCATATTTAACAGATTGGAATTTCCCTTTGATATCAATTCTTGAAGCACCACTAGCATAAAAGGTTGCTGTTTGCGAGTTTATATTTAACCCCTTTGCAACAACAGCTCCGCTAAAGTCTCCCTTAAACGTTGCTGGATTAAACAGACCTGAAGATGATAATCTTGCTGCACCGGAAAGGTAGATCTTCTCTAGTTGCTTAATGGAAATATTTGCTTCAATATATTTCATTCTCCTCTTTATAGAGTTTGGCATTTTATCTGTGTCTAGATTCAAATACAATACTCCGCTTTTAACTTTAACCTCAACATATTGTGATATCTCTTTATCTGAAGTAATTGTAACAGTATTACTGCTGCCTTTCACAAGTGTAATGTCAAATACTCCTCCAGCATTAATTCCTGTAAAAGAAGATACCGGATAGCTTCTAGTAAAATTTTGAGCAGACAACACGACAGTAACAAGTACAGCTATAATAAGTGTAAAAACTCTTTTCATTGTTTTAATTTTTTAATTTTAATTATTAAGAAAATATTATAATTATGCATAATTTCAATTTCTATTCCTATTCCTCAACAAGTGTTTGTATATACTCCTTAAGTCTCTCGGCTCCATCAAGTTTAGTTGAATAATAGCCTTTAATTATCTCCCTTCGCTCTTTTCTGCTCATTGATGATGGAAGTTGTTGAGACAACGGAATTTCATCGTCTCTCAACTGCCTTAAAGCAGATTCAACACCATATTGCTGTTCAGGCTCCAGTTCGCTTGCCAAATTCTCGATATAAGAACTCTGCTCGTTTAGTATTTGAGAATAATACTCACCAGTTTCCATTTGTGACATCCTGTTATTAATAAAGACCGGAATAACCAGAAAGAGAACTACAGCAGAAGCTATGGCCAATTTTGCCCACTGAGGTATAAAATAAACATCTCTACCTTTTTCAGTTTTGACAATTTTTTTCAGGAACCTCTTTTTATGACCACTAATCAGATGCCCCTTTTCAAATTCAGCTCTGTTATCTTCTATAAAATTTCTTAATTTATCCATTTTCATATCCTCCTTATTTTACCCCTGCTCTTCTCTCAATCTCCTCTACTAACCTTGCTTTTCCTCTTATATATTGTGTTCTTACTGAAACCTCTTTAATTCCAATTATTTGGGCAACCTCTTCGTAATCATACCCTTCAAACAGAACTAGTGACAAGATAACTCTGTAACCCTCTGCAAGTGTCTGCATAACATCCTTAACCATTTTTACAGTGACTCCCTTAAAACTATACTCCTCAAATTCATCTTTCACGTCTAGACTATCATTTAGTTCTACGCTGTTCAATAAATTTTCACTGGACTTCCTTTTTCTCAATCTATCAATAGACATATTAATACACACTCTTGTCAACCAGGAGTCACGCTCTTTCACTGTTTCAAACTCTTCTCTGGAGAAGTATTTAAGAAGTGTGTCATGCATCACCTCTTCTGCCTCCATACTATTATTCAGAATTCTCAAGCTTGTATAATACAACTTCCTGTGACACTCATCATATACGCGTTCCTCTTTAGAGAGATGCTTTTTAAAACTACCGAATAACCGATTCATTCTATCTTCTTTCTAATATTTAAACGAATTCTTTGTTTAATTGTTGCATCTTTATCAAATTTGAAAATTATAAATGTAAAATTAAATGAACAATTCTATTTACAACTTTAAATTACCGGAAAATGAGCCTGTTCTCGGGTATTTATCCGGATCTCCCGAAAGAATCTCTCTTGAAAAAGAGATTGAAAGACAAAGTAGCACTACTATTGAAATTCCACTAATAATTGGAGGAAAAAAGATTTTCACTGGAAATACAGGGAAAGTTGTTATGCCTCATAAGCATAGTCATACTTTGGCAATATATCACAAGGCAGGAGAAAAAGAGATTAAAATGGCTATTGATGCTGCTAAATCTGCTCATAACGATTGGAATTCACAAAACTGGACAACCAGAGCCTCAATAATGCTCAAAATAGCTGATTTAATTACAGTTAAATATCGAGCTAAACTAAATGCTGCGACAATGTTGGGGCAAAGCAAAAACATTTACCAATCCGAGATTGACGCAGTATGCGAAACAGCAGATTTTCTCAGGTTTAATGTCTCATTTGCTTCAGAAATATATAAAACACAACCTCTCTCATCTTTCAATCAACTGAACAGAATGGAATACAGAGCTTTGGAAGGTATTGTTTTTGCCGTAAGTCCTTTTAATTTTACCTCCATTGCATCCAATCTTAATATGTCACCTGTTATGATGGGGAATTCCACTATATGGAAACCTGCAACTACTGCTCTTCTTTCCAATTACTACTTAATGGAGATATTTATTGAAGCCGGAATTCCTCCGGGAGTTGTTAATTTTTTGCCCGGTAGCGGAGCAAAAATAGGATCTATCATTACTTCATCTTCTGATTTAGCCGGAATACATTTTACTGGTTCAAACAACACATTTAACTCTTTATGGAAAAGCGTTGCGAACAATCTTGAAAACTACAAGTCATATCCACGGTTAGTAGGTGAAACAGGAGGAAAAGACTTCATATTTGTACTTCCTGGGGCAAATGCCGACGAAGTAGCTGCAGGGGCTTACAGCGGAGCTTTTGAATATCAAGGGCAGAAATGTTCGGCTGCATCAAGAATGTACATTCCCGAATCCATATGGGAGAGTGTCAAGATAGATATGATTGAATTTAGTCAAAGCGCAAAGATGGGAGGTCCTGAAAATCCATTGAACTTTGTAAATGCTGTTATTGATGAAGCCTCTTTTGATAACATAGTATCATACATTGAATACGCAAAGAATTCAGATAAGGCTGAGATAGTATTTGGTGGTACTTACGACAAGTCGACTGGCTATTTTATCTCACCTACAATGATAAAGACTTCAGATCCTCATTTTAAAACAATGGAGGAGGAGATTTTTGGACCCGTTTTGACAGCTTATGTTTACGATGATTCAGAAGTTGAGCAGACACTTGATCTCTGTAACACAACATCTCCTTATGGACTGACAGGTGCTGTGTTTGGGAATGACAGGATGGAGGTAGTTAAGGCCTGCTCAAAACTACAATACGCTGCAGGAAATTTTTATATAAATGATAAACCTACAGGCGCAGTCGTTGGGAAACAGCCTTTTGGCGGTTCACGAGGTTCAGGGACAAACGATAAAGCAGGCGGAGAGTTTAACTTAATAAGATGGGTCAGTCCACGAACTGTTAAAGAGACATTTATTCCACCAAAAGATATTCTATATGGATATATGAAATAATTAAAATATGAACTGATCCTGTTTAGGAAACAGTCCAAAAATACCCCCGGTATGAATAAAGAGGAGATTGGACCCTTGAGGTACATTACCCTCTTTTATTTCATTATATAGTCCATACATTGCCTTTCCGGTATAAACTGGATCAAGAATTAAAGCCTCTTTTGAAGCAATATCGGCTATAAACCTTAACTCCTCAGGTCTGCTAATTGCATAACCCTCTCCAATATATTTATCAATTATCTCAATATCATTCCGGGAAAATTCAGATTTAAACCCAGCAATATCAGCAGCTTCGTTATTTAAAATATGAATTTTATTCACGAAGTACTCACTGTCTGAAGCAACTGCAAAACCTATGACTCTTTTTCCTAGGTTCATCTCTTTATTAGCAGTGCACAAACCGGAATATGTTCCTCCTGAACCAACAGCAACTACAATTGATTCAAAACGAACACCATATTCTCTCTCCTGAGTTAAAATTTCATTCATTGCTTCATAGTAACCCAGACTACCAACCCCATTTGAGGCTCCCTCTGGAATAATAAAACATCGCCTTCCCGATTCCTTCTCAAGTCTCTCTCCAATCACCCTCATTATTTCATCTCTAGAATCGCGATATTCATCTGCATTGCAAAAATTTATTCCTGCTCCAAATAATTTATCAAGAAAATAATTCCCCTCAACTTTTGGAAGGTCACCCACTCTTAACAAAAGCTCGCATTTGAGCCCAAGTAGAGTTGCTGCTGCAGCGGTTGCCCGACAATGATTTGACTGAATACCACCAGTTGTTATTAATGTGTCACAATTATTGTCAAGTGCAATCTTTAGGAGATACTCTAGTTTTCTGATTTTATTTCCGGAAATTTCAGAGCCAGTTTGATCATCTCTCTTAATATAAAGGTTTACACCCCATTCTTTTGATAGCCTTTCAAGTTTAGAAATTTTTGTTGGCAAGTTAGCCAATAATATTTTACCAATCATTATGATGATGCTTTATTTAATTCATTTTCAATAAGCTTTACCATTCTTGCAAACTCCTCTTCATCAAATAGTCTGGTAAGCATAATTATCTTTCCTTCTCTGTCAAGAATAATATTTCTTGTTACACCGGCGTCAGGGCCACAAAACTTAAAGAAAATATCCCCCTCTTCGTCCATCGTTAATGGATATGTAATATTCATATCCTTGGCAAACTTTTCTGTAGTTTTAGCATCCTCTTTAAAATCTATTCCAATAAGAACAAAGTCAGGATTATTGGAGTGTTTTTTCCAAATTTGCTCTTCAATATGAGGCATCTCTTTTCTGCATACTCCACACCAACTCGCAGTAAACTGTATCATAACGACCTTTCCCTTTAGATCAGAAAGCATCTTACGTCCGCCATCAAGATACTCAATTTCAAAATCAGGGGCAAACTCCCCTACATTAACAATATAACCTCTGCTATCAACCTCAGGTGACAGAGATACAACCTCATTGCCAGAACTGGAATTCCTGCACGATAGCGTTAAAAAAGCTAGAGCTGTGAACATAATTAGAGTACTCTTCATTATTGTCAATTTATTAATTATGGTATAATGCAAATTTACTCTTTTATGATTACTTTTGCTCTCCAAATTAAACAATATGAAAAAAATCTCCACCTTGCTTCTAACCTTGATATGTGGTGTAGTCCCTATCTCTCTTATTGCACAAAGGTTAGATTCAAGACAATTTACAGCAGCTGCAGACTCGCTCCAGTCCTACTTTGAAAAACAGGCATTTGTACTTGGAAAAATCTCCGTATCTAAAGCCGTAAGAAGTGGCAATACATTAACTCTTTCTTTTACTTCTGCCCTTTCTGAATATCCTTTTAGAGAGGAGACCGTCAACAAAACATATGAAATTGTAAGAAGCAACATACCCTCTCCATACAAAAAAATGGCCTTAAGGATTGAATCGGCCAGATCACCAATTGAGGACTTTATTCCGCCAGCCTACAAACCATCTGCACAATCATTCCACAAAAAAACAGAGCCGAGAAGTAAAGTTAATATGCTTGTTAGCAAAGTGTATTCACATATAGATTTTTCCAGTGGACTTAAAGGCAATCATATCGCTTTATGGCAAAGTCACGGTTACTATTACGAACAAAAACTTCTGAGATGGGAGTGGCAAAGGGCAAGAATATTCCAAACTGTTGAAGATTTGTATACTCAATCATATGTACTCCCTTTTCTTGTTCCAATGCTTGAAAACGCTGGTGCTTACGTACTGATGCCGCGAGAGAGAGATATTCAATTAAATGAAATAATTGTAGATAACGATATTGAAGGATCCGGATATAAAGAGATTACAGGATCAAGAAGATGGAATGTTACAGATTCTCTTGGGTTTGCTTCACCTAAAGAGTTTTACCTGACTGGAGAGAATCCATTTCGAATGGGTACTGCTAGAGTAGTTAGAACAACAGATAAATTAGAGGATGAAAGTAGTGCTATATGGACTCCCCATATAAAGGAGACAGGTGAATATGCTGTATATGTCTCCTACCAAACCTTACCAAGGAGTACTACAAAAGCTAAGTATACAGTACATCACTCGTCTGGAGATAACTCATTCTTTGTTAATCAGAATATGGGAGGTGGTACCTGGATCTATCTCGGCACATTTCATTTTGTACAAGGAGCAGAAAATCAATATGTATCATTGAGTAACTTTTCAGAGGGCAGAAGAGAATATGTATCGGCTGATGCAGTAAAATTTGGTGGGGGATTTGGAAACATAGCCAGGAAACCTGCTGAAGATGGTTCTGAATTAAATATTAAGAGCTCCTCCATAGAACCGGTTTCTAAAGTAAAAATTAATTTGGACGTTGAGCCAGTAATTAGCGGATATCCAAGATTCACAGAGGGTGCCAGATACT